>LDZT01012752.1_pt1 | contig 29238 bp, 24 predicted proteins | sample 615521 | NCBI WGS metagenome assembly LDZT01 (sample SAMN03408292, study PRJNA278302) | terrestrial metagenome | isolation source: oil reservoir sample SB1 | place: USA: Alaska, North Slope, Schrader Bluff formation | collected 2011-09 | reverse complement strand
CGTCTGGCGCTACCGCGACCTGATCGCCCTCTTCGTGCGGCGTGACTTCGTCTCCCGCTACAAGCAGACCATCCTCGGGCCGCTGTGGTTCCTGATCCAACCGCTGCTCACCTCCGTGGTCTTCACCGTCATCTTCGGCAACATCGCCCAGCTCCCCACCGACGGCCTGCCCCAGCTGCTGTTCTACATGTCCGGCAACGTCCTGTGGGGCTACTTCTCCTCCTGCCTGACCAGCACCTCCAACACCTTCGTCGCCAATGCCAACCTGTTCGGCAAGGTCTACTTCCCCCGCCTGGTGATGCCCATCTCCACCGTCATCTCCAACCTGATCACCTTCGCCATCCAGTTCTTGTTCTTCCTGGGCTTCTACCTGTACTTCTTCCTCAGCGGCGCCGACATAACCCTCACGTCCTGGGCATTCTCCCTGCCCCTGCTGATCCTCCTGATGGCCGGCCTGGGTTTGGGCTTCGGCATCATCATCTCCTCCCTCACCACCAAGTACCGTGACCTGACCTACCTGGTCAGCTTCGGCGTCTCCCTGTGGATGTACGCCACCCCGGTCATCATCCCCGTCTCCAGCTTCCCCGAGCGCTGGCGCTGGGTGGCGGACGTCAACCCCGTCACCCCGATCATCGAGACCTTCCGGGCGGGCTTCCTCGGTGCCGGTGACGCCTCCTGGGCGCGGTTGGCATACAGTGGGGTCTTTATGGTTGTGGTGGTTTTCCTTGGGGTGGTGATTTTCAATCGGGTGGAGAAGACGTTTATAGATACCGTATAAATTCGACGGGGGTTGAATTCCAATGAATTCAGCACTCGCATGGCAGCTTGCTCGAAGAGCACTCTTTGAGTGTGGCTGCTCATGCTCGGACGGAAGACGGGAGACGGGGAAATTAATCAGTCTCCGGTCCTCGGTCTTCTTTTCGAGCTACGAGCTACAGGCTAATACGCTTTCAGCCCAAGGAGCGAAGCGACGAAGTCCTGGAACGAAGTGGAACCCCATAAAAGGGGCAGTAACGAAGTGAAGGGGATGAGCCTTTCAGCTAATATCCTATCAGCTATAATAATCGATTATGACTAATTCTGTAATCTCTGTTGAAATTTTAACTATGATTTGTTTAAACTAATTCTGGCAACTTATGATGAATATGAAGAACGCAATTTACAAACATACAAGAAATATTCAAGCGGATTTTTATGCTTGGTGGAATTTCCAAAAAGCAAAAAAGCAAGGGAAAAATTTGGATGATATTTATAAACCATTTTTTATTACAGCCATACCTGGATCGCTTCACATTATTGATTTATGCTTGCGTTTTATACCAGCCTCTCAAAGCGTTGTTCTTGTTTCAAATGGGATAAGTGATTGGGAATATCAGTGGGCGTTAGATCATTTGGCTGTTGATAGTAATATTCGTTTCAAAAGGATGTTAAGACATGCAGATGTGATAGATTTCTTATTTAATAATTTGGATAAGCCTTTTGGAATTATTGATTACGATTGCTTTGTCATGAAACCCTTAATTTTTGAAAAGATATCTGCTGTTAAACCAGGTTATCTGGCAAACGCATTCTTTAATTATGAAAACCCTGTTATTGGTCTAGAAATCCCAGAAACATTTTTGCTGTTCTTTAATACCCCACTGATGAAAGTAGTTCAGGAGAAGTATCATATTAACAGTCAACGAAAGAAATTAAAACAGCTTTCTAGACCCATCAAGAAAGAGCTCTTGAAAATTGGGATTAATGAAGAAAATTATCCTGAGTTGCATAAAAACTTTTTTGACACACTCCGTTTGTGGTTTTGTTTAGGAATAGCGGATGGATATGCAATTAATTATATTGACAAACTTACTAATTTTTTTGAACCGTCTGGAGTAATCAACCATGTGGGAGGATCATCTTATAATAACAAATCTAACAATATTTGGGATATGAGAGGAACATATTTCTGGAGACGAGCTTTGGAATCATGTGGTCAAAAAGACATACAAGAATATTATTGGAAAAAATTTGGTGAATTAAAATCTCACAATGTCCTAGAAATGAACCCACAGCTAGCAAGCCAATTTAGTGAAGAATTCTTAGATTTTACAAATAAAATTGTAACTTATTACGATTAGAAAATAATCATTATTCTTCTGTCTGAATACGTAATGAGAAATCATGAAGATAATGTGTTTATATTTTGCATTGGTCCTAGTTAATTAGTATCTTAGATTCAAGTATTAATAAAATGATTAAAATTAAAGAAAAAATTATTGAAAGACTTTCTCCTAAAAGAATTCGACAAATACGGAACATTAGAGATGATTTATTGTCAATTTTTTTTCCTTTTAGTTTGACACGGCTAGCACAAATTCATAGAACAGATAAATGGGGGCGCCACTACTATACACCACATTATTACAATCATTTCAGAAGATTAAAATTTAAAAGGATAAAGTTACTGGAAATTGGTGTTGGTGGGTATGATTATGCTTATAAAGGAGGAAGATCTTTAAGAATGTGGAAACGGTTCTTCCCTTTTGGAAGAATTTATTCAATAGATATTTTTGATAAGAAAAGTTTGCAAGAAAACAGAATAAAAATTTTTCAGGGTAGTCAAATCGATCGAGAATTCTTAAAGAGAATCATGCTTGATATCGGCAAAGTTGACATTATTGTTGATGATGGCAGCCATAAAAATGATCATGTGATTACAACCTTTGAAACCTTGTACCCTTATTTGAAAGAAGAGGGAATATATGCAATTGAAGATGTTGAAACATCGTATCTGGATAAATTTGGTGGCGATAGCGAAGATTTATCAAATCCGAGAACAACAATGAATTATTTTAAGGCTGTGCCAGATACAATCAATTATTTAGAATATGATCATTCTAAAACACAAATGCCCAAACATGCAGGTTATGTAAACTCTATCCATTTTTATCATAATTTGATTATCATTATAAAGAAATCAAATAATGAAAAATCCTCAAATTACAGATGATTTTGATTTATTAAACTACGATAATCAAAAATCATAACAATTATATGAGCAAAGTAATTAGCATAGAAAATCTAACCAAACGATATGATCTGGGCGTCATCGGCACCGGGACGCTCTCGCGCGACCTCAACCGCTGGTGGGCACGCCTGCGCGGCAAACCCGACCCCTACACCCGCATTGGGCAGCAGGATCACTTCGAACGGATCGGCGAATCCATCCTGGCGCTGGATGATGTCTCTTTCAAAGTAGAGCAGGGGGAAGCGCTGGGCATCATCGGCAAGAACGGCGCAGGCAAAAGCACCCTGCTCAAGATTCTTTCACGGGTGACAGCACCCACCAGCGGCGTGGTGAAGGTCAAGGGGCGGATCGGCAGCCTGCTGGAGGTGGGCACCGGCTTCCACCCCGAGCTGACCGGCAGGGAGAATGTGTACCTGAACGGTGCCATCCTGGGCATGCGCAAGGAGGAGGTGGACCGTAAGTTTGATGAGATTGTGGATTTCTCCGGGGTGGAAAAGTTCATCGACACCCCCGTCAAACGCTATTCTTCAGGGATGTATGTGCGCCTGGCTTTTGCCGTGGCTGCCCACCTGGACCCGGAGATTTTGGTGGTGGACGAGGTCTTGGCGGTGGGCGATGCCGAGTTTCAGAAGAAGTGCCTGGGCAAGATGGGTGATGTGGCTGGTGAAGGTCGAACTGTATTATTTGTAAGCCATAACATGAATTCTATCAATACACTTTGTGAGAAAGCATTCTGGATTGAAAATGGCAGCATAAAAACACGGGGTGAAACTTCAGAAGTTATATCACAATATTTAGATAGTGGACATTCAGAATCAAAAAATGGTTTTGTAGATTTAGAAAAATGGAACAACCGATATGGTGATGGTCAAGCAAAAATATTGTCAGCAAAATTATTAAACGAAGAAGGAAAAATCAATAATAAATTTTATCGAACAAAACCATTCAAAGTTGATTTTGTATTCACTTCAAATGAGAACTTGAAATTTGATCTAAGTATGGCAATAAAAAACGCCTTTGGTGCTAATGTATTACATTTATCCGCCTATGATTCACCCAATAAAATTCATATTTCTGAAAAGGGGCAGTTTGATGTTGAAGTATTAATTCCGTCACTGCCATTGTTTAAGGGTGAATATCGCTTAGATATTGGCATACATCATCATAGACGTCAGGTACCAGTTGATGTTGTTAAGAATATTTTAAAGTTCATTGTTGAGGAACCTTTAGACTCCAATAGACCAAATGTGACAAAATCTGAAATGTTTATGGCATGGGCTCCATCCGTATGGGATTGTGTTATTCTTGAGTCTGATAAATAAACATTGATCTTGTTACAATGAAAAACAAAAGATGATTAAAAATCCAACTTCATTAATTTCATACAATAACAAGAACTATTCTCTTGCAGGGTATTCTCGTAATGATTATATATTCAAAAAGATAATTAAAAGTAGATCATTTTATGATATTCGAACTCTTGAGAAAATAAGATTCTTAAATTTATCTGGTACTTATATTGATATTGGTGCGAATATTGGAAATCATGCCATTTATTTTCTGAATGAGTGTACGACTGAAACTGTAATCGCCATAGAAGCAAACATTGATCTAATTCCGATTCTACGCCGTAATATTAAAGAAAATAATTTCCAAAACAAAGATTGTTTTATCTTAAATTATTTAATTTCAACATATGATAAAGCGTACTTTTTTACAGAGGAAGAAAAAAATAATATTGGGATGTCATTTTCCTCCCCTAAAATGATAGAAGGCAGAAATTTTGAAGTTCTAAATGGTATCTCACTTGATAAAGCCATTGGAGGAATATATGATTTTAAAAATATAAAGTTATTGAAAATTGATGTAGAAGGGCAAGAGTTAGATGTATTAAAATCAGGCGAGAAATTAATTCTAAGACATCATCCATTCATTTGTTTAGAAATATTTCCAGAGAACTACGAGCAGGTGAATAATTATTTGGAAAAACAAAGTTATCGCTTTCTTGATAAAAATTATCTAAATTATATTTATGGATATAAGTACAATTTTCAATTTATATATTTAAAATGTAAAAAGAAAATTTTAGAATTTAAAAAAACAATTTCACGAAACATAAAAAAGTTGAAGAAATTTTTACTAATGCATCGTTACAAATAATCATACTATTATTGAATTTATGAATATATTATTTATAATGCGTAGTTGGAAGGCTTCCTCTGAGGTTTGGATGGGTCGAATGATTGAGTCCTTGGGCTCAGATCTAAAGGTTATTGTTGCAAATGACACTAAAGGCGAGAAAACTTGGCGGGGATCAGTGCCCGTCTATTCTAAGGCACACCAACCAAAAGAAATCCGATATTTGTCAAGATTGTTTAAATTATTTGGGTACACCTTCAGGCGAAATCCACCCGATCCAAACAAACTAATTAGAAGATTAATCGATCGTTATTCTATAACGCATATCCTCTGTCAGTACGGTATCGAAGCTGTTAAGGTTATGGACACCTTACAAGATATCAACTTACCTTTGTTTGTGCATTTTCATGGCTTTGATGCAACATTTGATCTTCGCTCACATACTCAACCGGAAAAGAAATCATTTGATGATGATTATCCCAAACGACTGAAGGATTTGAGTCAAATTGCTGTTTTCATTGCAAATTCTAAATTTACGAAAAATGCACTTGTTTCTGCTGGAATAAATCCAGATAGAATTGTTGTCAAATACCTTGGTGTTCCATTACCAGAAAATATTCGTATTCATAAAAAAACGGATGATATTCAAATTTTTCAGTTAGGCAGACTTATCGATTTTAAATCACCTGATAGAACGATTAAAGCCTTTGAATTAGCAAGGATGAAAGGCCTAAATGGGCAGCTGATCATCGCTGGAGATGGTCCCTTACGGACGACCTGTGAATTGCTAAGAGAAAGATCGCCATATAAAGACTCAATTGATTTTTTGGGTTTTGTCAGCTGGCAAGAAGCTCAACAACTATTGTTAAAATCGGATATCTACACTCAGCACAATATTTATGGTGAAATATCCCACCAGTCTGAAGCCTTGGGTGTGAGCGTTTTAGAGGCAATGTCCTATGCCTTACCCGTTGTGGGAACCAGGCATGGTGGTGTGGTTGAAACAGTAGTGGATGGCGAAACAGGGATTTTGAATGACCCTGGTGATGTAGAAGCTCAGGCTAATGCCTTTCTAAGACTTGCGGATGATCCTTTATTGAGGAAAAAAATGGGAAATGCGGGAAGGGAAAGGGTTGCTAAACAATTTAGCCTTGAAAAGGAGGCTAAAGAGCTAAAGAGAATTATGAGCGTTTCTAGCACTAAAGATTAAATATGGAAATTTTTAAAGTTAGTGTCATCATCCCGGTTTATAACGCCGCCAGCTTTGTAACGCAGGCGGTCGAGTCTGCCCTAGCGCAGCCTGAAACGGCTGAGGTGATCCTGATTGAGATTTTTCTTTTCAATGAAAATGTAAATCCATTTTGTGTGAAGTTCGGTTTTTTAAAATGATAATCATTTATAGTTTATTCAATTGATTCAAATATTAATCTTATTATGGCAAAAAAACTGGTTGTAATCATACCAACGTCAGGAAGGCCAGAACTTCTAAGTCGCACATTAGAATCTTTAGATAAGTGCATTAAGCCTGATAATTTCTGTGAGACAATTGTTGTCGAAAATGGAATAAAAGCAGGTACAGATGCAGTTGTTCGATCTTTTCATTCTTCCTCGTTGAATGTTCGCTATTTATACTCATCGAATGCAAATAAGAGTGCCGCCCTGAATTTAGCTATTGATCCCATTATGGAGAGCCTCATTTTTTTTACTGATGACGATGTCAGATTCCATCCTGAAATTTTGATAAAATATTCAGTTTCTGCTGATGGTATAGACAAGGGTATATTTTTTGGTGGTCCTATTGAACCAGATTATGAGCAAGAACCTGATGAGTGGTTAAAAAAATATCTACCAAACTCAGTACTGGGTTTTCGTATCGATAAAAAGACGTCTAAAGTTGAAAGCCCAATATTTTCTGGGTGTAATTGGGCGGCATTTTCGAATGATATTATCAGGGCAGGTGGATTTAGTCCCAATTTTGGACCAGGTTCAAAAACAAACAGTACAGGACAGGAAACAGAAATGCAAAGGAGACTATTGGAGAATGGGGTTAAGGGGTTGTTTATTCCTGAGGCACTTGTTTGGCATTTTGTTCCAAAGGAAAGGTGTTCAGTTGATTGGGCTTTAAAACGAAATTATCGGTATTTTACTGGGCAAGCACAAAAATCACAGCCCTGGAAGCAGCCAATTAAGAGCTTCCTATGGACTATAAAACCATTTTTCACCTTTTTTTATCCAAGCATTTTATTTTCAGCGCTGAGCAAGAATAAGGAAAAAAAGTTTAGAGCAAAATACCAATTGTATGCAGGTTGTGGAAAAATTAAGGGAACTTGGATTGCCTGGAAAAACCATCTAGGTAAAATTATTTTTAATCTAAAACAATAGAATTTTTATATGCGCATTTTGATTGTTTCCCTTTTTGCTGAAGCCAACAATTTTAGCAGCAGCGCCCAAAACACAAGATTTCTTGCCTCAACATTGCTGGACAGAGGTCATGAGATCAGGGTTGTTTGCGGTTCAGAGCATGAGGGCGATGTCTGGCAGGATGGTTATTTGTTGACGCGAATACCGGTAAATTCTCCGGATCACAAGAAAGCCTGGTTAGGCAAATGGAACTCGGATGCTTATATTAAAGAACAAGCGGAACCCTATTTTCAGGAATGGCATCCCGATCTCATTTATGTAGGGGCTTGGAATGGGTTGATTGACTTCCCACTTTTAGGTTCGAAATTGGGTATTCCAATCGTTCAAATGGTGCACGATTATTCTATATTATGTTTACAAATTTGGCTTCAAGATAGTTGGGGACAGCTTTGCAGCGGACCAAAATCGATAGAAAAATGTTCAGCATGCATTCAGAATTCATTAGGTTGGAAAGACCAAATTAAAAATCAAATTCTTTCGCTACCTATTTTTGGAAATATACTGCGGAATATTTTACGTAAAGCTCATCCTTACAATATTCATGTTGATTCCGCGGTCACGAAATCTCTGTCCTTTATGGAGAACTACCGTCAAAAAGTAAATTTTTTCATCGCTCAATCACCAATGGTAAAGCAAAAGCTTTCTGAATACGGCGTGAGTAAAGAAAACATCCGCCTGTTGCCTCAGTTTATTGGTGAAGAAAAACTCACCCAATACTCCCGATCAGCCGGAATTCCGGGTGAGGATCGACCGTTGTATATATTATTCATAGGCAGGTGGACAAAACTAAAAGGTTCCAAACTCTTGCTTGATGCGTATTCTGAATCTCAGCTTGCTTTACCCACCGAATTATGGGTGATAACCAGATCTGTAAAACAAAACCCATTATCCAATATAGACTTAGAAAAATTAGCTGACAATAAAGCAATAAAATTCTTCACCAATCTTTCCGGCGCTGATGTTTCAAGAAAGATTGCCAAAGCAGATTTATGCGTCGTCCCTTCAACAATGATGGAATTGGCGTCTCGTGTTGTGCTTGAAGCGATGGCGCAAAAGGTCCCTGTGATTGCTTCATCAAGTGTTGGCAATAATTATCTCATCAATAATGGGAAGAATGGAAGGGTCTTTCAAACCGGTGATAAGGATGCCCTAAAGTTGTGTTTGGAGGAAATTAGTGGAAATCCGGCGCAGCTTCATGAATGGTCAAGGAATTTACTAGTACCAATTTCTAAAGAAAATTGGGCAGAAAAGATAAACACGATTTTCAATGAAGCACTTACCAATGCTGAACGATTTGTTTAGTAACCTACGATTTTTGTGGAATCAATGGGCACATAATCATCGCTATCATGGTGGATTGAAGGCTATGGCGAAGTGTGCTTTAGGCACCATAAATGTTAATTCTAATCAGCAAATAGCTGTATCTTCCATTAGGCAATCTTCCATTGAAAGCCTGACATTTTCTGTTTTCCCCCAATTGACAGCCATATGGTCTGAGTATTTTGTTAGCGCTACAAAAAATTATGATCTGAAGATCAGAATTGGTGATTGTTCTGGTGGTGACAAACCATTTATTGACTATCAAAAAATTATAATAAACCCTTTCTTAAATATTCAGCATGGGAAGAAAATAGATATTTTCTTAAATAAACTAATTTCAAGTCAGTATGTGATCTTATGCGATGATGATGTGTTCTGGTTGAACAGTGAGCCATTGGATTATGCATTAAGATCATTCAAGCGAGACCCTGAGATTGCCGTGGTTTCACTGATGCCACGAGATAGAGTTTCCAGTGTACTCCAGGGAAAAATTAATAACCCAATGGGGTCTTATTGCTTAGTAATTCGAAATGATATTTGGAAAAAGGAGAATTTATCCTTTAAAATTAAAGACCCTCAATCTAATAATAATTATGATTGGTTTTATGATACTGGCGATTATGCAAACATTGAGTTAATCAAAAGAGGGTATAAAGTCTGTATTGCGGAGGAAGAAATTCGGCAAAATTTAGTTTCATTTGAGGGGATCAGTTCTTGGTTGATGAAAATTCAGAAGCATCGTGGTGAAATTACTAATAGCATCCAGGGGATACCAATAAGAATGCAGAAAGCTTTTAGGGCAATTTTGGTTGCTGAAAAAATAAATAATACTCTTTATAAAAAGTTTGAGTCAACAGAATTTTTTGTAATGAGTCAGGATTATCTAAATATAGCAAAGAAAATAACTATAAATGAGATGTCCTCAAAAATTATTTCAAAAATTGAAGGAGAAACCGATCAGATGTTATCTAAACTCCTTTCCCATTTACCATCTTCTTTGTCTCGAAAAGTTAGTTGATTACTTTACTGGCTATGGTAAAGGTATTAGACAAATGAGGTCCATTAATTCCTTAACTAAAATGGTTGACGCCAGATAATATTTGAAAATTCAAAAAAAATATGAATGTCGCTGTTGTACTGCCAATTTATCGAAATTCGTTTACAAATGAAGAATCTATTTCATTGAATCATTTTAATTACTTTTTAAATGATTATGAGGTCGTTGTCATTAAACCTATCAGCCTTAATTTCTTTTTTGATAAAATTAGCCCAAGCAAAGTGATAAATTTTCCAGATCACTATTTTAGAAGTGTGTCTGATTACAGCAAGCTTCTTTTACGACGTGAATTCTATGAAGCATTTGTAAAATATGACTACATACTGATATACCAGCTTGATTGTCTGATTTTCAACGACAAACTTAAGCATTTCTGCAAGCTTGACTATGATTATATTGGTGCGCCTATTTTTCAAAGAAATCGTACAAAGCCAATAATTTCTCGTGTTGGTAATGGTGGATTTTCTCTACGGCGGGTGCAAACTTTTCTTGATGTTTTGAGTACTCAGCGTTATATTTATAAGCCAGTTTCTTTTTCAAAAGAATTATTCACTGTAAATATCCCCGATTTGGTAGAATGGCCAATTCACAAGCGTCTAATAAAAAAAATTCGTATCCTTCGCGCAATTCGCATAGGAGTGGAGAAATACACCAAACGATACAGTCTTAATGAAGATTTGTTCTGGTCTGACAGGGCACATCTCTTCTATCCTGACTTCAAAATTGCATCAATCGAAGAAGGACTCAGGTTTTCTTTTGACCGGCACCCGCGATATTGCTTTGAAAAGAACAACCAGCAACTGCCCTTCGGCTGTCACGCTTGGGCTAAGTGGGATCGTGGCTTTTGGGAACCTTATCTAATCACATGAATTTACCTAAGATCAGCATTGTGATTCCCTCTTTTAACCAGGGGCATTTTTTAGAACAAGCTCTTCAATCAGTGTTGACGCAAAATTATCCTAATCTTGAGGTGATTGTAATTGATGGTGGCAGCACGGACGGAAGCCAGAAAATAATTGAAAAATATTCTGATCAACTCGCATATTGGGAAAGCATACCCGACCGCGGCCAAAGCCATGCCATCAACAAGGGATTTGCTCACACCACTGGGGAAATCATCACATTTTTGAGCAGCGATGATTATTATCTGCCCGGGGCTTTCCAGGATGTCGCTGATAACTTCCGAAAGCACCCTGAAACAGGTGCGATAATTGGCGGGTTTTGCTTTCAAGTGTCCGGAAATCCATCCCTTAGCCCTATGATTCCACCCTTTCTCCATGGTGGATCCCCAACGGATTTGAGCCTTGGCCCGCCTGGAAAGTATCGCTTGCACCAAGTCGCAACCTTTTACAGCCGAAAGGCTTTGGAAAAAGTGGGTTTTTATGTGCGAGAGGATTTACATTATGTGATGGATCGGGAGCTTCTGTATCGTGTTTGCCGGCAATTCTCCATCAGTTTATCCCCTAAGGCTTACGGTGTTTTCAGAAAACATTCTGCCAGTAAAACCAGTTCAAACATTTTGCCTTTTGCCAAAGAATTTTCGAATCTTTATTTATTGAGCTGCACTGGTGAACCGCGCCTTGACAGAAAACGGAAAAGGATGGCACGTTATCGCCAATCGCGTGGGTTTTATAAGTACGCCCAGGTAGCAAAGCCCGCATCAGCTTTATTTGCATTATTACGTGCAGCTGTAAAATATCCACGGATTTTCTTCCAAAGAGGATATTGGGTCAAAATTTTTAAGACAATTCATTCCATTTTTAAGTAATTAAGCAGGAGAATTTTATATCGATGGCCTTTGATACCACTGAGAAAAAACCCCATATTGTTCTGGTCGTCGCTCGCGGTGAAGCGGTACGCAACTTTCTTTACTCCGATACGCTGCCAGAACTCAGCAAAAACGCACGAGTCACACTACTGTCATTAGTCAATCACGGAGAGGTAATCGAGTATGTGAGACCATTTGTTGACCAGGTCATTCTTCTCAAAGAATATCAGGAGAGCAGCCTGGTGGCAAAATTTCGCTATTTTGTCCATACTACCCATTACCGCTGGTTGTGGTCAGAAAACGCAAAACACATGTGGGCTCTGCATCGAGCCAGGGCTACTACGACAACACAAAAGATAAAAAGATCTCTTCTTGAATGGTCCGCCATGCTATTTGCCCATAAAAGCATGTTGAAAATATTGACCTCTATCGATTTTCAATTCAGCTGGTGGTTCAGGCCTACAAAAGATTTTGATAAGTTATTTCGGGAATTACAACCAGATTTGGTCTTTAATTGTTCCCATATTCATGGTCCTCATGCTGATTTACCCATGCGAATTGCAAAGAAATTAGGGTACAGGATAGCAACCTTTGTTTTTTCATGGGATAACCTCACCACCCGAAGCAGGATTTTTGTTCCATATGATCATTACTTGATGTGGAATGAAAGAATGAAGGATTTATTGTTAGACCAATACGATAGAATCAAACCCCGTCAAATTTGTATTACCGGCACACCCCAATTCGATTTTCATTTTAAGGAAAAATATATTTTGCCTAGGAAAGATTTGTGCAAAAAATTAGGTATTGATCCTGATCGGCCATTTGTATTATATACCACAGGTATGGACACCGATTTTCTGGATGAACATAAGTTTATTGAAGAAGTCATTAAAATATTAAGAGATACGAACTTGAAACCGAAACCACAGCTTGTCGTTCGAACATATATCAAAGGCACCAGTCCGGAGATCCAAGCAATGGCAGAAAAAAATATACCAGATGTTGTTTTCCCTCCTATATTATGGGATAAACAATGGATAATGCCTTTGCGGGAAGATCTGACAATTTATTCAAGTTTATTGCATCATTGTGCTCTTGGGATCAATCCCGCTTCAACAGTTTCCCTGGAGCTAATGGCGTTGGACAAACCTGTCATAAATATTGGTATGGAACCACCAGGAAGTGATTTACCGAAGTGGGAAAAATTTTCGAGACATGTGGAATACGAGCACTACAAACCTGTTGCTGAAAGCGGCGGAACGATGGTAGCACGTTCATTGGAAGATCTCAAAGCGATGATCATCAGGGGATTGAGTGACCCTGATGCAGATCATGATGAACGCAAAGTGTTTATGCGTAAGATGATGGGCAATACACTGGATGGTCAATCCGGTAAAAGGGTAGCGGAATGCTTGATAAAACTTGGGAATATTTACAAGAAAAGATAAAACCAACTGAACTATATGAATAAGATCTCTGTCGTTACTCCCACACTCAGGCGTCCCAATGAGGTTCTTGCGCTAATAACGAACCTGTCGAAACAAATACTCCTGCCATATGAATTAATACTTGTTGATGGTGCGCCACTCAAGGAAGATGATACCGAACAGGCAATTAAATCCCTCGGGGTATTACCCTTCATTCTTCGACATATCAGGCATAACGGTGGTACCGCGATCCAGCGGAATGTTGGCATAGATCATGCCAATGGCGATTTTATCGCTTTTATTGATGATGATATTCGCCTTGAACCAGATTTTTTCAAAATCATTATTGATGTGTTCAATCAGGATCTAACCCTATCTGTTGGTGGTATTGCAGGTTATATTTCCAATCAATACCTAAACCCAGAGACTTCTCGTCGTTGGATTTGGAATCGTCGTTTACACTTATATACAACTTTTGAACCTGGTAGGTATGATTTTCAATCGGGATATCCAGTAAATCGCTATCTACAGCCACCCCATGATGGGATAAGAGAAATCGATTTTATGGGCGCAGGATGTGCCCTTTGGCGCAAAGAGGTTTTTACTAATGGCCTAAGGTTCGCGCCATTTTTTACAGGGCTGGGGGTATTGGAAGATGCCCACCTAGCTTTGAGAGCTGGTCAATCTTGGAAATTACTTGAATGTGGCAGTGCAAAGTGTGTACATCTGCATGCTCCTGGTGGGAGAGAGAAATCACGCAAGATCGCTCGTAAGACTGCTGTAAATTACCGTTTTGTATTCGTAGACATTGTTCCACAACGGTCGATCATTCAGGAGTATCGCTTTTGGCGAAATCAGGTGTTTGACCTGATCAGATTTTTTTTATACGCTTTAATTAATGGTGGCAGAGAAAGTTGGGGTAGTGTTTTAGGTAAACTTGAAGGTATTATTGCCGCCACAAAAATAAAACCGTCAGAATCTAATTAAGGACAACGGGTTAATATGATCAAACAAAAATTCAAGAGTATTCTAAAAATTTTAAAGTACAGAGGACTGTGCTATCCTTTCTCTGTGTTTATTGGTTACCTCATACCCAAGCTGAGCTATTCAAGTTTACGCATGTTTACAACAAGCCAATTAAAACGATTGTTCAAGGTTGTTGCTGGTCTGCTCATCGTAATTTTTTATATATTATTATTGATTATTCTAGATCCGATTATTGCAATTGCTATATTGTTTGGGTTGGGTTTGGTTTCAATCATCACCTGGTTTGTTGTAAGTTTAATAAAGGATCAATTAAAACGACGTCGAGCCAGGAATTTATTTACGGCTGTCAGACAACAATATACAACTGAGACTTTCACAAAGTTTGATGAGCTTCCAATTTCTGAAAATACCCGCAAATCAATTGTTGAAGCTAGAAGAAATCTACAAGAAGGAGATCTTATTATTGGCAGTATAGACCATGAGCTCAGGTTGTTCTCACCATACGGTGAAATTCCAATTCTCCAACAAGTAAGTAAACAGGATTTTATTCACCGCCCGAGATATCAATTGGATATTGTTTTGCGTGATGACCTTGTGCTTGTGAGGAAAGATTTTAAGGGTGACCGAAAGAATTTCCTTAATGAATGGTTCAACACACTGATTTTATTTGGAAAAGCCAATATTGCTGAAATTTATGATATCGATGAAAAAGCGACGATCATTTATAAAAACCTGGTAATCGGTCAGATCATACGCGATAAATTGATGGAAAACGGGGCAAAAATCATGTCAATCCAGATTAAGCAAGATCCTGAAACAAAACACCTTGATAAATTTGAAAGACTCAGCCTTATTCAAGATCGTGGTAAGTCACTTATCAAAAAATCCGTTCCTGAAGATTTTTTATTGGAAATTGAACATCAAATCAACCTCATGCACGCAGCAGGGATTACAGGTGTGGTTCCCACCTATGGAAATGTGATCGATGAATACCTCAGCCGATCGCCTTATTTTATTGATTTTGAAGGTACGGTTTACAACCCGAAGCGAAATTGGATGTTTCATTATCGCCGAAACCAGGATAGAAAAAAATATAATGAACAATTTCAAAGAGCGATTCTCACGGAAGAAAGCGCCCATGACATCCTATCTGAGAAGAATGAAACCGCCAAAAGTTGGTACGCGCCTATTAACTTCGGCAGGGGGCTGGCAATCAAAGGCTTTTGGTCTATTGATAGTGGAACAGGGCGCTGGGAAATTATCAGATCCATTGTTGAACCTTTTATTAAGCAAAAGCGTATCTTGGATTTAGGATCCAATAACGGCATTTTACCGATCATGATGCTGCGGAACGGGGCTAAAGAAGTAGAAGGGGTGGAGCTTTCATCGGAGTACTTTGAAGCTGCTTTACTAATCAAGGATATTTTTGAGTGGATGGATATAACCACATATAATTTTAAACTTCACCATGGAAACATATTAGAAATTCTAGAAGACGATTGGGGGCACTATGATGTTGTGACTGCCTTTTGCTCACTCTACTACCTCTCAGAAGAAGAAATGGCTAAGGTTGTAAAACAATCATCTGAATTAGCCCCAATTATGATAATGGAGGCAAATATCAGTACGCGTCCAAAAGCAGCGGATCGAAAATCAAAAAAATCATCAGTAGAATTTACTGAATTTCTATTAAGAAATAATGGTTTTCCAAATGTCCAAATCCATCGGTTAAACGGGTATACACGACCTGTGTTAATTGGATCAAAAGATTCAAGGATTGGGAGTGTCTCCAGGTGAACCTTGTCGTTGTCTCCCATAAAGAATCATGGAAAGATCCAAATTCGCCTAGTGGATATTGTACCGTAGGGGGTTTTCCGTTCCAGATGCGTGCAATCTCTGAGATATTTGAAGAGACTCAGCTGGTCATTACCCTGAAGGACACATCACCACCTCCAGGTGCAATGGCGCTAACAGGCAACAATTTAATAATTTCACCATTAAAAGAACCAAAAGGAAGAGATACCAACCGAAAATTACATCTCCCGCTTTGGTTTCTGCGTAATCTACAAGAACTTTGGCACCAGATCAAGAAAGCTGATGCGGTACATGCATTAGTGCCAGGAGACGTTGGTTTCATTGGTTTGATCCTGGCATATATCCAACAAAAACCTCTTTTTATTCGCCACTGCGGCACTTGGGGCAGTCCTGTCACAATCTGGGATAAAATTTTGTTCTGGGTAATTGAACATATTGCAGGTGGGAAAACTGTTACCTTTGCTACTGGTGGTGGTTTAAATCCCCCATCAGTTAAGAATCCTAATATAAAATGGGTTCATTCCACATCGCTCACAGAAGAGCAATTGAATAGTATTAAGACGGCCAAACCATGGAAACCAGGCGAAACCCTGAGATTAGTTACCGTTGCCCGGCTTTCTAAAGGTAAAAATATTAAAACAGTCATTGAATCGATACCTTTATTATTATTGCAAGGTTTGGATATTAGATTAGACGTAATAGGTGATGGGCCTGAAAAGGCATCATTAGTGTCGCTCAGCGAAGCACTGAACATAACTGAACAAGTCTTTGTATTAGGTAACATCCCACATTCAGATGTTCTTAATATACTTTCCAAGTCACATCTTTTTGTCTTTCCCACACTTGTGAAAGAAGGTTTTCCAAAGGCAGTTCTGGAAGCAATGGCCTGTGGTTTACCTGTCATAGCTACTGAAGTATCTGTTCTCCCGAAACTTCTTGGCAACGGTAGAGGCATATTGTTGCATAAGACAGATGCTCAAGAATTGAGCAAGGTAATCTCAGATATCATCACTGATCCATCCAGAATGGCTCGGATGGGTAAAAAGGCACACGAAGCTGCTAAAGCTTATTCCTTGGAAAAATGGCGGGATTTAATTAAAAGTGAACTTGAGAGAGCATGGAAAATACCTTTATCATAGCAAAATCAAGTGGACCATATTTGATTCAAAATTGAAGTACTGGAACTGGAATTATGAAATATCAAAATTTTATTACCCATGCGTTATGGAAGATGAAATTTTTCGAATGGGTTAGCAATACCATCGGGAAAAATGGAAAATTTGTTTTGGTTTTTCACGGCATAGCCAGTCGATATTATTTTGATGTAGAAAAGGATATCCAACCCACTTTAACAACTACAGCACTTGACGAAATCTTGGGTTGGTTGGAAAAGCGTTTCGATTTTCTTTCACCGAATGATTTTTTTAGTGTGGGCAAAACGGGGGTCCTTTTAACTTTTGATGATGGACTGGCAAGTACCTTCATCAACGGTGTACCCATTTTGGAAAAGTATAATGCACCAGCGATTATATTTGTCACCACCCAGCATGTTGCTGAGCCACAAAACTGGTTGTCAGATTATCGAAGAAGGGCTATAAAACAATGGGGTAATTTGAAAAATGTCCCCTCAAATATTGCCGCGGATTTTTTCAATGGAATGTCTGAAGAACTGGTCTCACAAGCGTCTCACCACCCCTTGGTCACTGTTGGTTCACACACCATCAACCACCCTTTTTTAACCAACTGTACTCCTGAACAAATAGAAAAGGAAGTTTCAGAATCTAAAAAATATTTGGAAGAAATTACGGGCAAACCTGTCGAATATTTTGCTTATCCCGCAGGAGATTATGACCGCACTGTAGCTGAATATGTTATTAATACTGGATACCGGGCAGCTTTTGCTGTTGATCCCCGTGGGTTAACATCAATAACTTTTGAAATCCCTCGCATTGGGCTGTATCAATATGATGAAGCTTATCTCAGTATGAAAATGTGTGGTTTATACAGAAAGCCAATTGGCTCTGATATAAAATTAGGCGAAATTTAATCAAATTCATGAATGATTATGAAATGTCAAAAAAAATTAAAATTGTTTACTTAATCGGACAATTTGGCAAGGGTGGAAGTGAACGCCAATTATATTTACTTCTGAAACATATGGATTTAGATTTATTTTCCCCATACGTTATTGTGTTTAATCCCAGTAATTATTCGGTTTACAATGATGAATTGCTGTCATTGGGAATTCAAGTTTATGAAATTCCTGAAGATAAAAAAGGGATCTTTAACAGAATAAAATTTCTATTTAAGATATTCAAAGCCGTTAAGCCACATATTGTTCATTCTTGGACTCTCCATGATAATCCCTATGCTGGGATAGTTGGCTTTTTAACTGGGATTCCGGTTCGAATAGGCTCCTTAAGAGCCTCGATCAAAAACAGGGGATTTAATAAATTATCAAAGTTATTTAGATACTTATGCTTGTCCAGCACACAATATCTTTTTGTTAACGCCGATTCTATATTGAACGAACTCACAAGTCTCAAGATACCACGAAATAAAATCATCTTATTAGAAAATTGTGTAGAAATTCAGGAAAAAGTTACATTTCCATTTGGTGAAGAGCTGCTTGGATCAGACATTACTGTCAACAAAAAGATAATTGCATCAATTGGGAATATTACCAAAAATAAAAACCATCATATCTTTATTCAAGGGCTTGCAAAGGTAAATGAAGACTTTCCAAATATTGTTGGGGTTATTTTAGGACAACCATTTGATTTTGAACAAACTTATATTAAAAACCTAGAAAAATTGATTATTGATTTAGGGATGACTGATAAAATCATCTTGTATGGGTTCCATGATAACGTCCCAAAATTAATGCATGATATATTTATCGTCTGTCTTTTGTCTGATTTTGAAGGAACCCCAAATGTTATTCTTGAGGCAATGGCAGCCGGTCGTCCAGTAATTGGCACAAATGTGGGAGGAATACCACAAATTGTGAAGAAAGAAATTAATGGTCTCTTGGTTGATCCTGGAGATGTTGAGGGTTTTGCCCAAGCTTTGAAAAGGCTTCTTTCAGACCCAGATATGGCTGAGGAAATGGGATCAGCAGGAAAAGAACTGGCAGTTTCACAACATTCATGTGAGGAAATAAGTCGTAAGTTAAGAAACATTTATTTTTCCTTAGTTGAAAGGTCCTGATGAGTTATCACATTGTTACAGCTTCAGATGTTCCTCCAGAAAAATTGCATACATTCTTGTGCCGTTTTTTTGTACAAGAAAAATGTAATTTTTTGCAAGAACACGGTGATTGGTGGCATTGTGGTAATCATAACAGGTGGGTGATTTTATCAGAGGAAAATGTGGTGGGATATTGTGCTATCATTCCAACAAAAATTGTTGTGGATCATAATACAATACCAGCCTACTGGTGGCTTGATTTAATTATCGCACCAGAACATCGCCGTAGAGGTTTACAGTCCAGTTTTGATAAAAAATTAAAAGAAATGGAAATATTAAAGTTAGGATTTCCTAATGAAACAGCATTCATCCACAAAAAACACAGTTGGGGTGTCAGGGATGATTTAACCACAAAACTCCTCCCACTGAGACCGCTTAAGGTAACCCAAGTTCGCAAGTCTTCCGGGTTTCGCAAAATTATATTGAAAACTGGCGCTGCGGTCCTCAGCCCTATTATGAGCTTGTATCGTAAGATGCTAAAAAATTACAAACCAAAGTATTCTTACAGAGTAAATCAGCCTTCGGTGGAGGATTTCGCTAAGATTTTCAAAAATTTTCCACCAAAAAATTTTTCCACAACACATCGAGATGCGGAATATTTCACCCATCGTTTTATGGAAGCTCCCTACAAGGGTAATTTGGATTATTATGTTTCCAGATCTGATGACCAGTTAACGCATTATGCTATTACCCGAAACTTTGTACATAAAGGCGATCGAATTACCCGTATTTTGGATTTATATGGCGATTTTGACCATATAGAAAAGATTAAGGACCTATTGTTTTGTGTGATATCAGATGCTATAAAAAACAATTCAACCCAGATAACAATAATGGCTACGCTTACTTCTTTAAAAAATTTGTTAATGCATTTAGGGTTTTTATTCAATTCAAAAGCCAGGTTTTGTTGGCTTAGTACCGATCATGATTTAATGACTGAATTAGATAGAAAAATCTATTGGACACTCGCAGATAGTGATAACGATGAAATTGTTTAAATGAGTATGTTAAACAGAAACGAAAATTATTTTAATAAAGCAAAGATTCAATCCAACAAAGATGATGATGCTTTCAATCCAAATCGAGCGATCTGGTTTTTATTGTTGCACCTACCATTGGGATTCTTATTACAATATAACCCAATTTTTTCCACAATACATGCAGTAACCACCATCATTGTGGGTCTTTATTTCATCATTAACGATAAACATCCCTCCCGTTTGATTTACCTGATGAGTTATATCACAGGTGCTGAATTATTATGGCGGGGAACACATGCGAATATTTTCTGGGAAACGGGGAAATATGCAATAACAGGTTTTGCAATTCTTGGTTTATTGCGCTATAAAAATAATTCAAAAATTAAGATTACACCGCTCATTTACTTTTTGCTTCTGCTTCCTTCAATATTAATCATGCCCAGTTTTGATAGAGAAGAAATAGCATTTAGTCTAGCTGGCCCCATGGCTCTCGCTTTTGCAATCCTTTTTCTTGATTCAATCACGTTCAATCAATCAAATATGAAAAAATTATTGATAGGAATGATGGCGCCTATTACAAGTTGGGGTATTTTAGTGACTTTTGGGATTATTTCTGCTGATGAAATTACTTTTTCTGCAAATTCACTGTTTGTTACATCCGGTGGCATAGGACCTAATCAAGTATCTTCCATATTAGGTTTAGGTGCATTGGCAGCCTTTCTTTTTATTATAAATGAACAAAATCATAAATTCATTAGTTTTTTTGTTGGCCTTATTGCGATTTGGTTGTTTGTTCAAACAATACTCACCTTTTCAAGAGGAGGTTCATGGACGCCCATAGGTGCTATTATTGCTGCTTCATTATTTTTCATCCGTAATAAGACGATTCGGAATAGATACTTCTTAATAATGGCTGTATTATTTAGCCTGTTCTATTTTGTGTTTTTCCCTGCCCTTGACAGATTCACCATGGGGGCAACCACTGAACGGTATTCTGATTTTGGGACCACTGGTCGCTGGGAAATTATCCTCTCAGATTTAGAGGTTTTTAAGCGGCATCCAATACTTGGGGTTGGACCATTTCAATCAAAGCCTTACCATGCTATTTACTTCAGATATTCAAGCTCTCATACTGAATATTCAAGAATGCTAGCTGAACATGGGATTTTTGGATTTTTATCTTTGTTAATTTTTCTTGAGATGATTTTAAGCAGGTTCCTTAAAAAGACAAATCTACAAAGTAAAGCCTTTATAGTCGCCTTTCTAACCTGGGGGGTTTTGTTCATGGCCCATTCTGCAACCAGGTTAGTTGCACCATCTTTTATGATAGCACTAGCATTTTTAAATTACAAATTTGAAGAGCCTGAATAAATTTTTTTCTGGATTATCTATTTCTTAACTAAATAGAGTTTATTGTCGAAGGAAAGATAAAATTTTAAAATGGAAATTAAACCTGCCCCGATTTTTTTTCAGGACTTGCCCCAGTTTTTGGACACCTTAATTTTAAAGAAAGATATGTCAACTGAGGATTTTGTTAAAATAATTGCAGTTGGCGATATAGGATTTTCCGGGAGAATTCAAACTAAGATAAAAAACAATAACACTGATAGTAGAATTTTTGATGAGGTTTTACCCTTCCTTGTATCAGGTGATCTGGTTTTTGGAAACCTTGAAACCCCATTGATTGAAGACTCAACAACGAAAATGTTTGCTAGTGATCCAGAAAATGCCAATCTTCTAGCAATGTGTGGGTTTAATATCCTGCATGTCGCAAACAACCATATCCTTGATTATGGTGAGGAGGGATTACGTAAGACAATTCAGCATCTAAACATAAACAACATCCTTCCTTTAGGTGCTGGACAAACTATAAAAGAAGTAAAAAAATTACGTATTATTGAAATAAATGGATTAAAAATTGGGTGGATTGGCTGTGGGCGAACACATGTAAAACAAAATTTCTCATCGGTTGGTTACTGGGAATATGAAGAAGCTGAGCTTATTCAAGCAATTCGTAAATCCAAGGCAAAAGTTGATACCCTAATAATAAGTATACATGCTGGTCAAATGTATCTTGACTATCCTAAACCAGAAATTAAAGAAACAATGGAAAAATTACTTGAATCTGGTGCAAACTTAATATTGCTGCATCATGCCCATGTTCTTCAAGGCGTCCAGGTCTACAGAAACAATAATATTTGTTGTTTCAATTTAGGAAATTTTTTGCTTGATATTAAAGAAGGAAATGTTGAAATCCCAATTCTGGCAAAAGAGCAAACTGAATCAGCAGTTTTTGTATTTAATGTTAATAAATCTGGGATTCACTCAGCCTTTGCATTACCAACATACTTTGATGAGGATTTTAATGTTCATTGGGCTGTTGGTCAACGAGGGAGATTGATTTTAGAGCGATTAATCAGGATTAGTGAAGACATTAAATATGATTACAGAGATTTGTATCATCAACAACGTGCAGAGCGGAATGCAATGCCTATCATCAAAGTAATGGGTTTTCATATAAAAAATGGCAATTGGAAATTTGTGTTTAGCCAATTAACCCACCTGCGTTTTGAGCATGTTAGGATGTTAATTTCTTATGTCTATACAAAATTTTTCGGTGCCTAGAAAAGATATAGCCCAAAATATTTGTTTGGGGTTTGTTGGTTCCATGTTGGGGGGAGATTCAGGTGGTAACCTTACGATGGGCCACATCATTGCTGATAAATTCAATCAAGCAGGTTATCCGATTGTGCTCGCCTCAAGTAAAAATAATAAGGTGATTAGGCTATTTGATATGCTATTTACAATTTTATCAAGACATAGAGATATTGATATCCTGATTATTCAGGTTTACAGTGGTCTAAGTTTTATTTATGTTGATATTTGCAGTTGGTTGGGGAAATTCTTAGGATTACCAATGATTTTTCATGTTCACGGTGGTAATATTCCTAATTTGGTAGAAAGGAAACCTTGTTGGGCTCGCCAAGTTTTTAACAGGGCTGATAAATTTGTTGCTCCTTCAGAGTATTTAGCAAAATCTATTAATAAATTAGGTTTTTCGTGTATAACTATTCCGAACATAATTGAATTATCCAAATATCCATATAGGAGCATTGGTTTTGCAAAGCCAAAGCTCATTTGGCTACGGTCTTTTCATTCCATTTATAACCCTACACTTGCAGTTAAAGTAGTAATAGAACTAAATAAAATGGGACAAAAAGTGTTGCTAACTATGGTCGGTCCTGACAAAGGAGATGGCAGCTTGGATTTGACACTTGAGACCGCACAAGAGTATGGGGTAAGTCAACAAATCAGTATTATTAAGGGTATTCCGAAAAGCCAGGTACCATATGAATTATCAAAAAGTGATATTTTTATCAATACCACAAACATTGATAACACACCTGTGAGTGTCATTGAAGCTATGGCCTGCGGGTTATGTATTGTCAGTACCAATGTTGGTGGTATTCCATATCTTTTGGAAGATGGTGTTGATGCCCTGCTTGTACAACCTGATGACGCTGTGGCAATGGCTAAAGCAGTAAAAAAAATATTAAATGAACCCGATCTTGCTGACAAATTATCTGCCAATGCTCGAAAAAAAGCAGAACAATTCGACTGGGAAAATATATTACCCAGATGGGAAAAAATTCTTAAAGTTCTATGACCCTTCCAACCTTACTATCGATATATCATCATCTGCCATATCCATTACGTGTAATAACAGCATCACTTAAGGGCTATCAACTTCGTTGGTGGCGTTATGGTTCTGAAACAGAAAAACTTATTCAAAAAGCATTGGCGCGTGATTACTGGTCTCAAAAAAGCTGGTCGGAATGGCAGAATGAACGGTTAGGTTATATCTTAGATAAGGCGGCGACTGAAGTGCCTTATTACCGGGACCAATGGCGCGAGAGAAGAAAAAAAGGGGACACAGCTTCATGGGAGTTGTTGGAAAATTGGCCGATCTTAAAAAAAGAAGAGGTTCGCAAGGACCCCAAGAAGTTTCTATGTGATTCTAGCAAAAGAAAACGCATGTACCTTGAGCATACAAGCGGTTCTACTGGCACGCCATTATCTTTATGGCAGAGTAAAAAGACGCTCCACAACGCATACGCAATTTATGAGGCTCGTGTAAGATGGTGGCATGGGGTGTCTTTAGAGGATCGTTGGGGGATTCTTGGCGGTCAGATGGTTGTCAAGCCAAATGCTACAACGCCGCCTTTTTGGGTGTGGAATCAAGCTTTCAATCAATTATATTTGTCCTCGTATCATATCTCTAAGACTAATGTTGAAGCCTATTACGATGCTATCCAAAGGCATCAGCTAAAATACATTCTTGCTTATCCATCTGCTCTTGCCAGCCTTGCACAAATGATCAAGGAGAAAAATCTCCCAAGCTATAAGCTGGAATTGGCGATCAGTAATGCGGAACCGCTTTTTGATTATCAAAAAGAGATTATCAGTCAGGTTTTCAATTGTGAAGTTGTCAACACATATGGGGTATCAGAATTATCTGTAGGTGGTGCTGAATGTGAATTTGGGAATATCCATTTATGGCCTGAATATGGATTTGTTGAAATTATGGATGTGAACGAAGATAAGGTATTACCTGTTGGTGATATGGGAAGAATAGTTGCCACAGGTTTGATAAATGAAGATATGCCTTTAATTCGATATGAGGTGGGGGATCTTGGATCGTTGAGCAGTCAGCAATGTGAATGCAGCCGATCGCTCCCTATTCTGGAAGAAATTGAGGGGCGTATGGATGATGTGCTCGTCTCCATCGACGGTCGGCGAGTAGGTAGAATGGACCCGATTTTTAAGGCTGAAATTCCAATAAAAGAAGCTCAGATAATCCAAGAAAAAAATGATTTGGTAAGGTTGCGATTTGTTCCCGAGGATGATTTTGACCATGATGATGTGCTCATTTGCTTGATCCAAGAAAAGTTAGGGCCAATGCAGGTTATCCTTGAAAAGGTTGATAGGATTCCCCGTGGCGCAAATGGTAAGTTTAAAGCAGTCATACGAAATGATAATGTGAAAATTTCCGACTAATTAATCCCCGATAAACTTTGTTTTCCTACATCAAAATAATTAAATTATGCATTCTTTGCCATCAGTATCACTTTTAGTTGCCGTTCGCAACGAGGCCGAACACATTGAGGATTTGATCGCTTCCATAAAAGCCCAGGAATATCCTGCGGATAAGCTCGAGGTTATCATTCTGGATGGGGGATCAACTGATGGTACTCGGGAAATTGTGAAGGCTTTGATCAAAGAGCATGCCAATTATCGGTTAATTGGGAATCCAAAAACCATTCAATCTGCTGCCTGGAATTTAGGCCTGGATGTCTGCAGGGGTGAGATCATCAGCATTGTCAGCGGGCATGTGATTTTAGCGCCTGATTATGTGTCAAAAGCGGTGGCGACCCTGCAGCGAACGTGTGCCGACATGGTGGGGGGAACGATACGTGCCGTCAGTGCCACACGGGTCGGCGAAGCGATTGCCCTGGCGATGAGCCATCCATTTGGCGTGGGAGGGGCACGTCACCGTTACACCGAGCGTGAAGAGGAAACGGACTCTGTCTTTATGGGTTTCTGTCACCGATCGGTTTACGAAGAGATCGGGGTGTATGACGAGGAACTGGTCCGCAACCAGGATGATGAATTCAGCTATCGGCTGACCAAGGCTGGCGGTCGCATCCTGTGCAATCCTGAAATTAAAAGTTACTATCATTCCCGCTCAACCTATCAATCGCTCTGGAAGCAATACTTTCAATACGGCTATTACAAAGTGCGGGTCCTCCAGAAGCATCCAAAGCAGATGAGCCTCCGGCAGTTCGTCCCCCTCGGCTTCGTCCTGGCGCTGCTCCTGACCTCCTTATTAGCCCTCTTCACCCCTTGGGGCTGGTTCGCCCTGGTCGGGTTAGTGGGAGTCTACACCTTCGCCAACCTGCTCGCTTCATTTCTCATAGCAAAACGAGAGGGTTGGCGCTACTTCTGGCCGTTACCCCTCGCCTTCGCCACCATCCACCTCAGCTACGGATTGGGTTTTTTAATAGGATTATTCAAGTTCTATAACCGTTGGAACGATAAAAAAGGGAAGGTCCCTCAGGTGTCCCTTGACTGATCCAAATTCTGATATCACTCGTCTGCGCAAGGAATATGATAATCGCTCAAAACGGGGTAAACATTCGGGTTACTATTCTTATTTCAATTTATCAAATTTATTTATCTATCAGCAGCGGGAGCGCCAACTCTTAGCGTTGTTACAATCTGGAAATCTTGAAAATTTACGGGATAAGACCATCCTTGAAATTGGCTGTGGTTCAGGTGGGGTCTTGATGGATTTTATCAAGTATGGCGCAGACCCAAAGAAAGTCTCCGGTATCGATATATTGTTTGATCGGTTAATGGTTGCGCGAGACCATTTTCCAATATCAAAGTTTGTAAATTCGGATGCTCAAATGCTGCCTTACGCAACCAAAACTTTTGATTTGTTACTGCAATTCACAGCCTTTTCTTCTATTCTTGATATTCAGGTTAAGAAGAACATGGCAAGCGAAATGATGCGTATGATGAAGGATGATGGCGCTATTATTTGGTATGATTTTTGGTGGAATCCTACCAATCCACAAACTTCTGGAATTAAACCAGCTGAAATAAAAAAGCTGTTTCCGGATTGTTATTTTATTTTCCACAAAATTACCCTTGCGCCGCCAATTGCTCGCAGAATTGTTCCAATATCATGGTCCATAGCAGTAATTTTGGAATCTCTGAAAATATTGAACAGTCATTATCTTGCTCTTATAAAAAAAAAGGTGGTTTGATACATTATTAGTCGGCTTCGGTTTCCTGGTCGATTTGGTGGGGGTCTACACCTTCGCCAACCTGCTCGCTTCATTTCTCATAGCAAAACGAGAGGGTTGGCGCTATTTCTGGCCCCTCCCCCTCGCCTTCGTCACCATTCACCTCAGCTACGGCCTCGGATTTTTGGTGGGACTGTTCAGGTTTGCTGGTAGGTGGAATGAATAGCTGGTAGCCTGTAGCGGGTAGCTGGTAGGGAAATTGTCGACCGGGGACAGGGGACCGAAGACCGTTTTCCCGTCTTCATTTCTTTTACTTTCAGCTTTAAGCTTTGAACTTTAAGCTAAGATCCTTTCAGCTTTCAGCTAATAACCACATCTAAGATTATTGGGTTTACTAATTATGGACATTCGCAGAATCTTATACCTACTCAAACGTTGGTCCTGGCTCCTGATCATTGTCACGCTGATCAGCGGCGTTGCGGGCTATTATTTCAGTTCCCAGCAGACGCCCATGTATCGCGCCAGCACCCGCTTTGTGATCATGCAGCCTGCCTCCACCGATTCAGATAATCTCAGTCTTGTTGAGATTCAGCAGCAGATCACTACCTACTCCCAGCTTATCTCATCCACAGACTTGATCAACCAGGTCTCAACCGAATTGGGCTTTCCGGTGGATCAAAAACAGCTGGAGGTCGAACAAATCGGCGATTCGCAGTTTGTCCGTCTGACCGTCACAAATGAGGATCCATTTAAAACAGCCGTCATCGCCAACGCCCTCATCGATGCCCTCATTCAGAATAATGAGCGCTTGCAGAGCCTCCGGTTTGAATCTACCGAGGCGAATTTACAGCGCCGGGCTGAGGATGCCCTTCAGCAGATGGAGGAACTCCAGAATCGGATTGATCAGGTCACCGAGAAAAATGTTCAGGAGCAGCTCATTACCGTCCAGTCTGAGATCGAAACCCTTCAATCCCAGGTGACCGATTTGGAGCTCAATATCGCCAGCATCGATCCCCTTTATGCTACCGATGAAGAGCTGCAGCAGCGGATCCAGTTCCAGGCGGAATTAGGGCAGACCCAGTCGATCCTCGACCTCTACCAGGAGCTTTACACCCAGCTGGTGGTCCTGGGGAAGCCGATCGATCAGGAGAATCCCTCCTCCAGGCAGTCCGATCGCCTGGAGCGGACCCTCAGTCTTTATGAACAGATTTATTTTTCCACCCTCAACAGCCTGGAAGCCCTCAACCTGGCTCGGGATCAAAACAAACCCACCGTCGCCCAAATTGAGGCTGCCGCAGTGCCTGTAGAGCCCTTCTTCCCCCGACCGATTGAGACCGGGCTGCTCTATGGGGCGGTGGGGTTGTTTGCAGTGGGTGGGCTGGTCTTCCTGATCGAATACCTGGATGACACCATCAGGACCCCGGATGAGGCTGAGCAAATCCTCGGGCAGCCGGTGATCGGCACCATCGGGGATATCAACAGCAGCTTGTTGAAGCGCGGGGGGAAGAAGTCGGGCGTCCATGTTGCCAATCAGCCCCGTTCACCCATCGCGGAAGCCTTCCGCTCCCTCAGGACCAAGCTCGAGTTTTATAACATCGATCAACCCCTCAAGGTCCTGCTGGTCACCAGTGCGGGGTTGGAGGAGGGCAAGACCACCGTTGCCGCCAATCTGGCAGCGATTATGGCGAATAATAATAAGAATGTGCTCCTGATCGATGCCGATATGCGCAAGCCCAAAATCCACACCCACCTGGGATTGTCCAACCGTTATGGGCTTTCCGATTTGATCCTGGGGCGCTCCGCTAGTGTGGTTCAAAGGGCGGGTTCAAATAAGAAATTTTCCGTGGTCACCTCAGGCTCCATCCCTCCTAATCCGTCTGAGCTGCTTGCCAGCGAGAAATTTACCCGCATCATTGATAAGGTCTCTCAGCAATTTGATATGGTGGTGATTGATTCGCCGCCGGGATTTGTGACCGATGCTCAGATCCTGGGGACAAAGGTGGATGGGGTGATTTTTGTGATCCGGGCTGGGAAAACCCGGGCAAATATCGCCAGGATGTCTTTGGATGAATTCAATCGGGTCGGCGCCAAGGTCGTTGGGCTGGTGATGAACCGGGTGCCCAGGAACCAGCGCTATTACTACGGCGGGTATCAGTACTATGGGCTAAAAGGAGAGGTGAACGCCGCTTATGACCAGGGCGATCCCTCCGAAAATACCGTCGACCTCCAAAAAGAAGGCATCCAGAGGAT
>LDZT01005132.1_pt1 | contig 29251 bp, 21 predicted proteins | sample 615521 | NCBI WGS metagenome assembly LDZT01 (sample SAMN03408292, study PRJNA278302) | terrestrial metagenome | isolation source: oil reservoir sample SB1 | place: USA: Alaska, North Slope, Schrader Bluff formation | collected 2011-09 | reverse complement strand
CATCGCCCTCATACTCAGCCTCTCGAACGGCTTCGGGGTGCAGGTCGATCAGTTCCAGAACGACGCGCTCTCCGAGTTCCCGGTGATCATCGCGCCGACATCGATGGAGATGGACGCGGAGACCATGGATGAGATGCGCGGCGAGTTGCCGGCATCCCGGCTCATGGGTGAGACCGAGTACGCGGATACGCAGGAGATCGCCCTCTACGATCCCGCAGACGAGACGATCGCCCACATCAACGTGATCACCGATGAGTACGTCGAGTACGTGCAGGCGATCGATCCGGAGATCTGCAACGGTGTCGGCTACCTTCGCATGGTGGGGATGAACCTGCTGCGCGAGGCCGACGGGGAGATCGTGCCCGCATCGATCTCGATCGGCACCACGCGCGCAGATGGCATGCAGTCCATGTCATCCGGTGCCGGGGATCTTTCCAGCATGAGCGGCGTCGGGCTCAGTTCCTATCCCGAGCCCCTGGACAGCGCTTCCACGCCGTACCTCGAGAAGAACTACGACTTGCTCTCCGGCGAGTACCCCACCGAGATGACCGATCTGGTGCTGGTGGTCGACAACATGAACCGCATCGACCGCGCGGTGTTCGAGAAGCTCGGATTCGACGTTGAGACCGCCGACGAGATCCCCTTCGATGAGCTCGTCGGAGTGGAGCTGAAGCTCATCGACAACGATGACTACTATGCCAAGACCCCGATGGGGAACTTCGTCCCTGGCGCAGACTACGGGGCTATGTTCGACTCGGAGAACAGCACTACGCTGCGGATCTCCGGCGTCGTACGCCTCAAGCCCGACGTTGCGATCGGCCTCGTGGGTAACGGCATCGCCTACAGCGACAGGCTGGTGCAGCTCGTCACCGATAGCGCCGCCGACTCGGCCATTGTGAAGGCCCAGCAGGACGCCGACTACAACGTGATCACGCTCGAGGCGATCGATGAGGGCCAGAAGAGCATGAACCTCGCGTACCTCGGCGGCGAGAGCGTACCGCTGATGATGTTCCTCTACCCGACAGACTTCGAGTCCAAGGATGCCGTCCTGGCGTACCTGGACGACTACAACGTGGGGCTCGATGAGGCGGACGCCGTGATCTACACGGACCTCGCCGAGTCGGTGACCGAGATGACTGGCGGGATCATGGACGGCATCACCCTCGTGCTCGTCGCTTTCGCCGCGATCTCGCTCGTGGTGTCGCTGATCATGATCAGCATCATCACGTACATCTCGGTCCTGGAGCGTACCAAGGAGATCGGTGTCCTGCGCGCACTTGGAGCGCGGAAGAAGGACATCACCCGCGTGTTCACCGCCGAGACGTTCATCATCGGCGTGTTCTCCGGACTGCTCGGCATCGGCATCGCCTACATCCTCACGATCCCAGCCAACACCATCATCGAGAGCATGACCGGCCTTGCGGAGGTGTCGCAACTGCCCGTCCTGTACGCGCTCGGCCTCGTGGTGATCAGCGTTGCCCTCACGCTCGTCGGCGGAGCGATCCCCGCGCGGATGGCGGCCGACAAGGATCCGGTGGAGGCGCTGAGGAGCGAGTAGGGGAGAGGTTCGGACAAGAGCAGTCGGATACGAAGCCTCCGCACCATGTCGCTGTCGCGCTTGGGACACACGGACAGTGCGCTGCCTTCGCATCCACGGGCTGGAGGCAAGCCTTAAGGCGGGCAACCCTCTAGCCAGGGTTCGAGTCTCGACCTATCCGCCAGGAGGATCTGCCGCAGCCCCGGTCACCGGGAAGGTGCCGGGGCTGCCTATCGCTGAGCGCGTCCGTCAACTCGTCTCAAGTCCCCGTACCCGGGATTGGATGGCCGCAACGACAAGACGCTCGGCAGTCAGACTCCCGCGGCGCGATGTGCGAGCGCTTCTCGGACTGTCCGCCGGACGAACGTAGCCGCCGATACCGGCGGCCTTCCCGTGATCTCGAGCACCGCACCGCTGACGATGTTGTATCCCCCGCGGGATATGCCTCCGTAGTAGTCGGCCATCACAGCGTTCGGTCCTGCTGTGAGCTCGTCAAAGGAGACAGGAGCGTAGGGGACATCGTGTCCGGCCACTTCGGACGCGACCGCAGCTAGGTCAAGCCATCCAACAGAATCCGGTCCCGTGATGTCGTAGACCCGGTTCTCATGCCCGGAAGTCGCGAGCACGCTGGCTGCGACGGTCGCACAATCGCCGCGGGTGACCGCGCCCACTCGTCCATCTCCCGCGGGTGAGCTAAGCACGCCAGCTTCAATCGCGCTGAGGACTTCTCTGACCAGCACGTCCGCGTACAGGTTGTTGCGCAGGAAGGTGTATGTCATGCCAGCGGAACGAATCGCATCCTCGGTCTGCTTGTGCACGCTTGCAGTGGCGGTCCCCTCGGCCTGGGTACCGCTCGTGTACACGACATGCGGGACACCTGCTGCTGCGGCAGCCGCAACGGCTCCGAGGTGCTCTGCCACGACATCGGGACCACGCGTCGAGATGATGAGGACCTTGTCCGCACCGGTGAACGCTCGCACCATAGAGTCGTGATCGGTGAAGTCGGACTTGCGCACCTCGATACCAGCGGCAGCCATGCCTGCCGCCTTCTCCGGGTCACGCACGCTTACTGCGATGGTCGATGGCGAGACCATCTCCATCAGCCGCTCGACCACCTGTCGGCCCAGTTGCCCTGTCGCACCGGTGACCACGATCATGTCGTCCTCCTTGTTGATTCGTCCCGTGGGGTCGCAAGAGCGGTTACCCATGAGATGTTGCTTACTCATAGGAACTACCCTTACCCTTAGTCCCAAGTGGCGCAAGAAGGCACTTCGCTGCGCCCAAGGCACATGGAGGTAACCGTCCGATGGCAGACCGACCTGCACTACACCCCAATCCTGGCCCCTACGCGGAGGACTGTCCGGTTCGCGAGATTCTCGATCGCGTGGGCGACAAGTGGAGCGTGCTCGTCGTCGTGAACCTGGGCGACGGTCAGCTGCGCTTCAATGAGCTTCACCGCCGATGCGGGGGCATCTCTCAACGGATGCTTACCAAGACGGTAAGGCAGCTCGAGCGCGACGGTCTGGTGTGGCGCAGGGCGACCCCAACGGTCCCGCTGACCGTCGAATATGGACTGACTCAACGGGGGGAGACGCTGCTCGGTCCGCTGCAAGTGCTGGCAGCATGGAGCGTCGCTAACGGTCCAGCCATCGCCAAAGAGCGCGCCGCCTTCGATCGCCGGCAGGAGCGTTTGAGGGGTGTGGATGACGGCGCGTGATGCCGTCAAGGAGTCGCGGCAACTCGGGCGAGAGACCACCTGAGTCCAAGATCTAGGGTGCAACACTTCGCCTTCCGAAGCGACCTCGTGCAATCGGGCATCGCGAAGATGAACCCCGCCTCGGTCGCTTCCTCGTGCGGCTCTCGCGCGCGTCGCTTCGACCCTCAGGCAGAACATCGCCGTAGACAGCGCTGGCTGAGGTGTCCGGTAGTCTTCATGCAACACAACTCTTGCACAACGCAACATACGCTGCTATAACACCTGTTGTATCCGACAGATGCGGAGACTCTGATGTCTGAACGTCCCACCGGCCAAGCGTGGCTCACCGTCATCTACCGCGTGCCGACCAAGCCATCGACACTGCGCGTGGGGGTGTGGAAACAGGCCAAGGAACTCGGCGGATTGGCCATTCAGCAGTCGACGTATTTGTTTCCGGATACTCCCGAGGTGCGCCTCGGCCTCTCGCAACTCATGCGACAAGTCGAGCAAGGTGGCGGTGAGGGCACGATCCTCGAGATCCCGTCTATCGACCCCGAGAAAGAAGCGCAGTTCGTTGCGGACATGGATCGACTTCGTGACGAAGAGTACACCGAGGTCGCCGAAGACCTAGAGGAGATCATCAGTCACATCGGCCGAAAGGTCGCACGCGGCACCTTCGATGAAAGCGAGATTGCGGATGCCCGCGGCGACCTCGATCGCGCTCGCGCACTATTCGAGGCGATTACCTCCCGAGACTACTTCGCCGCACCGCAGCGCACCAAAGTTCTTGAAGTGCTGCACAGGGCGCAAGCATGTCTCGAGGAGTCCTCGGCGCCTACGTTCGCGTCGAACGTAGTGAGCGGTCCACCGGAAGGGACCACCCCCCCTGATGAGGCGGCCCCAGCAGTGAAGATCAAGACGCGCGACGTTCTTGCGCGAGCTGACATCATCGAGCGCCTGCATCAGATCGTCGATGAACTGGAGCGTGACCAGCTCGCTGTCAACGAGACACAGGTCGGTACGTTGCCGCCGTCCGCGGTGCTTGAGGTCAAGTTCCTGGATCGAAATGGCAAGCGCAAGCTGGAACTCGAGGTCGAGTGGTAGGTCCTGCCGCTCGACGATCCTCACCCGAACACTCGGAGCTGATCCTATATGCGCACGCACTACGACGGCCTGACGTCGAACGAGGCATCACAACGACTTGGCGTCGCGGGACCCAATGTCATCATCTCCCCCCCGGGCATCACCTTCTGGAACATCCTTTGGGAGGAGCTGCGGGAGCCGATGATCCTGCTCCTGCTCATCGTGGGCGTGCTGTACTCCTTGCTGGGCGAGCCAGGCGACGCGATAACCATCTTCGCGGTCATCCTCCTCCTCGCGCTGGCTGAAGTGCAGAACGAGTACCGCGCCAAGAAGGCCATCCAGCGCCTTTCGGAGATCACCAGTCCCAGGGCCACCGTTATGCGAGATGGCCTTGCGGTTCAGATCGACGCGGCTGCCATCGTACCTGGCGACCTGCTCATACTCGCCCCAGGCACGAAGGCGGCCGCCGACGCCACGATGCTTGACACCGTCGGTATCCACATCGATGAGGCCTCCATAACCGGCGAGTCCTTCCCGGCTGAGAAGGCCGTGGGCGATGAGGTGTACGCAGGAACCGTCGTGGTCGTTGGGGACGGCATCGCCGAAGTCAGCGCCACGGGCAAAGCGACGAGGCTCGGCACGCTCGCCGAGGGTCTCAAGACCGTGAGGCCTCCGAAGACCCCGCTACAGAAGGCGATGAAGGACCTCTCGGGCAGGCTTGTCTGGGCAGCCGTGGCCTTCTCGGTCACGATCCCGCTCATCGGCCTGCTGCAGGGCAGACCTCTCGATGAAATGCTTCTCATCGGACTGTCATTGTCCTTCGCCACCATCCCGGAGGAGATGCCGATCATCATAACGATGGTGCTTGGCCTAGGATCCTATCGGCTGTCCAAGAAGGGGTTTCTCGTCAGACGTCTCGCGGCCGCCGAGAGTATGGGAAGCGTCAGTGTCATCGTCACCGACAAGACCGGGACACTGACGGAGAGTCGCATGACGCTCACCGGCATCTCCTCACTTCTCACGGATGAAGACGCCGTAGCCGCCGCGCTGGGCGCGGTCTCTGCGATCGATGCGACACCGATAGACCTCGCCTTGATGCGGCATGCCGAGGTACTCGGCGTGCCGTTCGACTCCCGCGAGATCGTGCGGAAACGCGACCTTGGCGACGGCAGCAAGACCAGAGCGGTGCTGCGAGAGGATGGCACGCTCTTCGTCAGCGGGGCACCCGAGCAGGTGTTCGAACGGTGTGCGTTCGTGCCGGACAGCGTTCGGGACACCCTTGATACGGAGACCGCCAAGGGAAGCCGCCTCATCGCCGTCGCGCTGGCGAAGGTCACCGACGAGAAGACGGATGTCTCTTTCGAAGAGCTTGAGCGGGACCTAGGGTTCATTGCGCTGTTGATCTTCTCCGACCCCCTCCGTCCCGAGGTGCCCGGGGCAATCGCAGCGATGAAAGACGCTGGCGTCCGAACCATCATGGTGACCGGCGACCATCCCGCCACCGCCGCCGCAATCGCCCTCAAGGCGGGCATCGGCGACGGGACCACGGCCGTCGTCACCGGCGACGCCCTGAACGCGATGGACGATCAGGCGCTCGGTGAGTGCGTCGGGCATGTGAGCGTCTTCGCACGAACCACAGCACAGCACAAGTATCGTATCGTCGCCGCGCTACAGCGTGCTGGCCTGAGCGTCGCCGTGACCGGTGACGGCATCAACGACGCACTGGCGATCAAGGCCGCAGACATCGGCATCGCCATGGGAGTCCGCGGCACCGATGTCGCCAAGGAGGCGGCAGATGCCGTACTGGCTGACGATGACTACGCAACGATCGCACATGCGGTGTTCGAGGGACGCAGCTTCCACGACAATCTCCGCAAAGGCGTGAAGTACTACCTGTCGGTGAAGGCCGCGCTGATCCTCGTCTTCCTGCTCCCGGCTCTGTTCGGTCTTCCGCTGCCATTCTCACCGGTGCAGATCATCCTCTTGGAGCTCTTCATGGACCTTGCCGCCTCGGCGGGCTTCGTGGCCGAGCCGGCCGAGGGCGACATCCGCACACGTCGCCCTGAGGCCATGTCCACGAACATCTTGGACGCCCCGCAGCTCAAAGACCTCTTCGTTAAGAGTGTGTTCCTCTTCGTGCCCGTAATCGCCGCCTACGGGTATGCCATGACGAGCGGGATGACCGTCGACCAGCAGGGATCGCTCGCCTTCCTCGCCTGGATGGTGGGACATGTCGCTCTCGCCTTCGTGTCACGCTCAGACCGCCAGCCACTCGCAGGCGTCGGGGTCTTCTCCAACAAGGTGGTCAACATCTGGGCGCTCGCGACCGCGGTATTCCTCGCCATCAGCTTCGGGGTACCTGGAATTGCGATGCGGCTCGATCTCTCAGCGCTGCCGATCAGAACGGCACTCGTCACACCACTGCTCGTTGTTGCGTGGATGTCCTTGCTCGAGGTGCGCAAGCACGTCAGCTCACGTACACCTCATCTGATCGAGGTGCGCGCGGATGCCTAGTCCACACGACGATGATCTTGGACCCCTGACCTGCGAGATCTCCCCGACGGATGCGATCGAGCCAGACACTCGGCCCGCGTGGCGACGCGCGCTCTCGCCGAACGTGCTGCGGCTCGGGCTCGTCTCCTTCTTCGCCGATGTGTCGTCCGAGATGCTCTACCCGCTCATGCCGATCTTCCTCACGAGCGTGCTCGGCGCCCCCGCATCGATCGTCGGCATCATCGAAGGTGCGGCGGAGGCGACCGCATCCATCCTCAAGACCGTGTCTGGCCGCATCGCCGACCGGACCGGGCGACGCATCGAGCTGGTCTTCGGCGGGTACACGCTGTCGGCGCTCGCCAAGCTGCTGATCGCGATCTCTCATACGTGGCCCCTTGTGCTCGTCGCAAGGCTCCTCGACCGGACCGGAAAGGGCTTCCGGTCCGCTCCACGTGACGCGATACTCGCCGATAGCACCGACCCAGCAGTGTGTGGCGCAGCCTTCGGTTGGCATCGGGCCATGGACACGCTCGGCGCAGTCGTCGGTCCGTTGCTGGCACTCGCACTGCTCTCGACGGCCGGCGGGGATCTGCGCAAGGTCATCGGCCTGGCCGTGGTCCCCGGGCTCGTTGGAGCACTGTTGGTCCTGACGGTATCCGATCCGGCCCGCCGGAAGCGCGATGTCGCTATCGCTGAGCCCGAAGCGCATCTATCCTGCGCTGATGAGAAGCGTGAGCCACTGCGCTGGGCGTCCATCCCGTCGCGCTTCAGGCTCTATCTTGTAGCGTGGCTGCCGTTCGTGCTCGTCAACTCGAGCGACGTCTTCCTGATCCTGCGTGCCAAGCAGCTGGGCTTCACGACGACCGCCGTCGTGCTCGTGTACACGCTCTACAACCTCGTGTATGCGCTTGCGAGCCTTCCGTTGGGGCATCTCTCCGACAAGCTCAGCCGCCGCTCGGTTCTCGTGGGCGGAATGCTCGTCTTCGCGGCCGTCTACGTCGGGTTCGCTTTCGCTACGGAGACCTGGCACGTCGTAGTCTTGTTCGCCATCTACGGCATCTACATCGCTGCGACCGACGGTGTCGGCAAAGCATTCGCGGTCGATCTCGTACCCCGTGAGCTGAGGGCCACGTCCATCGGGCTTCTGGGCACCGTCACCGGCATCATGACTCTCGTCGCGAGTGCTCTTGCGGGGCTTCTGTGGGACACGGTCGGCCCGTGGGCGCCGTTCGCACTAGGAGCTGTCGGTGCGGTCGCATCGGCCGCACTGTTCATGACGCTTCCTGGGCTGCGTGTCCCGGCGCTGACCGAGACATCATGAGTGGGGCGCTTGGCGGTTCTCTGCGATGGGGGGACGCACGTTGACAGAACTAAAGGACATCGGGCTTGTCGGACTGACGTCCGCCGAGGCGGCGGAACGGCTCAGCATAGACGGCCCCAACGAGTTGCCGACCGCGAGGAAACGCACCCTGCTGCGACAGGCATGGGACGTCATCCGTGAGCCCATGTTGCTGCTGCTTCTGGGTGCAGGGACTGTGAACTTCCTCCTGGCCGAGCCGTTCGACGGTGTCATTCTCATGTCGTTCGTGGTGGTCGTGATAGGCATCGAGGTCTATCAGGAGCACAAGACAGAGAATGCACTGGGCGCGCTGCATGACCTATCGGCACCACGAGCGCTCGTGTTGCGGGACGGCAATCGCATACGGATTCCCGGTCGTGATGTCGTGCGCGGTGACTGCCTGTTGCTAGCCGAGGGCGACCGTGTGCCGGCCGACGCCGTGTTGATGGAATGCATGAGCCTCTCGGTCGATGAGTCTGCGCTCACCGGAGAATCGGTGCCGGTTCGCAAGGCCGAGTGCGATCGAGATGTACTCACGGAGCCGATCGGTCGGCCAGGGGGTGATGCCACGCCATGGCTGTTCTCCGGCACGCTGGTGGTCAAAGGTCAAGGTATCGCACTGGTGAAGGGAACGGGCATCGCGACCGAGCTCGGCCGCATCGGTACTGCGCTACGCGATATCGAGCCCGAGCGGACGCCTCTGCAGCGCGAGGTCGACCGCCTTGTGCGCACCATTGCCACACTCGGACTGGGCGCGGCTGTGATTGTCGTTGTGGTCTACGGTCTCACGCGGGGCCATTGGCTCGAGGGACTGCTTGCGGGCATCGGCACCGCGATGGCGATGCTTCCAGAGGAGTTCCCGGTCGTACTGACCGTGTTTCTCGCGCTCGGCGCCTGGCGGCTCTCGCAGAAGCACGTGCTGACACGGCGGACGCCCGTGCTCGAGACACTCGGCTCCGCCACAGTCATCTGCGTCGACAAGACCGGCACACTCACCATGAACCAGATGACCGTGCGCGAACTCATCATGGACGGGGAGGCATTCCGCATCGGCGAGGGGCCGCTACCTGAGCGGTTCCATCAGATCGCAGAGTTCGCCGTCCTGGCTTCACCGGTCGATCCCTTCGACCCGATGGACACAGCCTTCAAGGTGCTCGGCGAACAGTACCTCGCTGAGACGGAGCATCTTCATGCCGACTGGGACCTTGTCCGCGAGTACCCGCTCTCTGAACGGCTGTTGGCGCTCTCGCACGTCTGGCGCTCCCCGGACGGCGGCCAGTACGTGATCGCAGCGAAGGGGGCTCCGGAGGCGATAGCCGACCTGTGCCATTTCGATGCCGGAATGCTCGCCGGGCTGACCGCCCAGGTCGAGGCGGCAACCGCCAATGGGCAGCGCGTGCTCGGCGTAGCGCAGGCGTACTTCAGCCGTGAAGAAGGTCTGCCTCCTGAGCAACACGACTTCGACTTCAAATACCTCGGGCTTGCCGGTCTGCACGATCCGGTCAGACCCGGTGTCGCCGATGCGGTCGTGCAGTGCGCGGGCGCTGGCGTTCGCACGGTGATGATCACCGGCGACTATCCAGGGACCGCACTCGCGATCGCCCGCGAGATCGGCCTTCAAAACCCGACCGAGTGCATCACCGGTCCGGAACTCGAAGCGATGTCTGACGAGGAACTTGCGCGCCGTATCGGCTCGGTCAGTGTCTTTGCGCGAATGGTCCCGGAGCAGAAACTCCAGCTGATTCGCGCGCTGAAGACCAACGGCGAGGTGGTCGGCATGACTGGCGACGGCGTGAACGACGCCCCCGCGCTGCGAGCGGCCGATATCGGTATCGCGATGGGCGCACGCGGTACGGATGTGGCGCGTGAATCGGCAGCCATCGTCATCACCGATGACGACTTCTCCTCCATCGCGGGAGGCATACGCCAGGGTCGTGGCATCTTCGACAATCTGCGCAAGGCGATGTCATACATCATCGCAGTACATGTGCCAATCGCCGGGATGTCGCTCATCCCTGTGTTCGTGACCGACTGGCCGCTTGTGCTGATGCCGGCACAGATCGCGTTTCTTGAGCTCATCATCGATCCCGCCTGCTCGGTGGTCTTCGAAGCTGAGCCCGTGGATCCCGACATCATGGACCTGGCTCCTAGAGGGCTCGGAGAGCCGATGTTTGGACGGAGAGTACTCACAATCGCATTCCTCCAGGGCGCATCGACGCTCGTGGCAGTGTTCGGCGTCTATCTCTGGGGCATCCTTACGCACAGATCTGATGACGTGGTGCGGTCCCTCACCTTCGTGACTCTCGTCGTGGGTAACCTCGCGCTGATTCTCATCAACCGCTCGTGGCGGTTGTCGATATGGCGTTCATTCAAAGAGCGGACGAACCGCACACTGCCCTGGATATTCGGCATCACGTGCGCGCTACTGCTCGCGCTGCTAACAGTGCCAGCAGCTCGGAACGCGTTCCATTTCGGTCAGGTCTCACTGCCCGAATCATTGATCGCTCTGGCCGCCGGATTCGCTGGTGTGGCCTGGTTCGAGGCATACAAGGCGATTTCGGGATCGAGAACGCAGGGGCATTCCAGCACCACTCGGTAGGACCTCGCGGTCCAGGCTGCCGGGATGTGCCGTCACGACAAACGGAGGCGATGTACTGTGGGAACAACAGAGCATTTGCGTCAGAGGTCGACCGAGTATGCGGTCAAAGAGGCCATGAGGATCCTCGGAGACAAGCCCGAGAAGCAACTGACGCGCCTTGTGGACCTGGCGGAACGCATAGCGACGGCCGAGGATCACAAGCAGGTCATCGCGAACGTGAGGAAGTACGTCGAACCGGGAGAAGACGGTGAGCTGCCGGCTCCGGTACGCACCGCCCTTCGCGGTCTGCGACAGACGGCGCCGGACTGCCGCGCGCGCCTGTTCACCAACGCGCTCGTCAACGGTACCTGGAGGGGTCGTACGAAACGAGATGCGGCCCTGCGAGACCAGGGCTTCCGCCCGCCGAGTATCATGCTCATGAGTCCGACGATGCGCTGCAATCTGCACTGCACCGGCTGCTATGCGGCCGATTACACCAAGAACGACGATCTGTCTTATGAGGTGATGGATCGCGTTCTCTCTGAGGCGAATGACCTAGGCATCAGCAACATCATCCTGCTGGGCGGCGAGCCGTTCGTGCGCTCTGACGTTCTTGACCTTGCGGCAAGACACGATGACATGGCATTCATGGCATTCAGCAACGGTACTCTCCTGACCGAGCCGCTCGCACACCGGCTGGCAGAGCTCGGCAACATCTCGATCTCGGTCAGTGTCGATGGCCTGAAGGAGGCGCACGACTCCCGACGCGGCGACGGCGTGTTCGATCGTGCGATCGAAGGTCTTCGCCATCTCAGGGCGGCAGGCGTGCCCTTCGGATTCTCCTCGATGATAACCTCGGCGAACTGCGAGGACATGATCGCCGATGAGTTCATCGACATGCTGGTGGACGAAGGATGCCTCTGGGGTTGGCATTTCCTCTACATGCCCGTCGGCGAGGACGCCGACCCCGCGCTCATGCCGACGCCGGAGCAGCGAGAACTTCTCAGGCAACGCGGCGCGCAGTGGATCCGCATGAACAAGGAGGTCTTCGTCATCGACTTCTGGAACGACGCGCCGTACGTTGGGGGATGCATCGCGGGAGGACGGCAGTACTTCCACGTCAACGCGAACGGCGATGTGGAGCCATGTATCTTCGCGCACTTCGCCACGGACAACATCAAGCACGTACCGCTTGCCCAGGCGCTCAACAGCCCGCTCTTCCAGGCCATACGGTCGCGTCAGCCCTACAGCGACAACCTTCTGCGACCGTGCATGATCATCGACAACACCGACGTGCTGCGTGACGTGGTCGCTTCACATGGCGCCTACGCCACTCATCCGCAGGCACGCAGGCTGCTGGGTGAATTCGCTCCCATGCTCGACGACTACGCCGAGTCGTATCGGCGGATCGCCGATATCGCATGGGAGGACATCGGTCGAGGGTCTCAAGCGCCGTCCTGTGTGGCCGAGAAGACCTGCGCCCCGAACGCCAGACAGTGAGACAGCGGTACGGCACGAAGCTCTCCGCCAGCCGCCAGCAGCGTGTGGCGCGAATCGGGGTGGTCACCGTGGCGGCGCTTGCTGCCACGGTGACGATCGTCCTAGCGGGTCGCGATGGAGTCGTCGACGCCCTGCTCGCCACCCCCTGGTGGGCGGCCGCTGGTGCGGTGATGCTGGGGGCGATCAGTATGGTGGCCGAAGGCGCCGTGCTTGCGATAATTGCTGGCGATCCTCGGCCTCGAATGGTATTGCGCATGACGCGCGCCTACGTCGCTGGCAACTTCGTCGGGGCGGTCACTCCGTACGCGATCGGCGGAGCGCCCACGTGGCTTTGGGCGCTCACGCGCGAGAAGGTCCCGGTTGAGAAGGCCGCCGCGCTTGTTGTCGCCCGTTCGGCGGTCGCGGCGATGTTCTTCACCGGAATGACGCTGACCGCCGCGCTTGTGCTGCCGGGCATCCCCGGGCTTCCTCAAGCCGCCGCGTTCATCGTCGTGCTACCGTGCATGGCCGTGCTCCTGATGATTGTGATCACACGAAGCCCAACTCGCTCGGGTGTGAGCGTCGCGAGACTGCTGAGATGGCTAGGTGAGCAAAGTGGTCTGGAGTGGCTGGGCAAAGCCGGAGACGCCGCGCCGGCGTACATCGGACGATTCGCTGAGACGTTCGCTGAGCTTGGACGACGCCCTGGATCGATGATCGGAGCACTCATAGTGTTCGCTGTCTCGCGCTTCAGCCAGCTCGCGGCCATTCCCTTGCTGTTCGCAAGCGCCGGAGCGACCACATCGGGAACGCTTCTCACGGGGCTTGTTGCCGTGTGGGTCATCTCCTCGATCACTCCTGCGCCGAGCGGAGAGGGTGTTGCACAGGCGGCTATCGTGACGGTCTTCGGCCCTCTCGTGGGATCGCAGTCGGCAGCAGCGGCAGCACTCGGATGGCGCGCGTGCGTCTACTACCCGATGTTCCTCGCCGGGACGGTGTTGTTTGCGAGACTCGTACGCTCTCCTGATGTCGGCTGAGGATATGCAGTGCCCGGCATGTCTGCGCTGATGGTTAGGGCACCTGCATAGCGAGCACGTATGACTTGATCGCCTCCAGGACGGGGCGCATCCTGTCCTCTGACAGCCGGTAGTAGACCAGTCTCCCGTCGCGGCGGTAGTCGGCGAGTCCCGTGCGATAGAGCAAGCGCAGGTGATACGACGCGGCTGCCGTCGTCGCGCCCACGACCGCGGCGACGTCGCAGACGCAGAGCTCCGACTGACTCAGGGCGTACAGCACTTTGAAGCGGGTATCGTCGGCAAGGTTCGCCACCATCTCGCCGACGCCATTGAGCCCGCCGACGACAGGGCGCAGCGCATCGACCTTGTCGGCGTGCACGCATTCGACTTCGCATACGGGCGGGCTGACCTGCTTGTCCATGGGACCTCCAAAATACTCAAGTGACTACTTGACCATCGTGTTGGATGGCGCGTACACTCAAACACACGCTTGACTATGGGAGTGTATCCCGCTTGCGCCTAGGAGGCAACCGATGCCAGCACTGGTCGACACACAAAAGCACACCCTGCTCGTCGAAGGAATCACTTGACTCGACTGCGCGGCCAAGTTCGAGAAGAACGTGGCCAGACTCCCCGGCGTGACCGGGGCACAGCTCAATCCGACGGCGGGCAAGCTCGTGATAGAGGGCGCCCTGGACCTCGACGCCATCAGAACCGAAGGTCGCAAGGAGAACTACCGCATCCAGACGGCCGAAGAGCGCCGTGCCGTCCCGCAGACCGAGGAGGGTGTCGACTGGGAGCTTCTCCGGACGATCGCCTCGGGGGTCGGCGTCGCAGCCGGCTACGCCGCGGAGAATCTCGGTGCCCACAGCGTCGTCTTCATGCCGCTGTTCATCGTCGCGATCGTGCTCGGCGGGTGGGGCAATTTCCGCAAGGCGGCATTCTCGCTTCCGAAACTCGACTTCAACATGAGCGTCCTCATGTCGGTGGCGATCCTCGGTGCGGGCGCGATCGGAGCGTGGGAGGAAGCTGCCGTCGTCGCCTTCCTGTTCTCCGCATCCGAGATGCTCGAGTCTTGGACCATGGAGCGTGCACGGCGCTCCATCGGCGACCTGATGGGTGGGATTCCCAAGATCGCTCGCATCCAGCTACCTGACGGCGATATCACGGAGACGGCTGTCGAAGATGTAGCCGTGGGGGACCTGATGGTGGTGCGTCCTGGCGAGAAGCTCGCGCTTGACGGCATCATCGAGTCGGGGGCCTCCAGCCTGGACGAGGCGACGATAACCGGTGAGTCGGTGCCCGCGGAAAAGACCGAAGGCGCGGAGGTGTTCGCCGGCACCCTCAACGGCGAAGGCCTCTTGCGGGTGCGTGTGACTCGCCTGGTGGACGATACGACGGTCGCACGAATCGTTCACATGGTCGAGGAGGCGCAGACCAAACGGGCCCCGTCCCAGGCGTTCGTCGACAAGTTCGCCGCAGTCTACACGCCGGTGGTCCTGGCACTTGCCGCCGGGGTTGTGCTTGTGCCCCCGCTGCTCTTCGCTCAGGCGTGGGAGCCGTGGATATACCGTGGACTCTCTCTGCTCATCGTCTCGTGCCCGTGCGCACTCGTCGTCTCCACTCCGGTCTCCATCGTCAGCGCCATCAGCAATGCTGCCAAGCGCGGCGTCCTCATCAAGGGCGGCATCCACCTGGAACAGTTGGGCGCAATACGGGCCATCGCCTTCGACAAGACCGGCACGCTCACTGAGGGTCGGCCGTCGGTCACCGATGTGGTGCCTCTGAGCGGCGCCGATGAGACCAGGCTGCTGCAGCTGGCGGCGTCGCTGGAGTGCGGTTCGCAACATCCACTCGCGGCTGCGATCGTGCGTGAGGCCGAGGCACGCTCCATCGCGCTGCTGCCGATCCACGAGATGCAGTCCCTCTCGGGGCTCGGAGTCAAGGCCGCGGTCGACGGACATGAGATGGCGGTGGGCAGTCCTCGGATGCTCGCCGACAACACGGACTTTGCTCATGCGGACTCTGCCGTCAAGGGGCTGCATCGGGATGGCAAGACAGCCGTGCTCGTCGAGCGGGACGGGGTTCTCATCGGGGTCATCGGTATCGCCGATGCGGTCCGCGATACGAGCCGGGATGCCGTTGCGGCACTGAAGCGTATGGGGATCGAACACACGATCATGCTGACGGGTGACAATCCTGCAGCAGCGGCAGCGATCACAACCCAAGCTGGCATCGATGAGTTCCGGGCCGAGCTGCTGCCTGAAGCGAAGCTCGATGCCGTGACGAGTCTGATGGGCGAGTATGGCCAGGTCGCGATGGTCGGCGACGGCGTGAACGACGCTCCGGCGCTGGCGACCGCGACGGTCGGCATCGCCATGGGCGGAGCAGGAACCGACACCGCGCTTGAAACGGCCGATATCGCCCTGATGGCCGATGACTTGGTGCAACTTCCCTTCGCCGTTGGACTGAGTCGCGCGGCGCTGCGGACGATCAAGATCAACATCGCGTTCGCGATCGGCATCAAGATGCTCGCGCTGCTGCTCATGTTCCCCGGATGGCTCACGCTGTGGATGGCGATCATGGCCGACATGGGTGCATCGATCATAGTCACAGTGAACGGGATCCGGCTCCTGAAGTGGAGGCAATAGGCGGCCTTCTGGCCGCAGCTGTAGCCGTCGCTGGAACAAGCGAGCCTCCTGGCCTATTTGGGTCAGGGGCTCGTCGATTCTCATGACGTTTGGACGCCTAGTTGGTGAGAGGAGGCGGTCGTCTCGCATTCTTGTTCCCTAGGATGCTGAGCGGCCGCCTCAGGAATGCGTGAAACGGTGCCATTTGTCTCGAAGGTTTCCAAGGAGTATGGTGATTCCTGTGTGGGAAACAGATATTGCGGAGGAAACATGGCTGCTACCAGTATGGATGACGAGTATCGAGGTCTGGAGCGCGCGCTTCGGGAGATCTTCCCCGGCGCGGCCGTCGAGGTGAGCCCGAGTCAATCGCGAGGCCATGCACCGGCGGCCCGGGCTGACGTGCACCTCGCGAGCGGGAGTCGTCATCTCCAAGTCGAGCTGAAGCACGCCTTCAGCCGGGCGCAGCTGATCGACGCTGTCGAGCTGGCGCGCCTCGCTCCGTCGTATGACGGCTCCTCGATCCCGGTCATCGCCTCGCCGTACTTCAGCCCGGACAGCCAGCAGTTGCTGCGCGATGCGAATGCAGCGTTCATCGACTACGCGGGCAACGCGTGGCTCGTGGCGCCGGGGATCCACATCGATCGGCGCGGCTTCGCCAACCCTCGCAAGGAGGAGCGCGGCCAACGCGACCCCTTCTCCGACAAGGCGTCACTCGTACTTCGCACCCTGCTCGTCTCGCGCTCGCCAATGGGCGTGCGCGAGATAGCGAGCACCGTCAGCTCGAAAGACGAGCGGATTCGGCTGACCCCGGGCTATGTGTCCAAGATGGTCGGGGAGCTCGAGAGACGCGGCTACGTGTCCAGGAGCGATGAGAAGATCATGCTTCGCCATGCCGACGAGCTGCTGCGCGACTGGACCTCGGCGTATCGGGGCCGCCGCCGGCCGGTCCCGGCAAGCTACTTCGTCCTCGCGCCGAGCGCTGAGGACCTCCTGCCCCGCCTCGCCGAGGCGTTTCACGCCAAGGGTGCCGACTACGTCTTCACCGGTCACGCCGGTGCGAGTCTCGTCGACCGCTACACCGCGTTTGACGTCGCAGAGGTCTACGTCAGGGAACTCGAGGACGTGGCGTCAGCGCTTGCAGACCTCGGCGCACGGCGAGTCGAGCGCGGCGGCAACGTCAACATATCGGTGCCCTACTATCGGGAGTCCGCGTTCTACGATCGGCAGCTGTCGAAGGGCGGGATCAACGTGGCCTCCGACCTCCAGCTCTATCTGGACCTCTACGACTATCCCGTCCGTGGCCGGGAGCAGGCCGAGCACCTCTACGAACGCCGTCTGCGCTCGCTTGTTGAGCGGGATGATCGACCGTGAGTCGGCTCGACCCGGTCCTTGCGCGCGGCCTTGCCGCCATCGAGCCCTACCTCGACGTGGTCGTCGTTGCCGGGGGATGGGTGCCGCACATCTACGAACTCCTCTACGATGCCGCCGCCGGTCGATCACCTCGAACACGCGACATCGATCTCGCCGTGCCCCGGTCGGTGCCGGTCAGGAGCATGAGCATCGATGAGTTGCTCAAGGGAGCCGACTTCCGCTGTGAGTTCCACTCGCTGGATTCGCCGCCAGTCACGAAGTACGTCGCGACCCACGGCGATGGCAACATAGAGATCGAGTTCATCACCGACGCGCCGGGTGCGTCCGAGGCCGCGATCATGGTGCAGCCAGATCTCACGGCTCAAGAGCTGCACTACGTCGGGCTCCTGCTCGATAGCCCGTGGCCGGTCGACCTCGCCGGCCTGACCGGCGGAGACGTCGAGCTCACGATCCTCGTTCCGAGGCCCGGCGCCTTCGTCTTCCACAAGTCGCTGGTGTTCAGGAATCGCCGGGACCGGCTCAAAGCGGAGAAGGATCTCTACTACGTCTTCTTCGTGCTGGACGCATTCCCGGAGTGGCGAGAGGCGATCGACGCGGAACTCGGGCGCCTCGCCGCGCGGAAGCCGACATGGTTCAAGAAGAGCCTCAAGAACCTGAATGCGATCTTCGACGGACCGGAGTCTAGCGGTGTCGATTCGCTTCTCAACCAGAAGCCGCCCACGGCCTTCCCCGGCCTGAGCGACGAGCAGTTCAGGCAGTACGCCTTCTCGGTGATGTCGGGATTGATCGCGACGATGGAATCGGCGGTTGACGACTGACCCGACGGATCGGCGCTGCTCGAGACGGGTCCGCTGCATCCCCGTGGTGCCCTCGGCTATCAGCCATCGCGGGATCTACGCGGCTCCGACAAATGGATCACGCTCGGGCCACATGATGTCGTTAACGACTCATGAGGTCCTTCGCATGACGCCCCGGAATTGTCGCCCGATTTGTCGCCCAAATACCTGGTGACTGTTGGTACTCGTTGGTACCTATTGGGACTCACCGCAGCTCTTGAGTACCAACGAGTCCCAAGTAGTCCCAATAGTCACAAGCACTTTCAGGATTCGAATTCCCTTGGGGGCACCAACAGATCAGCAGCCTGCCCGTTGTAGAACAGGTGGGCTGACCTGCGTAAAGAGGGTTTCGGACCGACGATGTGCGGGCCCAAGAGGGCCGATTTGTTGCCCATTTCGGTGCCCGTTGCCAGAAATCCCTGAAGTCACCTCGTGCTCAGAGGGGATAGAAGTTGCAACAACGAGTGCCACATGTTGTAGTATCTAGCCCATGCGAGAACCCACTGAGAAGACAGTCGCCGCGGCCGAGAGGATCTTCGCCGCGCATGCCGGTGTCATGACCACGGGCGAGGCACGCGAAGCCGGTATCCACACACGCACGCTCTACTGGATGAGGGACCACGGGACTGTCGAGGTACTCAGTCGAGGTGTCTTCGCCCTCACCTCGGCGCCGCTGCCACGCAACCCAGATGTCGTCGCCGTGATGCGACGGGTCCCCAAGGCAGTGCTCTGCCTCGTGAGCGCTCTGGACTACCACGGCATCGGGACGCAGATCCCTGCCACCGTGCAGATTGCGCTGCCCAGGAGCGTGCGACCGCCTAGGATTGACCGTCCACGCGTGCAGGCGTTCAACATGAGTGAAGCGGCATATGGTGCCGGAGTTGAGGAGCGCTCGATGTCGGGCACGGCAGTCCGCGTGTTCTGCGTCGCAAAGACGGTCGCCGACTGCTTCAAGTACCGCAACCGGATCGGGCTCGACATCGCCATCGAGGCGCTGCAGGAGTCCATCAGGCACACAACGGTCGCGCCGTATCAGATCATGCACTACGCTCGAATTGACAGGGTCGAGACGGTGATCGGCCCGTACCTCACCGCGTTGCTATGAGTAACCCGCCGGGCGTGTTGTCTCGGAGTACCGTGTTGCGCATGATGCGCACCACTACCACCTAAGACAACGCGGTGTATTCTCAAGCACCAGTGGGGCTATTCTGACCTGGATTCTGTTGGCGCAAGCACCTGTGAAATCGCCAGCCGTCCGGGCTCTTATGCGTTCGACTGTTCACAGTGTTGGCGGGAAATGGTATCAACACTCACTTTGAGTGGTACTATCACCACGAGGTGACCAACAATGGGCGTTCAGTCGTATCTGGAAGAGCATCAGGTCTTCTCGCTTGAGGAGTTCCGCAGCGAGTTCGGCGAGGGGCGCACGCCCTACAACCTTCTGGTCCGGGCGACGAAGAAGGGGCTTGCCGATCGGGTCATGCGGGGTGTGTACGTATCTCGTGCCGGCAGATTCGCCCAGGCCGAACCCGATCCCTATGTGGTGGCAGCGAGGCTTTCGGCAGACGTCGTCATGGTTTATCACTCGGCGCTCGAGCTTCACGGGCTCGCGCACACACCGACGAGGCGGGTCCAGTTCGCCTCTCCCACTGCGACCGCCCCATTCGTCTACCGGGACTTCGAGTTCCGTCGCTACAAGCCGCAGCCGCTGCCCGCGGCGGATGCAGTGCAGTCGACAACGCTCGTGCGACGCCCTGACGGAGTCGTCAGGGTCACCACCCGCGAGCGGACTCTCGTGGACTGCGTGAGCCGGATGGACCTCTCGGGCGGGCTCGAGGAGGTGTCTCGCAGCCTCGCGGCGCTTCCCTATGTGGACGCGTCAAACGTGCTTGCGTACCTGCGCGAACTCCGGAGTCCGACCGCGGTCGCCAGAACGGGCTGGTTTCTCGAGCAACACGCGAGCGAGTGGTACGTGTCCGAGGATGCCCTGACTGAGATGCAGTCGATGCTCGGGAAGGGTCCGTACTACTTATCACGGGACAACGAGGCCGGCAGGTGGGTGCCATCGTGGCGACTGTACCTGCCGCATGCCGCTGACGACCTGGAGAGATGGGTGCACGAGTGATGAGACCGTCTCTGATCGACACGTCCGGCTACCAGCCTCAGACGGTAGAGAAGGTCGAGCGACTGCTCGAACTGCTCGCCGAGACGGGAGCGCACCCGTATCTGGGCCCGCGCCTGCGCCTGCATGGTGGAACTGCGCTCAACATCTTCCACCTCTCGATGCCGAGGCTGTCGGTGGACGCCGACCTGACCTACGTTGGGCGGGTGCCGAAGGCCGAGTACGAGGCCGAGCGGCCCGAGGTCGAGCGAGCGATGTCGGATCTCGGGAAGAGCCTCGGCTACACCGTCACGACCAGCGACAAGGTCGAGCACTCGGGGCGCACCCTGAAATTGCGCTATCGCTTTGGCGACCAGAGGGACCTCGTGAAGGTCGATCTCATCTACCTCAACAGGTCTCCGCTTCTCGAGGCGGAAAAGGCGACGTGCATGGCGTGTTCTCCCGAGACGTCGGCGACGACCCTCGCTCTGCCCGAACTCATCGCAGGCAAGACCAAGGCATTGTTCGACCGGCTGGCCGTGCGCGACCTCTATGACATCTATCGCATCCAGCCGGAGGGGCTGCCCGTCTCCGTGGCGGGCGGCGATCAAGACCTGTACCGGCTTCAGCGCCGGGTCCGGATCTACTACGCGTCGCTCTCGATGCCGTTTCCGTGCCCACTGAACGGCGGTGTCGCCGAGAAGTTCGCCAATCGGGCTGCGGACCTCGAGCGCGAACTCTACCCCGTGCTTCACGTCGGCGACCGCCCCACGCTCGGTGTCATGATGAAAGCCGCGTCGGCCTTCGTCGACGAGCACGTCGCCCCGAAGCAAGAGGGAGAGCATGAGTACCTGCGGCAGCTGGACGTCGAATCGCGGTACGAGCCGAGTTTGCTCTTCTCCGAATGGCCCGATGTACTCGAGCGGGCCGAGCAAAGCCCCGCTGCCGCATGGAAGGTCACGAACCTGAGCAGGCGACCCGCGGAACCGCCGAGCGACTATCCCGAGTGGTAGAGATCGGTGGCGGGGATCGGCGGTGTCCGGCATTCCGACGCCATCAACGTCTTCCATGACATGGCTCGTTGCCGCCGAGGAGGCGTGTTGGCGCCGCCCCGGATTTGGTGCCCAAATACCTGGTGACTGTTGGTACTCGTTGGTACCTACTGGGACTCGCCGCAGCTCCGCTGTACCAACGAGTCCCAACGAGTCCCAATAGTCACAAGCACTTTCAGGATTCGAATTCCCTTGGGGGCACCACAAAACCGCAGGTCACAGGCCTGAGTAGCCCGATTTCGAGTGTGGAATCTGGCTACAAATGTCTTCGGGCTGAGAGCGGTCGGACGGTAAAGGTGCAGCTCGCCGGGGTGTAGATGCGGAGGCACGTCGCTCCTTGTGCCGAAGTCAACGCGTCCGCCGCTGTCGCCCGCTTCGCGATGACCGGCTTTGACCCCTACCGCTCGTCCGCCCCCTCGGGTAGAGCGTCCGCGAACCGGCGTAGGTGCTCGATGAACTCGGGAACCGCAGGGTTCTGGGTGTCCCTTCGCCAATATGCCCGGATGTCGAAGTAGCAGTCCTCGTCCGCGACTCGGCGATACACCAGACCGGCGCGCTCCGCGATGTCGAGCGCTCCATCACAGAGGATGGCGACGTCTCCGCCCACCTCGTCGAGTCGGACGTCGAGCGTACTCCCGCGCCTGACGTGCTGCTCCATATGCACGCCGTGCAGGCCGCACAAGTCCTGCAGCGTTTGCCGCCAGCCATGGAAGGAGATGCCCTCGAGGGAGTGAATAGCCGTGCCGTTGAGCTCGGAGAAGGCGATGTCCCGCGTGGGGCCGGCAAGGGGATGGTCCGGCCGGACCGCGACCCACAGCTGCCAGTGACCGACCGGCAGGCATTCCAGGTCGCTCGTGCCCACGTTCTGCGAGTAGGACGTGAACACGACGTCCGCCTTCCCGGCACGAAGCATGTCGAGATACGGGAGCGTCGGCTCCATGATCAGGTTGCACTCGAGGCCACGGTCACTCCGGATCGCCGAGGTGCAGGCGTTGACCAGGGCGAGGAACGGGTCGATGAAGAACGGCCCGACGATGGTGAGGTTGTAGGACGGTCGGGAGCGAAGCGCCCGCATATCCGCGAGCATCGCGTCGTGGGTCTCGACGATGGCGTTGCACGCCTGCAAGAACCGCACCCCGCCGTCGGTCAGCTCCAGAGTGGTGCCCAGCCGCCTGAACAGGGCAAGCCCCAGCTCGGCCTCGACGGCAGCGACGTGTCGGCTCAAGGACGACTGCGCCATATTCAGCGTGCGAGCCGCCTTCGTGAAGTTGAGACGCTCTGCCAGGACGATGAACTCCCTGGAGAGATCTGCGCTTAGGTTCATCCCTCGGCTCCAGTCCACGGCGCTTCCTTGCGACTGTCGTACCACAAGGACGGCCCGTGCACCATGCAGTGCGTGCATCGGCCCATGTGAGATGCGCATTTCACCCATGCTGACCGCAGTCTCCATGATGCACATGACTGGGCGTGTCGGTTCCACCGGACGCCCGGCGGCGTCCAGCCGGCATTGGCCGCGCTTGTGCTCGCCGGCAGGCCGTCCTCGCTGAACGTCGAGACGCGAAGGAGGCAGGCATGTGCGAGCTCATGGGATATCGCGACAAGGTCTGTGTGATCACGGGCGCCGCATCAGGCATGGGCAAGGCGGCGACCGAGATGCTGGTCGAGATGGGCGCGAAGGTACACGCACTCGATGTCAATGACGTCACCACGCCCGGCATCGAGAAGTCCGTGCGCGTCAACCTCGCCGACAAGCAGTCGATCGACGACGCGTTCAAGCAGCTGCCGGACCGCATCGACCGCTTCTTCGGCGTGGCCGGCGTGTCGGGCGTGCAGACGAACTACCACCTCACCGTCACGATCAACTTCATCGCGAACAAGTACATGACCGATGAGTACCTCGACAAGCGCATGGCTGACGGCGGCTGCATCACCTACATCAGCTCCATGGGCGGCACCCACTGGGACAAGTACATGCGCGAGTACCGCAAGATGATGAATGCCGATGGGTGGGACGGCACCGTCGCGGAGCTGCACCGGCTGGCGCCCGCGGACGCGTTCCGGCCGTTCGGCTACACCATGTCCAAGCGGGCCATGAACGGCTACGCGGCGTCCAAGACGGTGCACTTCGCCAAGAAGGGCATCCGCGTCAACGTGGTGATGCCGGGCAGCACCGACACAGGTATGAAGGCGGAGTTCGAGGAGCTGGTCGGCGGTGCCGACCGCCTGGTCGCCAACGCAGGAGTCGCCGGCAGGCTGGCAACACCCGCGGAGATGGCCGGGCCGCTGCTGTTCATGGGCAGCGACATGGCGAGCTTCATCACCGGAGCCCGGCTGCCGGTGGACTACGGCGACGAGACGCTGGCGATCCTGGGGCTCAAGAAGGATCTGCAGAACGTGCCGATGGGGCTGAAGATCTACAACACCAAGCTGGTGAAGAAGCTCCTCACCTGGTACGTCGAGAAGTCCTGATCGCAAAGGAGCAGCCATGAACGGCATTCACGGCAAGATTCTGGTCGTCGACCTGACCACGGGCAGCCACGAGATCGAGGAACTTCCCGAGGACGTCTATCGCCGCTACCTGGGCGGTTACGGCCTGGGCGCGTACTACACCTACAACAACATCGAGGTAGGCACCGACCCGCTGGGCCCCGGTAACACCCTCGGCTTCACGCCAGGCCTGTTCACCGGCTCGGGCGCGCCGTTCTCGGGACGCTATCAGGTCTGCGGCAAGAGCCCGCTGACGGGCAAGGGCATCCGCTCCAACGGCGGGCAGTCCAACGGTGGTTGGGGCAACGCGAACTCAGGAGGCACGTTCGGCCCCGCCATCAAGCGTGCCGGCTTCGACGCCGTCTTCATCAAGGGGCGGTCCGAGCGGCCGGTCTACCTGCTGGTCACCGACGAGGCGATCACGCTGGAGGACGCCGGATCGCTGTGGGGTAAGGATACCGTCGAGACCGAGAACAGGCTCGTCGCCAAGCACGGGTCGCGCGCCCATGTCGCCTCCATCGGACCAGCGGGGGAGAACCGATCACTCATCGCCGGGATCTGCAACGACAAGGGGCGCACGGCCGCCCGGAGCGGGCTCGGCGCCGTCATGGGCAGCAAGAACCTCAAGGCGATCTGCATGGTGCGCACCGTCAAGGTCGACTACGCCGACAGGCCGGCCATGACAGCCATGACCAAGGCCTACTTCGCCAAGGTCAAGGGCTACAAGGAGAACACCGCGCTCAAGATGATCGGGACGGGCATGGACTACGCGGCACCGCTCATGCGCGTCGCGAAGATGGGGCTCTCGGCACCGTCGGCTGTGCTGCCTTTCGTGATGGGAGGGGCGTACGGCGGGCAGGCGCTCGGGACCACGATGTCCGCGATCATCTCCTCGCAGAACGCCGACTCGCCGGTCAAGAACTACACCAGCACGGCGGTCGACGACTTCCCGTTCAAGAAGGCGATGCACCTTCGCGGCAAGAAGATCAACGAGTCCGGCAAGCGGCAGTACGGGTGCCATTCGTGCCCGCTCCAGTGCGGCTACATCCTCGAGTACGACAAGCTTCCGTACCAGGACAAGGAGACCCATCGTCCGGAGTACGAGACGATCTGCTCCTTCGGCGCGCTGATCCTGAATGACGACCTCGACGTCGTTCTGCAGGCCAACGAGTATCTGAACCGGGCCGGCATGGACACCATCTCCGCGGGCGTGGTCGTGGCCTACGTGCTTGAGGCGGTCGAGAAGGGCTTCCTCAAGAAGGAGGATTTCGCCTGCGCGGAGTACCCCGAGGGCTTCCTGCCCGTCTGGCGCGACCCGACGTACGTCATGCCGCTCTTGCGGCTTATCGTGACCAGAGAGGGAATCGGGGACAAGCTTGCGGACGGCGTCGCCGCGGCCGCGTCGCACTTCCCGGGGACCGGGGAGTTCGCGATGAACGCGAACGGCTCCGAGATGGGCATGCACGACGCACGGATGACCTCCAGCTGGGGCATGTCCTACATCACCGACCCCACACCAGGCCGGCACACCGCCGGCAACTACGACCTGGGCGTCATGGGGATGCCGGACTTCTTCCCTCCGATGAAGCCGATGGTCCAGCTGGCCGACCACCCCTACCAGCAGGGCAAGTCTGCGGCGGTCCCTATCAAGATGCATCAGGTCATGGAATCGCTCGGTCTGTGCATGTTCGTGTACTTCTTCGGTGAGTACCCGGTGCTCGAAATGATCGAGGCCGCCACCGGCTGGAAGATGACAGCCGAGGAGCTCATCGAGGTCGGTGGCAGGATCCAGGCCACCCGGCAGATGTTCAACGCCCGCGAGGGTGCGATTCGCCATGAGATGCCGCAGCGCGTGATCGGCAGCCCGCCCCTCCCTAGAGGCGCTGCGGGCGGTAAGTCCATCGACCCGGAGACCATGGCGCAGGGCTACTACGAGGGCATCGGCTACGGGCAGGACGGCGTGCCCACGGCCGCGACGCTGGAGTCGCTCGGGTTGGGCGACCTCGTGGCCGACCTCGCCATCAGTACCGGCGCACCGGCGCGACTGGTGAACGAGTATCTCTACTCGGGCGCGGCTCTCAAGAAGGGGGAGAAGGGCAAGCCGGCAATCGGCGGCTAGCGCGGATGAGGACATGTCGATACCTCTGACAGACGAGCGGCGGCGGCGATACGACCGCAACATCAGGATCCGAGGCTTCGGTGAAGCGGGGCAGCAACGGCTGCTCGAAGCCGCGGTGCTCGTCATCGGTGCGGGCGGGCTCGGCTCTTCGGCGATCCTCTACCTGGCCGCGGCAGGTGTCGGGACTCTCGGGATCGCGGATGACGATGTGGTGGACGAGACCAACCTCCAGAGGCAGGTCATCCACACACGGGCCGACGTCGACCGTCTCAAGGCCGAGTCGGCGGGCGAGAAGGTGAATCGACTCGACCCGGGACTGCGGGTCCTGACGTATGCCGAGCGTGTCGTCCCTGCGAACATCACGCAGCTGATGATGGGATACGACTTCATCGTCGAATGCGCGGACAACGCCGAGACGATGCTGCTCATCAACGACGCGTGCGTGCTGTCGGGCACGCCGTTCTGCCACTGCGGAGTGCTCGGTTTGGCCGGCCGCATCATGACGTATGCCCCCGGCCACGCGTGCGTGCGCTGTGCGTTCGAGGAGCCGATTCCTTCCTCGGCGCCGACTGCCAACGATCTCGGCATTCTCGGCGCGACCGCGGGCGCGCTCGGGGCGATGCAGGCGGCCGAGGCCGTCAAGTACCTGACTGGGGTCGGTCGTCCCATCATCGACGCGCTACTGCATGTCGATCTGGGGGACGGTACATCGACGAGGATCGAGGTGCGACGGGACAGGCATTGTCAGGCGTGCGGCAATCCTGCCATCACGCGGCTGGCGTGACGGCTCGCACTGGCCGCGTCGGGTCGCGTTATCAGTTGACCGCGCGTCGAGTTACGGACTCGGGGTGATTGGCGGACGAAGACGGGGGAAGTCCAAGTCCGCCCCGGATTTGTTGCCCGATTTGTTGCCCAAATACATGGTGACTGTTGGTACTCGTTGGTACCTATTGGGACTCGCCGCAGCTCCGCCGTACCAACGAGTCCCAACGAGTCCCAATAGTCACAAGCACTTTCAGGATTCGAATTCCCTTGGGGGCACCAAGATTCTCCGTAGACCCGCCGAGAAGGACAGGCGGGTCTACCTGCGGAAACACGGTTTCATGCCGACGATCTGTGTGGCGAGGGAGGCCGATTTGTTGCCCGATTTGTCGCCCGATTTCCTCTCAACTGCATCCGACGCGCCGCTGAACAGGTCGCGACTATGCTGAGCCGACGAGCGCGTGCTCTCGGAGCTTCCGATTGAGCTCACGAAGCACACGCTCAAGTTGCGGAAGTTCTCTAATCTGATGCTGCAGTCTGTTATCCCACATCTTCTGGAGCGTCGGTTCCTTCCGTGACAAGGCTTCGGCGAGTCGAGTCGGATCGACCCCCTTGGTGGCAGCCTTCTCCGTGAAGGCCGAGGGTATCAGGAAGAAATCGATGTCCGGGCGCTGCATCAGGCAGTGGGCGTCGTAGACATCACGAGGCTCGGTTCGCCCGATGATCGCACAGAGCTTCTCGGTCAAGACCTCCTCAAGCGAGTAGACGAGGATCTGCTTCTCAATTCGGTCCGTGTAGTCGGATACGACCGTCCGCTTCTCAACCGGGAAGACGAGGCGCTCGACCAATGTGATGTCGATCTTCACGTCACGGCTTGTGGCGCGTGCCTGCAGTGGACCCACGAAGTTGACGTATGCCGTTAGGCTCTCCGCACGTCGCTCGATTCGCTCGGGCGGAATGTCGAACTGGAAGCCTTGGTCTTTGGACAGGTTGCTCAAGGTGTCTGCGAGACAGGTTAAGAGCTCGTCGGACTCGGCTTTGCCGATCAGGGTGAAATCGAGATCCTCCGAATAGCGGTAATCCGGGAAGTAGATCTTCTTGAGAGCTGTGCCTCCCTTGAAAGTCAGGAGCTCCGCGAGCGGCGAATCCGCCAACGCCAGCAGAATCCAGGTGAGGACGTAGTCCTTCTCGATTACGCGGTCGCTCATCTTCTCTTGGTAGGCTCGCTGAGATACCTCTCGCTGGGTGATCATTGGTGCTCTCTCACGTCAGGTTGTCGTCGCAGACAGGATCTCGTCGGGCTCGATGTTGGCGCGGACTCTCCACCTGCCGACGTGTCGTCCGTCCGCGGGCAGCGACGGGTCAAGCAGGGTGTAGCTCGACGATACGAGCAGCTGCAGGGTGGTCAGGGTCTCAGCTTCGCCAAGGCCGAACGTTTCGAGCAAGAAACCGAGTCGCTTCGCCACGCTCTTTCGCCCGAGGCGCCTCGTGTGTTCGGCGAGCCTCGCGAAATCAAGTCGGTCACGAACGGCCCACAGTCCTCTGGCGACTTCGATGATGCCACCGGAAAGATCCGGGCGGTCCAGACAGTCGAGAATCGTGCGCTCGAGATCGCTGACCGTGACCCGTTCGCTCGGGGTCACCCAGATGCCTTCAGTGCCCCACAGATCCTCGGGTCGAATAGTCACAAAGCGGTACGTGGCGCCAGCGATCTCCTTGGCAATGCGCCGCACTGGCGTCGAGATGTACACGGTCAGCACCGGCTGAGTCGTCATCTCATGGATTTCAAGTGCGCTGAAGTGCGAGAGGTAGTACGGGGCGGGCTGAATCAAGTGCTTGGCAACGACATGCCAATTCTCGGAATATTCCGAGGCCTCTCCGGCCGAGAGAGGCACGATGAGGTAGCGGATCAGCCACTTCTTCTTCAGAAGACCGCTGATGAGTGAGTTCGTGGCAATGGCCGACGTGCCACTCACCTGCCGAGCCTCCTCGGTAGTGAAGATCGTCTTGTCGCGTGACGCCAAGGCTGCCAAGAAGCGCGCCTCGGTATTCCCCAGCGCTTTGGAGTGTCCTTCCACTACATCATCTTCTCTGTACGCAATGTGCCTTATGCCAACATATTGTATACACCGGACATCACTCTATGGCAACGTGCGACAAGAAAGGGCGCCGAGCAGTTGCCGCCGATGAGCGAGGCGGCCTCCACGCGTCCCTCGGCGTATCGCTCGAGTTGTTCGATGCTCTGCACAACCATGAGGATTCGGATCCCCCCGCTCCGGGCCATCGTGAGCATGGAGACGAACTCCGGGATCTTGGGGATGTTGCCGAACTCCTCGAACAGGATGTTGACCGGCACCGGGAGTCGTCCGCCGTGGGCGTTGGCGGCCTTCACGAGCGCCTGGTAGAGCTGCCGCACGTAGATTGTGACCATGACGTTGTAGGCATCGCGCTCATCAGGCGTGATGATGAACACCGCCGACTTGCGCAGCCCCACGTCGGCCAGGTTGTGCTCAGAGCGCGCGGTGAGCGCGGCCATGTTCCTGTTGCTGAAGATCTTCAGCGCGTTGGCAGCGGTCGTGTACATGCTCGACGCCGTGTTGCCGGTGGCGAGGCTCGCGGCGAGGTAGGCGACCTTGGCCGGGTGCCGATCGTCCAGACCCTCGATCATCTCC
>LDZT01011910.1_pt1 | contig 29290 bp, 19 predicted proteins | sample 615521 | NCBI WGS metagenome assembly LDZT01 (sample SAMN03408292, study PRJNA278302) | terrestrial metagenome | isolation source: oil reservoir sample SB1 | place: USA: Alaska, North Slope, Schrader Bluff formation | collected 2011-09 | reverse complement strand
TCATCTTTGTGCCTCCTTTTTTGAATTTGAACATTCTTATGGAAGCACAAGATGACTATTTCGTCAACCTTTTTACACCACTATATAAGACTTTACCCTCTTGTAAGCGTATTTAATAGAAGTAAGTATTTGTATTCGTAATTTTCCTATTCTTTCCCATTAATCTACAATCCTATCAGGGTATAATCTACACAGCATTTCCCAGGAGGAGAGCATGGCACAGCAAAAACTTTGGTGGCAGCACGGCATCATTTATCAAATCTACCCGCGTTCCTTTCATGATACCAACGCCGATGGCATCGGCGACCTGCCTGGCATCATCCAACACCTCGATTACCTGCAAGACTTAGGCGTCGACGGGATCTGGCTCTCGCCCATTAACCCCTCCCCAGACCGCGACTTTGGCTATGACGTCTCCGATTACAACGCCATCGACCCCAAGTTCGGCACGATGCAAGATTTCGACACCTTGCTCACCGAAGCACACCAGCGTGGCATCCATATCATCCTTGACTTAGTGCTCAACCATACCTCCGACCTGCACCCTTGGTTCCAGGAGTCGCTTAAATCCCGCGAAAACCCATACCATGACTGGTACCTCTGGCATGACCCTGCACCTGATGGCGACTACCCCAACAACTGGATCTCTATCTTTGGCGGGCCAGCTTGGGAATACAACCGGGAACTCAATCAATACTATTACCACATGTTCACACCCCAACAGCCAGACCTCAACTGGCGCAACCCACAAGTGCGCCAAGAGATGTTGGACATCTTCCGCTTCTGGCTCGACCGCGGTGTGGACGGTTTCCGCTTAGACGTTTTCAATGAATATTTCAAGGATAAAGACTTCCGAAATAATCCGCGTAAGCCAGGCATTCACTTACTCCCCTTTGACCGTTATGAGCATATTTACGACACCTCGCAGCCGGAAATGTTCCCGCTCCTGAAAGAAATCCGCGGTATCGTGGATAGCTACCCTGAGCGGTATGTGGTTGGTGAGACCTTCTTAGCAGACGCTGTGCACGCCCGCCTCTACATTGGTCCGGATCTGCTGCACGCCGGCTTTGATTACGGCTATGCCAAATCCCCTTGGGGCGCGCGCAGTTTTGGCAATGCCATCGCTTTCTGGGATGCTCTCCATGGCGAAGAAGCTTGGCCGAATTACTTCCTCAACAACCACGATACTCCGCGGTCCTCGGTTCGTTACGTCACCGGCGAGAATGATGCCCGCCTCAAGCTACTGGCAGGCATGCACCTGACGGTGCGCGGCACGCCTTACCTCTACTACGGCGAGGAAATCGGTATGCGCGATACGCGCTACCGCCGCAGGGAGCTGCAGGACCCAGTCGGCAAGCGTTACTGGCCCCTGAATAAAGGCCGGGATGGCTGCCGCTCACCCATGCAGTGGGATGCCAGCCCTCATGCGGGATTTAGCTCGGCGCAGCCCTGGCTGCGTTCCAACCCCGATTACCCGCAGCGCAACGTTCAAGCGCAAAGCGAAGACCCACACTCACTCTATCACTTCTATAAACAGTTGATTCAGCTGCGGCGAGAGAACCCAGCGCTCTACGCCGGCGCGCTGGATCTGCTCCCGCTTGAAAATGAGCTTGTTTTAGTTTATAAACGCACGGCTGCTGAGCAACAAGCGCTCATTGCGCTTAATTTCTCTAACCGCGAGCAGGAAGTTTCCGTACCCGCGCCAGAAGCGAAAGTCCCTGAAAATGAAAGCCAAGCTTGGCAGTTGCTATTTGCTGGCAATGACCTTGTCAATAGCACCTTTTCTGAAGGCAATGTTCATCTGCCCCCGTATGGTGTAGCTATTCTGATTGCCTGACCAAGTCAGTGAAAGGCGGAAAGCTGAGTACCTCCACCTCAATCTCTTGTCATCCTGCTCCTTTTGTTCCCGGGCAAAGGCGGGCACAAACTGGTATACCGTTGGAGCGCTTCCTGCCTCCGCACTTCTCGGGTATGGCTGCTCGCTGGGTTGGGCAGTTTGCCGAGCCAGGCAGCTGGATTTTGGACCCTTTTTGTGGTGATCCATTCGCAGACCTGGAGTTAGCGCGCGCGGGTTATCGCTTGTTGGTGACAGCCAATAATCCTGTTACAGCCTTCATTGTAGAAGTCTTAGCCTCTGTACCCTCCGTTACCGAGCTTGGAGATGCCTTCCAAACTCTGGCAGACTTGCGCATGAGTGGTGGCGAACGTTTTGAAGATTACATCAAGAGCTTTTACCAGCTTCCTTGCCCCCAATGTGACCAAACAGCCGAGGTTGCCGTCTTTATCTGGGAAGAAGACCAAGCTGAACCGCAAAGCCTCCAGATAAACTGCCCCTATTGCGGCTATTCGGCTGACCTGCCCGCTTCGCCTGAGTTATTGCATACCTTGAAGAACCTGCCATCTTATGCCCTTCACCGTGCCCGCGCTCTGGAGTTAGCCGCCAGCCCAGAGGACCCCTTACGCCCAGTGATGGATGAAGTAATCCACTTTTACTCACCGCGGGCGCTTATTTTGCTGCAGGCTTTGCTCAATAAGATAAGCGATCCATCCTTCACTGCGCGTCAAAAAACGCTCTTGCAGGCGCTTTTCCTCACCACAGCCGACCAAATGAACCAGCTATGGGCTTATCCACTCGGCCGCAACCGCCCACATCAGCTTATTCGCCCGCCTACTTATCAGGAAACCAACCTGTGGCATGCCTTGCTCCGCTCGCTCACACTCTGGCAAACGCAGGAGCCAGAAATTGTGCTCAAGCCTTGGCCAAGCCAACCCCCACAAAAAGGCGGTATCAGCCTTTTTCGCGGCCGTCTGCGTGAGCTGGATCCCCCACCCGACCCCCACATGCTGAGCTTAGCAATGGCTGCTTTGCCGCGCAGGAATCAGGCTTATTGGCATCTTTCTGGCTTATGGACTGGTTGGCTATGGGGGAAGGAGGCACTTTCGCCTTTACGGCACAGCTTGCTGCGCCAGCGTTACGACTGGACTTGGCATACATACGCTCTCACCAAAGTGCTCTCTCAACTGCCCAAGTTGCTCCAACCCGAAAACCCAATTTTATTGCAAATTGGCGAGCTGGATCCGCTCTTCATGCTCTCGGGTCTGTTAGGCGCGCAAGAGGCAGGCTTACGCGTACAAAGCTATGCCATAGATGGCGAAGAAAGCACCTTGCAAACAGTGTGGAAGCGCTCGCCTACACCGCCAAAAACCACTGGGCAGAACTTACAGCTCTGCGCTCAAGAGGCTGTCCAGGACTTTCTCATCCAAAAAGGAGAGCCTGCCACGCATCTGGCGTTGCTAACTCAGATAACACTCCAAGCACATGGGAGGGGGTTATTGGCTGGCCAGCCCCAGGCACAGCCAAACCACACGCTAAATGAACTACAAGCAGAGCTTGAGCGCGTATTTTTGGATACAACCTTGCTTAGGCGCTACAACCCAGGTGCTACGATTGAAAGCGGACTCTATTGGTTAGCCAATCCACAAATAGAGCCAGAGCCGCTGGCAGAAAAACTAGAGGTGGTGCTGCTTGAGCTTCTCAGTGAGAATCCACAGCCAAAGCAGCAGGAAGTTTTACAAAGCGCATATCACACTTTCCCTGGGTTGCTTACTCCGTCAACGGAGTTAATTGAAACTGTTTTGAGCGCATACGCTGAAAAAATCAATGGTGAAAACCCCACATGGCAGCTGCGCATCAGAGAAGAAAGCAGTGCCCGCCAGCGCGATTTGCGAGAAATGCACGTTTTGTTAGAAATGATCGCTAGGCGCTTGAATTACAGCACTGAGCAGCAAGGCGAGGTGATTACTTGGCATGACGAAATCGGCAATCTCATCTATAGCTTCTTCCTGCTACTCACTACGGTGGCGACACCGTTGATCTACGCTTATGGCAGTTTGCCCGGTGAGAAATATATCCTCCTTCCCGCAAGCCGGTCTAACTTACTTACTTATAAACTCAGGAATAACCCGCATTTGCAAGAGCTTTGCGGAGAAAGCTGGCATTTCATCAAGTTCCGCCAAGTGCGCATTCTAGGGGCTGAGCCGCTGCTGACGCGTGAAGCCTTCCCTCGCAAAATCCTCGAAGATCCTCCAGAATACCAGCGCTCACAGCTGCCACTGTTCTAATCAGTTAGCCACCTCAACAACAACTCTTCAATATCATCTATTAAGGAGTACTGGTCTCCGATGTCACAGTCGCTTCTTGTGGCGTAGACGTCAATGTTGGCGTTGGTGGTGGTGAGGTCGGGGATTCTGTAGGCGTGGCAGTCGGACTCGGCAAAGGTGTGGGCGTGAGCGTTGGCGTTTCCGTCGGCGTGGGCGTGGGTGTTTCGGTGGGGGTAGGGGTCTCGGTAGGTGTAGGGGTTGGCACTTCCAGCGCCACAGTGAAGCGTTTTTCTGCCTGTGTATCCACCGTGCTGCGCATCAGAACGCGCAAGGTTACCACAGGCGCTTCAACTTCTGTCAAATCCCATTCGTAAATCTCCTGAGGTGTATGGGCTGGGTCATTATTCCAGTCAACTAATACATTCCACTCTGTTGGGTCTTCCCCTTCACCCCAATCGATGCGGAAATCCCGAAAATTCGCTGTGGCATCAATAATCCCAATAATTCTGAATGGATTTTCGCGAATAGTTTGACCATTGACCAGATTGAGTTCGATAATGGCATGGGGGTCATCCGGCTGGCATTCGCGTTCGGGCAAGATGACTAACGGTTCTGGAAAACCATAAGTATCTGCCCATTGCCGGCCTTCTTCAGTCTCCTTCAGCCAGCGGATAGCGAATTTGTCGGTCACATTGATAACTAATTCTCGCTTGGTCAGGTCGGCACAGGCTGCTGAGGCTTTCAAGCCGGTCCAGGTGTCGATCTCGATCTCTTTCCACAGGTCGTCTTCCTTAGGTGCAGGCAGCTGGTCAGAGGCAAAAAACTCGATGCGCGTGCTCGGGCACCACTCAGAGGGCTTGGTGCCAGATACTGCGCAAATGACTTCATCTTCTATATCTGCAGGCCGCCTGAAAGGCGTTGTCTGCCCGCCATAAACTAAACTGATTCCATCCTGCATCACTCTAGCCCAAATCGGCGCTGCACCGCTGAGGCCAGTGGTATTGACCATTGGAGAGTAATCTGCATTACCCACCCACACACCTACCACGAGATCTGGGGTATAGCCCAATGTCCAGTTATCACGGTAATCGTTGGTCGTGCCGGTTTTAGCTGCCGCTGCAAAGGGCAAATTGAGCACCGAGTTATAGCCAAACATGGGAGCACGTGCCTCAGGGTCAGAAAGAATCGAGCTGATCAGAAAAGCGTGTGCTTCCCGAATTACTTGATCTCCAGCTGGCGGGGTGTATTCAAAGATAGTTTGACCAGTATAGTCAACCACCTTGGTAACCGCAACCGGCGCCACCCGTCTGCCTTCATTTGCCATCACCGCGTAAGCACCAGTCAATTCCAATAGGCTGACCTCACCGCCGCCAAGCGTGAGCGAAAGCCCATAATCTGGCCGTGTCAGGCTGGTAATGCCTAAGCGTTTTGCCATAGCGATAAAGCCGTCTTCCTGCAGCGTAGCTGGGTTATCATAAATGCCCACATATTGCAGCGCTTTAACCGCGGGGATGTTGTAAGAGTTGGCTAAGGCACTCCGCACCGTCACCGGTCCGTGGAAGCGGCCGTCATAGTTGACCGGCACATAGGGCGGGCTCGGGTCGCCTTCTATGCCAGAAGGTGGAAACTCCGAAGGAACATCCCAAATTAACGTGGCAGGCGTCCAGTCCTTTTCAAAGGCTGCCAAATAGGTAATCGGTTTGATGGCTGAACCCGGCTGGCGGGTCTGCGAGATAGCCATATTCACCTGCCCGCTGATAGCCTCATTATAGAAATCCGCAGAGCCAACCATAGCGAGAATCTCACCGTTTTTGGGGTTAATGGCGACCACCGCACCGTTGGTGGCATTATTAGCGGTCATCGTGGCTAATTGATCTTGCACTGCTCTTTGGGCAGCTTCCTGCAAGGTAGGATCAAGCGTGGTGTAAATCGTAAAACCCGAGCGGTAGATAGTTTGAGCGTCAAACTGCTGTTCAAGGAGCGATTGGATATAAACGACCCAATGCGGATAGCGCATCGTGTTTTGCTTTTGTACGAAAGCATAGGTTTCAATCTGTTCGCGAGCGGCGAGGGCATCAGCTGCGCTCACGCAAACCTTATCCAAGTTTTCCCCAATATAAATGCAGTTCTTCTCCTCGCTGAGCTGGTACATAAGGACCAGTACTGCTCGGCTGCGGATAAGCGTTGCATCCCGGTTGTTATAGATGTCATAGACCGCTGGCGATTGCGGCAATCCTGCCAAAAAGGCGGCTTGCCAGAGTTCGAGATCAGCAGCAGTGGTATTGAAGTAAGTCTCTGCGGCAGCTTCCACACCGTAAGATAAATTGCCATAATAAATTTCGTTCAGATACAACTCCAGCACTTCTTCTTTGCTGTAGCGCCGGGTGATTTCAGCGGCTAAGATGATTTCGCGCGCTTTGCGCTCATATGATTGCTCGAAGCGCTCTTCTTCCAGTAGCAGCATACGCGCCAATTGCTGTGTAATCGTCGAGGCACCAGAAACGATCTCACCAGAGGTATAGTTTTGCCAAAGCGCTCGCGCCACTGCCATCACATCAAAGCCAGGATGGTTGTAATATTCCTTATCTTCCGTTGCGATCGTCGCCGCAATCATATATGGGGAAATCCGCTCCAGTGGGACGTAGGTACGTTTACCAGCGTTCGGATCGACCATCTCGTAAAGAATATTGCCATTACGGTCGAGGATACGTGTGGTTTCAAACTGGGAGGTGCGCGATCGCAGCTCGGCTACGCTGGGCAAAGTGGATGCAATGCGGAAATATTGCACCCCAACAAAAATAATGCCAATCAAGAGCAATGAAACAATGGCAACTAAAATCGCCTGCCAAGGGAAACTTTTCTTTTTCTTCGGCGCTTTCCCCTTACCGGTTGAGGTCTGGTAGGGTTGAGTGGGAATATTTCCGCCCCCACTCGCTTGACCACGTGCCGGCTGGTGCGGCACTGCGATAGGCTGTGTATCGCCAGATACTGTCTTAGCTGGAGCATAGGCTGACGCCGTCAGGCGAGTGGCGCCGGCGTCGGTCTCGGTTACACGCTGCGGAAGGGGAACTGGTTGCTCAGCTTGGGGTTGCACAGGCTCTTGCGGTGGAATCGTGGGGATGTTATCCTGCAGGCGGTTGGGTTCATACGTCCAGCTACCAGCTGGCTTTACCATGCGGGTTTGGTTGGTCGATGGTGGCTGCTGCTCACTGCGCGCCCAATGCTCAGTGAAAAAGTCGGTATGCAGGTCAGGCTCAACCGCTTTTTGTTGTTCGGCGAGGGTTGGCTCATCGCTAAAGCCTGCCAACTCCTCGAACCAAGGACCTGAAGGCTCCGCTGGTTTTTCTGTCGGTTGTTCTAGAGGTTTTTCTGTCGGTTGCTCTGCAGGTTGTTCTGCCATCGGCTGATCCGCACCCGATGCATCTTCTGCATCCTCTGCCTTTTCACGCTGCTCCGGTTGGGCTGCTGAAGTTTCCTCTCCAAGATTCTGCTGTTCTTCAAAAGAACTAGGTTCTTCTGCGTCTTTAGCCTCAGGTGAGCTCGGTAGCGCTTCATCGGGAATTGGCACGGCGTCCTTATTAATATTATCCGGCTCTACGGAACTGTCTGCATCATGGAATGCACCAATCTCGCCGAAATCCCCTTGGGGATTCTCCTCGGGATAATAATCATTTGGATTTAAATTTTGATCGGTCATTGTTTATATTTTAGCATACTGCCTATTTTACGTTAAACGCCATATGAAGTGTTGTTGTTCCCAGCAGTGCAGAGTCGGGAACAGAAGCTAAAAATGCAGCTAGCAGTGTTAAAATAGAGCCATGTCCGCCGGACCTTTTTTCCACACTGATCCTATCGGTCTCACTTTAGCTGCAGACCAGCGCTTCGGATTGCTCGACCCATATATTGATGCTGTCTGGCAGCTCAACATAAACCCCAACAAGGCCCTAGCACTCGAGACTAGTTTTGGCCTGCAAGCTCAAAAGTTCAGCGTGTTTCCTATCTTCCTGATCAACCGCCGTCCAGTTTGGACGATCGGTGACTTTTTCTCCCAGCCGCGCATCGATGAAATCTACTCCGATTATGCCCGCCTCACCTGCACGCCTGCGGCTGGCTTTCAGGCACGCTTGGAAGTTTGGGCACAGACCAGCACCACTCTGCTCTGCCGGCTAAGCTTACACAACTTAACTGAATCCAAAGCAATGCTTGGAATCCAAGCTGCGGCGGAGCTTTTCCCATTGGAAGGTACCGCTGGGATGGCAACTGCCTCGCTCCAATATCAGCCCTACCTTATCGGCATAAGCGAAAGCCTGTGTATCACCTTGGCAGCTTCTGGCAAATCCATCCCGGTATTTAGCCCTTTTTCCGCATTGCAGAGCGAGGAAGAAGTTGCATCAGGTGAAGAGATAACCTTCACCTGGCGCTGCAGCGCCGCACAAGGCGAAGAAACCAGCATAAAACGCGCCTTCCAGCCCTTCCCCGAAAATTGGGATGCTGCCACTGCGCACATCAGGCTTTCCCAGCAGGCAGACCTCCTGGAAATCAGCACGCCCTATGCGGATTGGGATGCCGTATTCTTGACCTGCCAAAACGCTGCGCAGCAAGCCTTAATCCGCACGGAGGCAAACCCAGAGCAATTGAATTTCTGCCCTTACCGCAGCCCAGACTATAGCTATACGCACCCTATGCCGGCAGCAACACAAAACCTACCGCTCGAACCAAATATTCCCGCCCTTGGATTAGCGCAGCTTTGCCAAGCGCTGCTGGCCATACATGCACCTGAAGCGGCTGCTGTCATGCTTGCCCAACTGCCGGCACTGGGCGATCCCCCAATCGTGCCTGGTTTGGGGCGCAAAGTGCTACCTTTCCCGTGTTTAGCCCAATGTGCTGCCCAGATTTATACCCTAACCGGGAATTTAAATTTCTTAGCGCAAATCTACCCACCACTGCGAGAAACGTGTATGGCTTGGTTCGAGCCTTCTCAGGATCGCGACCAAGACAGCTTGCCGGAATGGGCTGTGCTCGCGCAAACCGGCTGGGATGATCACCCTACCTTTAATATTTTCAACGCCGAGCGCCTTGCCACACGCATCGCCACCACCGAGAGCTTAGCTTTGGGGTACACATTGCTGGAAGAAATCAAGGCATTGCAAAAGCTGGCTCGCACTATGGATGACCAGCCTACCATAGAACAAGCCGATGTGTTGCAATCAAAATTAGCTTCCCGCCTGGAGGCGCTACGCATCCAGTTCCCAGAAACCAGCTGCTGGGATCGCGACAGCCACCAGGTGACCAATCCAGCCGTGCTTTTCGAGGGCAGCATTTCTGAGCTGGGGCAGAAACCCATACTCTTGCCACAGGCTGCCCGCATCAATGCGAAACTATTGATAGGATTGACGGTTCCTAAGCCCACACAGGTCAAAATTGTGGGTCAAGGGCGAGATGGAACGCCAATCGAAGAAACGCTCGTGAGCGCTGCGTTCTCACGCTTAGAGGAATACCTGTTTTTCACTAGCGAGCGCGTGTACCAACGGATTGATCATCTTAGCATTCCCGGGCTGAGCGACCAAACCTGGCTGAGGCTGTACGTGGCTGACTTGACCGTCAAGGATATCGGTTGGTATTTAGCTTATCTACCCCAAGAAAAGACGGAAGCTCCAGAGCACCCTGAGGAAGCCGCGGGCGAGCAAAGCATTGGGCAAGGTGCTCCTTCCCCATCGGAATTCTCCCTCTATACATACGGCTTGCCGAATTACGAACAAAAAACAGAGGAGACCATCACAACAGGCCCCGTGAACCCAGCCTGGAACAGCCTGGTGCTGAGGCAATTGCTGGAAGTCGGAGCGAAGGCGGACGCTGCGGAGCTGTTTACAAGCCTGATGCGTGGCACGATTCAGTTGCTCAAGCAAGAGCATAGCTTCTACGATGCCTACAACAGCCAAAACGCCCTACCCCTTGGCAATAGCAACGGCGTCATTGGCTTGCTGCCGCTGCACACTTTTTTGGAGCTGGCTGGAATCCGGCTGTTAGCGCCTGGGCGTGTGCAGCTTACTGGCGAGTTCCCCTTCCTGTGGCGGCTCAGCTTACGCTACCGCGGTGTAGAAGTGGTGCGCGAAGGCAAGAATACCACCGTTACTCTGCCTGATGGCAGCGTGCATCATCACTTCGGCAGCCAACCGAGGATGTTTTTCACAGATAATCCAACAAAATCGCTAGACTATTTAGCAGAAGATGGAGATAAATGAAAACCCAAAAAGAAAGACAGACCACCGTCATATGGATAATCTTGGCAGTTATCATTTTGATTGGCACATTTTTACGCTTTTATAAAATTGGCGAACAGTCTTTCTGGCTCGATGAAGCAGCATCTTATTCGGCGATTACAAGCGGATTTCCAGAGTTTGTCAGCACCGGAAATATGGCCATGTTTTACCTGCTGGCTGCGCTCTGGACGCGCCTGGTGCCCGTGGTCACCGAAGCCAGCTTACGCTCTCTAACCGCTATTTTTTCAATTCTGTCAATCCCTTTGATATTTTTGGCAGGTAAAGCCATCTTTGAAGATGAACGCAAAGGATTGCTCTGCGGACTTTTGGCAGCCTTCCTGCTGGCAATCAACAGCACAGAGGTGCGCTACGCTCAGGAATTCCGCTCTTACAGCCTCACCACCCTACTTACCCTCGCCTCTACCTTACTGCTTATGCAACTGGTCAAAGAAAGCGCCAAGAAAACCTGGACCCTGGTGCTCTACACACTCATTACAGTTGCAGCGATATACAGCCATATGTATGCCGGCTTGCTGATCGCAGCCCAGGTGGTCAGTCTGCTTTTTCTGATTCCCGCTTTCAAAGCAGATGCACACTTCCTGCGCCGGTTGCTGCTTAGTTATTTTTGTGTAATTCTCTTGTTGATTCCTTTAGCATTACTGATTCTAACAACTGGTAGTAGCCCGTTGGGCTGGCTCGGACAGCCTAAGCTCAGTGACATCCCCAAGCTGTTCCTGTTCCTCACTGGAAGCACACGTCCGGGTTATCTCATAATCCATCTGGCTTTCACCCTGCTCGGTGCGCTCGGGGGAATTGGCATCTTCAGTAAGTCCATCAGCCAGCAGCGCTGGCGCTTCATTTTGCTCCTGATTAACATCGTTTTGCCCATAGGGCTAAGCTTTATCGTCTCACTAGTCCTCCAGCCTATCTTCATCGACCGTTATCTGCTGATGACCGGCCCTTATCTAACCCTGCTCGTGGCTGCGGGCATCGTGACCGCCGCCGAGCTCCTTCATAAAGCCTTTCCCAAAGCTTTGCCGCTCCCACTGGTGGCTACCGTTTTTGCGGTGTTGTTCGGGGTCCTGGCCTATAGTGGACTATCAAATTATTATGAAAATTTTAGTAAGGAAGATTGGCGCTCAGCGGCTAACATCCTCGCAACGCACTGCAAACAGAGCCTGCGCATTTATTATCCGGATTGGCTTGCCCCTTCGGTGAAGTTTTACGAACCAAGTTTGAACCCCATTGCGCCTGCTGAGCTAAGTGCCTATCTGCAAGAGCTTAAGGTGGATGGCAATGACACCTTACCACAGGCTGAAAACTACGAACGAGCGTGCCTGGTTTTCAGCCATCTTCAAGTGGGCGAGCGCAACCAAAACGCCGAGCTGCTCCGTCAAGCTATCCAAAAGCAATTCCCTAACGCCCTTATCACGGAGCTCAACAGCGTGACAGTCGAAATCTATTCGCGCTAATCCCTTACCTTAGTCTACCGTCAGTGTTTTGCTCAGGTTGCGCGGGAAGTCAGGGTCGTAACCGCGCCCGATAGACATATGGTAAGCCAGCAGCTGCAATGGCAGCACGGTCAGCAGCGCAGCTACGGGAGCCTCTGCAGCCGGGATAGGAATCAGGTCAGTGGCATTGACGCGCAGGCGGCTGTCTTCTGCACCGATGGCAATCGCGCGCCCGCCGCGGCAGGTTACCTCGTTGATGCCACTCACGATGAGCGGCACATCCTCCGGACCCACCGCAAATATCACCGGGAAGCCCTCGGTCACGGCTGAAAGCGGGCCGTGTTTGAACTCAGTGGAAAGCATGCCCTCGCAATGGGCATAGGTGATCTCCTTGAGCTTCAACGCCCCTTCGAGTGCCATTGGGAGTGTGGTGCCATAACCTAAGCAATATAAGTCATTCCAAACGTTGATCTCCTCAGCCAAAGCCCGAACTTGCGGTTCACACATGGCAAGGGTTTCTTCCATCAGGTCCGGCAAAGTTTCCAGCATTTTCCCGTCTCTTCCGCTCAAGAGGTTAGCCAGGTAAAGGAAGGTGACCACCTGATTGGTAAAAGTCTTGGTCGCTGGCACGCTGATCTCATAGCCGCAGGTCAGTGGCAGCCAGGCAGAGGTTTGCTTGGTCAGCGTCGAGCCAATCACATTAGCCATGCCGAAGCAGGTCATCCCAGCAGCTTGGGCACTTTCGAGCGCGTTAAGTACATCTTTCGTCTCGCCGGATTGGCTGACGAAAATGCCTACATCTCGTGCATCAACCGCAGAAGCATACTGCGCAATGAACTGTGGCGCTAAGACGGGGATCACGGCGCGTTTCGCCAGCCGGCCAAAGTAGACCGAGCCAGCTAAGCAGGCATGGTAGCTCGTGCCGCAGCCGATGAAGTAAACATTGCGCGCAGCTTGAATCGCCTCCAGGATGCGGGGCATATCAGGGTGATGCTCGAGCAAGTGCAGCAGCTCGCGCGCCACCTGGGGCTGCTCGTGGATTTCCTTGAGCATAAAGTGGGCATAGCCGCCTTTTTGCACCGCGGACATTTCCTCAGTGATCAGCTCGGGCTCGCACTCGATTCGGCTGCCGTCACTCACCGCGTGCAGTTCGATGCCATCCCAGCTCAGGGTGACCACATCCCCATCATTGAGGCGCACAATCTTGCGCGTCAGCGGCAGGATCGAGGGCAAATCCGAGGAGACGCAGGTAAAGCTATCGCCAATTCCCACCACTAAGCCGGAACCCTTCTTGATGGCGTAGAGCTTGTCGTCATAAATGCTGCCAATCACAAAGGCGTAATCGCCCTGCAGGTCCTGATAAGCCAAGCGGATGGCGGTGACCATATCCTTGCCTTGGTTCACGTAGCGCTCAACGGCGTGCACGCAAGACTCGCCGTCATTCTGAGAGCGCACGGTCATACCCTCGGCCATGAAGACTTCGCGCAACTCCACATTATTGACCACGTTGCCATTGTGCGCCCCCACCATATCGCCATCGGAATCTAAGTGCGGCTGGGCATTTTCCTTGGAGGGCGCGCCAAAAGTGGCCCAGCGCAGCTGCGCGATGCCACGAGAACCGCGCATCTCTGCAAAGTTGTAGCGCTCTGCCACCTCATCCACACGGCCCTTATCTTTGCGCAGGTCAATCTGGCTGCCGCTAAGTGTAGCGGCCCCCACCGAATCATAGCCCCGGTAGGTAAGGCGCTTGGCAGCCTCGATAAGGATGGGCCCTAAGGGCTGCTCGTCTTTAGTCACAATTCCGAAAATTCCACACATAAATTCCTCAAGTAATTTGTTCTGGTCTAGATTAACGTCAGGTATTATAGCGGATTAATTGGCGGAAAGACCGCTCTTGTACGCCGCTCAAGTGGATAAGGTACAATGGAGCCTCGTAGAATAATAAACGATGTGGAAAGCCGATACAACATGAAACCACCCCAAGAGCAAATTCGCTTGCAGCTACTGCCACTCGAGCGTTATGTTGGCGTGGATGAAAAAGACCCGATCAAGTTTTACCGCCTGCCTGTCATCGGGCGCATGTACCAGCGGCGCATTGAGCTGTGCTTAGAGCAGCTCACGGGTGGACAATCCGTGCTCGAAGTCGGATTCGGCTCGGGCGTCAGTTTCCTCAACCTCAGCCAGCTCTACCAAGAAATCCACGGCCTGGACCTGACCGCGAATGTGCGCCAAGTGAGCGAGATGTTTGCCAGCCTCGGCATCCAAACCGACCTGCGTAATGGCAGCGTCCTGCAAATCCCATATCCTGACCAGAGTTTCGATGCTGTGCTGCTCATCAGCATCCTCGAGCATCTGCAGCCTCAGGAGCAGATCATAGCCTTCCGGGAGATTTGGCGGGTGCTTAAGCCCGGCGGGCAGGTGGTTTACGGCGTGCCGGTGGAACGGCCCTTCATGGTGTTCATGTTCCGCCTGCTGGGCACCAATATCCGCGAACATCACTTCTCCACTGAGGCAGATGTCCGCTGCGCTGCAACGCAAGTCTTTGGTGCAGGGAAAATCACCTCTATGCGCGGTCCGCTTGGGCTTTTTGGGAATGTTTACGAGGTGGGAGAATATAGAAAGAGGAGTTAAATCAGGAACGAACTTTTAAAGAAGATGGATTATGCAATCCTATACAGTTAACTTAGGTGGGTAATTCTCATTGTTATTTAGGAATTTTAAAATTTACACTGTTAATAATTTTTTCGATTTGCTAATCTCTTTCATCTATTTAAATGATTTGCAGGCTAGAAATTCAGTAAATACTCTTTGCAATCCCTCGTTCTTCTGATACATCAAGCATCCTAGGAAATTCGCATATATATTAGGTAACGCTTTGAAACTTTAATATTAAGCCCTGCGGCTAATGTGTATTTAGTTGGTCAGCCACAATCTGTCTCCATATTGATTTAACAATTAACTAGGATGGATTAAACTTTTTATTCATCTGTTTATATATATTATTTGTTAATCCATTATTTAAAGAAAACTATTACATAATTATTGACTTAGTTGATAGTATTAGTATACCCGGATTCTACGTCGCCGATTCAGTGAAGGAAAAGCACTTTTAGAAAACAGCCCCTTTTTACCTCAAAAAAGGGCTGTCTTGGGCAATTTTTCATCCGTTTTGAACCAAAATCGACACTTTTTGACCTATTTTGAAGATGTTCAAACAAGTATTTTCAGGTTCGAACTTTCACCCGATTAGAGACATGTATGAAAAATGCATGGCTTAATCATCGGTCTCCATAATCCCAATCTGTTTTTCTAATTAACCAATAGAGTGAAAAGACATGAGAATATTGCAACACCCCTTGCTGAAAGTGTTAGGTTATCCGTTTTCAGTGAATCTCCGCTAATAATTTGTTAACTTTATATGTTTATGTGAACAGAAAGAAGAAACAGCCAAAAGTTTCACCCGGGTTGGGTGAAAATGGTGTAAAATTGTTGTTGATGTGGAATTTCGATATATATATATATATATATATTGAGCAGTTATAACAGAGGAGACAAGTCATGAAACGTTTTTTTATCCTTTCAGTTATCCTATTTCTGTCGATCATTACTGCGGCTTGCACGCCGAGCACCACGATGGAAACCTCAACGCTTAACCAGGAACCTAGCCCGACATCCTCACTCGAGCCGACCGAACCTACCAAACCCGAGGGGCTGGTTGATTCCCTCGAAGGCGTGCAGGACGCCACCATCCAGATCGAAGCTCAGGGTTCCTTCGTCGATCCACAATTCGGTGCAATGTACAATGTTGCCGGGCGCGGCTCAGGTTTCTTTATTGACCCGTCCGGTATTGCCGTCACCAATAACCATGTGGTCACAGGTGCAGCCCTGCTCCGGGTTTGGGTGGCTGGAGAGGAGAAACCCCGTAATGCCCGCATCCTGGGCGTTTCTGAATGTTGGGACCTGGCAGTGATCGATGTGGAAGGGGAGGGGTACCCCTATTTGGAATGGTACAATGGCGAAATCAGACCCGGCCTTGAGGTGTACGCAGCCGGCTTCCCGCTCGGCGATCCGGAATATACTCTGACCAAAGGAATCGTCTCCAAAGCCAGCGCTAACGGAGAGACCTCCTGGGCGTCGGTGGATGCCGTCATCGAGCATGACGCCCGCATCCGCGGCGGCAACTCGGGCGGTCCGCTGGTGACCGGCGATGGCAAAGTGGTTGGCATTAACTTTGCCGGCATCGAGTCAACTGACCAGAATTTTGCCATTCTCAGCACCCGTGCGCAAAAAATCATCGAAACACTGCGCGAGGGTGAGGATATTGAATCCATAGGCATCAACGGGCAGGCAGTTGTCGCCGATGATGGATCCATTTCGGGCATCTGGGTAGCTTCCGTCAAATCTGGTTCACCCGCCGATAAAACCGGCATCCAAGGTGGAGACATTCTGACTTCTATGGAAGGACTGCTTTTAGCCACTGACGGCACGATGGCTGATTATTGCGATATCTTGCGTTCTCGTAACCCCAATGATACGATAGCCGTTGAAGTTCTACGCTTTGCCAGTGAGGAATACCTTGAAGGCCAGCTCAATGGACGTGAACTGGAAACAAGCTTTTCTTTCGCAAATGAGTTAGGAGGCGAGATTGATGGTGAAGAGGGCGGGGTAGCTGCAACCTACGATGAGTATATCGTTGTGCAGGACGATTACAGCGCCATTCAAGTGTCGGTGCCAGCTTCCTGGTCAGAGATAGACGGGTCAGCCTGGGTCGATAGTGAAGAAGTCATTGGCGCAGCCATCACGGCTGCCGCCAGTATTGATAATTTCAACGCCTACTATACTGAACCTGGCGTCTTTTTTGGTGCTACCGATGACATTGCCCGGTTAGGCGGGTACATCCAGGTGCTGGATGTATACCGCGATTGGTTTCGTGAGGATTGCACATTCGAATATCGCGAGGATTACGAGGATGCAGCCTTTGAGGGTGCGTTCGATGTCTTCTCGAATTGTCTTGATTCCGGAAATGTGGTTGTTATCCTGTCAGCCAAACCCCTCAATTCAACCAACCTGCTGGTGCTGGTAATGGTAAATATTATGTCCGATGCTGATCTTGACGCGCTGGATAAAATTCTGAGCACTTTCAACGTAATTGGTCCACTGCCATAGAGCCCTCTATAGAAGGTGCTCTCAAGTTTATCGCACCTGCAAAACGGTGCATTGGTCTAAAAATTCAAAGGGAAATTCCAGATTTCTCTTATAGGAAGGCATGCAGTATATTGTCACGCATGCTTTCTCTATGCGTGGTCCGCTTGGGTTTTTCGGGAAGGATTACCAAGTGTGAGCATAAGAAAAGACAGATTCCTACCAAACATTACCTAATTCATAAAAAGATGATAATTTAATAAATATAATTCTTCAGGCTTATACTATTGCAAATATAATTATCTATATCTATGAAAACATATCGACCGAGAGGAGATCAAGAAGCAATGCGTGATAAAAGGAGAGCAACAATGGACACTGTGACGTTGGTGATGGTCGGGCTTGCGATTGCCCTGCTCATTTATGCGCTAATCCGCGGAGGCGGTCTGGCAAAGGATGGAGTCAAATTAGCTGGCAAAACCTTGTGGAACACGCTGCCGCTCTTGCTGGCGGGTTTTCTAATAGGCGGGTTGGTGCAAGTGTTGCTGCCGCCAGAGCTTATCCAAACTTGGTTAGGAGAAGAAGCTGGGTTGAAGGGCATCTTGATCGGGTGCCTGGCTGGAGGGCTGATCCCTGGCTCGCCTTATGTGATCTTCCCGATTGTGGGTGGGCTGTATAAAGCCGGCGCTGGGGTTGGCGCAGTGGTTGGGTTCGTCTCGGCTTGGTCGCTGTGGTCAGTCTCGCGCTTCCCGATGGAAATCGCGCTCATAGATACCAAGGTGGCTGTGTTGCGCTACGCAATTACCTTCCTTGTGCCGCCCTTGGCTGGCTTGCTCGCAAACAGTTTGGCACGGGTGGTGGGGTAGAAAAAGATCAAGAACCGTATTAGTCTGATGTTTCTCTAGTTATCTGAATGCTTTATCGCCCCCTTCCGGGGGACCCTGAACCAGTGTTAATTAAATGCGAAGTGAGCGTGCAGGGGCTCGACTGTCCTCGCCCCCTCCCGGGGGACCCTAAACCAGTGTTATTTAAATGCGAAGTGAGCGTGCAGGGGATCGACTGACCTCGCCCCCTTCCGGGGGACCCTGAACCAGGTGTTTTAATTGCAAAGTGAGCGTGCAGGGGATCGACTGACCTCGCCCCCTTCCGGGGGACCCTGAACCAGTGTTATTTAAATGCGAAGTGAGCGTGCAGGGGCTCGACTGCCCTCGCCCCCTTCCGGGGGACCCTGAACCAGTATTATTTAAATGCAAAGTGAGCGTGCAGGGACTCGACTGCCCTTGCCCCCTTCCGGGGGACCCTGAACCAGTGTTATTTAAATGCGAAGTGAGCGTGCAGGGGCTCGACTGCCCTCGCCCCCTTACGGGGGACCCTAAACCAGTTTGAAAAATTTAAATAAAAAACATGAGCGTGCAGGGACTCGAACCCTGAACCAATGGCTTAAAAGGCCACTGCTCTACCATTGAGCTACACGCCCAGCAAGCTTATTTTAGCACGGCCAACGCCTGCGCGTCAAATGCAATTCGCCCTAGCTGATGATATGATTAACCTCACTCACCAGGAGGTCAACCATGAACGAACACAAACAGCAAATCCCCTTCGGACTCTGGCAATCCCCGATCACACCTGAGCTCATCGGGCAGGGAATACGCTTTTCTGACGTGCAGTGGGCGCAGGAGAGCAGTCACCGCTTAGTGTGGTGCCAATCCCAGGGCGGCAAGTCCACCTTGATGACCACGAGCGCTGGGGAACCTGCGACGGCTTTCTCCGGCAGCTTCAACCCTGCTGGCGGGGTCGGATACGGCGGCGGAGAGTTCTGCGCCGGCAGGCAGGGCGCGGTGTTTGCCGATCGGGACGGGCGCTTGTACTTCGCCCCCTACACCTTCGGCCCAATCCGCCCGCTCACGCCTGGCTTTGGCAGCTGCGCCAGCCCAGCACTTAGCCCCGATGAGAGCGGGGTGGCTTTTGTGCACACCTACGAAGGGCGCGACGTCTTAGCTTATACCCGCTTGGAGGGGGAGGTTTGGCCGAAGATCCTTGCCTGCGGAGCAGATTTCTATATGCAGCCTTGCTGGAGCCCCGACGGCAGAGCGCTGGCATGGGTAGAGTGGAAACACCCTAACATGCCCTGGGATGGCTCGCGCCTGGTGGCAGCTGAGTTTGACCCAGACATCGAGACGCCTGTCAGCCTATGGTTTGTGGATGGCAGCGCTGAGGTGGCCACTTTCCAACCAGTGTTTTCCCCCGATGGGAACTACTTGGCTTACCTTCGCAACCGCGGCGAGTGGGATGAGCTGGTGGTTGTGGACCTGGCAAATGGGGAGCAGCACGAGTTGGTCAAGGATCGGAGCATGCTGCCGCCGGCTTGGGTGCAGGGTATGCGCACTATCGCCTGGGCACCCAGCAGTGACGGTCTGTATTTCTTGGAAAATCAACAAGCCAGAACCCGCCTGAACAAGGTGGAGCTAGCCAGCGGCCAGATTACCCCGCTGCCGACGGAACAATTTACTCATATCGAACAAATCAGCGTTTCGCCTGAGGGAGAGGTGGCGCTGATTGCGCAATCGCCCGAGCTGCCACCCGAAATCTGGCGCCTGCAGGGCAACACGTTGCAGCTGGTAGCATCGAACCAACCCAATCTGGCAGAAACGGGCTGGGCGCCGCAGCCTCAGCCGGTCTCTTGGCAATCTTCCGACGGCGCCACGGTGTATGGCACCTACTACGCCCCCACGAGCCCCAATTGCACCGCTGAGGGGCTGCCCCCGCTGATCGTTTATGTGCACGGCGGGCCGACTTCGCAGGTTTCGGTGGGCTTCAGCCTGGACCGCCTGTTCTTCACCAGCCGCGGTTATGCCTTCCTGGAGGTCAACTACCGCGGCAGCACTGGCTTTGGGCGCGCTTACCGCGAGGCGCTGCGCCACAACTGGGGGCGGCTGGATTTGCAGGATACGGTGGAGGGCGCTCAGGCGATGGTGGCTTTGGGCTTGGCTGACCCGCGGAAGCTGGTTGTCAAGGGCGGCAGCGCCGGCGGGTTCACCGTGCTGAATGCGCTCATCCATTACCCTGGCTTCTTCAAGGCGGGGCTGTGCTCTTATGGCGTTTCCAACCTGTTCACCCTGGCGATGGATACGCACAAGTTCGAGGCGCATTACAACGACTTTTTGGTTGGGAAGCTGCCCGAAGCCGCGGAAAGGTTCCAAGAGTGGTCGCCCGAGTATCACGCCGACCAGATCCGCGACCCGTTAGCCATCTTCCAGGGCAGTGCGGATAAGGTGGTGCCGCCCGAGCAATCCGAGCGCATTGTGGAGCGCCTGCGGGCTAACCGCGTGCCGCACGTGTACCGGCTATACGAGGGCGAGGGGCACGGCTTCCGCAAGGCTGAGACGCTGGTCGATTATTACCAGACCGCCGAGCGCTTCCTCAGGGAGCACGTGATTTATAATGTATCAAAAGGAGCTTCATGATGACAATCAACCCCGTCCCCCAACGTGAGTTCACCCTCGCCACCAACGACGGCTTAGCGCTCTATGCCCGGAGCTGGGGAGACCCGCAGGCATCCCGCGCGGCGGTGGTGCTGGTGCATGGATTAGGCGAGCACTGCAACCGCTACGGGCACGTCGCGCAAGCGCTCGTATCTGAAGGGCTCTACGTGCTGGGCTTTGACCAACGCGGGCATGGCCGCTCGCCAGGCAAGCAGGGGTGGATCCCATCGTATGAGCAGCCCCTGGATGACATTGTCGTGGCTCTGTACCGCGCCCAAACAGATGCGCCTGCCTTGCCGCTCTTCCTCTACGGGCACAGCTTAGGCGGCTTGGAGGTGCTGCATTATGGCTTGGCGCGCAAACCCAAGCTGCAAGGCGTGATTGCCACCAGCCCCGCATTGATGGTTTCCACTTCAGCACTAAACCGCCTGATGGCAACGCTGATGAAGCACTTAGCTCCCAACATGATCGTTGCGAACGGGCTGGATACCTCCGCGCTTTCGCGCGATCCACAAGTTGTGCAAGCCTATCAGCAGGACCCGCTCGTGCACGATAAGGTTTCCGTGCGCTTGGGCAGTTATATGATGGACATGGGCAGCTATGTCATCACACATGCTGAAGAGTGGAAGTTGCCGCTCTACCTCGCGCATGGCACGGCGGACCGCATCTGCCATTTCGAAGGCTCAGCCCAGTTTGCCGCACGTGGGGGTGAAATGGTAACCCTCCGCCCTTGGGAAGGGCTGTATCACGAGACGCATAATGAGCTTAATAAGGAAGGGGTAATCCAGACAATGCTGGATTGGATCAACGCTCAGTTAGAATGAGTAATCCGCAATTTTGGAAAACCAGAGCTTAAATAAATACAGCGGAGAGGGTGGGATTCGAACCCACGATACCTTTCGGTATACTCGCTCTCCAAGCGAGCGCACTAGGCCAGCTATGCGACCTCTCCGACTTGCATGCAGATTATACCAGAAACTGGCGGGCAGTTCGCAAGTTTTTCTGCTTACTTTCCCCTAAATATTCTCTTTCAGCGCATCGCAAATTTGCAAATAAAGCTAGATTATCTTTGGTCCCGATATGCCTGCTGCTATACAATATAACCATAATGAGCATTCGGAGGTATATACGATGAAACTACTATTCGATATTCTTTTTTGGCCAATTAAGTTGGTTTTTGGACTCGCTGTGCTCATCTTGCGGATCACCGGCAAGCTGATTGGCGCGTTTATCGGCTTGGTAATCGTTGCCGTGGGTATTCTCTTATCTGCCACACTAATCGGCGCGATAATCGGCATCCCGCTTATCCTTCTCGGGGGCATCTTAATCTTGCAAGCGATTTTTTAGATACACCCCCTCAAACCTTGGCATTATGCCTCTGCCAAGCTTTGCTTCAGGCGCGTGAGCGCCTCCACGGGCGTCGGATCCACCCCATAAAACAGGGCTAAGTAATAGGCTACATAATCCCCAAATTGCAGCAAGCTCCACATCTGCGCCAAGCGCGAGTTCCCCTGCCCCCAAATGGCATCCACTGCTGCGCCGGCTGCCAGATAAGCTTGCTGCGTGGCAGTGAGGCGCAGCGCGTTGCGCGGATGATCGATCTTGGAGCGCAAAAAAAGGACGGAAGTGTGCTCAAAAAGCTGCTCCGGGAATTCCAGCCCAGCTAAAGCATTATGGTTGGCTTCGGGCAGCCCCTCAAAACATGCCCAAGCCTTCGCCAGTTCGTTGATTTGCGTTTTCCAGCGGCGTGCCACCACCTCCAATTCACCGGCTGCCATCACCAGCACATTGCGGCTAAGCAGCTGCCCAGCGGTGCGCTTAGCGGAGTTCTCCGCCAAATCAGCGCTTGCCGTCAGTTTTGTCCGTGCTGATCGCATGACTGCGATAGCTTCCTCAATTTCAGCTTCTTCAACCTTTGCCAGCCCCAGGCGGCAAAACAGCGCTAACAGCAATCCAAAAGAATATGGGATGGCTGTGCGCGGCTGGCCGGTATGTGCAAAAGTCCACAGCGGAACCCCTCTATTCGTTGCCTCGGCGTGCAATTTACCGCCTGTGCAGAGCGCCAAAAGTGAACAATTCTCTTGGAGGGCTCTATTAAAGGAAGAGAGTGTTTCTTCTGTGTTCCCAGAGTGCGAAGAGCAGATAACCAATGTGTTTTTGCCCTTTGCCCAAGCTGGTAAAGCATAGTTGCGATGCGAAATAACCGGGATGGTGAGCTGATCTGCCAAATAGGCTGCCAGCAGGTCTCCACCGATAGCTGAGCCGCCCATGCCGGCAATAACCACGCGCTCAATTCGTGGATAAGCCGGCAGTGGCAGCTGCTGCCCGAGCTGCCAAGCTTTGGATAAATCCTCCGGCAAGGCATCGATATACCCCAACATATTTTCGGGGTCGAGGTTGGTGAAAAAATCAGTCATCGTTACGCTCCCAGAAAAAATTGCATGTAGACATCAGAGCTTTACAGCCAGGTCAGCAATATATAAGCTCGTGAATTTCGCCAGGCGGTTATCCGGCTCACGGTCCTCATACAGGTCCTTGATGAGAAATCCAGCCTGTAGCTGCCCACCGAGCACCCTTTTACCCAGACCTTGGAACCAACGCTCCGGCACTGGTTTTTGCGGCGTCAGGTAAATCTTCAGCTCAGTTTGCTTACTGCGCAGAAAATCCTCTTGGGAAATGGGCTGTGTCCAGATGTTCTTCTTCGCGCTCCATTCATCCCACATCCGGGAGTTGAATTCGCCGTAATCAGTCACTGCTGCTCCTCCATGGTGCTGCCATCATGCTTGCGTTAAGGCGTTGTGGTTGTTGGTATTGGCGTCAGCGTAGGTGTTTCAGTGATAGTTGGGGTGAGCGTTGGTGTTGGCGTTGGCGTTGGCGTTGCCGTTTCGCTGCCGCTTAGTGTGGAGGTTGGGGTTTGAGTGGGTGTTTCCGGCCCAACGACCTGAATGCGCACCCAAAAAGGCGCATCTCCATTGGGTCCAAGTCCGAAGAGTTCACCTGCCTGCGATTGCAGCATCCAGTTGCTCTGATATGACCCAGACTCAAAAGGGGCGATGAATTCTACGCTCACGTCGATGCTTTGGCCGGGGAGCACTTCTGCATTGAGGTAGTTGTTTTGATGTGCGCCCATCGGGTTGCCCGAGAAAAAGACCACAGCATACAGGCGCGTCCACTTGCAAGTGCCGTTATTGACCAATCGCCAGGTTTTGGTGAAGCTTTGGCCAGGTTGCATAACGGTATCATCCGGAATGGTAACGTCGAATGGCACGCCGGCAGCCACGCGGTTGCACGCGCCAGTTTGGCTGGGCGTAGGCTCCGGCTGGGGGCTGCGGGCAATAGTGGAGATAGCCGTTGGCATTGTCGTTTCTGTCGCAGTGGGTTCCAGGGGCATCGTCGCGGTTTGGAAAGCTACCAAGGTCTGCAAGAAATCTTGCGTCACTTGCGCTACAACGGTCTGAATAATCCCTTCGGCATCGGGTGTATTGATAGTGTCAGTTATACGTGGGCCGCAGCTGCTCATTGAGAGGGCTGCCAAGGCGCTGGCGATAAATAGGATCACGATTTTGTGAGTCTTCATCGCGACAATTTTACCTTAGTTCAGATGAAGCGATTTTTTGGCTTATCTCATCATAAGATGGTGTGAGCTTTTTTTGTTGATATAGAATATCCGTGCAGGCGCGAATTTGATTGCGCAAGCATAAGATCAACCTTGCCACCACGCCTGGAGTAAAGTATAGTTTTAGCGATATCAAACAAGCTTCACCCCGGAGACCCCTTATGAATGCTGAAATTGGCGTCACACCTTCCCAAGAATCCCACGACCACTGGCTGGATAAGACCGTCTTTGGCTGGTGGCAAGCCCTAACCATCGAAAAGCTGCTCATTGTCCTCATCCTTGCCGTCACTCTGCTCACCCGTTTCTATGACTTGGGCGCGCGTACCATGTCTCACGATGAGGTCAACCACGTGGTGCCTTCCTACACGCTTGAGACTTACGTTTACGACCCCGTCACGCACGGTCCCTTCCAATTCCATGCGATTGCCTTTTCTTATTTCCTCTTTGGGGATTCCGACTTCAGTGCGCGCATTCCAGCCGCTGTTTTCGGCGTGGCAGTGGTTGCCTTTACCTTATTTGCCTGGAGGCGCTATCTTGGCAGGGTCGGCGCGTTGATTGCCGGTTTCTTGTTCATGATCTCACCCTATATTTTGTTCTACAGCCGTTACACGCGCAACGAAATCTTCATCGTGTTTTGGGGTTTGGTAATGCTGTGGCTATTCTTGCGCTATTTGGAGAGCGGCGAAAAGCAATTTCTCCTCTGGCTGACGTTAATCATGGCCATGCATTACGTCGACAAGGCCACTTCTTACATCTTCACCGCCGAAGCGCTCATCTTCTTAGCTGTGCTCTTTATCCTCGAAGTGCTCCATAAACCCTGGGAAACACCGCGCACACGCAAGAATTTCCTGATCGCTATGCTGATCGCATTGCTGGCTGTCTTCGCCCTGGGTGCGTTCTATTTGCTTTCTCCCAACGGCCTGGCTGGAATCCCCATCCCAGCCCTCCTCATCCTCGGCGTACTGCTGCTCGCTGGTTTGGTGCTGATGATCCTCAACCTGGTCAGGGGCTTAGGCTGGGGTCAAATCCGCCTTATGCGCAGCTTTGACCTGGTGGTGCTGCAGCTGCTCTTGGTGCTGCCGCTGCTCACTGCCCTACCGGTCAGGCTGCTGGGTTTTGACCCGCTGGACTACTCCCAAGCCGGCATATTGCGCTCGGTAGTTGTATTCGTGGTCTTATCAGTCATATCTGTAGTGCTGGGCATGCTGTGGAACCGCAAGGTCTGGCTCAAGAGCTTAGCCATTTTCTGGGGCATCTTTATTATCTTTTACACCACCTTTTTTATGCATGGTGAAGGCTTCTTCAAAGGCTTAGTCGCTGCTCTAGGCTACTGGATGTCTCAACAGACTGTGCAACGTGGGACGCAGCCTTTGTATTATTACACACTCGTTCAGGTGCCCGTTTATGAGTACTTACCTGCGCTGGGCACGCTGCTCACGCTCATTCTTGCTGCTACTCGGCGGCTTTTCACCAACCAGCCTGGTGCTCCCTTCGAGCCGGCTTTGCCGTTAACGATTCCAGCCGAAGGGGAGCTGCCCCCAGATGCAGCCCCAGTCAGCCTGAACCTGACCGACGCTGAAGAAAGCTCGCCCTCGAATGTGCCAATCCCTCCGCTTCCTCCAGAAGAGCCTGAAGCTGCTCCGGTAAAGCAACCGCTTTTCACTGACCCGCCGGAAGATAACACGCCGGCACGCTCGATCCCCACCGTGGCGCTCCTGCTCTACTGGTCCGTGATGAGCCTGGTGACGTTTTCGTTTGCGGGCGAGCGTATGCCCTGGCTGACCACGCATATCACCATGCCGATGATTCTAGCTACCGGTTGGGGCTTAGGTTACCTGGTGGAAAAGACCAATTGGCAGGAAATCCGCCAAAAGAAGGGCTGGCAGGTTGTCCTGCTGCTGATCGTTTTCTTGTTTGCCTTTTGCAGCCTGATCGGTTCCCTGTTGGGCGTAACCCCACCCTTCCAAGGTGCTGAACTCGCTCAATTGCAAGCTACGAGCAATTTCTTACTCGCTTTCGTGGGCAGCACTGGCAGCCTGATTGGCCTCTTCATTCTCCTGCGCGGCTGGCGGCCAAAGACTTTTGCCAAAACCTTATTACTTACCTTCTTTTCCATCCTAAGTGTGCTCACCTTCCGCACAGCTTACCGCGCGGCGTATATCAATTACGATAACGCCAAAGAGTTTCTCGTCTATGCGCATTCTACGCGGGACATGAAGGACGTGCTTGAGCAGGTTGAAACAATCTCCAAGCGCCTCTATGGTGATAAATCCATTAAGGTAGCCTACGATAACGACTCGCTTTACCCCTTCTGGTGGTACCTGCGCGATTACCCCAACCGCATGTGGTATGCCGATAACATCACCAAGGATTTGCGCGATAGCCCCGTCATTTTGGTCGGCAGCGCGAATTTCGCCAAGATTGAGCCGCTTGTGCGGGATGACTATCTCATGTACGAATATAAACGCATGTGGTGGCCTACCGAGTTCTACCGCAATCAAACATTAAGCACAATCTGGACTGATTTGACCAATCCAGCGATGCGCTCAGCCTTGTGGCAGATTTGGTTTAACCGCGATTACACAGAATATGCTGCCCTCACCGGCAACACAGGGCTTACCTTGGCTACGTGGTCTCCCTCGGACCTCTTGCGCATGTATATCCGCAAAGATGTGGCTGCCCAAATCTGGGAATACGGCATCACGCCCCAGCCAGAAGAACCCAAGATCGACCCCTATGCCAGTAATACCATCAGCTTAGACCCGGTCAAGGTCATCAGTGTGGCTGGGCAAAGCACATTTTCTGCCCCCCGCGGTATCGCCGTCGCACCCGATGGTAGCATGTTTGTCGCTGATTCGCGCAATCATCGCATCGTGCACCTCGACTCAACCGGCTTGTACCTCAACTCCTGGGGCAGCTATGCCAATGTCCTCGAAGGACCTGCCCCAGAAGGCACCTTCAACGAACCTTGGGGTGTGGCGGTAGGACCTGATGGCTTGGTTTACGTAGCCGATACCTGGAACCATCGCATCCAAGTCTTTACGCCTGAGGGAAATTTCCTGCGTATGTGGAGCGAGTGGCAAGTGCAGGGTGTAGTCGATAACTTCTGGGGTCCGCGCGGAATAGCTGTGGATGCCCAAGGGCATGTGCTCGTTACCGATACCGGCAAGCAGCGTGTGGTCGTCTTCGATAGCCAGGGTAACTACCTTACCCAGTTTGGCGAGCGTGGACTTGCCAAGGGACAGTTGGATGAACCTGTGGGAATTGCTGTTGATCCTACTGGGGAGGTATACATCGCCGACACGTGGAATAACCGCGTGCAAGTCTTTGCCCCCAATGCTGATTTCACAATTTACACCAGCGTGCTTACCTGGGAGGTTGACGCTTGGACTTCGGATTCGCTGGATAACAAGCCCTTTATCGCCCTGAGCCCCGATGGCGAAGTGTATATCACTGACCCAGACTTAGGCCGCGTGATCCGCTTCGACTCAGAAGGCAACTTCTTGCAGCTCTGGGGCGGCTACGATAACAGCTACCTTATGGGAATTATCAGCGGTATCGCCGTCAACCAAGATGGGACCGTGTGGGTGAGCGATGCGCTCAATAACACCTTGCTGGTGTTCGAACCGCCACCTGTCCCCTAAGCTCTTTTGTATAAGCATAAAAAACAACCCCTGAGTTTCCTCAGGGGTTGTTCATATAGTTTGGTAGCCCTAAGACTTAGAGGTTGCTTTAGCCACCACTTCAGCAAACGCTTGCGGATCGCGCACAGCCAAATCTGCCAGCACTTTCCGGTTCAAAATAATATCGGAATTGCGCATGGCGTTAATGAGCCGGCTGTAGGTGATGCCATTCTGGCGGGCAGCCGCATTGATACGCACAATCCAGAGCCTGCGCAAGTCGCGTTTGCGATTGCGGCGGTCGTTATAGGCATACCATTGGCTTTTCAAAAAAGCTTCATTGGCGCGCTTATAAAGATGATTGCGTGTGCCTGTATACCCACTGTTATAGGCGATCCGACGTTGGTGGCGTCGGCGGCGATATGGTCCACTTTTTACTCTTGCCATAATTTATCTCCTTCGCGGTCCCCTGGGCGTCAGATTTTTGCATCTCGTTGCAAACACCCAGCAGCCGCACTAAAACGATGTGACCGAATTAGTCCTTTTTGCTCATATAGGGAGCTAAACGCTTGATGTGCTTAACCAGTCCCTGCGAGGTGACCGGAATGGTCTCGGAAAGCAAGGCTTTGGTGCGCTTGGGTGTGTTGCGGCGCAAGTGGCCTTTGCCAATCTTGGTACGCACGACCACACCCGTTCCCGTGGTGCGGAAGCGTTTAGATGTTGCCTTATGAGTCTTCAATTTGTACTTACCATTACTCTTTTTACGTGGCACGATTACACTCCTCTAAGAAAATTCAACGGCTGTGTACCGACCGCAGCCGTTGGTAAAACTACCAAACGCATATTATATCAGATAATTTACAGAGTCAAGCCGCTATTTCTTCGGGCTGAGCACCATGTACATCACGCGGCCCTCCAGATTAGGGGCTTGCTCGATTTCGCTTACGTCCTTCAGGTCCTCTGCGATTTCTTTCAAGTCTTCCAGCGCTAATTCCGGATAGGTGATCTCCCGGCCGCGGAAGCGTATCGTAACCCGTACTTTTTTGCCGTCCTCTAACCAGCCTCGGGCATTGTTCACTTTGATGTTACGATGATGATCGCCCGTTTTGGGGCGCAGCATAATCTCTTTGATTTCTATCTTAGTTTGGGATTTGCGCGCCTCACGTTCCTTCTTTTCTTTCTCATAAAGGAACTTGCTGTAATTCATGATGCGGCAAACAGGTGGATCCGCATTGGGAGCTACCTCCACCAGGTCCAGACCGGCGTCATCTGCCCGGCGGAGTGCTTCGCTTAGAGAGACTACCCCGACATTTTCGCCGTTTTCGTCAACTAAGCGGACTTTTTCCGCTCGGATGCGTTCATTAACTCTATATTCTTGTTTACTACTGATTGTTGCTTCTCCTTCTACAATTATTAATAGAAAACACTTCCAGTGTTTTCTGGCGACGTGTAAATTTTACCATAGGGAGTAAAAAAAGGTCAAACCAAATAGGCAGAAAATAACCTCTATTCGAGGGTATTGAAAAACATTGGTTAATCGATTACATCCAAATTTTTCAAAGTTAAGAATTTCAATCTGCCCTCACCCTGCCCTCTCCCAGCTCCGAACCCCGTTCGT
>LDZT01011909.1_pt1 | contig 29391 bp, 25 predicted proteins | sample 615521 | NCBI WGS metagenome assembly LDZT01 (sample SAMN03408292, study PRJNA278302) | terrestrial metagenome | isolation source: oil reservoir sample SB1 | place: USA: Alaska, North Slope, Schrader Bluff formation | collected 2011-09 | reverse complement strand
GAACCAGAGCAGCACCCCAAAGTAAAATTCTCGCTTTTATACCTTACAGCGATCATTCTATTATGCCTCTCTGTCTACCTCATCGTGGCTGGGGGCTCGCAAGCTGAACCTTTACTACACGCTCCCTCGCCAACATCTTCCAAAGAGTCCGCGATAGAATCCCTGCTCTATTCAGAGCTGCCACAGGCCCTTGCAGAAAGAGAGCTAGGTATCCTCACTCTGGATAACATCCAATTTAATCAGACGAAAACCCAAGCCCTAATTTGGATGGCAGCCAGCGACGAAGAGACGGGGGAAATTTTGGCGCGTGAACCACAGGCTATCCTCGCTCTGTCGAATGAAGAAACTCAGCAGTGGGAATTGATCTTTGCAAAAGAAGCGGGTTTCGAGGAGCTTTTGGCTGCCTCGGATTTTAGGGATACTGAAGCAGCTGACCGATTTTTAGAGTATGATCCGAATGCGATCACCACCGGGGTCACTTATGGAGGTTACTACCTGCCCTGGCAAGCTGGACTTACCAAACGCCTGACTTGGTCGGTAGGGCATACTTCTTGTGGTGATGACTATTGCTTATACGCTTTTGACTTTGCTGATGGAACGATGTTCCCGATTGCAGCTGCCAAAGCTGGTTACGTTTATCATTTTAAAGATTCTTGTGCTAATGGGAATGAATCCTGCACTAATAGCATTACCATCCAAGATCGCACCACGACGCCTTACACTTACAATATCTATCTGCATATCGCGCAAGGCAGCGTGCCAGCCAATATACGCCAAATCGGCACTTATGTTTTCCAAGGGCAAACGATTGCTACTGTAGATGACACCGGTTACAGCACCGGCAATCATGTGCATTTTATGGTTGTAGAACAAGGCACCTTGAACGGCTGCGTAAATTATTGTTGGGGAAAATCCGTTGATATTACCTTCCGCGACGTGACCATCAACTGGGACCCGGTGACGCGCGGCGGCCGGCCGCGCCTGCCAGAGGAAGCCGAATGGTATGGCGGCGAAGGGCAGAGATATTATACCAGCGGAAATATCTATCATCCATTCCAAAATAAACTCTACTTACCCATAATCAGACGGTAGGGCGCAAAGTTAATCTGCAAACGTGCTTAATAAATTTGGGGTAAAAACAAATTAGCATGCCTCCCCAAAAATTACTTTATAATTGCCTTACCCGCAATTGTAGGTGAGCAAACAACTATGGAAAATGTGCCCCTCAGCGAACGTGAAATCGAGATTCTGCAGCTGGTATCTCAAGGCAAGAGCAATAAAGAGATTGCCGCAGAGCTCTTTATTAGTGTAAATACGGTCAAAGTACATTTGGCGAACATCTTTACGAAAATTGATGTTTCCTCCCGCACCGAAGCGACACTCTACGCCATCGAGTATGGCATTGTCAAATCGCCGGCTGGTGAGCCGGCTGCGCAGGCATCTGTTCTAAGCACGCCAAATGAACCTCCGGAACCGAGCCGTTTTCAAGTCTTTTTCCGCAAATATTGGTGGGGCGTGGCGCTGGTAGCCCTATTCCTTATCCTCGGGCTTTCCTCCTTGCTTGCCAATACCCCTTTATTTGCCGCCCCAACGGAGACACCCAACCCCTATCTTTCTGAACTTTATCAGCAGCGCTGGCAGGAGCTAACCCCGATGTCTGTTCCGCGTGCCGGGTTAGCAGCCGCTAGCTACAGCAACGCCATCTACGCGATTGCTGGCCAAACCTCCGAGGGTCCCACCAGCCTCGTGGAGCGCTACGACCCGCAAACCGATACTTGGACAAAATTAGCCGATAAACCCACAGCGGTGAGCGAGGTCTCAGCCGTGGTGCTGGGAGAAAAGATTTACGTCCCGGGCGGCAAGCTTGCTGATGGCAAAGTAAGCAATTGCTTGGAGGTCTTTGATCCGCGCAAGGGCACCTGGGAGAGCAAAGCGGAATTGCCTCTGGCAGTGAGCGGATATGCCTTGGCAGCCTACGAGGGGCAGATGTACCTCTTTGGCGGCTGGGATGGCGAGCAGGTGGTGGATCAAGCCTGGCGCTACGACCCCTTCAACGATGCCTGGCACGCAGCTGCGAACCTGCCCTCTGCCCGGGCTTATGCCACAGCAGCGGAGGTGAGCGGGAAAATTTACGTACTGGGCGGCTGGGATGGCATCCAAGAAGTACAGGAGAGCCTGAGTTTTGACCCAGCGCGCGACCTGGAAGGTGAGCCGGCTTGGCAAAAGAAGCCTGACCTGCCTGAGGCATGCTCAGATTGTAGTGCCGAGAGCATTTCGGGGATGCTTTTCGTCATTGGGACGAATGGTATCTGGCAGCTCAACTCCCCTTATCTGAAATGGGCTCAAATCCCATTCAATACTATCCCCGCGGGTCAGCATGGTTTTTCCTCAGCCCTCAGCCCCGAGGGCTACTTGTATTTTGTGGGCGGACAAGATGCTGCATCCGCCCCACTGGACACGCTTTACCGCTTTCGCGTGGTATATACCATCTCCATCCCGAATGTGATAAAGTGAAACATTGAATGAGACAATTAGAACGATGAAGAAATTGAAAAAACATTTTAAAATAAACTCTTCAAGATATTATTTATATTTAGAAATTAAACATTTTGCTGAAAATATTAATTCTGGTTCATTGGTTTTGGACGCAGGAGCAGGTGATGCCCCATATAAAGAACTTTTTAAAGATATTAATTATCATTCCACAGATTTCGGCAAAGTAAATAAAATATATGCACCTTGTACGTATATATGTGATTTGGTTTCTATTCCTATTCGATCGAACTCATATGATGCGATAATTTTTACTCAAGTGCTAGAACACGTTCCTGAGCCAGAGCTAGTGCTTAAAGAATTATTCAGAATTTTAAAACCTGGTGGAATTATGTTTTTCACCAGTCCACTTTTTTTTAGTGAACATGAAATCCCTTATGACTTTTATCGATATACAAAATTTGGCTTAAATTATCTCTTTGATAAAGTTGGATTTTCTATTGAAAGAATAAATTGGTTGGAAGGATATTTTGGAACTTTAAGTTATCAGTATAAACGTGAGAGCCGAGATTTGCCATACCTGCCAATGCAATTTTCGAATAAACTAGTTTTTTATTTAATAGCACCATTCTTGCTTATTCATAAAATTCTTGCTTTCATCCTTTCTATACTATTTTATAAATTGGATAGATATTACAAATACACAAACAGCGGCTATCCTAAAAACTATCTAGCGATAGTTAAAAAATGATGGCGGCTAATAGCCGCCATCCATTGAGAAACAAAATTTTATTGAATCGGAATACCAGTATAATCCTCACTGGCAATCAACGAGTTAGAATAAGTAGAAATCCTTACAACCACAGCCAATTCACTGCCTTCAGGACCTTCAACTACAGCTGAGCCACCATAAGTGCCATCATCATAGTAACCAAATTCAGCGCCATCGGCCCCAATTACACTCGGATTTGAATTCACTTTGGCACCAGAGGCGATAGCTCCCAGGCTATCAGATCCTACCAGATTACCATCCTTATCATAGTAATTAACTGTTACAGCTCCGGCAGGAAGATCGGCACCTACATTTTGAATAGCGATATAGGCTCTCTGGCGAACACTGTCATACCAGTGTGAGTTAGTCCAGCGGACATAGGGAAGCGAAATCTTCGATGAACCGTTAGTGAAGCCTAAAAATGCAGTGTATAAGCCGCCCCCATATACTTTCCCCATTGCGACTATATCTCCTGAAGCCTCTATTACAGCTGAACCAATAAATCCCGGTGTATTTCCATCGCAGCCATTAACGCTTTGTTTAGTACCAGGTGTGAGTGTGAATGGGCCTGCCGTTACACCGCTAGGCCTGAAGGATACACTAAATGTAATATCGTGGTCAGTTGTATTTTGCACGGCATAGGATGAAGTTTGTTGGTTTTGATACAAGCACATGGCGGAAGGCATATATATAGTGGTAGCAAACTCATTGGTCCCTTCATATGCCGAAGCGTTATCACCCTCAATATTAAGTTCCATCGCACTTGCTACTATAGATCCTGGATCACTAGAACCAGATTTTGTAGCATATATTTGGACAGATCCATTGAAAGAATCCCCAAACTCCGCCATTTGTGCAATATCAAAATATTTGGTTGCAAAAGCTGGCAAATTTTCAACTTCAACAATAATATCTGAACCGCTCAAAGGCACGAATCTAAGTTGAAGATCAACAGAGTTCGAATCCACATTTTGAACTGAAATTATTGTATTGGAGCCAAATGTATTAAGTAATGCGGTAGGAACTAACACATAATTAGAACCCCCCGTAAAACCGTTTGATAGAGGACGAATTTTGATGGGGCTAGTTACGGGCGCAGATTGAACAAGTGTAGCAACCAAAGGCTGGTTAGAAATCAGAACCGCAGAGCCCTTAAATCCAGCTCCTAATTGACCTAATGCTCCCACATAAATTGATGTGCCGGCCATGGGCGCCAGATCTGGGCGGGAGATAATGATTGGGGTGCCGTTGGCTTCAGCATAGAACTCCAGAGATACGGTAGCCGTGCTGGCGCCCACATTTTGATAAGTGATGGAGGTTGTAAAGCTGGTACCATACGCAGCAGCTTTAACCGGGGAAGCCCCAAAAACGGTTACCACCATCATGACAACAACAAGTGCACACAATAGCTTATTTTTCATATTTTTTCTTGCTCCTTCTTTAGAGTATAATTTTGCTATCTGACAGATAATTTAATCGATAACGGACGTCAAATCAATAGCCCATTGGGATTATTTTTTCTGAAATAGGTTTGAACTAAAAAAGAAATTGGCCCGCGTTTCAATGCTGACTTTTAAGGATGGTACAAAGACATAATGAAAAAGAATTATTTTGGTCGAATATCTCTTCTTACCTTTTTTTGCCTCATTTTGCTAGCAGCTTGCAGCGCAATCGATACTCCCACCCTCACGCTTACACCCACTCCTACTCACTTGGCCGCCGCAGCCGATAAGACTACCGTGATCGGCCGCGTTGTCAATACTTCCGGCGAGCCATATAAGGAGCTGATAGTGCGCTTGGCAGAGGTTTACTATGCCACTGACGATCCCAATCAAGGCGCCTATGTCTTAGACACTGCCTTCAGCCCCGGCGGTATCACCGATCAGGATGGCTATTTCATTATCCCTGATATCAAACCCATGGATTACGTGCTGGTTTTGGGCAGCCCGGACGCTGCGTATAAGATCATCGAAAACGAGGAGGGCAAAGCCAAGGTTTGGCACACCGAAGCCGGTCAGATCCTCGATATGGGCGAAATCAGTCTGGATTTTGACTTTAACCCTTGACAATCTGTTGATAAAGCGCTAAGTACTGCTGCGCGGCACGCTCTATCGTAAAGTTCTGTGCCCAGGCATAGGCTTGCGCTTGGATGCACGCATACGCCTCGCGCTGCGAAAAAGCGCGCTTCACCGTTTCAGCAATCTGCTCAATCGAGCCAGGCTGAACCAACCAGCCAGTCTGGCCATCCCGGACAAGCTCCCGTGTCCCCGGAATATCGGTTGCAATCACGGGCGTTTGGCAAGCCATGCTTTCCAGGATCACGGTAGGCAAACCCTCCACCCAGGAAGGCAGCACAAAGACATCCATTTTGCTCAGCCAGGCTGGCATATCTGGCTGATTTCCCGTCAGTTCTACTTTCCCCTCCAAGCCTCGCTCTTGAACCAGATTCTCCAGGTCCGGGCGTTGCTCACCTTCACCTAAAATCACTAAGCGGGCATCGCTGTATTCTGCAAGGATTGCCGGCATGGCGCGGATAAGCAGGTCAAAACCTTTGCGCCTGATCAGCAATCCGGCTGCCCCAACCAGATGAGGTTCTTTTTGCAGAGTGGTATTGCTCTGGACAAACCAACGTTCAGGAATACCGTTGTATATAGTAATCGCTTTGCGGCTAGAAAGTCTCCCCCCCAGACTGGTATTCAGCTGGTCGGTAATCGCCTGTGAAACCCCTACTACCTGATCGGTCAATAAGGGATAAAGGAAACCCGAAAAGACCTGCCGGCAGATCCAGGCGATCACCCCGTCACCCCATTCTTTAGAAATGTGGGCTGTTCGTACCACTGCTTTAACTGCGATCTGCGCTCTAAGATGCAAGCCAGCCAGGTTCCCTACAGGGAAGTGGCTGTGGACTATATCAATCTGATAATCACGACAGAAATCTCGCAGACCCACAGAATGCAGCTTAGAGAATGTGCTTCCTTCTTCCAAGATAATATAGGGAATGCCGGCAGCTTTTAGTTTAGTCAAATTATCGTGCTCCGTAGCAGTCCCAAATTGGTTGAAACAACCCACCGCCACATGCACGCCAGCTTTCTTCAAGGCTAAGCTCAGCTCGAAGCCATACTTATCGCTGCCGCCGCTAGCGCCGCCGATATCCAAACTCTTCAATAGTTGCAACACATGCAGGGTTTCACTCATACTGCACCTGCCAAGAGACGTTGGTAAAGCTGAGCATATTGCTCCGTCACGGTTTGAATGGAAAATTGAGGCAGGATGGCTCGAGCTTCCTCGGCAAAGTGATGCCGTAGCTCTGGATGTTGATAAGCATAGATAATCCCGCGAGCCAAAGCCTGTGCATCTGCTGGCGGCACCAGCCAGCCAGTCTTTCCATGCTGGATAAGCTCGCGGTTGCCAGCAATATCTGTGGCTAGCACTGGCACGCCAGCCATAATCGCCTCCAGAATAGCTGTGGGCAAACCCTCCCACAAGGATGAGGAGATAAATAAATCTAACCCAGTCAAGAACTCAGAAATATTCCCCAGGTAGCCTCGAAATTTCACCTGGCTCGAAATGCCAAGCTCGGCAGCAATGGCCATGAGCTTGGCCTTCTCTTCGCCCTCGCCGGCCAGATGCAGCTCACAACCCGGGATGGCCTTGAGAACTTCCGGCATAGCAGCGAGTAGAAAGCGGTAACCCTTTTGCTCCGCAAGTCGGCCGACGCTGCCAATAATAAAAGGCTGCCCCTCAGCATGAGGTGGTTTTATATCCGGCAGTTTCTCGGGCAAGTCAATGGCATTATGGATCAGATGAATTTTCTCCGGGTGTTGCGAGGCACCTGGATGGGCTCGCAATTGTTCAACAATGGCTTGTGATACCCCAACCTCGGCATCTAATTTTGCAGGATAAATCCTTTCAGCAAACAAACTCCTCTTTAATAAACCTATTGTTCCCTCTTCATATTCTTTAATGTTATGAACTGTTCGTATAATTTTAATATTTCTGTTCTTTGTCTTAAGATAAATTGATGCAATTGCACCTAACTGAAAATGACTTTGAATAATGTTTATTTCTCTATTTTTTAAACTTCCTTCTAATTTTCGAATAGATTGTAAGTAATGAAAATATTTGTTTTGTTCACTCCAATTAACTAACTGAATAGTTTTAATGTTTGATTTCTCTAGGTCTTTTAAAAATCCCTTTTCAGACGAAGTATTCATAACAAAGAAGTTACATAGAATGATTTTGTATCCAATTTTAGCGAGCTGCTTTGAAAGATCTACACAAAAGCGTGAATCTCCTCCATTTTTCCCCCCAATATCTAATCCTTTTATCAACTGAAGAATCGTAATTTCATGCATGAGATTGAAAAAAGTCCTCTTTTATATATTTAGCAGGAGCGTGACTAGCTGCTTGTATTAGGGGTATTTTTTGGATAAGAATTTTTCTTTCTTCATCAGCATTTTTCCAAGTTTGACCTAGTTTTTCCATAAGATTATCTTCGTTTAATTCTGTAAGATCAATCACATTTTGATCAAGCCCAATTGAATATAAAACCCCCCGAGTTTTCGAAAGGTAGCCAATAAAAACAGTAGGCACGTACATTCCTAGAGAAAAAATGCCAGAATGTAATCTTGAGGCAAGAAATGCTCTCATCTGACCATAACATGCTTTTAATTCATACGCCCGCATTTCTTGATCAACGTGAACAACATCAAAGCCTTCGGACTTGAGTTGTTGACAAAGTTTAGCGGTCTCAATCCTATCGTCTTCGTTTTGAACAGGACCAGTAACTTGATTAAAAAAAACCACCTGTGAATCGAATTTGCATAAAAATTGTCTTAAAACATTATTTAATACCTTATAATAATTATTCATCTCATGTTTGTTTAATGAACGTCCCATTTGGGATATTAACGTTACACCCAGCTTGGGCTTATCAATAGATACGCCGTTTACACGCAGCAAATTGATTGCTTTCTCTTTAGAGAGAGAGGGAAGATCGAAAGCTGGGTCAGGAGAGTATTCAATAAGTGAGTCTCTCAAGCCAATGTCTTTTGCTATTATTTTTGATTCTGAATCTCGAATATATATTTTTCGCCCCTTGTTATATTCGCGCTTCAATAATTTACCCTCCCACCTCCTATTAAAAGGGCCTATCGATTGTGGCATGATATATAAAGGTTTTTTGAATTTATTTGCAAGAGATACAGAAGCAATAGTCGCTGGAAAAGGCCAACCATATTTTCCTGAGGAGTGGAATTGATTTCCCGAAACTCCGACAACTAAGTCTGCTTCTAAGTATGCATTTAAAACTTTTTGCCAAGGTGCTTTTGGTTCATTAATAATAATTCCAGATGATTTTTTGGCATTTATAATCCGTAAATAATATCTGAATAATCTCAATATTTGAATTATAGGAGATTGATCCGATCCAACGCCGCAGAGGGTAGATATAGACGGCACTACCTCGAAGCCATATTCTGCGTAAGCTTCCTCATCAGGCCAGTTTGCTGATACAATGATTCTGGGGTTGCCGAAAGCCTCCTGCAGCAATTGACGATTGGAAAGCAGCAACGCCAGGTCGCCCGCATTGCGGGTGGAGTGAAAATTGATAATCAACACAACGGGCGAGCCGTTTTTGGCATTAACTGGCATATTCTGGCTGCCTTAGGGACCTAAATACAATTATCCCATAACCCAAAAAGAGCACAACTTCGCTGATCACATACACTCTGGCTGCTCCAAACACGCCATATAAGGGGATTAGCCAGAGGTTGAGCCCAACATTCATTGCCGCTGCAATCATTTGCGGGAAGATGCGGTCTTTCTGCTTATTGAGCGCTACAATCACGCTTGCCAGCCCAAATTCCAAGCACTTGAGCAGGAGTACCGGGCTGAGCATAGTGATCAGCTGGCCGGTGGTCTCGTATTCCGCGCCCAGCGCCAATCGTACCAGGTCATCCCCAAGCAAACCGACCCCCGCAAAAAGCACTATTCCTATCAAGGTAGTCCCTGCCAGAAGTTTGCGGGCGTCTGCAGGGAGTTTTTCCGGCCTTTCCTGATAAGTTCGCGAAAGAGTGGGGATTGAAAAGGTGTAAACTGAGCTGGGAATGATAAACAAGGCGTTGATCACGCTCAGCGCGGGAGAGTAGACGCCAGCCATAACCTTGCCTCGCAATAGCGTGAGCAAATTAACATCGGCTTGCATATAGATGACTGAAAAAAACTCTGAGTAAGTGTAGGCTCTCGAATCGCGCAGCATATGCAGGCTTTCCTGCCGCCTGGCAACACGAAAATCCAATCGGAGCATCAAAAAAACAGCAACAGCAAGTCCGCAGGCAATAGCTGCTCTCAAACCTGCAATCAGCAAAACAGACCGGCTCCCCACCGCAATCATAACCAACAAAACAATTAGCTTTAACCCGCGTAGCAACAAAATGGAAACTGAGTATGCTTTGATATCTCGTTTAATATTAAGGACAGCCAACATGGTTATTAGCAAGGAATCAAACCACACATCCGCCACACACAGCGCCAGGAGGCCAAAGCCAAATAGGTCAGGGCGTAGCGTTGGCGCTAGCCCGATCAACAATCCCGCCCATATAATACCGATGCTCGCTTTCAAGCTAAGCACCTTTTGCGCCGAGAGCTTCCAATTCTCTCTAAACGAGCCCTCGCGCAGCAGCCAAGTATCCAAACCAAGGTTGAAAAAAATGGCAGTGAAAGAAGCTAATGAATAGGCCGCAACATAATCACTATAATCTTCCAGCCCAAAGTAGCGCGCCATGATGAGCATGAAGAGCATCTTCATGAACTGAGCAGCGGCATTGGCGCTGCCGTAGCCCGCTAACATGTTCAGAAAACGGCTACGTTTGGGTGTTGAAACTGGCTTATCAGTCGAATTCATGGAGGTAACCTAAAAGGAGCTTCCCTAGGCTCTGCAGGGAATAACGCTCCTGAAAAGCGTGCAAGGCATTGGCACCCAATCTTGCACGCAGTGCTGGGTCTTCCTTGAGCTGTAAGATGCTCTCCGCCAGCCCTTGCGCGCTGCGCGGGCAAGCTAGCAGCTCCTCACCCGGGCGGAATTGGGCTGCGATTGCCGGGCTTTGGCCGGTAATAACCGGCTTGCCCATGGCCATACCCTCGTAGACTTTGTTGTGTACAGTCATGAGCGATTGGGGCGTTTGGCCAAAGGCGCCCAGGCAGACATCGGCTTGCGCGATCCGGCTGGGTAAGTCATCCTGGAGAACCCAATCTTGAAACTGGATATTGGTCAAGCCTTTTTGCTGCGCAAAGCGTTCGGCCTCAGGGCGGTCGGGACCTTCCCCGATCATCTCGAAGAGAATATCGGAGTGCGCCAGGAGCAGCTCAGCCGCACCTAAGATGACGCTGACACCGTGGTTGGGGATATAGGAACCGTAATACAGCACGCGGAAGAGGCTATCTTTCTGGCTTCTTTCTGGTTGTGGCCTAAAAATGCGGTCATCAGCACCAGTAGGTACAAGGCGAAACTTCCAAGGTGAGATTTGATAAGTTTCACACAACCAATCCACGTAAGGTTGAGTGTCCTGAATGAGCATATCAGGCTTTTTGAGAGCCTTAGCTTCGGCTTTACGGATGAAATTAATTGAAGAATCTTCTACTTGGTCAAGCTGACGCTCCAATGCTACCAGATAGATAGACATAAACACATCCCAGACAAAAGGTTTGTGTTTTCGGTTAGCTAACATCTTGGCAAGGAAAACATCAAACTGACCGGGATAACCGATTATCAAGATGTCGTATTCCCCGATGTGTGTATATTTCCAATAAAGCTGCCAGTAAGTTTTGATCACACGCCACCAGAAGGCCGGTTTTTTCCACCCTCCGCTAGTAACTGCGACGCGATCCTCCACGCCGTGCCAGAGAGGCACATGGCACTCCTTGACCTCGACGCCGACTAAGCGCAAAGCCGCAATCATATTCTTGTTGCGGGAGTAATTCTGGCGGTAGGTTCCAAAATAGCAGACGATCATCGATACCTGGCGGGTAGCCTCTCAAATTGACGCACATCAATTAGCATTCAGTCAAAAAATCTGAATAAATTATTTTTACGCAGCATTGCTTTAGTTTGCCTCAATCATACCGCAATAACTTCAGTATTAAATGCTTTTAAAGAAAATAAAAATGGGCTGAGACGCCCATCATTATTCACATTTCGTTAGCCGATTAATCTAATGCATGCGTGCCATTGACTACGCCGGCCGCCTCGATGCCCGCTTTGATGCGCGCCAACTGGGTCTCTTCATCCTCGTCCAGCTTAAGGTGAATATCTGGAACCAGGTCCGTGGTGATCTTATCTCCCAGCCAGATAGTTTGGATAATTTCGGTGTTGATGATGGTCTTGAGGATTTTCACATCTGCGCTGGTTAGTTCAATGGCGGTGACAATCAAAATTAAACCGGTGTCAAGCAGCAAATGGCAGACTTCGGCAAAACGGCGCACATGTTCAGCCCACTCCTCGGGTTTGGAGCGGTTTGTCAGGTCAAAGTTGACGCCATGAATGACTGAACCGATGCCGAGATAATAAACCAGACTGCCTTCTGTAAACAGGTGCTGCTCCAAGTGTGCAGCTAAGCGCTTGCGGCCCATGCCTTTCTCACCAGTGATAATGATCAGTGCAGGTTGCTGATTGAAGCGCTGGGCGCGTTGGCCGGCAGTGAGGATGCCTTGCACCCACTTTTGGTCGCGTTGGTAGACTTCTTGCCGCAGGTGCATGTCTTCATCGGGCAGGGCTTCCAAGATCCTGCCGCCGCCAGCGATCTCATAGCCGTCCACCAACACAAAGCGGCTGGTCTCGGGGAGCTGGGTGCCCACATCAAAGGCGATGGGGTGCCGAGCCCTCAGGGTGACTTCCCCAGCCATGTGCCGGCTGACCTCCTCCGAGCTTTCCGACAGGTCGTAGGTAGCAGCATCCAACACATGATGGATGGCCTCTACGTGCACATTTTCCTTGGCAGTGCCTACTTTAAGGAGGTAGTCTTTCCCCATCTGTAGCGGCTGCTCGCCAATCCAAAAAAGGCTCGTACGCAGGCGCGTGCTCACTTCAGGCGCAGGCTCATCCGGATGGCAAATGACCTCACCGCGCCGCAGGTAAACTTGTTCTTGCATGGTGAAACCAATGGCTTCGCCGGCTTCAGCTTGGCTGAGCGAACTTTGGTTAAAAGTGACCAGCTCTGCGACATGGGTACGTTTGCCCGAGGGGTAAGCAACCAAAGCATCCCCGGGGCGCATCGTACCGCTCGAGAGGGTGCCAGCCACAATACGGCGCTGATCGCCATCCTCCGAGAATTTGTACACGTCCTGCACCGGCATGCGCAATGGGCGGTCTACCAGCGGTTTGTGCTTTTCAAAGGCATCCAATGCCTCCAAAAGCGTCTTGCCCGTATACCACGGCATAGCAGGGCTGTGAGAAGCAACGCCGTCGCCCTCACGCCCACTCAGAGGGATATAAGCAGCAGGGGTAATACCGATAGTCTGAAGAAAGGCGCTATATTCTTTCTTCACGGCTTCAAACACGCCTTGGTCATAACCGACCAGATCCATCTTATTGATCGCCACCACGACCTGATTGATGCCCAGCATGCCCAGCAGGTAACCGTGCCGGCGGGAGTTTTCTTGCACGCCTTCATGTGCATCGATCACCAGCACCGCTGCCTCCGCATGGGAAGCTCCCGTCACCATATTCTTGATAAATTCAATATGCCCAGGCGCATCTAGGATGAGATACTCGCGCAATTTGGATTTGAAGAAAATGCGCGCGGTATCAATGGTGATATTTTGTGTGCGCTCATCTTTGAGTGCATCGATGAGATAAGCATACTCAAAGGGCACCCCGCGGCGAGCGCAATCGGCTTGCAGCGCTTCCAACTTGCCCTTGGGCAGCGAGTTGGTATCAGCCAGTAAGCGGCCCACGATCGTGCTCTTGCCATGGTCAACATGCCCTACGAAGACGATGTTCATGCTTTCTTGGGGTAGAGTTTGTGTCATCACATGTATCCGTCCCGTCGTAAGGTCTCCAGCGAGCCACCGTCATCCTTATCCTGCGCCCGGCCGGAGCGCTCAGCGATGGTGGCGAACTTGCCCACGGTTAGTTCTTCGATAATCTCATCCACATTGCGCGCGTCAGATTCGACTGGAAAAGTGCAAGGGTAACAACCTAAGGAACGGTAGCGCTTACCATCGCCGTGATTATAATAGAGCGAAACCGTGGGGATGTTTTCGGTGCGGATGTATTCCCAAATATCCAGCTCAGTCCAATCTAGCAGCGGGTGCACCCTCACCGAGGTGCCCGGGGCAAATTCCGTCTTAAACTGGTTCCAAAATTCCGGTGCCTGATTGGCTACATTCCATTCGTTCTGTTCATCTCTGGCAGAAAAATAGCGTTCTTTGGAACGCGAGCCTTCCTCATCGGCACGCACGCCCACGATTATGCCAGTAAAAGGCGTGGGGTTTTCCTCACGCTCGTAGATACCCTTCTCGTGGTTAAAGCGAAAGCGCGGACCTGTACCGTCGAGCGTTTGCTTGAGCACCTGCGTCTTGAGGGTGGCACAGCAGCTTAGTCGGTCCAGTGCACCATCCGGGAAGGTGCGGTGGGCTTCCAGTGCTTCCAGATTGGAGCCCACAATCATGTTGAGGTGCAGCTCCCGCACCAACTGATCGCGGTAGCGGATCATTTCGGGAATCTTGAAGTGCGTATCGATGTGGATAAGCGGAAAGGGAACATGCCCAAAGAAGGCTTTACGGGCTAACCACAGCAGCACGGTGCTATCTTTGCCCATGGACCACAGCATTCCCAGAGAATTAATATTAGCGTAAGCTTCCCGCAGGATGTAGACACTACGATTTTCTAGTTCATATAAGTGGTCCAAAATACTCCTCAAAAATTACAGCCATAAAGCTATAATACCCCGTTTTCGAGCATGCGTGCCAAGACCTGTTCGGCACATTCAACAATTCCATATTGATCTGAATGCAGTACAAGCTCGGGGTGCAGCGGCGGCTCATAAACTGAGCTGATACCTGTGAAATCGGCAATTTCTCCTTGCTCTGCGCGCCGATAAAGCTGCTTTGGGTCTCGCCTTTGGCAAATCTCTATAGGGCAGTCCACATAAATCTCCCAAAAGCGCCCAGGCGGCACGAGGGCGCGAGCGCGCTCGCGATCACGGGCAAAGGGACTGATGAACGCCACCAGTGTGATCAGCCCCGCCTCAAACATCAGTCGAGCCACCTCACCCACCCGGCGGATATTTTCCGTGCGGTCGGCATCCGAAAATCCCAAGTCACGGTTGAGTCCAGAGCGCAGGCTGTCACCATCCAAAAAGCAGGTATGCGCCTGGTAGCGCTCGACGAGTATGCTTTCCAATGCGCCAGCGATCGAGCTCTTACCACTGCCCGAAAGGCCAGTGAACCAGAGCACTAAGGCTTTGTGCCCATTGATGCGCTCGCGTACTTCTAAGGGAATGTTATGAGAAAAAGGCGTGATGTTTTCTGTCATGGCTAAAAATAAATCTGATAGAGGGTGCGCAATTGTAAAATGATAATCAGTACACCTACAATGACCATTAGGGTTTTTGCTGGAATTTTCTTCGCCAAGCGCGCACCAAGCGGTGCAGCAATCACACCACCAATGAGCAGGGCGAGGATATAGCGCCAATTCTCAGCAAAAGGGAGCGAAGTAATAAATACAATCACTTCCGCGATAGTCACAAAAAATTCAGCAAAATTGACCGAACCAATAACTTTGCGCGGCGTATGCCCGCTTGAAATCAGGGTGCTGGTGACAATTGGCCCCCAACCACCACCGCCAATCGCATCGGAAGCACCGCCAAACAACCCGAGAGGGACCAGCCACTTGCTGGTCCGTTTTTCTTCTGGGATGATGACACTGTTGAAAGCCTTCACCAGGATGCGAATCCCCATAATTAGCAGGTAGATGGAGATATATGGTTTGATCTTATTGCCATCAACATTGATGAGAAGATACGCCCCTAATGCCCCCCCGATTACCCCGGGGATCAGTAGGGGGAGCACCAAGCGTCGGTCAGTGTTGCCTTCGCGCCAGTGGGCAACGCCCGAGACAGCCGTAGTAACGATCTCTGCGGAGTGCACGCTGGCACTGGCAATAGCAGGTGGAAGCCCTACGCCCAGCAAAAAACTATTAGCACTCACGCCATAAGCCATGCCCAAGCTGCCATCGATCATCTGGGCAATGAACCCCACCAGAATTACCAAAAGAAAGTTAATATCCACGCCTGCTCCTCAGCGATTCCAAACTTGAGCAATTATCAACCAGGCAGCAATATCTTGTCAAACGACGGCATTTAATTAATATAACTTCATATTATTTTGTGAACATTCCATAAGTAATCTCATTCAATTAACCAAATGCTCACACCGCCTGCGGTATAAAGCTGCTTGAGGCCGGCGCAGCCTTGCAGTGCAGCAGCCTGCAGGCTGCCTTTGCCCTCGCGCAGATAGAGGTATTGGAGATCAGCCTCCTGCACCAGTTCCCAAAATTCCTCACCGCAAGCCTTGAGGTTAGCAGCTTTCTCTCCCCAAGCGCTCATTTGAGCTTTGAAAGCCTTATCTCCGCCGAAAGGGTAGAAAATAGTGGGTGCCAGTGACCAACGGCCAGTATAGGGCATAATCCATGCGCCGCCATCCACACCACGGTAAAGCTCATAGCCCCAAGGTGTGGTGTTGATAAAAAAGCGCGCCTCGGGAGGCGTATGGGTATCAATCCACTCCAAAGCCGCCAGATCTGCCTGGTCTGCCAAGATGGTGTCCGGATTAACCACGTCCCAAGTTTGCTGAGCGCCAAAGATGAGCATAAAAGCCACGAGAGCCGTGATGCCAGCTGAAAGCGCAGCCGGCTGCCATGGCCGCCGGAACAGACCGCTCGCCCACTCTAAGCCTAAGGCGGCAAAGCAGCACGCCGGCAAAAACAGCACCAACGCAAAGTGGTCACTGCGGAAGGGTGCAATGTGCAACCCCAACGGCAATGCCAAAAACGCCACGAGCAAGCCCCATAAGGCGAGCCCACGCGTTTTCTGGTGGAATAGACCTGCCAGCGCGCCAATAAGGGCCAATGCCAGAACGACATATCCGCTGTATGGACCCACCAGCGTCCAATAGTAATGCCACTGATTGACGTCCCCAGCCGCTCCTGCTGAAAACGTGACAGCTGGGTGGAAGACCCCGAGTGAATAGCGGAACAAGCGCCAATACCAGCGCGAAGCGAGCACCAGTCCTCCCAATGCTGGCAGCGCGAGTGCAGCCAGTTCTTTCCAGTGAAATTGCTTAGCTTTCAGGCTGCGCACAAGCCAAAGCAAGGCAAGTATGATTAGGAAAACCGCGAGCAAAAAGGCAGTAAAGTAATGGCTGAGCAGGGTGCCTGCGGTGAGCAGGGTGAGTGCAATCGCCGCCTGGCGGGGCTGCCTGCCTTGCACCACGCGTAACGCCTCACTCATCGCTAAGGGCAGCATCAATATGCCGATGAGCAGGGTGTAGCGCCCCCACGCTAAGTAATAACCGGGCATCTTGGTGGCAAAGGCAGCCAATAAGCCCGCGAGTGCCGCCCAGCGCCAATTCTTGACTAACGGGCGTACGAGCGCATAGATAGAGAGGCTGATGCCAGCGCCGATCACCTGCCCGACCACGAGCAAAGCTTCTGCCGGATGCAAACCCGTTAGGGCAGCATAAGCCGCGCTAACCGCGTGCACAGCATAGTGATAGTAAAACGGACCTGGCAGGTAAGGCTCGAGCGTGCTAGTTAGACCGCCTGCCTCGACCATCTTGCGGGAAATGAGCGTATGATGCAGCGAATCAACCCAAGCTGGAAGCACCAACGCCTCAGCCTGCGCTAAGCGCCAAATGCACAGCAAACCAAATACTGCCAATGCCAGGAGCCAGCGTGCATTGATGCCAGCGCCATGCTGACGAATGATACCAACCACCGTCCCAGCCAAAAAAAGGACAAGGAGCAAGCCGAAGATCGGCGGGGTAATGCTCACCCGGATGGTGTAGAAGAACAGGGCGATCAACGCGATGAAGGCAACGCTCACGCCCAGGATGCCGGCTAAGGCTTCACCAGGGTCTTTCTCTCGGTCCCCGCACCACACCCACCAGAAAAGCCCCGGCAAGAGCAGCGCCAACCCTGCTAACAGCTTTACCACCGCTGCACCCCCGCTTTTTCTTCTGCTGGCAACGCAGCCAGCAGTTCGCTCACAGTCTTGCCGAGCACAGGATGCACCCACTCGGGGGCAATTTCCGCAAGCGGCACGAGTACAAAGGCCCGCTCGTGCAGATGCGGATGCGGGATCTGCAGATGCTTGGTCTGCATAATAAGGTCATCATAAACAAGAATGTCTATGTCGATCACACGAGGCCCATAGTGGAAAGTTTTCTCGCGGCCGAGCTTCCGCTCAATGTGTTTGAACAAGCGCAGCAGCCGGCTCGGCTGGAGCGTCGTTTCGCCGCGCAGTACTTGGTTGAGGAAGGCTGGCTGATCGGCATAACCCCACGGTGCAGTCTCATAGAGCGCGGAGGCTTGCAGCAGCCGCACCTGAGAGGCGAGCAGCTGGCGCGCCGCGGCGAGATTTTCCTCCCGCTGCCCTAGGTTGCTGCCCAAACCTATGAAAACCGTAGGCATGCGGGCTATTTCTCCTTCAATGCATAAAGTACATCAGAGAGCAAGCCAAAGGCAGTGGTCTTGGGGCTGGGGTTAGATTCCAAGATGCCCAGACCGGGCAGCACGTCCAGCTTAAACTGCACAAAAGAGCTCGTGCCCGTGACTGCAAAGAGGGGTGAATCCGGCCCGACGGTTTCCGGCCTCACGCGTGCGTAGAACTGACCGCTTTCATCCCAGCCGGCCGCGCAAACCAATTTCCATTTTTTGCCCTGAGCGGTTGCTTGGGTGATTTGCTGAGGTGTGATGCCGCGGATGCCAACAGGTTGCACCTCAAGCGGTGTAAGCGGGTACCCCATCAACACCGTTACGAGGGCTGCCACTTTGATTGCCGCATCCCAGCCATCTACATCATTGCTGGGGTCGGTTTCGGTGATGCCGATGGAGGCGCCATAGGCAATGGCTTGCGTAAGCGTTTCGCCCCCTTCCATGCGCTCCAAGAGCAGGTTGGTGCACGAATTCAGGATGCCGCTAAAGCCGAGCAGCTTAGCACCCAAGAGCGGCCCGCGGAAAAGCGAAAAAATTGGGGCGCCATCCATCACTGCCGATTCGAACAGGAACTTCTTCCCCCGGCTTTCAGCCAAGCGGGTGAGGTGCTGGTAGCCATAAACCACAGGTCCTTTATTCGCTGTGATAGCATGCATGCCGCGCGCTAATCCCGCTTCGATATGGCTCAGTGCTGGCTGCCCACTGCGCGGGTTCACGGGGGTAGTTTCGATGAGCACATTTCCGGGGCAGATTTCGATGAAGTCGAGCGTATTGCCAAGGAAACTGGCGCGATCTAAGCTCGTCAGGCTGCCAGTTCGTTCCACCGTGTCCAGGGCTTGGGCTAGATCCAGACCTTGCGGGTCAATCGCAGCGCCATGCGAGCCGGTGCAGATGCCGGTTACCGTAAAGCTCAAGCCATGTTCCTCGCGCAGTTCGTTTTCCTTTTGCAGCAAAAGCCGCGCAAATGCTTTGCCCACATTGCCAAACCCTGCCAAAACCAGCCGAGCTTCCTTTGTCATCTCTGCACCTCAAAAGTCACAATGGCACAATTATACCCTGCGGGTACTTTACCCTGCGGGTACTTTACCCTGCGGGTACTTTACCCTGCGGGCATTGGTGAATAGGAATATTTGTGTGGGAATAGGAAAAATCCGTCGCCTATGAGGGACCATGAGAAATAAGGATCCGAAAAGCAGATCGGTCTTATGTGTTAAATGCGAATTGGCTTAGTTTTCGTTGGAAAGTACGATGATTTCGAAAGCGCGTCCAGAGAAAGGATTTAGGTCAACCCTGTTTTTATCGTATAAATCAACGCTCACTTTTTGACCTAACGATAAATCTTCAAGGGATATAAAACGATAACCGAAATCAGTTTTTTGCCAGATTAAGACCTGGTCGCGCAAATAAAATGAAGCCTCTTGTACTCCCTGGTAATTTGGTGCTGAATTAACAGCAATGACTAGCTTTGCAGGCAGATTCGCTTCTGGATTTACTATTGAGATTATCACGCCTTCAAATTCGGGGTCGAGAAATGTAGAAACTGGCTTTAGACTGACTAGTGGATCGGGTGAAGTGATGACAATCTTGGAAATTGTAGACTGCCACGGGTAGGATTCCAGTATTTCAGTCACATATATTTCTGCGGTTTGGCCTACTGCCAAATCGTCACTGCTGGCTTCTTCCTCTTGACCATTGATAGAGAACAAAAATTCGCAATCATCGGCGAATGACACCCTGCCGACGCTATTGATATGCCTTCCTCCTTCCACAATTTCCCCAAAATCAATGACGGTTTTGCCGTTTTGATAATGTTCAACATAAAGGATCACACCCTTCATCAGCGTTCTGTCAGTTTGTGTTCATGTTGGCTTAGTCTGTGAAGCATTATTGAGCTGACAACTAACAAGAACGAAAATTAGCAATAATGCGGTTAGCCATAATCTTGAGGGTAATTTCTTTTCAGACTTGGTTTCCTTTATTCTTCATTCAGAAGCACGATTATTTCGCTAACGATTCTATCCAAGCCTTGATCTTTTAGTAAAACGCTGATTTTCTGGCCTAATACCAATGCGTCCCGCGAGATGAGCTCATAACCAGAGGCAGTTTCTTCCCAAAGCAACGCTTGACGGTCAAGGGCGACCGTTTCTTCCTTGAGCTCCGGATATTTGGGCGCGGACGTGATTTCTAAGGTGATCGTTAAGCTGTGAAAGGGCTCCGTCTGCTCATGGATTGCGGTGATAATCCCTTCAAAGTCTGGAGCAAGCACAAGAGAAAGTGGTTTGAGGCTCTCTTTCGGATCTGGGGATGTAATGATGACTTTGGTTGCAGTCGCTTGCCAAGGGTAGGATTCCAGAATTTCGGGTACAAAGATTTCTGCCATTTGACCGACAGCTAAATCCTCAAGGCTTGCCTCCTCCTCACCATCAAGCCTCTTCAAGATTTCACAATCCTCGGGAATGTGAACGAAACCATAGCCAATCATGCCTTCAGCTGGATCTTTGATTTCGCCGAAATGAATTACAGCATCGCCCTTATATAACTTCTCAAAGTAAAGGATCGCTCCTTGTAAGTGAAAGCCACTGATTTTTGTTTCTGTTGGCGTAAGTAGAGGCGCATTAACGAATTGACAGCCCGCCAAGAACAGAACAAGAGTCAATGCAATGACTCCTAATAACAAAAAGGCCTTCTTTTTGAACATGGATTTCCTTTTATTCGACACAAGCCAATATACAACATCCCACTTTACTCTTCACTAGAGAGGACGATGATTTCAAAGGCCAAGTAGACTGTGGGATCTGGATCCAGCATATGCCAATCTTCTAGCAAAATACTGACGCTTTGCCCTACTCCCAGGTAAGTGGCGTTTATCGGTTGGTAGCCAAAGGCAGTTTCCTGCCAAATTAAGGCTGAGTTCTGGATAGAAAATGAAGCCTCTTCCACATCAGGGTAATTGGGCGATGAAGTTACAGAGATATTTATTTTGTAGAGAGGATAATCTAAGCTTGGCTCTATTATTGAAGTAATCACGCCTTCAAATTCGGGGTCGAGAAATGTAGAAACTGGCTTTAGACTGACTTGTGGATCTGGTGAAGTGATGACAATCTTGGAAATTGTAGACTGCCACGGATAGGATTCCAGTATTTCAGTCACATATATTTCTGCGGTTTGGCCTACTGCTAAATCGTCACTGCTGGCATCTTCCTCTTGACCATTGATAGAGAACAAAAATTCGCAATCATCGGCGAAAGAAACCCTGCCGACGTTACTGATATGCTTTCCTCCTTCCACAATTTCCCCAAAATCAATGACGGTTTTGTCGTTTTTATAGCGCTCAACATAAAGAATCACACCCTTCATCAGTCTGCCCTCGGATTTTGTTACTGTTGGCATAGGCTGAGGTGGACTAATCGGCTGGCAACTTGTTATTACGCAAAGCAGAACTGTTATAAAGAATGCCATTTTCTTATAAGGGTTCATCTGCTGCCTCTTGCATACAGTATATAACATTTATGCTTAAAAACAAAACACCGGAATTTGGTCTTCCGGTGTCTGAGCTAACTTGGATGGCAGCGCCTATCGCTGTAAGTTCATCGGCATGATGATGTGCTGGAAGCTCTCATCGCCCACTGGCCGGATCATTGCCGGCGAATTGGCGGCATTGGTCTCCAACACTACGTTAGGGGTCTTAATCACTTCGAGCACTTCGCGCAGGAAGCGCACATTGAAGGCAATCAGCAGCGGCGTGCCATCGATAGATGCGTCGACCATCACCTCAGAGGAGCCGGTCTGCTCGGAGCTGGCGGAAATCTCTAACTGTGAAGGTTTCTCGGCGCTGCTTTCGGGTTGAATATCCAAGCGGGCGATGTAACTGCCTTCGCGCGCGATGATCTCGGTCTGCCGGCAGGCTTTGAGCAGCTCCGCCGTTGAAAGCACAGTGCGCGTTTTGAAAGAAGGCGGGATGATGGCAGCGTAGTTGGGGAAGTTGCCTTCAATCAGCTGGGAGACCAGCTCTACATCGTGCAGGTGGAAGATGACCTGGCCGCGTCCGGCTGGAAAAACCATTTGCAAGGTTTCATCGCCATTGACTGCAATGCGGGCTAGCTCCGCTAATGCCCGCGCCGGGATGAGCGCTTCGATCTTTTGGGCCGGCTTTTGCGCCATGATAGCTTTGGCAATCGAGATGCGGTAGCCATCGGTGGCTGCCAAGACGAGGTAATCACCCTCAAAGGAAAGGTGCACGCCCGTTAGGTTGGGGCGGGATTCTTCACGGGAGGCAGCAAAGACAACTTCTTGGATCATCTCTTTGAAGTTAGCAACATTCAGTGGGATGCTAGCGCTCAGGTCTGGCTCTGGCATAGGCGGAAACTCATCCGCGCTGATGCCTTTAATATCGGTATTGAGCGTTCCACAGTGTACATTGAGGGTATGCGTGCGCTCATCAACCGTCAGCGTGACGTCGTCACTAGGCAGGTTGCTTACCAGGTCCACAAACGTGCGGGAGGGAACCGTCAGGCTGCCGGGCTGCTCCACCTTAGCGCCAATCCATGCGCTGATGCCCATTTCCAGGTTGGTCGCGGAAAGCTTCAGCCGGCCGTCATCGGTTTGCAGCAAAATGTTGGCTAAAACAGGCAGTGGACTGCGAGTTGAGACTGCGCGGGATACGGTGCTGACGCCTTGGGCAAGCTGATCTTGTTTGACAATGACTTTCATGGGTTCCTCCCGTGAATGAAGCTGAAAATTAATGTCTAAAGTATACCTTGAAGATTCAATTTTTGCCATAATTACGGGAATAGGGTATTGAAAATGGCTAGAACATTAAGAAATGAGTAACTTTATATTCAAGAAGTCTACAATATGTGTATACCCCCCCACCCCTTTGATTCCCCTCCCCAGCGTCTCGTTTTAGTGTAAAACTTTCCGGCCTATGCTGGTGAGGGGAAAGATGTTTGCAGGCGAGGGCAGATTGAAATTCTTAACTTTGAAAATTTTGGATGCAATCGACTAACCAATGTTTTTCAACACCCTCACAGGAAAAACAGCTGGTCTCTTCCGTGTATATACAAGCTTTGCGGATTGTGCCATAAACTTTGCCTGTAAAGCGCTCTCCTATGCGCCACGATGTTATAATGACTTCACCGTCAGTGGGTTGATATCCCAATCAAATCGAGAAGATTATGCCAGCCGATGAACGCGCTCTGAGAAAAAACATCCTGCTCTTTAGCTTGTTTTTCCTGCTCTTTTTTGCTGGATTAGGATTGATGATGCCTTTCCTCAGCCTGCAATTCAAGGCTATCGGCTACAATGGCGTGCAAATTAGCCTGCTCAACATGCTCAGCGCGCTGGCAGTCATCCTCACAGCACCTCAATATGGGCTGATCTTCGACCGCAGCAAAGATAAACGCCTTATCTTGCTCATCTCCCTCGCCATCGCAACGGTAACGCTTTTCCTCATTCCTTATTTGCGCGCCTTTGGCGCGATGCTCGTGATTTACACGATTAACCGCGTGATCATCAGCTCCAGCATCACCGCCAGCGAAAACCTCTCCTATCAGGTCTCAGCCGATAAAAACGGTGAGGAGCAGCCTGCATTTGGCAGGCTGCGCATGTGGGGTTCGTTGGGCTTTGCACTGACAGCTTTACTCGGCGGCATGATTTTCCAAAACTTTGGCTTATTACGCAACGACCGTATCTTCTTAGGATTAATGGCAGCTACCTGCGTAGTTTTGCTGCTGATGCCCGAGAGCATTTTCCGTGAACGGCGCTCATCCGAAAGTGTCGAAGCTCCGCTGGGTACACACGGGGTAATCCATTTAATCGCCGAGGACCGTTACTTACTGCTGACGGTGATCGCCCTAGCGCTGACTGATCCGCTTTTTGATGGTGTGCGCTCTTTTGAGCCAATTTTCATGGCAGAATTAGGTCTCCCCGTGAGTGTGATTGGCTTAGCAGCCACGTTGAGCGCACTGCTAGAGGTGCCGATGATGTTAGGCGCAGACCACCTCATCGAGCGCTTGGGAGCACGAAACCTGGTCATCGCAATTTTAGCTTTTGACCTGACCCGCCGGCTGTTGGTGTGGCTCTTCCCATCAGGCTGGATGGTTTTCGCGCTCAACATTATGACCGCCATAAGCTTTACTTTGCGCCTGGTCACAACGGTACATTTGGTGAATGTGCGCATCCCGAAGCAATATACCACCACAGCGTTCACATTCGTATTCAACACCATGAATGGCATCATGTATATTTTGAGCAATGCGATTAGCGGCGTGATTTATGATAGCTATGGCGCGCGGCAAATTTACTTGGTGAGTGCTGCCCTGTGCGTGATCGCTTTGGGCTGCGCACTGGCTGCCCGCCATATCTCCTCCGAAAAGGAGCTTGTTTAAGCGGCTGCCAGTATTATTGACAAGTCTGCCACTATTACGTGTCTGATAGATTATGTCGGTTTATTTTTACACCAGTTAATATAAGTGGAATTGAAATTACATCGAGATAAGGATAATATTAAACATGGAAAGGAGAAATATGATTACCATCTCAGAATATGCTGCCGTTCTTGGGCAGCTTCAGGAAATAGTACACGAACAAACTGCCGGCTTAAACGATGATGAGTTGCTCATTCAACCCCCTCATGGCGGGAACTGCATGGCATGGGTGCTAGGGCATTTAGCGAATAACTTAGTCACCATTCAGCAAAAGGTGCTCGGTGGGCAGCTGCCGGCTGGTCTGCCCGATTTCAGCCGCTTTGGTTATGGCTCTGAGCCAGTTTTGGGTAAAGAAGAAGGGCTGCCTTCGCTTGAAACCTTTTTAAATAGCATCGACCAGCTCCACACAGCGATTGCAGCGCAGCTAAAGAGCATGCGCGAGGAAGATTTTGACGAAGAAATCCCCGTGATCCGCGGGCGCATGCAGCGCCGCGGTTATTGGGCACTGTTCTTTTTCTTCCACCATAGCTACCATACGGGTCAATTAGAGTTCGGGCGCAATCTGGCTGGCCATACCGAGCACATTATCTAAACAAGCATCAGCTTGAGGATATATACTAAAAGTGCTTATGGGTAGACTTCGTTCTCGCCGGTCTCCTGAGTGCGAAGCCTGCCCGTAGGGTACCGAGCGAGGAGATTGACCGTAGGTCTCCCGAGTGCGCAGCCTGCCCATAGGGCATCATGCTAGGACATGAGTTCTTAATTTTTAATAGAACATTTCTTTTTTGCTCTTACACCACCTTCACACGAGCAGGATTTAGGGTAAGATTAGAGTAAATAAATACCTGGAGTAACTATGATAAAAATCATCACTGATAGCACCTGTGATATCGATACCGAACTGCTCGAGCAATACGATATTGACGTAGTTCCTTGCTACATCATCTGGGGAAAAGAACAATACTTAGATCGTGTAACCATGACTCCACAGGAATTTTACCAGCGCATTGAGAGTGATCCTCAACTACCGACGACCTCTCAACCTACCATTGAGGATTTCTGCAGGGCATTTGAGCGCGCTATTGAAAAAGGCGCGACCGAAATCGTCTGCATTACCATCAGCAGCGAGATGAGCGGTACTTTTCAGATGGCAAGCATGGCAGCAAAAATGGTTGGCGTGCCGGTGCATCTGGTCGACTCTAGAGGGAACACGATGATGTTAGGCTGGCAGGTGATAGCAGCTGCGCGCGCACTCGAGGCTGGCAAATCGGTGCAGGAAGTGTTGCAAACCGTTGAAGCGGTGCGTCAACGCATTTACCTTTACATCGGTTTGGATACGATTTCCTACTTGGCTAAAGGCGGCCGCATTGGCGATGCGGTTAACTGGCTGAGCAATACCCTTTCCATCAAACCACTGGTTGCTGTCAATCGGGAATCAGGAAAAGTAACCCCGGTCGCAGTTTACCGTACCCATAAGGCTGTGTTAGAGGGTTTGTACAAGAAGTTCACCAACGCCATTGGGCAGCAAGTAGGCAAGCTGCATATCGCTGTGGTGCATGGCAACGCGCTTGAGGAAGCTGAAAAGTTAGCCGCCCGCCTGCGGGAGGAACTGAAACCAGCTGAGCTTTTCATCAATATCACAGGGCCAGTACTTGGCTTGCATACCGGACCAGGCGCCTTGGCGCTATGCGGGTATGTGGAAGCCTAACCTTCAGGGATGAGCCAAGCGCAGCTTAGCGAATCTAAGCCTAGAAACAAAGCACGTCCGGCAGGCCTCATCCTGCTGATTTTCGTTGCCTTCATCGCCCTGGGAATGCCAGATGGTTTGCTTGGGGTTGGTTGGCCATCTATCCGCATTAGCTTTAACGTACCGATTGACGCGTTGGGTGCCCTGCTCTTTACGGCTATGGTCGGTTACCTCACCTCCAGCTTCCTTTCAGGCGAGCTCACCCGCCGCTTGGGTCTGGGGTGCCTATTGATCGTGAGCTGTGTTCTCACTGGTATCGGCTTAATAGGTTACACCATCGTCCCACAGTGGTGGATGATGGTGGCGTTAGGCTTGGCTGCTGGTATGGGCGCCGGCGGGATCGACAGCAGCCTGAATGCCTACGTGGCGCGCCACTACGGCCCTGGGTTGATGCAATGGCTGCACGCCAGCTACGGCGTGGGGATCACATCTGGTCCACTCATCATGACGGCAGCGCTGACCAACTTCCAAAATTGGCGCTTAGGCTACTTGCTGGTGGGCGCGGTGCAGATCGTGCTCGCCATCACTTTCTGGATCACCCTGCCCATTTGGCAGCAAAATAATAACGCCTCAGCCGAGAGCCCAGCAGAGCCACAAAAAGAAGTGAACTTGGGGCAGACGCTCAAGCGTCGGCGCGTTTGGCTGAGTATGCTCCTCTTTTTCTTCTACGTGGGCTCTGAAGTCTCTATGGGCACCTGGGTTTACTCCTTGCTCACAGAAGGGCGAGGGGTTGATCCACAGCTAGCAGGTTATTTTGCCGGCAGTTATTGGTTTACGTTCACGATTGGGCGCATCTTAGCCGGTTTAGTGACGCGGAAGATTAATATTCAATCGCTAGTCAAAGTCTGCATCATAGCAGCCATACTAGCAGGGGTGATCCTGGGGTTAAACCTAAGTACCTGGGTCAACTTAGCCGCAGTAGCGGTGATCGGCTTTGCATTTGCACCCATCTTCCCTGGGTTGATATCTGGCACTCCCGGCCGGGTAGGGCAGCAGCATAGTAACAACACGATTGGTGTGCAAACCGCCGCTGGTGCCCTGGGCGGCACGGCGCTGACGAGCTTGGTGGGGGTGTTGGCGCGGACTTATGGGCTGGAAGTGGTACCTTCGGCAATGGTTGCCTTTTTAGTCTGCCTACTGGCAGGATACATTATCTTTGAACGCAAGGGGGCAGCAGCTGGCTAATCTGGCGTTTTTACTGTCATGGCTAATTAGAAATGTCCTAATGCTGGCAATTTAGAAATGTCCTGTTCAGTGGATAAAGTCGCCAGTATGGGTTTTTCTTGGAAATTTAACCTTCATCCTCTTCTTGTCAATCATGTTGCATGAAAAGGCTGAAAAACGCTTGTCCTTGGATTACCTCCAGCCTCCTCAATGCTCATAATCTCAGGATACCCTCACCCTGCCCTCTCCCAGCTCCGAGTCACGCCTGTTTTGGCATCAATCTGCTGGGAAAGGGAGGTCTTTTGCAGGTGGGGGCGGTCGGCCGCCCCCACCTGCAAGCATTTTTCCCCTCACCAGCGTCGGTTAGTCAGGCTAAATCTGAAACCAGCCGCTGGGGAGGGGAATCAAAGGGGTGGGGATTGCGATTATGTCTTGAGATCGTTATAAACTAAGCGATTCAAAGACTGATTATCAGGGCATTCTTAACGCTCTTTTTCGGGCTAACTCCTTACTTGTCATAACGATTACGCAGTACACTTCGTGTGTCCATTTCATAGCTCCTAATCATAATGAGGACATTTCTATTTTGCTAATTTAGGACATTATCACTTTGCCATTACATCTGGCGTTTTTACGCTTCCGCTGGTTACCCTCGAGTATAATTGCCGAAGGAAATGAGAACCCCAAAATGTTTAGAATGCACTCACCCATAGAAGAAAGGAGCTTACATGCCTGAACCATTAGCTTGGATTGATGATGAACTACAATCCCTCAAAAAAACTGGTCTGTATAACACCATTCGCACCTTGGACTCCCCCCAAGGGGCTTGGCTGGTCGTGGATGGGAAAAAGGTGCTCAACTTTTGCTCGAATAATTATTTAGGCTTAGCTAACCACCCGAGCATTGTGCAAGCGGCCACCCAAGCCATGCAGAATTATGGCGTTGGCCCGGGCGCCGTGCGCAGCATCGCCGGCACCATGTCCCTGCACATCCGGTTGGAAGAACGTTTGGCTGCCTTCAAAAAAGTACCCGCTGCCATCACGTTTCAATCCGGTTTCTCTGCCAATTTAGCGGCTATTCCAGCCCTGGTGGGCAAGGAAGATGTCATTTTCTCGGATGAGCTCAATCACGCTAGCATTATCGATGGCTCGCGCCTCTCCGGCGCTAAGATCATCCGTTTTGCCCATTGCGATCCTGCCGATCTGGAGCAGAAAATCCAGGAGGCTTCCGGCAGCTACCGCCGCGGCATCGTGATCAGCGATGGTGTTTTCTCCATGGATGGCGATATCGCGCCGCTGGATAAGCTTGTAGAAATTGCCAAAAAGTATGACTTGATGACTTTGGTGGATGACGCTCATGGAGAAGGTGTTTTGGGCGAGGGTGGACGCGGCATTGTAGATCATTTCCATTTGCACGGCAAGGTGGACGTGGAAGTGGGTACTTTCTCCAAGGCTTTTGGCGTAGTCGGCGGAGCAGTAGCGGGGGATGCCCGTGTGGCAGAATGGCTGCGCCAGCGCGGCCGGCCGTTCTTGTTCTCTTCGGCGGTCACTGTGCCGGATACAGCTGCCACATTGGCTGCGATCGACCTACTGGAGGAATCCACCCAGCTGGTGGACCGCTTGTGGGAGAATGCGCTCTACTTCCAGAGTGAAATGCGCACCTTAGGCTTTGATACCGGCAAGACTCAAACGCCCATCACGCCCGTGATGCTGGGCGAGGTGCAATTGGCGCGCGAATTCAGCCGGCGCTTATTTGAGGAAGGCGTCTTTGCCATGGCGTTAGGGTATCCTACCGTCCCTCAGGGCAAGGCGCGCATCCGCGTGATGCTCTCCGCGACGCATAGTCGGCAGGACCTCGAGCAAGCCTTGGAGATTTTCAATCGGGTGGGCAAGCAACTCGGCGTTTTGCAAGGCTAATCGTCAGCTTATTGGATAAAGAATGCAAAAGCTCCTCAGACTTGAGGAGCTTTTTGTGCCGAAGGTGGGAATCGAACCCACATACCCGTAGGTACACGATTTTGAGTCGTGCGCGTCTGCCTATTCCGCCACTTCGGCTGGCAAATTAAGTATACCAAAGC
>LDZT01013344.1_pt1 | contig 29432 bp, 25 predicted proteins | sample 615521 | NCBI WGS metagenome assembly LDZT01 (sample SAMN03408292, study PRJNA278302) | terrestrial metagenome | isolation source: oil reservoir sample SB1 | place: USA: Alaska, North Slope, Schrader Bluff formation | collected 2011-09 | reverse complement strand
ACAAAGGACAGACGTGACATGAGGGTAGGGTCGATATTGGGGAAGAGCGTATCGCCGAACGTGATCATCAGCACATTGATGGCAAGTAACACACCTCCACCGATGTAACCCATGGCAAACCCGCGCGAAGAAACCTGGTCGATTTCCTCCGGAGAAGCCACATGTGGCAATAGCGCGTCATAAAAAACCAGAGACCCCGAAAAACCGATGCTGCCAAAGATATACAGGATGGATGCAAGCAGCCAATCTCCGGTTTTGACAAAATACAGTAATGCTGTAGCGGTGACCCCTATTCCCATGAAAATGCTGAGGAAGCGTTTTTTATTTCCTTTGAAATCTGCTACCGCCCCCAGTATCGGTCCGATGATGGCAACCAGTAATGCAGCGAATGATGTGGTAAAGCCCCAGCGGGCGGTGGCAATATTCGGGGGCAGGGTAGATGCAGCTACAGAAGAATAATAAACTGGCAGGACGGCAGCCATGATGGTGGTAGCAAAAGCGGAATTCCCCCAGTCATACATGGTCCATGCCCATACTGCTTTTTTCTTTGTCTTTTCATCCATATGAGACCTCTCTTTTTTTTTAAACAGAAAAATATCTCAACTATCTTATTAATCATATACCGGAATTTTAAAAATAACGCGGTATTAACCTGTTGTTTAAGATCCGCCTTCCCGAAGTAAAAAAAACAGACAGGTTTATTCCTGCCTGTTGTGTGCAGTGGAGTTTTCTAATTGGATTGTTGTCGGTTGAGCTTTCGGAAGAATTGGATGAGTTCAACAAGGGTACCGATTGGAATGAGCACCAGGATAATGATCAAGGCGATCTTTACACCTTGATTCCACATTTCTGCCGGAAATTCAAACGGGAAAATGGAGTAAATAAAATAGACAGAGATCCAGCTGAATACATTTTCGATAACCTGCATGAGATGGTGAAACCAATCGACATCATAGAAGATGTAGATGAAATTCACAAAGATTGTCACACTCAATGAGAGACGGATTGCCCATAAGCACCCTGCAAATGTAGGCAATAGGTAAGGGATATTCCATGCCAACAAATGTTCAAACACATAGATCAACGCCGCATTTATAACCATTGCAACGAAGTAACCAAATTTCTTTCCTGGGGTAGCTTGTTTTTCCATAATTGCAGTTCTCCTTTCATGAGATATACGTGAAGGGTAAGATTTTGTTTCCTCTGTAGAAACTGAAAGCCCCTCAATGTATGAAGGGCTTTCACAGTAAAGGGGTTCCTGATGTATGTATATTAGACGGACTCAACACTCCCTTCCATATTGTTGCTGACCGCATTACGAGACTTCATCTTGGTACCCAGAAAACCGAAGGCTGCGATTAAACATAGGATGCCACCACCATACCATACCCACTGAGGGTGATCGGTCTCCATGACATAGCCTGCCAGAAGAGGTCCCACAGCAGAGGCAAAGCTGTAGCTGATATTGAGGAATGCCATATATCGCCCGCGCATGTGCACCGGCGCATACTCGGCAGCCATGGATTGGTAGAGAGGAGAGCTGATCAATTCGCCGCTGGTCACGATGACGAAAGCCACAATGAACCAGAGGTAGCTTGTGCCAAAACCAACCATCGAAAAACCGATTGCATACAACAGCGCGCCCAGGAACATCATAACATTTTGTTTGTACTTGGCTGTGATGCGGCTAACACTGAATTGGAACAATACAATGATGGAAGCGTTCATGGTAAGCAGGTATCCGAACTGCTTGGCGGAAATACCATGCAGGCGATTGAGATACACAGACAGTGTGGTGTTGTAGTTCATGTAAACCATCATGGTCATTACAATCAAGGTTACCAGAGTGATGAACGTACGATCGCGCAGAACCGCTCCATACCCGGCAAAGGTTTCGCGCAGGTTCTGCTTGGAAGCTTGTTTGGCTTCTTCTGGTTGGGTTTCGGGCATCTTGAAGTAAAGGAAGATACCGGTAGCAATGCTCAGAATACAATCTAGGATGAACAGGGCTAAAAAAGATTGGGCTGCGAGCAAGCCACCCAGGAGCGGTCCAATGGCGGCTGCCAGGTTCCCCGCAACGTACATGGCGCTATAACCCTGAGAGCGTTTCTCTGAGGGCAGCAGATCAGCCAGCAGTGCGTTAAAGGCAGGACCGGCAAAATGCCCCATGAAAGAGGTCGCAAGGTTGAATACGATAAATACCCCCCAGCTATTGGTAAGCCCCAGCGGGATGGTGATGAGTGCGCTTCCAAATAGACCGATTAACCCGATTGTCTTGCGCCCAAATTTATCAGCCAGTGCCCCACCGATGGAGGTGCCTACTACATTTATGATGGTGCTGGCTACATGGATCCAGCCGATATCGATCAGCGAAACGCCGAATTTTTGGGTGATATAAAGGGTAAGGAAAGGGTAGAGCAAAGAGCCCCCTATGTTGTCGACGAACATCCCCAGCATGACGGTCCAGAAAGCTTTTGGGAAATCGTTGTAGGTATCTTTGAGTTTAGTGATCATCCCGTCTCCTTGAATGCATGTGAGTTTTATAAACATAAATATATTAATGCCAATATTAAAAAAATCAATAGTACACTTGAATAATATTGATATTATAATCAATTATATTAATATATGCCAAAGTAATTATCCTTACAAATTTGCCTCATTTGTAAGGAGGGTGGTTTGACGTTTCACTCCAGCTCTGGTATTATTGCTGCGCTATACGCGTTGTACCCTTCGCGTAAAACCAAAACCAGAAAGGGCTTGTAAAGATGAAAGTATTATTGATCAAAGATGTGTATAATCTCGGCAGAGCGGGGGAAATCAAGAGAGTTGCCAATGGATACGGAAGAAATTTTCTCATCCCTCAAAAATTTGCTGTAATAGCAACCCCCGGTGCATTGAAGCAGGTTGAGAAAATTCAAGCTGCTGCTGAAAAACGGCGCATTGCATTGAACGAAGAAATGGCTGGCTTGGCGGAGAAGATCGCAGGTCTTGAGTTGTATTTCACTGCAAAAGTAGGTGAAACCGGGCGTCTGTATGGTTCCATTACCCAGCAGATGATCGCCGATGCCATTGCTGAAAAGACCGGAATTGAAATTGATCGCCATTGGATCGAATCACAACCGCTGCGTGATGCTGGTGTGCATGATGTGAAGATCCGTCTCACCTTCGATCTGGTGCCGGAAGTAAAAGTTACCATCGAGAGTGAAGAAGAAGCTGGAAAAGCTGCGGAAGTGGGAAATAAAAAAGAAAAACCAAAAGTGAAAGAAGAAATCACAACCATTGATGAGATTCCATCCTTTACCGAACCAACTTCAAATGGTGAGCAAGCATAATATACTGGCATGAACTTTACCGGCATGTGAATGCTCACATGCCGGTTCTTTTTTCCAATTCTGGATATAATCAGAGGCGATGAATAAAACAGTAGGTCAGATCCTCCGGGATGCACGTGAATTGAAGGATATCTCTCTGCAGGATGCTGCCAGAGCTACGCACATCCGGGTTCAATATCTGCAAGAACTGGAAAATGATCATCCAGAACTACTCCCCTCCAGGACACAGGCGCATGGCTTTTTGCGGTTGTATGCTTCCTTTCTGGAGCTGAATGTAACCGAATTGTTATCATTATGGCAACCTGCGCTGGACCAGGAAGCACACAATGGAACTTCCGCGGCAAAGATGCTATCGGATGAGGAAAAGGATCAAATACCCGAGGAACCTGGCTTCACAGAAGTCACTGAGGATGTCAAAAAGAAAGAAAAGAAAAAAATATCCCTGCCTGGCTTCTTTAAAAAAACACCTGCGCAACCCATTGAGCCTGAAGCAGGTCAGGATGAAACGAAAGAAAAAGCCCAGGAAAAAGCGTCCCGAAAAGAGGATACCCCGTCTGTTAGTTCAGTCCGGACATCAAATGAGGCGTTTCGTGAAGTCGGTTCGCAGATGCGCTCACGACGTGAAAAGCTTGGTTTGACCCTCTCGGATGTTGAACAATTTACTCGACTGCGTAGAATTTACATCCAGGCTATCGAAGAAGGACATATAGAGGATTTACCCTCGTCTGTTCAAGGACGCGGTATGGTCATCAATTACGCCAATTTCCTTGAAATGGATCAAGATGCAGTTCTAAGCTTATACGCCGAAGGATTGGAACTCCAACGCAGAGAAAACTTGGATCAAAAATGGGCTCCTCGTGAACCTGCTGTCAAGATTAGCATACGAATCCCCGATCGCTTACGCCGTTTTCTCTCACCGGATCTTTTATTTGGGACCTTTGTTGTGGTAGCGCTGTTCGTATTCATATTCTGGGGTGCCTCGCAGATTTTTAACGGTGAAACGGAGGATGTTCCTACTGAAGCGCCATCCATCTCTGAAGTGCTGCAGAGCACAGCCACTCCCATGCTGACAGAAATGATCCCGACAGCCGAAACCACTACGATGACAACTGTAGAAAATGTAGTACCGCCAGTAGCAACACAGCCAATTACCCAAGCAGCCACACCGCTTGCCACAGCCAATACAGCACCACTCCAACTTTACATTGTTGCTCAGCAACGCGCTTGGATGCAGGTTACTGTGGATGGGGTGGTGGAATTTGAAGGGCGCGTGGTACCAGGGAATGCCTATACTTTTTCGGGTGATGATCGCATGGTGCTGCTGTGTGGGAATGGTGCTGCGCTGGAAGTGTATTTCAATCAAGATTATCTGGGCAGTCTAGGGGAGATTGGGGAAGTGGTCAATCTTGATTTTAGTTTGGAGGGTCTTACCATCCCAACTCCAACGACTACCCCCACGTTTGCTCCAACAACAACTTCCACGATAACCCCGTCTGAAACCCCTTCAGATACAGAGACCCCGCTCGAGTAGAAATCATTCCAGCAGATTCTGCTTTAGCGCCAGATATACCGCTTCAGCGGTTGAACGGGCATCTAACCTCAGGCGTGCATCTCTCAAGTGCGCGCGTACCATCCGTTCGGAGATTTCCAACCGGTGAGCAATAGCATTGGCGGTTAATCCAGCTGCCGTTAATTGAAGACATTGATACTGGCGGCGGGTCAGAGTTGTTTTTTTAGCCGGCGAGAGTGTGGAATTCCTGTGTGTTGTTTGCAAACAAGATTGTGTCATGATGTTCCCAAAAATAGAAAAAATGTTCTATAGTAAGAATAACATAAAAGAAGAACCTGAGCAAGGTTTTTTCATCTTAGGATCAATCTGTCAGAATTACTAGATGTCAAAACCGGAAGGTTAAAGTCCTTCGTTGAAGATTTGAGTTCAGGGGAGAAACCTGTATAATTGGACTTCTATGGAAAAGACTTTCTATATTCATACGCTTGGCTGTCCCAAGAATAGTGTGGATTCCCAATCCATGGCAACTTTATTGATGCAGCATGGATATGATCTGGCGGATGAGCAACAGGATGCAGAATTCATCATTGTTAATACATGTGGTTTCATCCAACCTGCCCGCCAGGAAGCCCTGAATTTATTACAGGATATTGTACGCGAAAAAAAACGCAACCAAAAACTGATCGCGGCTGGCTGTCTCACCCAACGTGAAAAAGAACAGGTGCTGCAGGAAGTTCCTGAAATTAATGCACTGCTTGGCACCAGGCGTTGGATGGATATTCTATCGGTGATTCAGCAGCTTGAAAAACATTCGCAAAAACCATTTTCCAGTATCACAGAAGGTGATCTTGCGATGGAATCCGAAGCGATTGTGCGGGCTGCATTGAGTGGGGGCTATGCTTACCTAAAAATTGCGGATGGTTGTGATAGGGGTTGTGCTTTTTGCTCCATTCCAATCATTAAAGGTCCGCAGGTAAGCCGCAAGCTTCAAGATATTCTGCGAGATGTACGTGTGCTGGAAGAAGGGGGCTTACAGGAATTGATTCTAATCGCACAGGATGTAACCTCTTATGGACGTGACCTGGGATTGCCGGATGGGCTGCCGAATTTACTGCAGAAAATTGTCACCTCGTCCCCTTCCATTCCATGGATCCGGCTTTTGTATACCTATCCTGGTGAGATCAGTGAACAATTGATGCATGTAATGAAGGAGGTTCCCCAGGTACTACCGTATCTGGATATCCCGCTGCAGCATGCCCACCCGGATGTGCTTCGCCGTATGCGGCGACCAGCGGATATGCACAAAGTTCGCGACTTACTGGAATCAATGCGAGCGCGTATTCCCCAATTATCCATCCGTACCACTTTTATCGTTGGGTTCCCGGGGGAGAGCGAACAAGAATTTGAGACGTTGCTAGATTTTGTACGGGAAATACGCTTTGACCGTGTTGGAATATTCCCTTACTACCATGAAGCTGGTACTCCCGCCTACGCTTATCCTGATGATATTCCTGCTTCTGAGAAAGAAGAACGGATTCAACGTCTGGCTATGCTGCAGGAAGGGATATCCACAAGCAGGAATGAAGAATTTATCGGGAAAGAGCTGGATGTGATCGTGGATGGTGTGGGAGATGGCATTTCTGTCTGCCGTTCTTACCGGGATGCGCCCGAGATCGATGGTATGGTGATGGTTGAAGATGAACTTGAGGTGGGAAAAATAACAGCGGTGAAGGTCACCGCTGCTCTTGTTCATGATTTGATCGCAAGCCCTTTACGGAAATGAGAATTAATTAACTGCCTTCTGGTGTTGGTTCTGTGGTAGGTGTCGGTTCAGATGGAACTTCTTCGGTAGGCGTTTGCGTTTCAGCAGGGGCAGGTTCATCGGTTGGACCTTGGCAGCCGATATATGCTTCGTCTACCAGACGAGATGTTTCTTCATCATATTGCATATCAAGAGATAAGCGCAGCTGCTTCTCCGCCTCGCAATAATCCTGAACACTCATCAAATATCGACCATATTCTCGTAGTCCTATCCGATAACGGTCAATAGCTGTCCATCCGGAGCTATCGTACATATAGGGGAAAGCTGCATAGACTTGGTTGAAATAATACACCACCTGGCTCCAATCCACTTCCCAGTAACTGGCTCCGGTTACATATAAACGAGCCCAGTTGGAGTAATTGATGGCATCATGATCGAGAGGTGCGAAATTCTTTGCAAGGGAGAAATAATACAACCCTCCCTCAAGGTCTCCGTCTGTTGTAATTTTCTTCACCGCGCAGTTGCGCAGTGCGGTCCATAACATCCCATCCACTTTCAGGGTTTCGTATGTGTAATCTTCATCGCGCAGGTCACGCAAGGTATCCACTGCCAGGCACCATTCCTGATTGGAAATATCTTGCTGCGCCTGTTGATAGAGTGCCTGAGCCCCCTGAATGTCGCGAGTAGGAGCAGCGGTTGGTGCAGGAGTAGCTTGTTCACTCATGGTGAGGTGGATGAGCACTTCGCTGTATTTCTCAGTGATATCAGGAAAATTCGGGTAGATCTGAATCACATATTCAAGTTGAATGCGAGCAACTTCGTAGTTTCCAGATGCCAATGCTTCCATTCCATAGCGATAGTGTGTGGTTGCTATGGTTAATCGCTGGTTCTCTTCCTCGGCTTTGCGTTGATTGATGCCAGAAAAATAACCCAGTGACCCACTTAATAGTGCTGCCACCAACACCAGTAGCAATCCCAGAAGAACAGCCCGTACATAGCGCGGCTTTCCACTCTTGCGTTTTCCCCCTGACTTCAAGGATTGGGTATCTTCTTGTGAGGGTTTTTGAGCCCCATCAATCTCGGTGGTCTTTTCTTTATTTTCTTTTGCCATGCGCGTTATTATACCGTTCTTTTCTTTTTCAATTATCCGGATTACATGTGTAAAAAGACTTTTATTTCTTTCCAAACGAAAGGCAAAATGATAACAATGCCTGATAGAAAGCTAAGCATTCCCAGCATCAGTGGATTCTGTAATGAACTGTGTTGCAGGGTGAACCAGGCTACCGTTCCGGCTGCGACGGTCCCTACAATGGTGCGCAGGATAGTCTGATTTCTTTCTTTGCTAAACTCTCTGAGTTCCTTATGGATCGGATCTCTCTCTGCCATATTCTTTCTCTGTCGAATTGAAAACAACACCAGTAAGAAAACAGCCTGGAATGTGAAAGCAATCGAGTCTGCCAACGCTAGACCTGGGGCATCGATCGATTGGGATAAAAAGTTGCCGCTCACAATATAGATTATCAGATTAAGAACCGCTGCAATAAGCGGGATAATCGCGTTTTGCTGGGAGAAGAAAAGGCGAGAACTCAATTCCAGCAGGCAGTGTCCTAATAATCCCACCAGAAAGCCACGGGTGACCCATAATAGTTGGTCGGTAGCGGCATATTCGAATCCAAAAGCAAATTCAAGGAAAGGACGCAATGTAAGTGAAAGGACAATCGTAATGGGGATCGCCAGAGCGATGATCACGCGTGCTACGCGGTTGATGGTGGCATGATACTCGGCTTTCTTATCCTGCGCGAACAATTCCGAGATGGTTGGCAGCAAGGCTGTGCCAATGGCAGTGCCGATCAATGTTTCAGGCACCTGTTGTATCATCCATCCATAGGTCAAGGCGGTTGGCGCACCTTCACTGAGGTAAGAAGCGAAGTTATCACGTGCGATGAATGTCAGCTGGTAGCATAGCATGCTTCCTACCCGCGGCGTCAGCATATTCAATATCTTTCGCACATACGTGTTTTGCGTTCCTAACCCGGGGAACCATTTGAATTGGTAACGGAATAACCCCGGAATAAGGGTGATGAAATAAAGTACCGACCCTATAAGTACCCCATAAACAATTCCATAGACACCCATACCGTATGCTGGCAGGGTAATTCCTGCAATGGTTAGACTTTCTTGAGGAGCCAGGACCACTGCACCAAAGATCTGCCCCAAGTTGTACATGATGGGTGCAACAGCCGGGAGAAGGAAATGCTGGTTGGCTTGCAGCCCTGCGACCAGCAATCCTGCCATGGAAAAGATCAACGTGGCAATCAGGTCCAAACGCATGATCTCAACGACCAGAGCTTGTTGCTGTGCGGTAAAACCGGGGGCGATACCCCAGGGGCTACTCACAAGTGGTTCAGCAAAAATGCCTACTAAAATGGAGAGAACCGCTGTTATAAGAAATGCAATATTGGCAACACGGCTAAAAACACGCCAGGATTCTTCTCTACCTTCTTTGGAAAGAACCTCTGACAATACCGGTATGATTGCCATTGCGAGCGCGCCGCCTGATATCAGGGAGTACAGCATATCCGGGACGTTGTTGGCGACGTTGAATACATCCAGTTCGGCAGAAAGACCGAATTGCCTTGCGATGATCAACTGCCGTGCGATTGCCAGTATCTTATTAATAGCAAAGCTTAATGCTACGATGAGTGTGGCTCGTGATAGTTTGCTCAAGGTTTATCCTTTTCGATAATTTTATCCTAAAGCGACATCTAGGATCATCATTACTGTGAATCCCAGCATGGCACCCCAGGTGGGAATATCAGTATTCTCGCCCTGCTGTGCTTCCGGGATCAATTCTTCGATCACGACATAGATCATGGCTCCGGCTGCGAATGCCAGAGCATAGGGTAAGACTTGTCGCATCACCAGAACCGCAGCCGCTCCCACAACAGCCCCGATCGGTTCTACGATCCCAGAGAGTTGCCCATACCAGAAACTTTTCCATCGAGAAAGACCTTCTCTACGCAATGGAGCAGAGATCGCTAATCCTTCCGGGAAGTTTTGTATGCCGATACCAAGTGCCAGCGCAATGGCACTTGGTAAGGATGCTCCTTCGATTCCTGCTGCGGCTGCTCCAAAGGCAACGCCTACTGCCAGCCCTTCGGGGATATTGTGCAGGGTGATGGCTAGCACAAGTAAAACAGAACGCTGCCAGGAAGTCTTGATGCCTTCGGCATTTTCGGTTTGCATATTAAGGTGCAGGTGGGGCAAGATTTTATCAATGCTCCACAGTACCAAACCACCCAATAGAAAGCCGATTGATGGAGCTACCCATGCATTTCCTCCGTTGGCTCCAGCTATTTCAATGGCAGGTGCCAACAAAGACCAATAGCTGGCGGCGATCATAACTCCGGCAGCAAAGCCCAACATTCCATCCAGCAACTTCCTACTTATCTCTTTGGAGATGAATACCCCCGCAGCGCCCAAAGCAGTCATTCCCCACGTAAAGATGGTCCCGATTAATGCTTGGATTACAGGGCTGAAATTGCTTAAGAAATTTACCATGTGATTTACCTCCATCCATCAGTCATATTGTATTGTTATTATTTTATTCTATTCTATGCGATGTTTGTTTTATGACAACTGGTAGAATAAGTTATAAGACAAAGTTAAGAAAAATTGTCATGATGTATTAAATGAAAGGAAAATGTTTTGTGAAGTGCTATAATTTCCATCAGGAGATTGGTGGATGAAGATATTAAACGATCAACAGGAAAGCACTTTGCAACGTGAGAGAATTTTCCTGAATGATCTGCAACTAGAACTGGTCGAAAATAATGCTTCGAAAGAAGACCTCGATTCTTTAAAATATTCCATTCGTCAATTGGACGATCTATTTTTACTGGTCATCGTTGGAGAGTTTAATTCTGGAAAAAGCGCTTTTATCAATGCGTTATTGGGACAACAATTGTTAAAAGAAGGGGTGACACCAACCACTTCCCAGATAAATATTTTGCGATATGGCGAAAAACGTGAAAATCATCTGGTGGAAAAGGACCAGACTGTATTGTTGTTTCCGGTTGAACTCCTCTCTGAATTAAGCATTGTTGATACTCCTGGTACGAATGCGATAATCAGGCAGCATGAAGAATTAACAACACATTTTGTGCCCAGAGCGGATCTGATTCTTTTTGTGACTTCCGTTGACCGTCCCTTTACTGAAAGCGAACGCAGTTTCATGCAAAGCATTCGTGATTGGGGAAAAAAGGTTGTCATTATTTTAAACAAGATCGATATTCTAGCAGATGAAGAAGAGCTAACTCAGGTTGTAAATTTTGTGCAGGAAAATGCACAAACACTTATGGGCAGAGCTCTGGATGTTTTCCCGGTAAGCGCGCGCCAAGCGTTGCGAGCAAAAAATGGAGAAACAAATTTATGGGAAGCCAGTCGTTTTGGAGCTCTAGAAGCTTATATTCGAAACAGTCTTGATCAAACCGGGCAAATTCGCCTTAAATTCATGAATCCCTTGGGAGTCGCTGCACATCTGGTAGATAAATACTCGCAATTGGCAGAAACACAGCAGCAAATTTTAGAGGAAGACGTTAAGTTGTTGCAGAATGTCGAACGCCAGCAAGCAATCTACCTGGAAGATATGCATAAAAACTTCAAATTCCGCATGGCAGATGTGGAGAATATCTTCTTTGAGCTAGAACAGCGTGGGGATGAATTTTTCGAAGAGAGCTTTCGCTTGACACAGGTGTTCAAATTACTGAAGAAAGAGCGGATGCAAGAGGATTTCACCAAAGAAGTTATCGCTGATGCTCCCCAACAAGTAGAGCGTAAGGTTAATACTTTAATTGACTGGTTAGTGGATGCTGATCTTCAACAATGGAAAACGATCACCAGCTACCTGACTAAACGCGAACGTGAGCATAAAGAACATGTCATCGGGGAAGGAATTAATACCGACTTCGTTTATGACCGCACACGCTTACTGGATGCAATAGGAAAAGAAGCTGAACGCGTGGTTAAAAGTTATGACAAACACAATGAGGCAAGTCAAATCGCTGAAAACGCTAAGAATGCGGTGACTGCTTCTATGGCAGTCGAAATCGGTGCGGTTGGTCTTGGAGCGCTGATCACCATTTTAGCCTCCACAGCGGCTGCAGATATTACAGGCATTATTGCTGCAAGTGTAGTAGCGGCTTTAGGTTTGTTCATCGTCCCTACTAAACGTCGTAAGGCAAAGACTGAACTACATGAAAAACTGGCTGCACTGCGTGTTAAATTGGTGAAATCCCTAACGGATGAATTTGAAAAGGAAATCAAACAAAGCCAGCAGCGCATTGAAGATGCGATTTCGCCCTATACTCGATTTATTCGAGCCGAAACAAATAACATAGAAAAGATTCAAGCAGAATTGAAAGAAGCCAGTGTAGAAATTTATAAATTACAAACAGAGGTTGAAAGCTGGTAAGTCGCCAGGGTAATTGTAAAAACCGTATTTCATTTGGTTAACTGAAACCTTTATCATTCCAATCCGGAACACACCTTTCTTACTAGGGGTATATCATGGTGACCCTTTTCAATTACAAAGTCGGGTTTATTTGCAGAATACAAAATTCCTGATTCAATAATTCGAACTATATACTGGGGAAGATAGGTAGGAGTCCAAAAACCATTGTTTTGAAGCTTCCCCAAGCTATAATACAAACATGCTTCTTTATAAGGATTGAAACTGTGCCGACTGGAACCCTCTATATTGTTGCCACACCCATTGGAAATCCGAAGGATATTACTTTTCGGGCTGTTGAGATTTTAAAGTCTGCCGATCATATCCTTTGTGAGGAAAGACGAGTGGGCAGTACACTCTTGAAACAGCTGGATATCCCGCAAAAACTCCTTATTGAATTGAATGAACATAACGAAGACTCCCTGGCACAAGAACTGGTAATGATTTTAGCACAGGGCGAGAATATGGCATTGATCTCCGATTGTGGGACGCCGGCATTTGCCGACCCCGGCGCACTGCTCATTCAATTTGCCATGGAAGCTGGAATTCAGGTTGTGCCCGTCCCGGGCACTTCATCCCTGATGACTTTGCTCTCAGTTTCACCGTTAAAGGTAGATGAGTTTTATTTCGTGGGTTTTCTTCCTCGCAAAGAGGAACAGCGGCATCGAAAATTGACAGAGCTGCGTAAGTTGCGCGTACCGATCGTTCTCATGGATACACCCTATCGTTTGGAAAGGACGCTGCAGGATATTCAGAAAACATTTGGAAAAAATAAAATCATTACAATCGGCATGAATTTAACCCTGCCCAAGGAAAAGATCTTGCATGACTCGGTGAGTACTATTTTAGCAATGGTAAGAGGGCAGAAAGCAGAATTCATTTTGATTATTCATTGATGGTTATGTAAGAGCGCCCATTTTTAGGATTGAGTTTGCCCGTATAATCATTTTTCGATCAGAGTAAGTTTTTCCTTAATTTATAGAGCAGAATAGATGAAATGATGAATAACCATTCCATCTATTTTTTCGAAATTGATAAAAGTCAAACGCTTACCAAGTAGGAAGCTGAAAAATACATGCCTTTTTTATCAATATTCAAACAGATCAGCAGTGTGGCACAGGGGATGTATTCCGGCAGGTCTATACCGGGGTAGAACACATGGTGTTGCAAACTTGCATTGCTAGAGATGCTCTTGCGGAGTGGGGCAGAATATTTATCATTGCCGAGCCAATTCCCTGACCTCGGTTTTTTCATATTTGCAAGAAACCAGGTTGTAGTTTTTTCGTAAACATATTAAGGTCAGGATAATTATGATTACAAAGACCCTCGGCTGTTTATCAGCAATACTGAAGTTGTTTTCTTAGACCGAATGTATGGCTGATCCCAGCGCCGCTTTTGATAATAAAATGGTGGCTATATGCGTTGTAGGTGTGGAACGATTTTATGTATCATTTTCATCTATTGGGTCTTTAGAATAATCTTTTGGATAGATGGACTGCGTATGCGTTTTTAAAAAGGAGCAAAAATGAAGAAGAGTCTACTTGTTGGCATCGTTTTAATATCAGTTTTACTAACTGGTTGTACCCTACCAGTTCAAAATACAAGAATTCAAGGTTCTGGGAATATGGTATTGGAAGAACGTCAGGTTTCAGAATTTAGCAAGGTGTCACTGGAGGGGATGGGAGATCTGGAGATCGTTGTTGGAGATACGGAATCTCTCACGATCGAAGCGGAAGATAATATCATTGGACGGATCGAAAGCTATGTAAGTGGAGATACCTTGCATATTGGTTTTGAGCGTTTCATCAATGTTGTTCCAACCAGTGGCATCACCTATACACTAACAGTCAAGGATCTCAATGGAATCGAGGTATCAGGTTATGGTGATGTGTATGTCGCAGCCTTGACTACAGATAATCTTGAAGTTGAGGTAAGCGGTGGAGGATGGATAGTTATTGACAATCTCACTGCGGATTATCTTCGCGTGAAACTCAGTGGGGCAGGTGATTTTGAACTTAGCGGAATGGTTGACAGGCAACAAATTAATTTAAGCGGTGCGGGCAGTTATAAGGCACAAGATCTGAAGTGCCATATTGCGGAAATTGATATTTCCGGTGCTGGAAGCGCTCAATTGTGGGTAACCGAAACTTTGGATGTGAACTTGAGCGGGGTGGGTAGTTTGCAGTATTATGGAGATGCAACCGTCAATCAAAATATCAGTGGCATCGGTAACGTGATCTCGCTGGGTACACACGAATAGCCTTTTTATTTAATGGAGAGCCGGCTTTATTCAAAGCTGGCTCTTTTTTTCTTTTATGCCGGGTATGCTACTAATCCAAGTGCTCCGGGTCCAAAATGGGTTGCCAGAGTGATTGAAACGTCGGTCAGCATGACCTCTACACAATTAAAGGTTTTTTTAACCTGTTCCAACAACATTTCTGCCATGGTCTCATTACGGACATGTCCGACCGCAATTTTCACGGGTTGATCCCCTATCTTGTCTTTCATCTTTTCAACCACTTTTTCAATAGAGGCTTTTCTGGTACGCACTTTGTCGATCGTTTCAATAGTGCCATCCTGTACCTCAAGGATGGGTTTGATATCCAGCAGTGAAGCCAGAATTGCCTGCAAACTCTTTACACGCCCACTTAATTGGGCAAATTTTAGGGTGTCCAATGTAAAAAAGAATGCCATATTCTTACGTATTGCATCTAACTTGCCAAGGATGTCGTTAAGCGAGAACCCAGATCTTTCCAAAACACGGGCTTCCTTGCATAACATACCCATCCCGATGGTCCCCGATGCGGAGTCAAAGGGATAGATGTTGTAGGTTCCTTTCAATTCTTCCGCCGCCTGGCGCGCCGACAGCATAGTACCTGATAACTTATTGGTAATATGGATCGAGAGGATGTCATCCCCCGGCTCAGCAATCTTTTTATAGAACTCAACGAATTGATAGGGTGTTGGTTGAGATGTAGAAGGAACTGTCCCCTCTTTTTCTATAATTTTGTAGAATTCTTCATCACGGATATCGATACCTTGTTGGTACGATACCCCGTTATGGATGATATTGATGGGGATTAAATCAATATCATATTCTTGCTGCCAACCTGAACACAGATCTCCAGCGGTATCCATCACAATTCTTAACATAATACTTACCTCGTTGTTGTGAATTTAAAGATAATAACCCGCTGGTTGAGTATCCGTTGTGTGAACTCAACAATGAATAATTGCTAATTATATCGCAGTTAAGAAATATTGCTAATAGTGAAAGGTTAAGGGAATAGCTGAATTCAAGAATAATTGAATAAACGATATTTATTAACAATGAAAAAAGAACCTTGCTCATCACTGAACAAGGTTCAATAAAATGCGGCGACAAAGAAAATTTCTATGCTTTATACGCTGCCAACCCTACTGTTCCAGGCCCAAAATGAGCAGCCAGAGAAATGGAAATTTCCGCAAAAGCGACTTCTGTGCAATTAAACGTTTTCTTCACTTGTTCAAGCAATTCCTCACCTGTGAATGCATCATGCGCGTGCACCACGGCTATTTTCAAAGGATCATCGCCCATTTTGCTTTTCATAAGATCGATCATCCGGATAATGGATGCTTTTCGTGATCGTACTTTATCTTTTATTTCTATGATGCCATCATGGAGTTCAATAATGGGTTTGATGTCTAAAATTGATGCCATGGTGGCTTGTAGGCTTTTTACCCTTCCACTTAATTGAGCAAATTTCATTGTCTCCAGCGTAAAAACCAATTGCATGTCATCACGAATAGTATCCAGGCGATGCAGTATCTCAGGTATGGTTTTTCCGGTATTGCTCATTTCGCGTGCTTCTTTGCACATCATGCCCATACAGATTGTACCGGATGCAGAATCAAAGGGGTGGATATCATACTCTCCTTTCAATTCCTCGGCTGCCTGGTGGGCAGATGCCATGGTCCCCGAAAGTTTATCGGTGACATGAATCGAGAGAATACTGTCACCGGGTTGGGCTATCTTTTTATAGAATTCGATGAATTGGTAGGGAGTTGGTTGGGATGTGGAAGGGATAGCTCCTTCTTGCTCAACCAGGGCATAGAAATCATCATAGTCAATGTCTATTCCCTGCTGGTACGAGATACCATTATGGATGATGTTGATGGGAATGAGGTTTATATCATATTCTTGCTGCCAACCCAAACCTAAATCCCCGGCTGTATCCATCACAATTTTTAACATAGATTAACCTTTAATATCTATATTGTTAAACCCCCTGATTTTAAAATAGTTATGATATGTTTTCGTACGAATGGAATCGTTGTTTTTTGTGTTGTTTTCGGGATAACACATTTGAGTTCTGCCATTTTTTCTATCTGCCTCTGCGTTGCATGGACCAATCTTTTTGTTATTGATTTGTGCCACCGGTAGAATAATTAATATTGTAGTATATGTTCGCAATTTGCTTTACCATCTCCGCCCAAGGATATTGTTGTGCACGTGCGAGAGCATTTTCCCCCATTTTTGTTAGGTCAAGATTGGGAATTTCCGCTAATGCGGTTTTTAGACCATTCGTATTGCCAGGCGAATAAAGGAGTCCGCATTTTTCATCCAAAAACTCTGAAAAAGCCCCAATAGCTGGGGCAATTACTGGGCACCCGAATGAAAGAGCTGTCATGAGAGCGCCTGACCCTAAGATATTCAAGTAGGGTAGTACTACCGCATCTGCGGCAGATAAATATACAGCCAATTCTTCATCTGGAATATATTTCAGGTTGGTCATGATACGGGCATCGCCATGGATGCTTTGGTGAATTTCTTTACTGGTTTGATCTTGTGCATTACCCACAATATACAGTGCAGCATCTAAATCGGGTAAAGCGCGAAACGCCTGAATTAAATCCGGGACTCCCTTATACGGGCGGATATATCCGAAGAAAAGTAGCATTGGTTTATTTACCGGAGCGCCTAAAGTTTGTTTTGCATCTTCTTTTGATAATCGGTTAAAGAATGGAATATAGTTTCCGTGTGGAATGACATAAACATCTTTGCGGCGCAGCAACTTTTTTGCCAGTATGTTTTTTCCACAGCTGGCATGCACGATCACCGCATCTGCGCAGTGTGCCATCCAAAGCCGTTCAAGATAGTTGGCGGTTTTGAATTTTGTGTCATGCGGAAGATAGTTGTGCATTGTCCAGACTATTTTATACCCCCTCGCTTTTGCCCGCTTCAATTTGATCATATATTTTAAAAGATTATAAAAAGTGCCAACTTGTGTTTCCTGCTCATATTGGTAGGCAGTCCAATGAAAATGCAGGATAGTAATTTTTCTGGGAGAAGTATTGAGGAGTTGCTTGGAAAGATAGTCTCCAGCTTTGTTTTCTGGATAATCAATGGAAAAACCTTGTTTTTCTAATTCTTCTGTTAGTCTGGCAAGGTACACAATCTTTTCCAACCATCGCGGAGATGATGGCAAATGTTTTATAAGAATCGGTGATTTCGAGTTATTCATTGCAGAATGGCTAATACGTTTTTTCTTATGTTAAACGAATTATAATGACAAATTATTTTTTCGACATAATACGTATGGTTATAAACGGGAAGAAATTGTGACATTATGCTATCAATCTAAAATAGTTAAAAGAAATGTTGCTATACTCGGGCTGTGTTGTGTTTTACAAGACTCCTTTTACAGGATAGCTGAGTATTTACGATATTGCAAAGAGTGTTATTTGTTTTTTATTTGTTGAAGAATAAATATTCCAGGAAGTCTAATATTTTGTTTTCTCCTCAAAGCTAATTAGAATAAAAATACGGGTTTTTCTAAGCGGATGGTAATGTTGGTTTAGTCTTCAATTGTAACGTAAATACGTTTGTTGATCTTCCCCTTACTTTTATAGTCACTGATGCGGATGTGCCCAACTTCTGTGGTGTTAGCGACATGCGTCCCGCCATCTGCCTGTAAGTCTAACCCGACAATTTCTACAGTTCTGATCTCAGATATATGCTCTGGCAAAAGATTGATCTTGGTGCGAATCAGATCCGGGATATGGAAAGCTTCTTCACGTGGTAATATTTTCACCCGGATCGGGTGGTTGAGCTGCACTTCTTTATTAACAGCTTCTTCAATTACGGCTACGAATTCCCTTGTCATCGATTCGAATTCAAAATCCATGCGTGCTTCAAGCGCTTGCATATCACCACCGGTTACCTGCGCACCATAATCGCGAAAGATCACGCCGCACAGAATATGCATGGCGGTATGGGTGCGCATTAAGTGATGGCGATAATCCCAATCGATCTTTCCATGGACGGTTTGAGATGATGTTGGAAGGGGTTTTTCTGGATCCAGTACATGCCAGTGTTGCCCTGAAACCATGCGTGCGCGTGAGAATCCAATATCGCTGCCATTTATACTGAGAGTTCCCCGGTCAAAAGGTTGACCTCCTCCACCAGGATAAAAACAGGTCTTATCCAGTTGAATGGCATGCAGTTCAACGTTAACAGCAATGATCTGGGCATCGAATTCCTGTTGATAGCTATCCAATTGATATAATAGTTCAGTCATTTGACTCCTCCATCGATAATTTTTTTTCGTGTTCATGATTTGGGATCAAGAAAATGAAGAGAATTCCAAAGAGAGAAACGATCCCACTGATGAGAAAAGCACGGTAGCTGCCAAAGTTATCATATAGCAAACCCAGCACCATGTTTGATAAAGCTCCGATGCTGAACAGAAATGCCAGATAAGTACCGTTGGCAAACGAGCGGTTTTGCGGTGAGTATTCCTGCACCATGGATAATGCCACCGGCAGATACATCCCCGAAAAGAAACCTGTTAAAAGGATAGCTGCAATTTGAAGTCCGTTGGTGGTAAACAGGAACATAAAAAAGAAGATACTTGACCCGACCAATGAAACTAGCAGAACAGGTTTCCCTCCGATCTTGTCTTTGTAAATTCCACCGAGGATGGTTCCAACGATACTGCCGCCCATAACAAGAGAAAGCGCTGTTCCTGCCAGCCACAAATTGGCTCCCTTCTCTGTGAGATATGTGGGGATGTAAACATTGGTGGCTGATTGAAGCAATGCTCGGGAGGCGGCTACAAAAATGATTGGTACCAGCATAGGAGTAATGGTTTTAAAAGTCTTTTTAAAGCTGCCCTGGATTGCAGGGGTGTGGTTTTTGATTGCGTCTACCCGATTTAATCGAAAATATAAAAATGCTGCTGCAACGGCAGCGAGGGGGATGAGCAAAGGAGTTTTTTGTAGTGAGAAACCATTGATAAATGCGATGATCAGGATAGGACCCAGAGTAAAACCCAATTCACCGCCGATCATCCATAAGCTCAATCCTTTGCCTGAACTGCGACCGGATGTTTTCCCTGCGATAGGAGCAGCCACTGCGTGAAAACAGGCGGAACTCAACCCAGCCAACAATAAAAAGAGGGAAAGCATGGCTGTGTTGGGAGCCACACCGACCAGGCTCATGAAGGTAGCCGTGATGAAGGGAAATAGAAAGATATATTGCTGTAAATTGACCTTGTCTGCCAGCCTGCCGAAAATAGGTTGTGTGATCGAAGGCCAGCTAACTAGAGCTGCTAGCATGCCAGCTTCAAATTTTGATAATGAAAAATTCACGATGAGTAACGGTAGCAGTGGGGAGAGAATGCTTGTGAATATATCGTTGAGAAAATGGGAGGACGAAAGCATAGCAGCCTGCCAGAGTTTACTCTGTTTGGGAAGATATTTTTCAGTTGTCGCGTGGATCTCAGTCATGCAGCTTTCCTTGAAATGATAGATTATTAAACGATCCAAGGATAACACGAATATAAATTTTGTTAAGATTCCCCACCTGTTCTAGGGCAGATTTATGAAAATTACTTGACACTAAAGTAGATACCAGATAGAATTTGAAAACTTGTTTCAAAAGACAGGAGGTAGTAAAAATATGAGCGAATTTTGCCTTAATAAGAATCATGTACACACACCTCCTGCGTTAATTTCTTAAACCCCCTTAAATTAATTAAAGAAAAACACAGCCACAGGTGTGTTCCTAGCCTGTGGCTTTTATCGTATTTGTACCCCATTAAACCATCAGGATAGGGTCAGGTCGCCAAAGTATTAAGAAGGGAGTGCCCATGGTTTACTGGAGGAAGAAGGGTATTGAACGAAAAGAATGTATTGTGAGCAGGCACCGCTTCAGGTTGCAAATTGCATCGGACTTATGAAAAAGGAGAAATGCGTTGTTCAACAACTTTAAGAAAACCTATCAAAAATTTGACCCGAAATTTTGGGTTCTCACTGGTGCTTCTTTTATTGACCAGATTGGAGGATCGCTGATCTTCCCATTTTTATCGCTGTACATGACTCAAAAATTCAATGTCGGTATGACCGAAGTGGGCACCATGTTCTTGGTCTGGGGATTGGGCGCGGGTGTGTTGGGGAATACCATCGGTGGGGCGTTAGCTGATAAATTCGGACGAAAAACGAATATGATCTTTGGATTGATTGCCAGTGCCACCAGCGCATTGATGATGGTATTCATTAAAGATATTGTGGTTTTTTACATCGTTATTGGGGTGATCGGTATCTTTGAGGATATCGCAGGTCCTGCTCGTCAAGCCATGGTGGCTGATCTGGTTCCAGAAAAGGATCGTGCGGATGCATATGGCATCATGCGTATTGTTTTTAACCTGGCGGTAACCTTTGGTCCGGCGATTGGCGGACTGATGATTGCTAAATCATTTACATTATTGTTCTATATTGATTTTTTCATCAGTTTGATCGTGGCATTGATCGTGTTCTTGTTCCTGCCGGAAACCAAGCCAGCTGTGCAGGAAGATCACAAGGAAGAACAGAGCTTCAAAGACACGTTTAAAGGGTACCGTAAAGTTCTCAATGATAAATTATTTATTGCCTTCGTAGTGGTTTTGATGTTGGAGACGCTCATGTATTTCAACATGAACAGTACCCTATCTGTATTCCTGGTAAATTATCGCGGGATCAGCACGACTCAGTTTGGTTATATTCTCAGTCTGAATGCTGCGATGGTGGTTGTGATGCAGATGTCTTTCACACGGCTTGTCTCCAACTGGAAGCCGATGCTGACCATGGCACTGGGAAATATTTTATATGTGATTGGCTTTAGCATGTATGGTTATGTTGAGAGTTACAGCATGTTTATCCTGGCGATGGTCATCATCACCATTGGAGAGATGATTATTGCGCCCGTTTCACAATCGATCGTGGCAAATTTTGCCCCTGAGAATATGCGTGGGCGTTATATGGCTGTCAGTGCCTTTGCCTGGGTGGTACCAACAACCTTTGGTCCATTGGGAGCCGGCTATATCCTTGATAATTTTGACCCTCGTCTACTGTGGTTTGTCGCGGGCGGTGTTGGATTGTTGGATGTGCTCGGTTTTCTCACCCTCCATTTCAAGGCAGGGGACAAATTTGAAGAAAGACGTAATGGAAAGAAACAAATGATAGAAGGAACAGCTACCGTAACGGTTGAGCCGGAACCAGTGGTGAATGAATAGAACAGAAAAGGAGTTGACCGCTATTGGCACAGCTCCTTTTTATTCCTCTACTCATCACCTATTTTTGTTGGTCCATGTTAATTTTTTCCATATTAATAGGTTATTTTCATAAGGCGTATCTTCCCCTTTGTGTTGATTTATGAGCAAAACTACAGTGTCTTTTGTTAATTTAAATGTGAATATAAAATAATGTAACATTTCAAGAAAAGAGACGTATTACAGTATGAATCCTAGAATGGATAATCCATCAACCCAACACCAGGAAGATCAAAATGTAAAATTGGCAATGCACGGAAATCGTAACGCTTTTGCCAGCCTCTTTGATCAATATTATGCAGCTCTCTACCGCTATTTTTATTTTCATCTGGGAAATCGGCAGGAAGCTGAAGATCTTGCTGGAGTGGTTTTTCTTAAAGCCTGGCAAAATCTCAATAAATTCAATCCTGCCAAAGGTACTTTTAAAGCCTGGATATACCGCGTAGCTCACAATGTGTTGATTGATAGCTATCGAAAACAACGGGATGAGGTACCGATTGATGAGTTTCAGGATGTGATTCATTCGGGGAAAAAGCTCGAGGATACTCTCATCATTAAGCAGCAAACAGAGCTTTTATACAAAGCATTGAAAACGTTGGATGAGCGGTCACGAGCGGTGATCATTTACCGTTTCATTTCTGGATTTGATCATCATGAAACTGCTCGTCTGGTTGGAATTTCTGAAGGGAATGTACGGGTAATTCAGCTGCGCGCCTTACAAAAGGTTAAGAAGTTTTTCGCGGAGGTAGAAAATGCATGAGCGAAAAAAGAGCAAACAATTTGGGATGATGTTGGACGGATATTCGGTAGAAGATGAAGAGCTGCGCAACCTAACCAATACAGCAGATGCGATCATACATACCGCGTCTCTGGTTGAACCCTCTGAAACTTCATACCATGCGCAACGTGCTAAATTGATCGAATCCATAATTGGGGAACAGGAATCTGTAACATTTGCTAGAAAAACCCGTACTAAACAGCAAACACAAGTTCGACCACAAAGGAGATTTGCAATGTCATGGGTTTTTGTTGCAGTAGCTTTATTTGCTCTGGCTGGAGGGTCCGGAGCAGTCTATGCATCCAGCGATACTTTACCCGGTGATGCGCTTTATCCGGTCAAGATTGCATCGGAAGATATTCAACTCTTTTTCAGTGATGATGAAGGCGATGTGGATCTGTTGTTGGAATTCATGGATGAACGTGTAGGTGAAATGGATCGGTTGGTTGCCAGGGATGACCTGGAAAATGCTGGTGTGGCGGTGAATGCCTATGAGAGTCAAATGGAGCAGTTGACTGCATTGATGATAAAAATGAAGCCAGATGATCCGGTTGAGGGAGACGCATTACACGCAGAAGTACAGAACCGGCTTGAAGAACAGGCACGCCGTATGCTCAATATCAATGAAGAAGCTGGTGAGCGATTGCAGATTCGTGAACAAACACAGGATCAGATCAAAACACAGGATAAATTGCAAACTGGAAAAGAAGCAGAAGAACCCCTGGATGATGAGGTTGTAGATCAGAACGGAAACGGTGGCGAAAATGGCAATGGTCAGCAAAGTACCCCGCAAAGCCAACCGCAGAACGGCATGCAGACATCCGTGAATCTACAGACGTACAGTGTTTCCCAAAATGATCGCATTACTCTCCATTTTTCAGCAGATGCTTCAAACGGGGATTTGATAGTGCGTATGAATGGGGTAGCCTTGACCTGTTCACAAAATCAGCAACAGCTGGTTTGTGAAGGGGCTGCCCCATCTGATGCGGATGTTCTGGTTGAAGTGATTGATGCGGAAACCGGTACCGTTTATTTCAACCAATGGATTACATTGCATGGAAAGGGGAATGGGAATGAGTCAGATACCACCAGCGGTGGCAGTGACAATACCAATGGAGGGAATGGATCCGGCGGAAAGCAGCATTGATGAATGATGCGATTGTAAAAAGAGAAGCTCATTGTTGTAGTGGCTTCTCTTTTTTTATTTAAGATTTTTTGATTCTAATTTAACGATGAAAGAAATAATCAAATCAGAAATGTATTGGTGAAGGAGCTATTTCACCCTAGAACAACCGTCTAGTTGAGAACAATAGCGATCAACATTACAATTAATGAAAGTAATATAAATAATGTGATAAAATTCACATTTAAAAATTATGCGAGGAGGTGTCGTTTATAAGTCATTTGTGTTTTGCAGAAAAATTTAAATGCACAAAAGAAGGAGATAAGATGAGATCATCAAAAAAGATAAAAATGTTGGCGTTACTGATGCTGGTCGCTCTACTAGCCGTGGCTTGTTCACCTGCTGCAACAACAGAAACACCGGCTGAAACGGCACCATCCGCTGAAGAAGCCGAGACCGAACCTGAAGAAATGGCAGAAGAAACCCCAGCAACACCTTTGTGGACAAAAGAATTACGGCAGGCTATCGCTGCGGCTATCGATCGGGAGGTTATTGTTGATCGTGTGTTTGAAGGTCGTAACACCCCTGCCTATGGCATGGTCCCCCCAAGTTATCCTTATGCAACGGAACCGTTCCAGGATAAATATGGAACCCGTGATTTGGAGATGGCGAAACAATTGCTGCAAGATGCTGGCTACTCTGAGGATAATCCATTTGTATTTGATTTATGGTATCCCCCAGAACACTACGGAACAACTACTGCCGATGTCATGCAGGTTATTAAAGAACAGCTGGAAGAAACTGGCATGATGGTTGTCAATCTTCAATCACAAAACTGGGCTGAATATGTAGATGGTTTTGTGGCTGGCGAAGCACCTTTCTTCATGCTGGGCTGGTTCCCGGATTTCACCGACCCTGACAACTGGTTAACCCCCTTTGCATCTTGCTTGCAGTCGCCTGACAACGGTGTGAACTACTGCAATGAAGAAATGGATGCACTATTAATGGAAGCTGCCACTTCAGTTGACCCGGCAAAACGCGAAGAATTGTACCAGCAGATCGGGGAGCTGTATGCGGAAGATGTTCCTACAATCCCCCTGTTCTGGGAACCGGAATATATTACATTCCGCACCGGAATTGAAGGTGTAGCAATTGGTGGATCATTCGAATTCAACTACAACGTTCTTAGTTTTACGGAAGATGCAGCCCCTGCCTCCGGCGACTTTGATACCATCATCATCGGAACAACCGATGAGGTAAATAGTTTAGATGCAGATGATGCCTACGCAACCCATGACTGGGAAATTATCAAGAATACCGGCATGGCATTAATGGGTTACACCCCCGGAACAACCGAGCTGATTCCTGCAGCAGCTGCTGCATTCCCTGAAGTCAGTGATGATGGTTTAACTTACACCTTCACACTTAAAGACGGTTTAGCTTTCGCTGACGGAACGCCACTCACTGCAGAAGACTACGTCTATTCATGGGATCGCTTGAATGCACTCGAAGGTCAGGTTTCTGGATTGGTTCAGGTTTATGTAGAGAGTGTGGAAGCACCTGATGCAGCCACAGTCGTTTACCACTTGAAGAGCCCCATTGGTTTCTTCAGTGCTCTGGCAGCCACAGCTCCATTTGTGGCGGTCAATCCTAATACCTTCGCCATGGATGCCATCAATTCCTATCCGGATACACTGGATGGAATCGGACCCTATCGTATGGTATCAAATGTACCTGGTGAACAATTGGTACTGGAAGCCAACCCATTCTACACGGGTGAAGATGCTGCGAAAATCAAGAATGTCATCATTAAATACTTTGCTGATCCCACGACCATGGGTAATGCAGTAGAAAAGGGTGAAATTGATATCGCGTGGCGTACTTTAGGTCCGGTTGAATCAACCCGTTTGTCTGGCATTGAAGGTTTAACTGTCCAAAAAGTGGATGCACCTTCGCTTCGCTACATGGTTTTCAATCATACCTATGTATTAGATTCTGCTGAGTAGAAATACTCTCTGAATAAAAAAGGTGAGGGTAGCAATACCCTCACCATCCCCTTCGAATTTAGTTTTGAGTTAGCAATTATGTTTTCTGTTTTTATGGATTGATTGGAGTTATCAGAATGTCATCATCACTGAAAAAATTTTTAGTTACTCGCATTCTACTGACTATACCCATGATTTTGATTATGATTACCCTCGTGTTTTTTATCATGAGGGTGCTGCCAGGCGATCCTATTCGCTCGCAACTTGGACCGAGAGTTAGTGAAGAACAAGCGGATCGTCTGCGGGAACGTCTCGGATTAAATGAACCGATTTTAGTTCAGTATGGAAATTACTTGAAAGATATGCTCACCCTGGATTTTGGTAATGCATTGACCCGGGGAGAAAGACCGATTCGTGAAGAGTTGGGGGAACGTCTCCCGGCTACATTGGAACTTACCATCCCGGCTATGCTCTTCGCCTCCGTGTTTGGCGTCGGGCTGGGTGCTTTAGCAGCCAAAAACCGTAAAAAAGCGTCTGATTATGGGATTCGCTTATTTAGTATCTTTATTTATTCTATTCCTATCTTCTTCTTAGGGCTTATCTTTCAAATCGTGTTTGGCGTACGGCTGGATATGTTACCGCTTTCGGGAAGGATGGATCCGATTTTGCTAACCACTTTTGAATCAAAAACGAATTTTTATATCCTTGATTCGATTTTGACTCAAAATTGGGCAGCATTGAAATCAACTCTTCAGCATTTGATCATGCCCTCCATTACATTGGGACTATCGCTCATGGGTGTTTTTATTCGATTAACACGTGTGAATATGATTGAGATGATCAAATCGGATTTTATAACAGCAGGGAGAGCCCGTGGTATCTCGGAAAATCGCTTAGTTTATAAACATTCTCTGCTTAACACCTTTATTCCTATTCTGACACTTATTGGTTTACAGACAGCAATGTTGATTGCGGGCGCTGTCTTGACTGAAACAACTTTTTCATGGCCTGGAATGGGGCGTTATCTGGTTGACCGTATCGCGCTGCGCGATTATACGGCGGTTCAATCCACCATTGCTGTTTTTGCATTTTTCGTCGCATTTATCTCTCTGGTAATGGATATTCTGTATGCTCTTATTGACCCGCGAATTCGTTACTAACAACAAAATACAAAAATTGGGATTTTATAATGAATAGTAATAAAGAAGTTCAAAGTAATACTGTGCCAGAATGGCAGCTCGAATTAGATAAGGTGGGTTTTGTACGGCGCTTACTGCTGGCAAGGAAATGGTATAAAGGAGATTGGTGGTTTGTCCTGATCAGTGCCATACTGTTGATTTTTATCATCCTTCTGGGTATTTTCCCGCAGTGGTTTGCGCCTTATGATCCTAGAGAGGAAGTTGGACCTTCTTTATTGAAACCCGGCGAGAAAACGCCCAGTTTCATGGTGCTGGTCAATAATAAGGATGAAGTGCAATCTTTTCAGGATATTGCCGAGCAGACCAACAAGGTCGGTTATATCATGGGTAGCCAGGCGGCACAAGCGATCAGAGATACTGTGGATCGTCTGAATGAACAATCTGAGGAAGAAGGCACGGGAATACGATATAACCCAAGAGGCTCACGTTTTGAAACTGTGCAGGAGGGATTGGAAGCGCTTTCTCAGGGAGAGATTGATGGGTTTATCGCTTCTGAAGCAGAACTTGGAAATGTGCCTGCACAATATTCAGATATCAGTTTACTGGAAGAAATGCGCAGCAGCAAGGCAGAATCTTTTTTATTGGGAACTAACCAGCTTGGGCAGGATATTCTCAGCCGTATTATTTGGGGTACCAGAATTGCATTGATTGTAGGGCTTAGTTCTGCCCTCATTTCATTTGCAATTGGCGTACCACTGGGTCTTTTCAGTGGCTTTATTGGTGGTCCGGTTGACCGTATTTTAACACTCATCATGGATAGTTTATATACTTTTCCAGGTTTGATTCTGGCTATTGCCATCGCTTCTGTGTTGGGAGCGGGCATGGGGAATATTATTGTGGCAATTGCAGTCATTTATATTCCAACATACTTTCGTGTGGTTCGAGGGCAGACCCTTACCGTGAAGAATGAACTATATGTTGAAGCAGCGAAAAGCCTGGGAACGAAGACGAAAACAATATTGTTTAAATACATTTTCCCCAATGTATTACCTTCGGTTGTTATCATTTTCTCAGTTAACGTTGCAGATGCAATTCTTACCGAGGCAGGTTTAAGCTTTATTGGTTTAGGATTGCCACCTGACACACCGGATTGGGGGATTGATCTAGCGCGCGGGCAGGATTATCTACGCAGTGCTTGGTGGTTGATAACTTTTCCGGGTGGAATGGTCAGTTTAGTTACTCTCGCATTCAGTATGCTGGGTGAGAGCTTATCGGAAATACTCAACCCGCGCTTGTCGGAGTTATAAGATGGCGAAAGAAAAATTAGTACAGATCAGAGATTTGTCGGTAACCTATCAAACACGTATCGGTACTGTGAGTGCGGTTGACCATATGAGCTTTGATATTTATAAAGGCGAAATTTTAGGGTTGGTGGGGGAGAGTGGTTGTGGAAAAAGCACATTTGGGAAAGCCTTGCTGCGCATGATTGATCCGCCCGGTGAAATAAGCAGCGGCGAGATTATTTTTGATAATGAAAATATCATGGAATACGATGATAAACAAATGCGCGATTTCCGCGGAAGGCGCGCCAGCATGATATTTCAGGATCCCATGACATCCCTTAACCCTGTACAGCGCATTGATGAGCATCTCATTGAGACGATCCAGGTGCATGAACCCCATACAGAGCGGGAACCAGCTCTGCAGCGCTCAAAACAGATGATCGAACGGCTGGGTATCGGAGAAGATCGTTTGATCAGCTATCCGCACCAATTATCGGGCGGGATGCGCCAGCGGGTGATGACTGGCATCGGGTTAATCTTAAATGCTGATCTGATTATTGCTGATGAGGCGACCACCTCACTGGATGTGATTGTCGAAGCAAAATTGGCTGATCAACTGCGGGAGATCCGAGAGGAATTTGGCGTAAGTTTGTTGATGATCACGCATAATATTGCCCTTGTAGCAGAAATGGCTGATCGTATCGCAGTGATGTACGCCGGACATTTAATTGAGATCGGCGATATTTATGACGTGTTTGAAAACCCCAAGCATCCTTACACACAAGGTCTGCTGGCATCCGTTCCAAATATTCGCTTTGATACCGAAGAGCAGTTGTATAAAATGCCAGGCGAACCACCGAACCTTACCCACCCACCCACAGGCTGTCGTTTTCATCCTCGTTGCCCTCATGCGATGCCGATCTGTTCGCAGCGTGAACCCTCTTTGTTGGAAATAGAAGAAGGATGGATGGTTCATTGCTGGTTATATCAAGAACAGCCGAATGAGTAGAAAATTAAATAGAGTGATATATGAATTCAATAAGTAAGCAGAATATGCAGGATGAAACCATCCTCGAATTACATAACATTAAAAAATATTTCCCGGTTCAAAAAAGCCTTCTTGACCAGCTGTTCGCTGGACGGATCGATTATGTCCGCGCAGTGGATGATGTTTCCATCGATGTTAAAAGAGGGGAAGCGTTTGGTTTGGCAGGGGAAAGTGGGAGCGGAAAAACAACTATTGGCAGACTGGCGATCGGGTTGGAAAAGCTGACTGAGGGAACTGTCATTTTCAATGGACAGGATCTCTCTGCATTAAAAAGTGAAGAATTGCGGAAATTGCGCCAAAAAATGCAGGTCATTTTTCAGGATCCAATGGCATCTCTCAATCCCCGTATGACTCTGGGAAATGCAGTCATGCAAGGATTGATCATTCATTA
>LDZT01011911.1_pt1 | contig 29437 bp, 19 predicted proteins | sample 615521 | NCBI WGS metagenome assembly LDZT01 (sample SAMN03408292, study PRJNA278302) | terrestrial metagenome | isolation source: oil reservoir sample SB1 | place: USA: Alaska, North Slope, Schrader Bluff formation | collected 2011-09 | reverse complement strand
CCTTCGACTGCTTGTAAGCTTACGGTTTCAGGTTCTTTTCACTCCCCTAACAGGGGTACTTTTCACCTTTCCCTCACGGTACTTGTTCACTATCGGTCGTCAAGTGTATTTAGCCTTGGAGAGTGGACTCCCCAGATTCCTACCGGATTAGCGTGCCCGGTAGTACTCAGGTATCCAGCGAGAGGTTCGACGTTTTCGCGTACAGGACTGTCACCTTCTGTGGTTGGCTTTTCCACACCAATTCTGCTAACGTCTCACTTTGTAACTCTCATATGCCGGACCCTACAACCCCGAACCAGCATGCTGGTTCGGTTTGGGCTGTTCCCCGTTCGCTCGCCACTACTTGGGGAATGGTCTCTTTTCCTCTAGGTACTTAGATGTTTCAGTTCCCTAGGTTCCCTTCATGTGACTATGTATTCATCACATGATGCTGGTGGTTCGCACCAGCTGGTTTCCCAATTCGGAAATCCCCGGATATATCGCTTGTTCACAGCTTCCCGAGGCTTATCGCAGTGTCCCACGTCCTTCATCGGCACTTGACGCCAAGGCATTCACCGTAAGCTCTTAGTAGCTTCTCCACGTGATGCGGAGAAATCGATGCTTTTTACAGCATTCAATATTTATTAATTATTTACTAATTTTCGTATGACATGTATCATCGCAACACATGTCGATACGGCCTACAAATGTTATTCAGTTTTTAAAGTGCAGTCTTTCTCGCTTTTATCCAGCGATGGCCAAATCTAAATCGCTTTAGATCCGCCCATCCCCGGACAAATTACCATAGCTTACAGTGGAGATGAGGGGACTCGAACCCCCGACCTCCTCCTTGCAAAGGAGGCGCTCTCCCGACTAAGCTACATCCCCAGGCACTCCAGATATTAGAGTGGGCCTTTCAGGGCTCGAACCTGAGACCTTGCCCTTATCAGAGGCACGCTCTAACCAACTGAGCTAAAGGCCCATGAGTCAGCCTTGACAACTCAAAAGTGACAGGAAATTTGCTGCATATACGTAATCACCATCGTTATTGACGCTCTGTGTTTCACCGTGTCAGAGCGATTCCCTAAATATAGGTATTGTTTTGTACAGAGTAAAGCGTTTGCCCTCAGGCATCCGCTTGGATCTCCATAGAAAGGAGGTGATCCAGGCGCACCTTCCGGTACACCTACCTTGTTACGACTTAGTCCCAGTCACCGACCCCACCTTCGACAGCTCCCTCCCTTACGGGTTAGGATACCGGCTTCGGGTGTTGCCAGCTCCCATGACTTGACGGGCGGTGTGTACAATCCCCGGGAACGTATTCACCGCAGTATTGCTGACCTGCGGTTACTAGCAACTCCAACTTCATGCAGTCGAGTTGCAGACTGCAATCTGAACTGAGGCCAGCTTTTTAGGATTGGCTCCGCCTCGCGGCTTGGCAACCCATTGTACTGACCATTGTAGCGTGTGTGTAGCCCTGGATATAAAGGTCATGCTGACTTGACGTCATCCCCACCTTCCTCCGACTTAATATCGGCAGTACTGTGTGACACTTGTAACACACAGCGAGGGTTGCGCTCGTTAGCGGACTTAACCGAACATCTCACGACACGAGCTGACGACAGCCATGCAACACCTGTAGAGGCTCCCCGAAGGGTCGGTCTGCTTTCGCTTCCCTACTACCTCTATGTCAAACCCAGGTAAGGTTCTTCGTGTAGCATCGAATTAAACCACACGCTCCGCTGCTTGTGCGGGGACCCGTCAATTCCTTTGAGTTTTAACCTTGCGGCCGTAGTCCCCAGGCGGTAGACTTAACGCGTTAGCTCCGACACCGATGGCGTTTAAACCACCGACGCCAAGTCTACATCGTTTAGGGCTAGGACTACCGGGGTCTCTAATCCCGTTTGCTACCCTAGCTTTCGCGTCTGAGTGTCAGGAATGGTCCAGGAGGCCGCCTTCGCCACTGGTGTTCCTCCGGATATCTGCGCATTCCACCGCTACACCCGGAATTCCACCTCCCTCTACCATCCTCAAGCTTGGTAGTTTAGAACGTCCTCTCCCAGTTGAGCCAGGAGCTTTCACGCCCTACTTACCAAACCACCTACACGCGCTTTACGCCCAGTAAATCCGGATAACGTTTGCCTCCTACGTGTTACCGCGGCTGCTGGCACGTAGTTAGCCGAGACTTATTCTGAGAGTACCGTCCTTCCTCATCCTCTCAAAAAGTGCTTTACAACCCGAAGGCCTTCTTCGCACACGCGGCGTTGCTAGTTCAGGCTTTCGCCCATTACTAATATTCCCTACTGCTGCCACCCGTAGGTGTATGGACCGTGTTTCAGTTCCATTGTGGGGGGCCACCCTCTCAGGTCCCCTACCCGTCATCGCCTTGGTAAGCCATTACCTTACCAACTAGCTGATGGGACGCGGGCCCCTCCCGAAGCGAATTACTCCTTTAATCCAAAAGCGTCTAATCTCTTGGATATTATGCGGTATTAGCAGTCCTTTCGAACTGTTATCCCACACTTCGGGGCAGGTCACCCACGCGTTACTCACCCGTTCGCCACTAAGACAGTATTACTACAGTCTTCGTTCGACTTGCATGTATTAGGCACGCCGCCAACGTTCATCCTGAGCCAGGATCAAACTCTCCGCTAAAAATTTATCACCTTTCGGTGTTTCCTTTTTACGGAAGACAATTAACGAGGCTTGTTCTTACCTATATGTATTGTTGCTTATTTCCTATCACTTTTCAGTTGTTAAGGTTCTGACTTCATGAGAGCAGGATTCTACTGAATCCTTCCAAACCTGTCAATGCCCGCTCCCGTTTTTATAGACGAAATCGCCGGCTCAAACCTGCTCGCCGGCTACGGGCACTGCTTTCCTGGGTATGTCTCTCATCCCTTGTTCTTTTTTCAAAGATCAGCTCCCAAGTTGGCAATATCTAACTACCTCCCTTGGGACTTAATTTATAATCGAATTTATGTCGATTGTCAAGGGAAAAGTGTGCTTTCTAACAATTTTCCGAGATTCTTATTTTCAAGGTGCCGTGCTTCACGAACAAACCGCAATTATAGCTGCCTGCTCAATTATGTCAAGGGCAAAAACCATCCAATTTCCATCAATCTGCGATTTGCCGTTCTTGCTCGCAGCAATATTTCAACTTTGCTCTCGTATTTACAATTCTAACAAATTTATTATTTTTTGCTTACATTGAACTTCTACAATACAACCAACTGGATAACAATATCCAAGAAGCTTTTTGCTTCTAAAAAGGAGGAATTATGGATTTAAATAAATTTACACAAAAAGCACAGCAAGCTGTGGTAAACGCTCAGGGCTTAGCCCATGATTACGGACACCAAACCATTGAGCCAGCCCATCTCTTGTTGGCATTACTCAATCAAACCGAGAGCACTGTTCCAGCAGTGATCAGCCAGATCGCTGGCAGTGTAGAAATCCTGCGTCAGGAGGTCCAAGAAGATTTAGCTGGACGCCCCAAAGTTTATGGCGCTGGCACCAGTGAACCCGGACTTTCACGCCCGGCAGCAGACGCCCTGGACGCAGCTGAACGGTACGCCAAGGGCATGGGCGATGAATATACCTCAACAGAGCACATTCTGCTCGGCCTGACCGATGGCCCCGAAGGGAAACGTTTAGCGGGTTATGGCATTACAAAAGATGCTATCCTGAAGGCTCTGCGTTCGATTCGTGGGTCGCAATCCATCACCACCCAAACCCCTGAGTCGACTTATCAGGCACTTGAAAAATATGGCCGCGACCTGACCGCCCTTGCGCGCCAAGGGAAGCTCGATCCGGTCATTGGGCGCGACGAGGAAATCCGCCGTACCATCGAGATCCTTTCTCGCCGCACGAAGAACAACCCTGCCCTGATTGGTGATCCTGGTGTGGGTAAAACTGCCATCGTGGAAGGCTTAGCGCAACGTATCGTCAATAAAGATGTGCCAGAGGGGCTCAAGAATAAGCGCATTGTTCAGCTGGACATGGCTGCTATGGTCGCCGGCGCAAAATACCGTGGGGAGTTCGAAGAACGCCTCAAAGCTGCCCTCAAGGAAGTGACCGATGCCCAGGGCGATATCATCCTCTTTGTGGATGAAATGCACACCGTCATTGGTGCCGGCGCTGCTGAAGGCGCCATGGACGCTGGCAATATACTCAAGCCGATGTTGGCACGCGGCGAGCTGCACATGATCGGCGCAACCACACTCGAGGAGTATCGTAAATATGTAGAAAAAGACGCAGCCCTCGAGCGGCGCTTCCAACCGGTTTACATAGACGAGCCCTCTGTGGAGGACACCATCAGCATTTTGCGTGGCTTGAAGCCCAAGTACGAAGTGCATCATGGTGTGCGGATTACCGATGCAGCCGTGATTGCCGCTGCCACACTCTCCCACCGCTACATTTCAGACCGCAAACTGCCCGATAAAGCCATCGACCTGATCGACGAGGCTGCAGCGCATTTGCGCACAGAAATCGATTCCAAGCCGCAAGCACTAGACGAGATCGATCGGCAGATCATGCAATTAGAAATCGAGCGTCAGGCTCTGCAAAAAGAAAAGGATAAAGCCTCGCTAGAGCGCTTAGAAAAGCTGGAAAAAGAGTTGGCTGACCTGCGCGAGAAATCGCAAGCCCTAACGGCACGCTGGCAAACCGAAAAACAAGCCATTGCTGATTTGCGTGCGCTCAAAGAGCAGCGTGAACAAATTGAGCATGAGATTGAGCAAGCCGAACGCGATGCCGACCTGGAAAAAGCAGCCCGTCTGCGCTACGGTACCTTACATGAAGTTGAAGAGAAGATTAAAGCCGCAGAAGAAAAACTGAAAGCACTGCAAAAAGAAGGCGCTTTATTGAAGGAAGAAGTGGACGCAGAGGAAATCGCCGAGGTAGTAGCCAAATGGACGGGGATTCCGGTAAATCGGCTGTTAGAAGGCGAGATGGAGAAACTCCTGCATATGGAAGAGCGCCTGCACCAGCGTGTAGTCGGTCAGGATGAAGCCATTCAGGCTGTTTCCAATGCCGTCCGCCGCTCCCGCAGCGGCTTGCAGGATCCGAATCGCCCGATTGGCTCGTTCATCTTCTTAGGTCCAACTGGCGTGGGGAAAACTGAATTAGCGCGTGCCTTAGCGGAGTTCCTCTTCGATGATGAGAACGCCATGGTGCGCATCGATATGAGCGAATACCAAGAACGGCACACTATCAGCCGGCTATTTGGCGCTCCGCCGGGCTATGTCGGCTATGAGGAAGGAGGCCAGCTGACCGAAGCCGTTCGCCGCCGGCCTTATAGTGTGGTCTTGTTCGATGAAATCGAAAAAGCCCACCCAGAAGTCTTTAATGCGCTGTTGCAAGTGTTGGATGACGGCCGCATGACCGATGGCCAAGGCCGCACCGTTGACTTCCGCAACACGATTGTGATCATGACCAGCAACTTAGGCAGCGAATTGTGGATGAATGCCAACGGCACTGGCACGCTCAAAGAGGTAACTCGGGAGCAAATTACGGAGATCTTGAAGAAATTCTTCCGGCCAGAATTCTTGAACCGCGTGGATGAAATCGTCATCTTCAAGCCGCTCACCAAGGATGATTTGGCTCAAATTGTGGGCATTCAACTTGGCCATGTAGCTGACTTGCTCAAGAATCGCGGATTTACACTCGAAGTTACCGAGGCAGCCCGCAAACACTTAGCTGAGGTCGGCTATGACCCTGAATTCGGGGCTCGTCCGCTCAAGCGCGCCATCCAGCGCGAGATTCAAGACCCGTTGGCAAAGCAAATCCTCTCGGGAGCCTTTGCCGAAGGTGACACTATCTTAATCGACTACAATGGAAGCGAGATTACCTTCTCGCAGAAGAATTAAACTAACTTACCACCGAATCAGCCCTCTTGATACAAACGAGGGCTGATTTTGTTATCGTTCACTTTTTTGGGGGGAACAGTTCAATCCATAGGCCGCATGCAACGAAAACCAAAGCTTATCTTATGCTCATCAGGGCTATGGTCGCTATTATATGCAATCCGCATCCAGCTCCAGCTGTAATCCCATGCGCCACCCTTGACAGTGCGGTGATAATCTAAGGCGACCGTCGTTGGGTCGATATTTTCGCGTGTGCCATCTAATCCCACGGCATAATAATCCATCACCCATTCCCACACGTTGCCCGCCATATCCATCACCCCATAAGGTGAAGCCCCTAAAGGGTAAGACCCTACTGGTGCAGTATCGCCGACACAAGCGCCCATGCGGTCATCCCGTGCATTCGCCAGCTCACAACTGGGTTCTTCATCTCCCCAGGGATAACCTCGCATCGTTTCTCCGCGCGCTGCCTTCACCCATTCAGCCTCAGTGGGCAGCCTGCCTCCTGCCCATGCGCAGTAAGCATCAGCCTCATTCAACGATATTGCTGAGACGGGGTAATCTGCGTAGGCAGGATTGTCATAATAAGACTCGCGTGTGGCGGAATAGGTGTACATAGGCTGTTCGCAAGCTCCATCCGCAACGCAGAGCGCATATTGCGCGTTGGTTACTTCATATTTATCTATGGCAAAGGTATCCAAATATTGCTTCTCGAGCGGCAGTTCATCGGGCAGGCATTCAAAACCGCCATTGTGCTCAGCATCACAACCAAAGAAAAATTCCCCAGCAGGGATGAGCACCTCAACAGCCCCATCAAGTGCACGCAGGCGTTCGTTTTCCCCAACTTTCAATCGGTCTGAAGTATGGGAGGTCCCTGTTGGGTTCGGCGATGGAACTTCAGCTGGCACCTGCGTCACATGAGCAGGAGTTTTTCCTATTAAAGCACTTAAAAGAGCATCTACCCCCTGCTCTCCTATCCAATTCATCACAACTGGGTCCATATAGAGTGCATAGATACCGCGTAGTGGATAGGATTTTTCAGCAAAGTCTGCATCCAAGGGCGAAACTTCGTCAATCCTCAAAACTTTATATGCCTCATTAACCCTGCTGAGTGGTACGATTGCCCATGTAGAAGCTTCCAAATCTTCAGCGAGGCTATGTTTGGAGTTAGGAACGAGATGGACAATCTCGCCAAGTGCTCCTTCATCTGCTTCTTCCCCCAATAAAGCAGATAAGCTATTATAGTCCTCAGCGTAGACCAAGAGCTTTTCAATGTGGCGCAGGCTCTGGCGTGGTTCCCCTTGCCATAAAGCAACTAAATCTTCAGCGAAGACGCCTTCCCGGGCAGACCAGCTGGGTGCCACCAGGGCATAAATCCATTCAACTTGGGCAATCACAGCTTGTCCCTCTGGAATATTTTGCACTAAGCCATAAAAGATTGATGCAGCCGCTGGCTTATCAGCCCAAGCCATGTTTTCTGGCAGGATAAAACGGCTGCGCAATGGGGCAGGCACTTCCGGGGCAATCCAAATTTTCAGTGGGGCTTGGAGATTTAGGGTAGGTGTAGGTAAGGCTTGCGTTTGGGCGTAATCTTCTTGATTGCCAACGCTAACTGAACAAGCACACACTATCAAGAGGAAGGCGATGAGGGAGAGTTGCCTTTGGATTTTCTTCATCAAATTTATCTGCCAGTAATTTCCCGCCATTCTACCATTAAGTGCTTAAAAAGCTGCTTCCGGCAGATTGCTCCGCCGGAAGCACTGTACCGAATGAACTTACTTGAGGCTTTTTACCTTTTACTTCGCAATAATAGGCAAGTAGAGCTTCAAGATTTCCACAACATGCAGCGTCACAGGCACATCGAAGCGCGGTGCCCCATCAGGCCGGACGCGCAGACCCGCAAAGTAGTCGCCTGCATCAAGCCCGGTAGCATCAAACGTCACGGTAATTGGGAGTGACCCGCCAGCAGGCACTGTCCCTGCAACAGGATCCTCGGAAAGCCACGGCACATCGGAAATACCGCCAGTCGTGAAGGCTAAGCAGTCTGTTTCAGCGCCGCCAGGGAACATCCCTATCAGAGTGCTGGCACCGGTTGTTGTATCAATGATCCGTAATTCGCCAACATAAGTAGAATAGTTGAACGCAGCCCAGTACAGAACTCCACTTTCTTCTTCATAATCCATACCTTGGGCATAGTTAGCAGAAATACCTGTGGGGCCAACCAGCGTTACTTGAGCAGTCTCCGGATCAATTTTGTACACATTATCCGTAAGGAGGTCCACAGTATAGATCATGCCATCATTCGTATTGAAAGCCAGATCGATACCGCAGCCAACCCCAGTAAGCGAGCCAATAACCGTGGTCGCACCTGTTGTAACATCGACTGTCACCAGGTAACTCGTCGAGCAACTTGTTGTTAAGCCATACATGGTGCCGTCAGGCGCTCCCGTTAAACCAGAGAAGGTTGTCCCCGACGGGGGTGTGGTCGTACCAATCTGGGTGTAAGCCCCAGTGGTCGTATTCACTGTATAGAGACCATTGTTGTCATAATTGACAACATACATGGTGTCAAAATCTCCGCCAACGAAGTCGCCAGCAAAGAAGGACATACCAGTGATTGGACCGATAATCTCCCAGGTTCCCGGTGCTGTGGTATCCGGAATGTAAACCAGGTTCTCACCAGGATAAATATCCATGGCAAATGCTGGTTCACCAGCATGGATGCCACTCAGATCAACGGTCTCACCGCTCATCGCAGGTGCATTTCCGACTTTTGGCGCTGGCCCAATCGATGCGACCTTGTCATCGTCTGGCAATTGACCTGTAAAGGCTGGAATGGAAATTTGAGCCTGTGCACCAGGTGTCTGATCCATCTCAATCAACTCGATATCAACATCAACCGTGCCGGTGTTGACCAGAGTCAAGGTCTGAGTACCAATCTGATCGACAACCAAGGTCTTTTCGAGCTCAGAAGGCACAGCGCTCAGGCAGGGCGCCAATAATCGCAATTCAAAGTCTTGCGTTACCGTTGACCCAACCACCACATCAACGCCAGTTACCGTCTGGCTGACAAAACCTTCAGCGATGACTTCAATGTCATAGACACCTTCAGGCATGGAGTAGCTATAGTAACCATCCGCTAAGGTGGTCGTCGAGTAAATAATCACGTCTTCCTGCTTGAAATTAACTGTTGCGCCTTCAATGGGAGCAGGGTTAATATCGCAGGCTTCTAAGCCGTAAACCGTGCCATTGATTGTTCCAAAGTCTTCTGGTGCAATCAGATGCAGGATTACAGGGATGTTGGGGTAAGTATAGGGCGTGTTGTGCTTCACCTTCAAAGCCGCCGCATAATCACCGGGTTGGCCTAAACCAGATGGATCCACCGCAATTGTAACTTCTACGGTTTCACCCGCAGGCACCGTGCCGGAAACGGGGTATTCAGAAAGCCAGGGTACATCAGCAGAACCGCCGGTCGGGAAGGCTAAGCAGTCCACTTCCGCGCCGCCAGGGAAGGCACCAATCAACGTGCTAGCGCCCGTGGTGGTATCGATAACGCGCAGCTCGCCCGATGTCGTATAAGCCGCCCAGTAGAGCACGCCGCTTTCTTCCTCAAAATCCATGCCCTGAGCATAATTCGGGCTTACCCCTAAGGCGCCAACCAGAGTTGCTGCAGCTGTAGCTGGATCAACCCTGAACAAGCTGTCGGTCAGCAGGTCGACCACATAAATCATGTCATCGTCGGTGTTATACGCCAGGTCAATACCGCAGCCAACTCCGGGAATGGACCCGATATTGGTCGTTGCGCCAGAAGGAATGTCAATCGTAACCAAGTAGCTCGTTGAGCAGTCACCAGCGATGCCGTACATCGTGCCGTCCGGCGTTCCGCTCAACCCATTTATTGTGCCAAGAGGCGGAGTGGTCGTGCCAATCTGGGTGTAAGCACCAGTGGCAATATCTACCGCGTAGAGCCCATTGTTGTCATAATTGACAACGTACATTGTGTCAAAATCTCCGCCAACAAAGTCGCCGGCAAAGAAAGACATGCCAGAAATCGAACCAACGACTTCCCAGGTGCCCGGAACGGACGTATCGGGGATGTAAACCAATTTCTCACCAGGATAAATATCCATGGCAAATGCTGGAGCCGTGCTGAGAATTCCGCCCAGGTCGTTCTTTGCAGAGCTGGATCTTGAAACATTAGTAGCAGCCTGTGGTGCTCGCCCTAATGAAACCTCGCGGTTATCTTCAGGCAGCTCGCCAGTAAATGCTGGGATACTTAGGGGTGTAAAGCCTTCCTCCTTTTCAACAAGCTCAAAAGTGGCATCACTCGTCCCATTGTTGCCGATGGTCAAGGTGTCTGTCGCTGGCGCGTCGCCCATTGCCATGGTAAATTCGAACTCGGTCGGGTCAAAGGTCAGTTGGCCAGTGCCCAGCGCGAAGTCTTGCTGTGTCAAATCATCCTGGACCACGCTCACTCTTGCCGTTTCATCTGCATACAGATCCTTAGAGGCTGTGAATAACACTTCCTCCGGATCCGTCTCAGTCGGCTGGAATAGCCAGTAAACACCGGCATTGTCAGGGTCGTCTTCCAGAACAAAGCTCACGGTTGCAGCCGTTTCGCTATAAACATCCGCTCCGATGAGAGGTTCGCTGGTCATCTCATCCGTGACGTAGCCAGCCACCGCACCGCCGGGAATAACGACACAGGGCGCGGCGATCTCAAAAGGTTCGGAGACCGAGACCCCTACATCGTCAATGTACCAGCCGGGGTAATTAATTGAACCATCCGAGTGGAAATGGAACCGGAACTGGAAGTTGCTCACCGCGTAGCTTGGGTCTAATTGCAAGGATTTTGGCGTCCATTCTGTGATATTCCCAAACTTTTGCCAGATGATATCCCAGGTGACCCCGCCATCTTTCGTGGCTTCAACTGAACCCCAATCCCAAGTGTTGCTTTCAGATTCCATCCAATGGTAGAACGAAAGCACAGGGGCAAGCCCAGCGTGAGCGCTTAGATCAATGACAGGCGAGGTTATATAGCTTTCCTCACTATTATTATAGTTGCCTGCCAAGTTGGTCGCCCACACATTGGGCGCTGAATAAGGTGCGCCAGGGCCGGGCTCTGCTGAGGGGGCGCCCCAAGCCCAGCTGGAGTTGGTGCCGCTGGCGACAAATCCGCCATTGTCCGAGTCGAAATTCGTGAAGAAAACCTGTGTGGCAGGGGGTACTGGCACTTCCACCAAGCCTACATCATCAACATACCAACCTGCATATTGGACAGAGCTATCACTCTTAAAGTAGAAACGGAACTGGAAATCGCTGACGTTATAGCTCGGGTCAAGCACAACGGTTTGCTGGTGGTATTCGGTATCATGGACGCCACCGACAGGCCCCCAGACTGTCGTCCAGGTTGCGCCGCCATCTTTGGTGACGTCAAAGCGCGCCCAGTCCCAAGAAACACTTTCAATATCTTTCCAATCCCACCATTGAATGACGGGGGTATTCGTTCCATAGCCGCTCAGGTCAATGACGGGCGAGAGCATGTAACCCAATTCATTAGGATTATAGTTACCCGCCGGATTGGTGGCGATGCCTTTAGTGCCGCTATGGCCTTCGCCGGGGCCGCTGGTAAAGTCACCCCAGGCAAAGCTGGTGGTGCCGCCTGGCGTAAACCCGCCATCACTTTGTTCAAAGCTCCAGAAGAAGTCGTAATCAGGTTGGTAGCCAGGCGCTGCGCATACTCCGCCGTCAACCCCTAATCCAATATCGTAGGTTAGAGTTGCACCAGTCGGTGTGAGCGTCTCAGCGAAAGGTTCATAGCCCGAAATTACTGAATTTACCTCAAAGGTGTGTTCAGTTTCCGAGACCAGTTCAACTGAATATTCGCCAGTAATCGGATCGCTGTAAATGGTTTGATCAAAACCAGTTGCAGTGATGCGGATGGAGGCATAGAGAGGATAACCGTGGTTGCCCAGCCCTTCCACACCTGCATCGTAAACAACGCCGGAAACAATCGTCGAAGCAAGGGGCTCAATCGTAAAGTCCACAACGACCGTTCCATCTTCCTCAACTACTACACCGGTTTCAATATCTTCGGTAAAGCCGTATTTAGTAGCAGTGACGGTGTAAGTACCTGCTGGGGCATTGAGAGTATAAATCCCATCTGCTCCGGTCTCGGTATCAATTACTACACCTTCGCCATTATCCGCGGTGACTGTAGCGCCTTCCACCGGGCTGCCACCGCTCGTAACCGAACCAGTAATTGTTCCAGCGGAACAAACCCACTGCCCTGCAGCTAACACATTCAGGTAACCATAACCATAAGTGTAGTTACCCTCGCCGTCCGTGGGTGCGCCGCAATTTCCATCTGGGGCTGGATCAGCCGTATTCTGCAACACTTCAAAGGTGGCTTGCATATCGCCAATTAGCGAGCTGTTGCACGACCAAAGCAGCGCGACAGCCCCCGCACTATGAGGGGATGACATGGACGTGCCGCTATAAGTGCAGTCCCAACCGCTGCCAGGTACTGAAGAGCAAATGCTTACACCCGGGGCGGAAATATTAGGTTTGGTATAGGGATCGTCACCAAAATAGCTTGGACCCCGTGAGGAGAAGCTGGCCACTGTCCGGTTGTTATCATGAGCTGCAGTACCAAAGCTTTCCTGATAGTCACCGGGTGAGCCCAGAGAGCTGCAAGCTGAGCCACTGTTGCCTGCTGAAAATGCTGGGAAGATGCCGGCCGCGTGCCAGGCCTGTACTTTGGCAAGATACCAGGTATCACCACCGCCGCCGCCCCAGGAGTTATTGACCACATTCGGGCGGTTATCGGGATTACCATTTGGCGCAACAATCCAATCTGCGCAGGCATTCAAAGCGGCATCGGAGCAGCTGCTCGATTCGCAGCCCTTGCAGGCAATCCATTGCGCGTTGGGCGCCATCCCCACCTGATAGGTCAGGGTTGGGTCATTGTCGCCTACCATCGTGCCCATGGTATGGGTGCCGTGCCCGTTGTTATCACAGGCTTGACCTCCGCAAACATTAGAGGGATCTGCCCAACACGCGGGATCCGATGGGTCGGTTCCGCACTTGAAAGCCTGGTCGAGGGCTGGGTGATTCCATTGGACGCCTGTATCAATATTGGCGACTACAATGCCCTCCCCCTGCATGCCAAATGTGGACCAGAACTCGTCAGCATTGGTATCGGTGATGCCCCAAGCCAGTGATTGAACCGTGAAATTAAATAGATCCTTCGAGAGGCTGGTGATGGGGTCGATGTATGCAGTCCTTGGGTAACGAATGTGTTCCACACTATCCAAAGCTGCAATTTGTGAAAGCGTCGTCATATCTCCAGCAGTTACCGCAATTTCATTGCCGGCAAAGAAGGATTGATACTTAATTCCTTTTTGATCAAGCATCTGAATAATCGGTTTCTGCGTGCGATCAGCAACCTCTTTCAAATTGTTGTAAACATACCAGCCACGTTCGCTCCAATCTTTGATCGCGTAGGCTGCTTTCAAATCTGCATGTTCAGCCATTTCGACCACAAAATCGGAGCTGCCTTTAGTTGACATTGCTTCAAGTACAGCGGGTTCTACTTTATCCAGTGCTTGGGTTGCCTCAACGGGACCAACGCTGGCATTAGAAGTATTCACCACCATGCCTAAAAGCAAGGCAACCATCAGGAAAAGTGCTAACACTTTAGATGTTGACTTTTTTTGCATGTCTTTCTCCTTATTAAATTATCTGAAACGAAACGAATGGTACAGAGGTACTAAGCGACAATAGTTGTGGGTTCTTGGGTGGATCTTTACGGTTTTACCTCCTTTAAGGGGTATGCAAAGGAACCGTTTTTATGGTTAGTAAGCAGACTACATTAGATCAGAGAGAATAAGCATACTAACCACGATCAGATGCATAACCAATATTATCAAAAACCAACACCTCTCCGACTAGTAATATATACTAACACAATCTTCTAATCGCGCAAGGTAGATTTACAAAAATTCCAAAAAAAGCCTCTCAACTTAAATTGCGTTTTCCAGTCCACCCTAAAAATAAAGGTGAACTAAACAGAAGTCTAAGGCTTTTACCGCTAAAATACGCCGGCTCACCATCAAGCTGATATAATTTCAAATACTTTTTCGATGTGTGGTTTATGCCTGTAAGATCACACGCATTTAATTGACACGCCCATAGGTATAATATGCCCAGGTGATACTTGAGACATATGCAAAAAACTGCGCCTAATGTAAGTATCTAGTTGGAGGTTTGATGGAAATCTTTTGGTATGGTCACTCTTGCTTTCGCCTCAGCGAGCGGGGAAAGGCTTCGGTTGTCACCGACCCCTTTGACTCTACAATAGCCGGCTACCCTCCGCTCAAGCTCAAAGCCGAAATCGTCACCGTGAGCTGCGATGACCCAGTGCACAATTTTGTCAAAGCCGTCAAGGGTGACCCTTTTCTCATCAATGGTCCTGGCGAGTTCGAGATCGGGGGTGTGTTTATTACCGGTGTGCAGACAACCCCACATAAAAAAGATTATTCAGGCTTGCGCAATACGCTTTACTTGATTGAATTCGGCGCGGTCACCGTGGCGCATTTGGGCAGGCTCGATCAAGTACCCAGCCAATCTGATATTGAATCATTAGGAACAGTCAACATCGCTCTGGTTCCGGTAGGGGATGGGAATGGTTTGAATGCCTCTAAAGCTGCGGAGGTCATCAGCATGTTGGAACCCAATATCGTCATCCCGATGCAATACGATACCCCTCACTCCAAATTAGACCTCGATCCGTTGAGTAAATTTCTCAAAGAAATGGGCTTAACTCAACTCGAAACAATGGAATCTTATAAAGTCTCCGGCAGCACCGCTTTTGCGGAAGAAGAGACCCACGTGATTGCTCTTGACCCTAAACTGAGTTGAAGGCTATGAGGGCAAAAGTAATCCTTACATGGAACATCAAGCCTGGTAAAGAACAGTTTTATTACGGCTTTATGGTGGGGGATTATCTCCCCAAAGTGAATAATCTCGGGCTTGAGCTGACCGATGCCTGGGTGACGGTCTACGGCAATGAGCCCCAAATTTTGGTCGGCGCTGTGATGCCCAGCATAGAAGCGGCGAAGACCCTCATTTCCTCCCCGGAGTGGCAAGCGCTCAATGACCAACTGCTTGAGTTGGTCGATCATTACGTCTGTAAAATCGCTCCACAAAAGGGCGCATTTCAATTCTAATGAACGCGCTTGCCGCGGACTTGCTCAGGTGGTATGACGCCAACGCCAGGGTGCTCCCCTGGCGTTCTAATCCCTCTCCCTACCGCATATGGGTTTCTGAAGTCATGCTGCAGCAAACCCAAGTGGAAACGGTCATCCCCTATTTTGAGCGCTTCATGCAGCGCTTCTCTAATCTGGAAGCCTTAGCCAAAGCAAATCAAGCCGAGGTTCTGCAATTGTGGGAAGGCTTGGGTTACTACAGCCGCGCACATAACCTGCATAAAGCCGCTCAGTTGGTTTTGCAAAAACACGAAGGGCAGCTCCCGCATACTTATGCAGAGTTGCTCACGCTGCCGGGTGTGGGCAGCTATATTGCGAGTGCAATTGCCTCGATTGCCTTCCAGCAACCTTTTCCCACTTTGGACGCGAACTGCCGGCGGGTGTACATCCGTCTGCTCAATTTGCAGGCCCCCTTAGGCACCCCTGCCCTCGAGCGCAAATTGGGGGAGTACGCCGAGCAGCTGCTCCCCCAAGAGCGCCCAGGTGATTTCAACCAAGCGGTGATGGAGCTGGGTGAACGCATCTGTACACCAAAAACACCCCTTTGTGAACAGTGCCCATTGCAAAACATCTGTCAAGCTTTTGCGCAAGGCACACAAAATAGCCTGCCACAGCGCTATGCAAAGCCGCCAGTGCCACATTACACCGTGACGGCTGCAGTCATTACACAGGATCAGCAGGTCTTAATCGCTCAACGTCCGGCAAACGGTCTGCTCGGTGGGTTGTGGGAGTTCCCCGGCGGTAAGTTGGAACCGCAAGATGTCAGTTTGGAAGATTGTCTGAAAAGGGAAATACGGGAAGAATTAGGCTTGGAGATTACCGTCGAAAAAGAATTTGGCGTTTACCACCACGCCTATACGCATTTCAAGATTACCCTGCATGCTTTTCTGTGCACACTTCTCCCAGGGCAGAGCACTGATTCTCTCCGCCATGTCCGCTGGGTCAAGCCAGCCCAATTAACTGATTTTGCTATGGGCAAAGTTGACCGTCAAATTGCCCGCCGCCTGCAGCAATCCCCTCTACCAGCCCCATAAGAGCATTTTGATCAGCCGGTACCAAACATCCTATCGCCCGCATCCCCCAAACCCGGCAAGATATACCCTTGCTCATTCAAGCGTTCATCGATATGCGCAATGTGAATGGGCACATCTGGATGCGCTTCATGCAATCTGGAGATCCCTTCTGGCGCAGCAATCAGCCCTACAAACTTAATTTTACGCACACCCCAATCTTTGAGAATGTCCACCGTTGCCACTGCCGAACCACCGGTAGCGAGCATCGGGTCGAGTATCAAGCAGAGGGTTACCGTTGGTGCCACAGGCAAGCGGTTGTAATAGGAAACAGGCTTCAGCGTCCTTTCATCGCGGTAAAGACCAATATGCCACACTTCCGCAGCTGGCATCAGCTCCCAGACGCCTTCCACCATGCCTAAGCCTGCGCGCAATATGGGTATCAAACCAATTTTATCCACCAGGGTAACGCCCTGTGAGGTTGCCAGAGGGGTTTGCACCGAAATTGGTTGCACTGCTATATCTAAAGTAGCTTCATAAGCGAGCATAGCCGCTAATTCGCGTACGAGTTCGCGGAATTTCTTAGGTTCGGTTCTTATGTCGCGCAAGCGGGTCAGCTTGGCAGCCACCAAAGGATGTTGAGATGGAAAGACGTTTTGCATTAGGATTCCTCCATAAAGCCAGACGGGGAGCGCCTTAGGTTTATTAAGGAAAAGCTCCATAAGATGACGCAGAATATCAGCAGCAGTCCAAAAATCGTCATGTCTGCTTTCATACGAAAAAACATCATCAGCGGGAAAGCTGCCAAGGCGATAATATGAGCAGCCTTTGGCCAGCTTGTGCGCATCAAACGAGGGATTTGTTTAGATTTCAGCCAAAGAAGTAAATTCAGCGTCACTTCCAACACCCAGCCCAAGCCCAAGAACCACAGCGAAAGCTCGTATCCGAAATTTATCAGCGCCAACATCGCCCCGGTCATAAATAGAACATACGCTAACAAATAAAAGAACATGCTCACCTTTAACTTGTGCTAAAGTTTGCCTAATTATAAACCTTACCCACGATGAAACCGCCAAACTTAATTTTATGGGAATTATCCGCTATTTGAAAATATTTCTTACCAAATTCAAATAAAACCTAAGGCTTAATCAGATTACAATAGAAAGATGAAATGGATTATCGATGGGCATAACCTGATCCCGCATGTGCGCGGGCTTTCACTGGCAGATATTGATGATGAACAAGCTCTCATTGACCTGCTCAATCAATTCTGCCGTATCAAGCGCGATCACGCCCTGGTCTTTTTTGACCGTGCTGCCCCAGGTCAATCGGGGGAGCGCGGCTTTGGCTTGGTAAAAGGCATTTTTGTGCCCTCATCTCAAACTGCGGACGCTGCGATCGCTGCCTACTTGCAAAAACGAGGCAGCCGGGCGCGCAATGAGACCTTGGTAAGCTCAGACCGCATGGTGCAGGCTGCTGCCCGCCCCCTGCACATGCACGTGATATCTGCTGACGTGTTCGCTCGCCAGATTGAAGCAGCCCTCAACCAAGCGCCTATAGCTGAAGTGGAAAAGCCTCTCAGTGACGAAGAAGTGCTCCGTTGGGAGCAACTCTTCAATCAGAGCCACAATCAGGGCGAAACCCAAACTCGCAGCTCTGAGGAATGAGTGTTGAGTGAGGTGGAAATAAAATAAATGGACAATCAAAAATCCACTTTTGTTAATTTAGCTTGCTGCTCAGGGTGTCATCCTGTACAATTGAACTGCAAAGGATAATGTTTGCATGACTTCAATAGGCACTTACTCAGATGAGCCTTTCTACACTATCAAGGTTGTGCAGGCACGTACCGGCATCAAACCAGTCACATTGCGCGCTTGGGAGCGGCGATACGATTTGCTCAAACCGATGCGCATGCCCAATGGCTACCGCCTTTACTCCGAGCGCGATATCCAGCTCTTACTTTGGGTACAGCGCAAATTAGATTCCGGCAAGAGCATCAGCGAAGTAGCCGAGGAATATAAACAAATGCGTGCCAGAGGGGAATGGCCTGAGACTATCCAAACAGCAGCCCCCCAAGCACCCAAGCCCAAGCCACCGCGCCCAGCGCGAGATTACGCCGAAATGCTCTTTGGGGCGCTTATCGCCCACAACGAAGATCGTGTCAACGCCATCTTTGAAGAAGTCCAGAAATACTTTGACCTTCTGACCATTTTTCAGGAAGTCATTGCTCCGGCTATGGAACTCGTTGGCGAAGCTTGGTATCGCGGAGAAATCCGCATCGCTACCGAGCATATGGCTTCGAATTTGATCAAAGGTAAATTGCTCGCCATCATGCAAAATTTGCCGGCTGTCAAAGAGGGAGCGCTCATCTTAGTTGGCTGTGGTCCAGATGAAGGTCACGAGTTAGCTGCGCTGATGTTCGCTATTCTCCTGCGGCAGGAGGGCTATTTCGTCGAATATCTCGGCCCGGACCTGCCCACAGAGGATTTACTTGATTATGCTGCCCAGGTGCGCCCCAAGCTGATCGTTCTAGCGGTCAATCAAGAAAGCACAGCCTACCAAATGCGCGGCTTCGCGGAAAAACTCGCAAATCTGCGCGGCAAACCGCGCTTAGCCTATGCCGGCCATTACTTTGATGAAAATGAAAGCGCACGCACGGAGCTGGGCGGCATCTACTTAGGTAAGAGCTTAACAGAAGGCTTGGAAAAAATAAAACAGCTGATCAGCGCTGGCTGATCAGTTACTTAAAACCTGTTTACTCACTGCCCTTCTTAGGGCGTTTCTGTTTTTAAAACCCTTCCAAAGCGGAAAGATCAACTTTATCACTTAGCAGAGCCACAATCTCCTGCAACAAGCCTAACCGATTCTGACGCAAAGTCATATCTTCCGCCATCACCAAGACGCTATCAAAGAAAGTGTTAATCACCGGAACCATCAATTCCACTTGCTCTAAAGCCTTACCAAGGTCTTCACTGCCAGCCAAAGCGCATTGTGCCTTTTGTAATGCCGCATATAGCTCTTTCTCCTCTGGTTCTCTAAAAAGATTCTCTTGGACAGAAAATTTCTGGTCCAGGTCCCGTGTAATGCGCACGCAGCGGCTATAAGCCGGTAGTATGTTCATCCAATCCGGCCGTGCCACCCATGCGCTCAGCGTATCCACATAGCGCTGCGCTTTAGCTGGGTTAGCTGCCTGGCAATGCAATACGGCGTCCACAACGTCATAGCGATAGCCGCGCTCAAGCATCAGGCTGCGCAGTCGCCCAGTGATAAATTCTAAGGCTGCGACCTTTTCATCCTCACCAAAATTCACAGGCAGCAGCTCGCCAGCTTGGGCAAGCCCCCACTCCAAATCAAATTCAAGGTCTTTCCCGATTAGCAGCTGCACCAAGCCGAGTGCCCCACGGCGCAAGGCGAATGGGTCCTTATTGCCCGTGGGGATAAGTCCCACAGCAAAAAGTCCGGCAATGGAGTCCAGGCGGTCGGCAATGCCCACGATCAGCCCGGGCTGACCTGTGGGCAGTGGGTCCTCAGCATTGCGCGGCAAGTAGTGCTCGAAGATGCCTTCAGCTACCTCTTCTGGCTCTCCGCTGAGCTTGGCATAATAGCGCCCCATCACCCCTTGTAGTTCGGTCATCTCAATAACCATAGAGGTTGCCAAGTCAGCCTTACAAAGTGCTGCAGTGCGATCCACCATTTGCTGTTCTGCTTCCGAAAGCCCAAGGCGCTGACCGATGCGCTTGACCAACTGTTGAATGCGTCCGGTTTTGTCAAGCATCGAACCCAAATCCTTATGAAAAGTGAGCTGGTTAAGCTTGAGAATAAATTCTTCTAATTTTTTCTGTTTATCTTCTTGGATGAAAAACTCAGCATCTGTAAATCGGGCGTGAATCACCTGCAAGTTGCCATCCACCACCACGTCTTGGTAGCGCTCATCACCATTGCGCACAAAGATAAAGTGCGGCAGCAAATTTCCTTGCATGTCCATCACAGAAAAGTAGCGCTGGTGCTTGCGCATCACCGCGATCAAAACTTCAGGAGGCAGGTTTTGGATATAGCGTTCTTCAAAGCTGCCCAACATTACTGTGGGGCGTTCAACTAAGTTAGCGACCTCCGCAAGCAATTCTGGGTCATCAGCCAGCTTTCCACCCACACGCTGGGCAAGGCGCTCTGCTTCTTCCCAAATTATTGCCTTGCGCTGCTCTGGGTCCAAGACAATCCCCTGAGCCTTCATGTAGTCAAAATAGTCCGCTGAGTTATACAGCTCTTTGCTAGGCTGCTCCGAGAAGCGCAACCCGCGCGTCGTGCGCCCGCTCCACAAGCCGGCAAAACTGAACGGAATCACATCCTCCCCTAAGAGTGCAACCAGCCAGCGCACCGGTCTGGAGAATGTTGTGCCAGTTTGGTTCCAACGCATGTTCTTGGTAAAACGGATATTGCTATAAAGCTCGGGCAAAGACTGTGCCAGAATAGCCGCTGCGGATTGACCCTTCTCCAGCACTTCCGCGACCACATAATCTCCACCTTCCACAGTTTGCACCTTGAGCGCACTCACTTCCACGCCGCGGCTGCGCGCAAAGCCCTCAGCCGCCTTGGTAGGTTTGCCCGTGGCATCAAAAGCGCGCTCAGCAGGAGGACCTTTCACCACGACCACTCGGTCAGCTTGATAGGTTTGCAGATCCTTCACCAAGGCGACCAGCCGTCGAGGGGTGCCCTGCACAGAAATCCCAGCGTGACTCAGGTAGTTTTTCTCCAGTAACTGCGATAGTGCTTCTCGAAGTTGAGCCAGAGCTGAGTCCAAATCGGCTGTGGGCAGCTCTTCAGTGCCAATCTCCAGGAGCAAATCCGCGCTCTCGGACCGCCGTTGCGGTAAGGAGATTTCTGTTGCAGCTTCTTGAACTGGTTGGGTAGGCGGCAGCCATGGGAAGCCCATTTCTTCCCGCTGAGCCAGATAAGCTTGTGCCACCTGGCGGGAAAGATCACGCATCTTGCCGAAAAGCACCTGGCGCTCGGTGAAGCCCACCGCACCGCGCGCATCCAATACGTTGAAGGTGTGCGAGCACTTGATGACATAGTCATACGCTGGCAGTACCAACTTGCGCTCCAGTGCCAAGCGTGCTTCTTGTTCAAAGAGGTTAAACATCTCACGCAGGCGGTTCACGTCGGCTACCTCAAAGTAGTAGGTGGAATGCTCCCGCTCTGCCACCTGATTCACATCGCCATAAGTGCGCTCCGGGTTCCACTGGATCAGCTTGAAATCGCGCACACGTTGCAATGCCATCGCGATGCGTTCCAGCCCGTAAGTAATTTCAACAGAAGGAATTTCCAGGGTGACCCCGCCGGCTTGCTGGAAATACGTAAACTGGGTGATTTCCTGCCCATCCAGCCAGACTTCCCAGCCTAAGCCCCATGCACTCAGGGCGGGTGACTCCCAGTTATCTTCCACAAAGCGGATGTCGTGCTCTTGCGGGTCCACCCCCAAGGCACGCAGCGAGTCGAGGTAAAGCTCTTGCGGGTTGCCAGGGTCGGGCTTGAGGATCACTTGGAACTGGTAGTGTTGCTGCAGGCGATTGGGATTCACGCCATAGCGGCCGTCATCTGGGCGCACAGAGGGCTCCACATACGCCACCCGCCAAGGTTCAGGACCAAGCACGCGCAAGAATGTAGCTGGATTCATCGTGCCGGCGCCCACCTGTGAATAATAGGGCTGCCAAATCAGGCAGCCCTGCTTAGCCCAGTAGGTTTGCAGGGCAAACATAATGGATTGGAAATCCAGTGGTTTTTGAGCGGAAGGTATCATGAGCATTCCTTAGGATTGATTTAACGTTCAGATTATACCCCTTAGGCACCCTATCCTAACAATTTTTGGAAACGCTGCAATGCTTGAAGTCCAATAAGTAAATTCCTAAAAAGCAAATTCATCACCTACTTTGGATAGCCAAAATGAGATAAACACCAAAATAATTATCAGTGTAATTAACTAAGCAGGTTTTCAAAATTTTCCAAACTTAATAAGCTTAAATCAAAATTGGGCTCCACAAAAGGACGAACGTCTACAACAATGTTTTCCCAATTAATTTGTTGGAGGCGGGAAAAAACCAGTTCTTTCCAATTTTCAACTGTTACCATCCCGCCAGTCCAGCTGGTTTGCGCAAGAGCATTATTTAGAAAGGTAAAATTTGGCTGTGGCCAACTTGGATCGCTAAGGTACCAAAATAAATCGTAAATGTCACGTCCCTTGGTATAAGGTCTTTGCAATATAGCGTGAAGCTTGCCAGCTAAGAGCGTCGCTTGATCATGATGATGGAGTCGGAGCACTACAAAGCGGCGGATAACAGTGGTCGCTAATCCTGCGCCTTGAGGGGGATTGGTATCCACCTCGATTTTTATGGCTAACACCTCACTTTTCAAAGTGGAAAGTCCCATTTCATAAAGCAGACCTGGAAACCGAATGAACGCACTATTAACCGTCGTATGATCATTGATTTTGAAGCTAAGGGCGTAATTTTCTAAAGTTAAATCTGCACGAATCCGTCGTAAATAAGCGTGAAAATCATAGCCTTCATCACCCACAAGGGAGAAATCCAGGTCTTCAGAATACCTCTGAGAATCATAGAGAAATCTCAAGGCGGTACCACCATGAAAGGCTAATGGAATCATGGCCCCAGCACGTTGCAAGGATTGTAAAATGCGCGCTTGCATGTATTCCCGCACCAGATTTTTGCCTTCGACTGGAGTTGCTGTCTGTTTAACTAAGCTGGCAAGATATGCTTTCATAGCTCCTCATACATCGACTTTTCGCGCTCAATCAAGTCTACTAATCTCTCTGCTGCCTTACGCATCTTGAGCATATTAAACCTCTCCGCGTAAAACTGGAGACGTTCTGAGTTTAACTGTTCGAGGTTTTGCAGGCGCAGCTCTTGCAGGTAAGCCTCCGTTTCGCCGCCAGGCTGCAGGTAAATCAGATCTAGCAGCGCTTTCTCTGGTGTGGCAATAAAAGCGCTTTGACCGCCCAAATCTTGCAGTTCATAGCCAAAGAGCAACTCCCGCTTGACATGACGGAATTCGAAAACACCTAATGGTGTCTCGATCCTCTCTGGTCGGCTATGCGAGACACTCGTCGTAACGTAGGTAACTTCGGGGATGAGGCTGTAATGTGCCAAAGCAGATTGCAAACTCACATAAGATCCCCTTTGCAGGTAATTAGCAACTAAAAAGGGATGCGGCTTGCGCTTTTGATACGGAGGCGCAAGGGCATACAACCCGCGGCGAAGTTTATAGATTTTGCCGCTGCGCACCCAGCGCGAAAGTTGCTGCTGAATCAGACGTGGATCGACGTCACCAGCCAGAAGCAGTGCGCTTTCAAATACCGGCTCATCACCCACAAGTTGCAGTAAAGTATCAAATATCATTGCATTATCTTAGCATAATTGCTATCTTTTTGCAATAGAATTTCTTTTCCTTTTTATGAGACAGCCTGTATAAACTTGGGAGTGCGCAGCCCATACTCTAACAGATAGGTAAAATAGCGCTCTAGTAACGTCTTGAGTTCCGGCTCGACTTGCGGTGGGATGACACGTCCGCGCACCTGGCTATAAGCTGAGCGCTGGAAGAAGCGAAAATACTTAAGCGCCGGCATAGAAATGCGCCAGGCTTGCGTATCTTTGGCAATGCAATCTGGGCAGAGCACCCCGCCTAACTTGGGCGAAAAATACTGGTCCACAGGCGTGATTGTCTTGCCACAAGCTACGCACTTATTCAACTCCGGGCGGAAGCCGAGCAAAGCCAAGAGCTGTACCTCGTAATAGTGCAGGCTGGTAAGCGGCTCGGGATCATCCTCAAGGCGTTGGAGCGTCTCCACCAATAATTGAAAAAGCTCTGGATTGCGGCCTTCTTCCTGAGTAAAGCGGTCCAGCAGCTCGATGGCATAAGCTGCATAGCCAGTCAGCTTAAGGTCCGCTTTGATGCCAGCGAAGTTGCGTATGGTTTCAGCTTGGGTGATGATGGCTAAATTGCGCCCTTCAGCCAGAAAAAGTGAGACATGTGTAAAAGGCTCTAAGTGACCTGCCTTGCGCGATTTAATCTTGCGCACCCCCTTGGCAATCGCCTGAAATTTCCCCCGCTCCAAGGAAAAAAGCGTTAGGATGCGGTCTGCTTCACCATACGCAACGTGGCGTAAAACCACCGCCTGGGCATGAAAGGTGCGGTTGCGCTGCTCAGCCATTTACCTAAAAAGTATCCCTCTGCTTATCCTTTTTCCAGGTCTTCTGGACCGAAGGAGTGTGGCAAAATTTCCTCCAGCGTCAGCTCAGCCAACAAGTTGCCGTCAGTATCAGCGATAAGCACAGGCATATCTTTGTCCCCAAATTCGCGCATCACCTGCCGGCAACCGCCGCACGGTGAACCGCCATTATGTGTAACCACCGCAATTGCCTGGAGTTTCCGATGTCCTTCTGAGACAGCTTTAAAAATTGCCACACGTTCGGCACACATCGATGAAGGATAAGCTGCGTTTTCGATATTGCAACCGGTATGGATCTCCCCTTCTGCAGTCAGCACCGCCGCACCCACAGCGTATTGCGAGTAAGGTGCGTAAGCTCCAGTGTAGGCTTGTAACGCAAGCGTAATTAATTTTTGTTTATTTGCGGGTGTTAACATTATCTGACTCTATCTCCATTGTCGATTCTCCCGGTGGCAGCAAGCGCACACGTACTTTAAGGATGCGTCGAGCGACCACTTTTTCTACGGTAATCTCGGCGCCATTTTCATAAACGACCTCACCTGGCTGCGGCACACGTCCTAATCGGCTGTAAATCAAGCCGCCTAATGTATCGGCATGTTCTTTAGAAAGATGCAAACCTGTAATTTCGTTGACCTCATCAATAGTAGCGCGTCCCAAAAAAAGAAAATCATCTTCACCGATTTTCTCTACAATTTGCTCTTCCCCTTGGTCATATTCATCGCGAATCTCACCTACGATTTCTTCCATAATATCTTCGAGTGTGACCACACCGGCTACCCCACCATATTCATCCACAACTACAGCCATATGCACCCCACGAGATTGCATCTCGGTGAGCAGCTCATCCACTTTCTTAGTCTCTGGGATAAAATAAGCCGGGCGTAATAGCCTGCGCTGCTGGGCAATGGTGTCGTTGCCGTCCACAACGCTGAGTAAGTCCTTAGCATAGAGCAGCCCCACTACATTATCGATGGTATCCTCATAAACTGGTACGCGCGAGTGCCCCGCCTTGATGAATTCCTGCCGGGCTTCACTGATGGTGGTGTTGATATCCAGGGCTAAAACGTCAATACGAGGCACCATTACCTCCTTGGCTAAGGTCTCGCCAAAGCGAAATATTGAATAGATCATCTCGCGCTCGCCCCTTTCCAAGTTGCTCTCTGGTTCGCCAACTTCCACCCAATCCCGTAAAACGTCATCCGTTACCGAGAGTTTCATTTTCTCCGCATGTTCACCCAAGATGTTTAACATAAGCTTTGAAAGTGGGGAAAGGAAAGAAGCGATTAACCCAGCCGCCCCAGTGAGATTCACGGTTGCTTCTTCGGGGGATTTTAAGATGTTGCGCTCAATTACAAACTCTACAACCAAGATCAGAAGCAGTGCGAACAACCAAATGCCTACGCGTACCCAATCAGAGCCTAGAGCCTCAACGAGAATCAGGTTGTAAGCCAAGATGCCTGCAGTTAAAAAGTGCGTTAATGTTAATCCTATGCGCAGCGCAGTATGTAATCCGGGTTGCTCCATCAACGCAATAGTTTTATCCACGCTGCCCGGTTCTTTCTCCCGCAGGCTAATTAAATACGTCAAGCGGGCGTGTTTAAAAGCCGAAAATGCTGCCGAATTCAACAATTCCAGCCCTAACGCCACAGCAAACGCGATCCACAGCCAAACTTCTAAGTTCATTTCTTCTCTTTCGCCTCTCTTGCCGGTACCCCATAAACCAATCCGTTATCGGGTACATCATGGGTGACAACCGAGCCAGCGCCGGTCTTGGCATTTTTTCCAATCTTTACCGGTGCAACCAGCATTGTGTCACTCCCAATAAAAGCATTTTCACCAATTTCAGTAAGGTTTTTCTTCTCACCGTCAAAATTGCAAGTGATCGTGCCGGCGCCAATGTTAACATTCGCACCGACTTTAGCATCTCCTATGTATGAAAAATGCCCCATTTTGACGTTTTCCCCTAAGATGGATGCCTTCACCTCCCCAAAATTACCCATATGCACGCCGTCCATCAAGATTGCGCCCTTGCGCAGATGGCAGAAGGGACCAATAGAGACACAGTTTCCTACCTTGGCGTATTCAGCCACTGAATCCTGAATAATGGTGGCATTCCCCACTTCAGTGTCGAGTAAAGTGGTATTAGGTCCAATGTGGCAATCTTCGCCAATGCGCGTGCTGCCGCGCAGGGTAGTATTGGGGTAAAGCGTCGTATCCTGCCCAATGGAGACGCCCATCTCGATCGTCGTCGTGGCTGGGTCAATGAGGGTCACACCTGCGAGCATCCAGCGCTGATTAATGCGCTCGCGCATGGCTCGCTCTGCTGCCGCTAAGTCCACACGGGTGTTGATGCCCAAAGCCTCAGTGGGGTCTGGCACAACCAACGTTTCCACGTTGTACCCCTGCCGGACAGCAATTTCAACCAAATCCGTGAGGAAGTATTCCTTCTTTGCGGAGAGCTGAATTTGCTTCAGGTTTTCCCACAGCCAGGCTGCCTCAAAGCAGTATGCAGAAACGTTATACTCGCGGATGGCAAGCTGCTCTGGGGTAGCCACAGCTTCCTCCACAATTGCGCGCACGCCGCCGATTTCATCGCGCAAAATGCGCCCAAACCCACGCGGCACTTCGCCGATTACGCTCGTCATGGTCATCACACCCCCACTCTGTGCATGTAGCGCAACAAGGCGCTGAAGAGTTTCCGCCTGCAGCAAGGGCATATCGGCACAAGTAACGATGATTTGGTCTGCCTGCCCCTCCAATAGCGGCTGGGCGCAGCCAATAGCATGTGCTGTGCCCAACTGCTGCTCCTGCAGAGCAAATTGCACCGCAAAACCCGCGCTATTTAGCGCTTGTTTCACAGCCTCGCCTCCATGCCCAATAATCACCACGGGGGGTAGATTCGCCAACTTCTGCACAACCTCAACAGCATAAAAAACCATAGGTCTGCCAACCACAGGGTGGAGGATTTTAGGAATTTTGGAATGCATGCGCGTACCCTGGCCAGCCGCCAAAAGGATGGATGCGATTTTCATAAGTTACTCCCAAGGAAAAACCAGCGGGCGGAATGTTTACTTTGGCTGCTCGCCAGTAAGGTTGAATGATAAGGGTCAGAATCAGATTTCACGGTTTTCAGGCTGGGGCACCAGGATTCGAACCTAGATCCACGGATTCAAAGTCCGGTGTGCTGCCGTTGCACCATGCCCCAGAATGTATTTCTTATTTTAACATAGATTTTAGTTGCTGCAATATTGGATATTTGAGGGTGTTGAAAAACATTGGTTAATCGATTACACCCAAATTTTTCAAAGTTAAGAATTTTAATCTGCCCTCATTCCCCTCACCAGCGTCGGTCAGGCAGGTTAAATCTGAAACCAGCCGCTGGGGAGGGGAATCAAAGGGGAGGGGTTTATGAACATATTGTGTTCTTCTTAAATATAAAGTTGTTCATTTTTTATTGTTCTGGACATTTTCAACACCCTCGATATTTGTAGCCAGGGTGCTACTAATAATTCGTCTCATCTGTCACCTTCACACAGTCCAGGTCTTACCGCAGTTTTGACAAACGGCAATTTCGCGCGTGTTAGTCTCCACCTTATAGCGCCTGGGTTTAATCAGCTCCCAAATCAGCTTGGGCAAGGTCAGGAAAATCCATAAGATCGGCTCAAGATACCAGCCCACAAAAATCCAATACCAGATGCTCTTCTTTTTCGTCCTAATTTCTGTTTCCGAGACAACCTGCACATTCACATCTGTCGAACCACATCGCGGACATTTCATCTTGTCCTCTTTTCTGGTTTACTTATCTTTTCAGGATATAAACCAACTTGCATAATTCTTCTATCCAATGGTTTAAATAAAAATTGAACAAAATCTGATGAGGGTACTGCTTCCTCTTCTCCGGGAATAAAGACAACATCGTCCCGATGGCAGTAGTAGATGGAATTATATCTGTCGTTCATTTTTGCAGTTTCGGGTGGGATTTGCTCAGAGATGGCTTTCTGAGCCATTTTTTCTTCCGTTTTTCCTCGAATTGAATTCACAGTCACATAAACACCAAGAGCTGCCATCGATATGAGTAAAAATAGGAACCAAAAGCTGCTAGATTTATTAATGGCAATTAAAATGAAAATAACTATGCCTAAATAGGATGATAATTCTGCCTTCTTCGTCCTAGGACTAATAAATTTGAAGGTTGTTTCAATAGCAACGGGTCTTTTTGTATCCGGATGATTAGAGTCGGGGAGATTGACGATGACATAAGGTGGAATTTCTGGCAAAGAGAAAGTTTGGGCAAGGTTGTCCTGCCGTTTGCGGATAGAGGTCAGCTTTTCGACTTTATCATTGCGATGGCAAACCGGGCAGCGACTAAACGCCTCGACATCTTCGATGCGCAAACGATGAGTTTGTCCGCAATAATCGCAAACATAAGTAGACGCGTCCTTCTGGATGGTAAGCTTTCCACCACAGGAAGGGCAACTGAGTGTGATTAATTCATTCATCGTCTAATTCTCCTCTTTTGGGTCAGTAAATCATCCTTCTGCATGGTCGGTGCCTTTGCTCGATATATTATAGTCTACCTCAAACTTAATGAAGTCATACCAACTTTTAGAATATATCTTGCAACTTATCTATTAAAATAATGAACCCATCGGTTATGGGTTCATTTTCACTGTAATTTATTTTTAGGCAAGTCGAACAAAAACTATACCCTGCCTCTCAACAACAGCTGTGGAGTTAGCGAAACCACACCTGCGTGCAGAAGAGGACAAACAGCACCCAAGCTGCAGAGAACACCAGCGCAATCAATAGTCCCGCCAAAACAGCATGGAAAGTGAATTACCAGGCTTCAGCTTTGGTCATCTGCGCGCGATCTGTTTGCCCTGAGGCAACTGCACGATCTCATTCACGGTTTTCACGCCAGATGCATTCGTCATGTTAAGGCACGTCATCCAGTTCCATGCTGCAGATGACACGGCCATTCGTGTCTAAAAAGGTACCGAGAAATGAGTGTTCATTTCTCATTACCTTTTCTAACCATGGAAAAAATTCCAATAATCCCAATGACAATACCGA
>LDZT01000010.1_pt1 | contig 29467 bp, 49 predicted proteins | sample 615521 | NCBI WGS metagenome assembly LDZT01 (sample SAMN03408292, study PRJNA278302) | terrestrial metagenome | isolation source: oil reservoir sample SB1 | place: USA: Alaska, North Slope, Schrader Bluff formation | collected 2011-09 | reverse complement strand
CTTTGCCTTCCATTCATGTGGAGATGGTGGACGGTATGCCGCAAGACACAATGCCTATAACTGGAATGGAACAACTGGAATCGCCCCTGTTTTTGATGCTCACGGCAATGAAGGCGTTGGCGGAAATTATGCCTCTATGGGCACAGAGGTATCTTATAATTTAATTACATCTACGAATAATGAGAGCATTAGGATTGAAGATGCAAGAGGCGGCAAGCATCTAGTTAATAACAACGATGCTATCACCACCAGCGGGGTTGACATGACCACAAAAGAGGAATTTTCTGACGATTGCAACCCCACAAACAACGGATCGGCAACGAGTGATGGTGAGCCGCAGCACGTTTCAGGTACTTATTTTTGGGGAAATACGAAGAATGGAAGCACTCCCGTAAACGCGACTATTGCAATAGAGTGCTCGACTACTACTTGCTCAGTACAGAATTGCCTGGCAGAGAACGTGGACTTCTTTAATACGACCTACTCATACACCCCTTACACATACCCGCATCCATTGAGGGTACATACCACGACCTATGTCCCCTGGGTTCATTGAAGAAACGCACTTCCATCATAGATGTTTTCCAACATCTCCCGATACTCTTCCTCTGCCGAGTCCTTTTTGAAAAGATGATAAAAAAAAGAATACTCATGAAGGTCAGGAGAAAGATTAAGCAACAAAATGCTCCGATTGCCCGTAACATCTTTTTCATTTGTTTACCCTCCCGCAAGCTACTTACCCCAAAACCCCCAAAATGTTAAGGGATTTCTGTGTTTATTAGCATCACCGGGGCAGGGGTTAGCTGGCAGTAGGCTCGGCTTTGCGGTTCTTAAATGCCTTATATAAATTTTTCACTGTTTCCCAAGACTGGCAATCACGATCTGCTCTTTGTTCATCGGGACAATCTCTCCATGCTTCTCGCAGATTGATAATCACTTCCTCCACTGGGGCAAGCCTCCCGCGAAGGTCGGCGAGTTCTTGCCTTAATGTGTCTATTTCGGCACACTTTTCCTGATTCTTATCGTGATAATATTTCACCTTCTCCCGTTCCGCTTCCAGTTCGGCTTCTGCTTTATCTCTTTCATATAAGGTGATAGCCCAATTTGTTACGGCGCAAACATAATGAGAGATTAAACTCTCTCGATCCATTTGTTCTGCTTCTTTAACTGCTCCCTTTTGAAATTCAACCACATCATTAATATCGTGGATTTCCTTAACGGCGAGATTGCACTTATTAATTATCTCTATGACATCAGAGTAAAGTGCATATCTTCCATTTGGGACTTCATGCATTCCCATGTAAGCGGTTCCGTTTAATCCAGCTTCATACCTCTTAATCTCGCTCATACTCTCTCCTTCAAGAATGTTTTCAGGGCTTCACAGAAGCGTTGGGGGTGGATAAGGTGCAGCATTTGGGCCATTATAATCAAAACCAATTCTTCCATATCGTACCTTTTAGGTAACTGTTTCCTGAGATACCATTCTATAAAATCGGTAAAAAATTTCTTCTCCTGCGCCCGTTCCCAAAGCCAGCCGAAACCGTCCCATGTTGAAAAAAATGATGGATAGCTATACGGAACATCATTGCCGTCCCCCTCCCGCGCCAATATCTCATATAGTCTCTGATCTTCCATGTCTCTCCTCCTGGGTTAGTCGGCTTTACCAATAACGATTCGTTTATTAAAAAGACGATCTGTATATTTCTTCCAGAATGTTTTCGGTAGGGCCGGATGCTGATAAGAAGACATTACCTCAATCATCTTGCTATCTTTGTCTTTATCAACAACGATATAGACCATCTTGCTACCTGTCCATGCTAATGGGGATTCAAATACATCTCCAATATTGATTCTACTAAAAGGCATTCCCGTCATACCCCCTCCTTTCTCACCAGTTTCTCAGTACCCTAAAAAGTCCCCGCCCATGTAAGGGGCGGCTAAATGCGTGTTTTGCCGGATGCGTCCCCCGGCTAATGCCCTTGAATTTTATGAGGTCTAATCATCGGATCGTCTCCCGTCACGGGCATCACCCCCTTTCCTATCTACATCCTATCAGCAAAATTTATTGACATGAAAACCCTTTTATATTAAATAGTTTAGGAACAGCGTCGAGGGTTCGAGTTCCTCCTTTAAAATTACTGCATCACTTTTTCCTGCCATACCTAAGCCGTACTCCACAAATACCCTTTATTCTATTGACGTTTATCTATATAAGGTTTTAACTCCTTCCTTTAGTAAGTATAGGTAAGAAACCGCTATAAGCGGAGAATATACCTTAGTATTTTCTTTAATTTTCTAACTCCTTAAACTTAGCACAAGGTATCTGTGATATAGCAATAAGTGATGACTTAACCCACATAACTGCATCTTCCATATTCTTATATCGCGTCATTCCTATTCCAGTTTCTCCATTTGAATCATCATACCATATTACAAAACAAAGTCCGTTAGATTTCTTTATTTTGTCCATAGTATAATCTTGAAATGGAGTTACATTTAGTTTACCGTTCCTCATTATCTTAAATTCAAAACTCACAAATAAACCACCATAGCACATAAGAATGTCTGGTATTCCTCTTGTTTGCATCGGTTCACCATGAGTTTTGAAAAACCAACATAATGGATCATTCTGAAATGGCTTCATAAATTGTGCAAGAAAATCATTTTCCCTTTTGGGGAACTGTCTTTTTTTCTGATATACTTTAGGCATCTTCTTTTACCTCCATAGTTGGCATACAGCCATACGTTGATTCTTTTTCGCTTAACCTACAAAGTTTCTTAACAAATTTTAATTCATCTTCAGTCAATTTTAATTTAATGTAAGTTGAATCATCGCATCCATGTAACGCTATTTGGTATTTTTTACCCATTTCTTTTTACCTCCAATTGCATTCTTTTTAGCAACTTAATAAACTCTGGCGTTTTTATATAAAAAGTTTTCCTTCTTGTTATACAATTACCAGCAACTAATTTAGATTTTAAATCCTTTACATAATCTCTTGACTTACCAGAAAAATCAACAAGATCATCATAAAGTATTGTATTAGTAGCAAGCATTTTATTTACAAATCTTTCTGAATCATCAAGCAACCTTATTTCTTTTTCAATTCCATCTATGTCAGATATTTTAGACTCATCACGTTTATTGTTTGAAAAGTCAAGGTATCCAAAGTAAGGTGAATCATATATTTGTTGTAAGTAATATGTTATAAATTGAACATGTTCCTTATGAACAATTACATTAATACCATCTTCTGTCGAAAACAATCTACATGCAAGAGCAACTGCTAATTTAGCAATCTTAATTCTTTGTACACTACCCTGCACCAAAGGAATTGCATCGCTATATTTATTGCTCATATCAATTGCTGATTTAAGTATTTCATCCTCTGCATCTTTGGTGAATTTGATATTTTCTTCTTTTCTGCTCCATGTCCACATTATAAGTTTATGACATAGTTCGGAAGTATATTTATGTTCTGGCTTTTTATGACTTGCCGTGTTTATTTTCTCTATGCCAACATCTTCTTTGGCGACAACTATAGCGAAGTCAAGCCTGGATATATCTTCGGCTCTCCCCATGAGTTCTCTAATTGCTTCAACTCCTGTAGAATAGTATGAAATTGATTTTGTTGATCGTGGGTTTGAAATCCAAATAAGTCTGACTCTACTTGTGGTTTTTCTTGTGCTGCCAACCACAGTCCTCTCAGCCACCCCATTGTCACGGATGGAACTAAGGTTGCTGATTCCGGCAGGATCAAGGCCATTTGCCTCATCCAACAATACCAATCGTCCATCGTTAATTGGGAGAACACCCCAACTGAACGTGACATCCCTTCCAACTTGAGACATACCGCCGACAAGTCCTGGTAGAGTTGCTGACTCGAGGGTGACATACTCTCCCACTCTATAGTGATGACATAGTTTGACTGCTGTTTTGGTTTTGCCAGTTCTTGTATCCCCAATTGCCAGCATTTCAGTCCAGCCCTTAGCCACAACCGAGTCGAGGAGCTTAAATCGAAGTACCGAGTGAAATACCAAGTCGTATCCAAAGAGTAAATTTTCTCGTCCAATGATTACCTCCGGTATGTTGTATGATAAGTCTCGTGATATTTCATAAGTTCTTTCATCTATTCCAGCATAACTGTTAATCCGTGGATTGAATATTCTTAAATCATCTATATCTTTTGGTTCAAGTTGGAACAACTCCAGGTTTGACATTTCTGGTTCAGCACTAACAAACAGTTGTGTGGCTTCTTGAGTTTTTGCATCTGGTATTGTCTTTCCCTTAAACCTATATGCCTTATTTATTTGTAAATTATGTCCTTTACTGTAACACTTTCTGACTATAAATTGTCTATCTATTCGTTCCGAATCTATCATCGGAGCTACAAATATTTCTTCTATTGTTTGAGTGTCCATTTCCATTTTGAATTGATTGCAATTGTGTATTCCGCATAATGTTTTTATTTTATTTTTCTGTTCACCCTGTGTACATTTAATCAAATCCAATGATTGAGATTCATCAATTTCTTTAACATATTTACCACCAACAAAGAATAATATGCAGTTTTTACATGTATCACCGCGAGTAGTCTCGCAAGACAAATGCAACTTCTTTGGTGCAAAGAACGGGGAAAAGTTTTTACCTATTGCCATAGCTCTATAGGTTACATCTTTTCCATAATAATCTTCGCTTACTGCTGCGTAATAATCAATTTCTTCATAATCCTTATTATCAACTACCTCAACGTAATCAATCCTTATTGCGTTTTCAACACATTTGTTCCACGTTGCGGTAAAATCTACACTTTGATCTATACAATACAAAACTAAATCTGTAAAATCTCCCTTTACTGGAAGTATTTTATGCGGTAAATTTATGACATATGTTTCTGCTGCGAATTTGGATATTGCCTCAGATAAAACCTTTGCCCCTTTGGCTCCAGCATCATCCACGTCATAACATATATAAACTTTCTTGTTCTCAAAGCTAGGTAGTAATTCAGCACGGAATGTCCCTTCACCATTTGCAAACGTAACAGCCGGAAGTCCCATTTGCGTAGCCAGTATGGTGTCTGGTTCCCCTCCGAAGATAATAACAATCTCTTGTCTAAGTATATCTTCTGGCCAGAGACGAACTTGATTATGTCCTTCAATGCCGAGAAACTTTTGCTTTGTTTTATGCAGTACATCATATTTCCTTATGTTTAAAAGTCGTCCGTCCTTATTATGTATTGGTATATAAACTCTTTCATCGCTCCATCCCAACTTGAAATCAATTATCGTTTGTATAGTCCAACCACGCTTTACGAGTAGTAGCTTCTGGAGATCAGGTGAACTTAGCAATTTTTCATGGGCAACCTTAGCTTCCGTAGGTGTAAGAACCGGAGCCTTTTGGTTTCCTAATATGTCATTCTTTGCCTTTGTAAAAGAACAACGGTGATACTTCATATAAAAATCGAATATATCACCACCAATATTACACGAATGACAATAATAAAGACCTTCTTCAAGGTCTAAGCTACAACTTGGATCACTATCTGCATGGAAAGGACAGATGACATTTTGTTTCCTTACTGTTTCTTTCAAGTCGGGAAAGTAACGCTTGTAAAATTCCAAGAATTTCATAAGCGAACCTTTCCTGATAAAATTTTGGTTGCCTGTCTCTCCAGGCTGTCACGACTTGGTAACCGTCGTTCGTTCTACATGCCAGTTCTGAACGGCCTCAATGCATGTAGATGAGGGGTTCCGTCCAATGGATTTGGTCTTCCATTACATAGCAAATAATGCTAGTATGATGCTTACGGTTTCATCCCACAATTCTTCTTATGTCCAGTTAAATGATCAATACCCATAGCGCCAAGTTGATCTATAGTTGTTTTATTTAATGGTCTTTCCCATCCAGCAACACGTTGGAAACAGTTAGGACAAAAACCATCCATAGACAACTCAAGTCGTCTTATCCTTTCCATTAAATCAACAGAATCTTCGTTTGGTTTTTCTGCTTCTTTAGCCATTAGAATGGTACATCCTTTTCACCGTTTTTTAAACCTTGGCCGATGAAAACCTCATCAGCTTTCAATGCCTTTTTGATATACACGTTTGTAAATTCACCTTTGGTTTTAACTTCAATCTCGAAAGGCTTGTCTAAAAGATTGCTAAAATGTTCTTTCTGGACACTGTTCCATTTGAAGTTTACCGGAACACCCAACATACGCAAATCTCTTGTAAGCCAGTCAAGATTCTGTACGTTGTCCATATTACACCATTTGAAGATAGTACGGTGAGCATACTTACCGTTCATAACTTCAAATTCCATAACGCATTTAATCTTTCCGTCCTTCATTTCTTTGAAGTAAATTTTGTCAAGTCTGCATTGATAGGTGGCATCTGGTGGCATACCTCCAGCATCTTCCACTTGTCCGGGGTCGTGTTCGCCTGAAATGTGATCTAAAAATCCATCAACCGCTTCTGTCATTTCGTTTCTCCTTTCCCGTATTTGTTAAACACTTCCTCAATACGTTTCCAGTTAGGTTGGTCTTTGAGGATTTCAATGTCACCATAGGATGCAAGTCTTTTCGTTCTGTCTCCCGCTATATAAGTTTCGTTAGGAGTTGTTCTTATAATTCGTCTATATCCATCCTTGTCTTGAATAGCAGTCATAAACATGATAATTCCGGTCAGTCCGTCAATCATGTTCCATATATATCCCTGTAACGTAGGAACGCTTCTGGTTATGGTTGCAGTTCTTGTTTTAACTTCACGCTCATCAACATGTGAAATAAGAACAAGACCATAGGGACTGAGGGCAAGTTTTGTCAAAGGACGCATAAACTCATCCTTTACCATATCGTAACCCTTACCCCACTCAAGATCAGACGGATGCTGTACTTTGTGTTTTTCCATAAGATAAGCAACGCATTGTTTATGTAATCTATCTACTGTATCAATGGCGGCAACCTTGAATTTGTGTTCCCCCTTCACAAACTCTGCGCATGTTTCCAGAAACGTAAACCAATCAGATATAGATTTCTGATAACACTCCAGAGCATCAAGGCCACCGCCGGTGTTAAAGAAAAGCACATCGTCTATTTCAGAAACGAGTGTACTCTTACCTATCTTTGGAATACCGTAAAGAAATATAACGTGATCCATCAAGTTGAGTTTTGGCTTTGTTTTTTCAGTTGGTAAGCTCATATCCATCCCTCCAATTCTTCAATTAGTTGTTGTATTGTTTCTTTGTCGTCAAATTTCAAGCAAACTGTATGTCCGTATTGGTTTGTAATGTCCAAGTAAATTCTTCCTTCATCAAATGAGGAATCTTTGAAGTTTACACCGTGCATTTCAAACTCACAGTATTTGCTCATACGTTTACTCCTTGTAGTCTAAGCACAGATAAAACTCTTTCATAAAGAAGGTTGAACGCTTCATAGAACTTATGTGAGTGATCCATAATACCATTGTAGTGAACCACTTCATGTACCAAAGTGTTTATAAAATTGGTATTTTCTATTGATGGTTCACCTGTTAAATCCAAACTAATCCAAATCTGTTTAGTGTTTGCCCTCCCATATGCTTTATGATCGTGTCTTAAATGTACAGCGTCTGGTGTAGGCAATTTAAGTCTTGGATTCTGCGCAAGTATTTTGAATATGCGTTCAATCACTTCTTCATAATCAAGCGGCTTCATCATCGTCCTCTTTTTCTTCTGTTTGTTCTTGTTTAACCTCATAGTAAGTGTTTAATGTTTCTGATGTCGGATTACTACAGTATTCTAACATACTACATGGAGAAAATTTTCCGAGACAATTCACCCCCTTTTGTACAAATTTATTTTGAACATGACACCATACCAAATCTTCTAATATTTTATCAAAGTTTGGTTTAAATCTTTCAATTGCTTCCGGCTTAAACTCCGGTGCTTGCTGAATAAATAGGTTCTCAGGCTCTTTACTGTAAAGAGTAAGTATTTCTTGTCTATACTGTTCCAGAGTTTGTTTCTTTTTCAACCTAATGCCGGTCTTTTTCATCCATCTATACAGCACACCTTTAGGATTTACCTTACCCATTAATAATGACAACCAATATGTGTTTATCTGGAAATCAACAGGTAGGGACAGTATCATATTCTTGTTTATTTGTGCTGTTGTTTTAAGTTCAAGAATATTGATTCCACCCCACATATCAGTGGCCAGCCCATCAAGTCTGCAAGTTATTATAATCTTGTATCCCATCTTAATAAATTCCATTTTCGTATGGAACTCTGGTAAGATTTCAACAACATGACTTGCTCTATTCAAATACATTTCATTGTATCCGGTAATTAAACCTTGAGCAAGAACACCTTGGGTTAAAAGATCATCAACTTCTTCTTGTTTTGTAACAAGCAGAGTCTTTTCTTCTTGCAGTTTTTCGATGTATGCAAGACAAAACTCAAGAGGCTCACCTTTATGCAACCAATAAACACTCTTAGCTACACAATCACCAATGTTGATATTTTTATTTCTTTTCCGTTTGGAATACTTTAAAACAGATTGCATATAATACTTAAACGGACAAGTCATAAAATTTGCAATATCATGTTGATGAATATCTATGGTTTTGTAAGATATTGGTCTGGTAATTGATCTAGTTCTTCTTGCCATAAGTATCTCCCGCAATAAGTACAGCGTTGCCAAATGGTTATTAGTTTATTATTCCAATTATAAACTGGAATAGTCTGTATTTCTGGATGTGGACATTCAAAACAGGCCAGCTTGTTGTTCGTCAGCATCAGATTTCGCTTTCTCTTTCTTCTTCGATTTAGTTTGTCCTTTTATAAAATCATCCCATCCTTTCGTTATATCATCCTTGTAATTCCACCAATTGCCTGGACTGTTAATGAAATTTTTCATGGCCTTTACTGTAGGGTTGTCCGTATATGGCATAATATATGGAACGTGATCATAATTTATCAGGATTTGACAACGGTACAAATCTTCCTTCCATGTTGTATTATATCCTGCTAAAACATAGAACCGTGCCTTTATGTCATACTCTTTTGCAAACTGCAATCCACGAAGAATAAGCTGTTCGTCCTTCATTCTGTCCCAAGCAAAATGGTAACGTCCGTCAAACTTTGTTTTCTTTATTGCCTCTGCTTTTTCAGCATCTAATAATCTAATATCCAGACCGTGTTCCTTAAGTATTAAATTCTCTTTCCAAATTTCCTCAAAAGTGTCTTTCCAAAATGGGTCCATAAAGGTATTATTATTCATCAAACAAATTTTCTTAAACCTTTTATCGTGGAACTCCCATATACTATGGTGACGCTTATCAGGTTGCTTAAATGTTTTAGTTAAGCAAAACTCACACCTACGGTAACACGGTCTGAACGTATATCCAATGCTGAAATCATTCTTTTTATACAAATCATAATCAGGTTTAATTCTTTCAATATGTGGAGGTAAATTAACATCAGGATATTGTGGCCCTCCACACTCATTAGCAGTTGCAAACCTGCCGTTGTTCTTGTTGTGATCAAACAATACACTTGCATAAACATAGTCATATTGTTTCAGCGTATCATTTAGATGAACTTCATCACCTTGACTCTTGTGAAATGCGGATAATTTCATCAAAGCAAGATTGTAATCTGGCGCGTCTGTCATCAGACCGATTATCTTTTTCATTGTCGCTAACTCCCGCTATCGGTTTCACTTCAAAAATAATTCCAGTTTTGTCAACTATAACAGAAAAAGAATCAATTGCAAAATCAACGATTTTTATCTCTTTGATTTCGTAACTAGCCTCACCAAGATATTTCATTCCAGGTATCCTCACTTCTTTTTTGACCGGAACTTCATGAATATCACACATTTTCATATTAATACATTCAAATAAAAATTTATCTTTGTATCCAGTTTCTTTTGAAAGTTTGTGAATACAGTTATAATATGCCGCATTTAATCCTCTGGCATACGTCCAGTATGTGTAAGTGTCACCGAGAAATCTTATTATCCCTCTGTATCGTTTCATTTTTCCTCCTTGAACTCAATCTTACCACATTCTTCAACTCTATGAAATTTGTTTGCTAAATCTTGAAGTGCTTTTTGTGCTTCTTGTGCTTCTTTGCATTCTGAAAAATCAAAACGACAAAAATGATAAGCAAGCTGCGCAGCAAGTCTAAGTTCAGCTTTTATATTAAAACATGAACAACGGAAAGTAAACCCTGTTGAAAAATCAAGATTGGCCCCTGACAGATTGGCCCCTGACAGATTGGCCCATGACAGATCGGCCCCTGAATCAATTGCTTTTTTTACAGCAATTTTTATCGAAGTTGTTTCAATAGAAAATATAATTTCACCATTAAATCTGTTTTTAATTTCATAAAGTTTTTTCATTGTCATTCTCCCTTCAAGTTTATTGTGTCGCCACCGTCAGCTAATATGTTGTTGAAGTCGTCTGATTTCTTGTATCGTTTATCAGTATCAAGTTTCAAATATCCTTTTTTAATCAATGCTTTCACTATTTGATCATTGTCATCCAAACACTTAACCAAATCGTGACGATAAAAGCATTGATTCATACTTAAATATCTTCTTTGATGTTCGTCAAGCACCAAAATATTAGGCAAGAACGCTTCATCTAACAACTTTTCAGTTGGCTCATAAAACCTTCCACCAATTTTCCTTACATAACCACCTTCAATCAGTACCGAATATGTATAATCCAATACTGATCCAGATACAACAAAAGCATTATTTATGTCTCTTAGCTGCATCTTGGAACAAATGAAGTTGGGATTCCGAATTTTGAACTCGTGCGATCTGGCCATCTGTCGCCTCCGTGTCTGGATATTCTTCTTCAATTGACTTTATAACTATGTTTACTTCTGTATCTCTGTCCTCAGCAGTTGCACATACAATAAAACATCTACTGGTAGGACATTCATTTATGTATTTTATATCTTCATCGGTTAAAGCACCAACTTGGTGACAAAGTTTTGTATACAATTCACAGCAAAGCTTTTCGATTTCTTCTGAAGTTGGTAATTCATTCTTGTCGCATTCAACATTGTAAAGGAATTGTCTTACATGATCGAAAGTGTAGTCAACGAGTTCAGAAACAGCTTGATCTTTCATTTTCAGTCTCCCTTTCAGATGTAGTGTGTGTGGGTAAAAACTTGGGGGCTGACAACATGGGCTATGTATTCATCTTCTTGAAAAAGATTTAGTACAGCCCCCAAGACGGTCACTTATTTTTTTTCTTTCTTCCTCCGCTTGTAAACTCTTTTCTTCTTTGGTTTTTCTTCATCTTCCGGTTCAAGAATGACAATCATGTACTTGATTTTCATTACCACTCCTATTCGGAATAGACTTCAACCTCCCCTTCGTCATTGCGCATTACAAGCATTTTCTCGTCGTCTTTGTTAAATTCAATCGCATTGAGTTCGCAATCGTCAGTTACTCCATTACTCTCCATTTCCGCTTTAAATTCTCCCCAAGTCATTTCTGGCATAAATCTATTCCTCCGTGTATTTTTTCGGCATTACGCCCTGCCGGTGGGTTGCTAATATTTCGGGAGAGTGCCGTTAAACACTCCCCCTAGAGGCTTTCTGTTCGAGCACGCCTGGGATAACATCCGTTCCTCTTTGGCCCGTTTCGTTTTGCAGATTAACTTCTGTCTATGCGACAGTAACGGTCAAGTCCTATCTGCTCAATCCCTCGATCAGTAAAGGTAAGAAATTCTCACTACCTTTGATTTTCCTTTGTATAAATAACTGTTATATTTATTGACTTGCTCTATCCAACTATTCCCTTGATGTATAACTATCATTCTAGCCTTATCATTTGTCTTAATTGGGATAAAGACAAACAATAAGATTAGAAGGATAATCCAAGCAAGTCTGGACGTTCTTCTGTTTTGATATATGTTATAGTCTATTCTCTCCATCTGCTTCCCTTACAAACATTGTTCCTTTGATATAATCAGGCTCAACCTTATAACCTTTTCTCCTAAGTGCATCAGCACAAGATTTAAGTACAGCTTGCATTTTCTTTTTGGTCATTGGATATGTGATTGTTAATTTCATATTTCCTTTATATATGTGGTAATGTCAGGCAGGGTCGAAGGGAGACTCAAACCCTACCTGCATTACCAGCCCCTCCCCACAAGGGGCTATCTGTCTATTCTTCTAATTTTATTATATTTATTCAGCACTTTATTTATTGTATTTATTGCATCATTTATAATATCAATATCTTCTGTTTCATATGTCACCACTCCAAATTCCTCAAATAATTGCCTAGCATCCTTACCTTTGTATCGTTGTAAATGACCGATATACTTATCATCGCAGTAAAGATGGGTTGGCTTTTTCTTTCTCATTTCATTCACCTAGACTAGGAGATATTAAACCATGCCTTAATAAACATATACCAAAAAGATACAATAACTATTCCCGTTATTACCAATGTTATATAGTGTGCAAGAGCTTCTGATTCCGGTGAGCGTTTCAATCTATTGTCCATTTCAGCCTCCAATTCGTTTTTGTCTATCCAGTTTCCGTTGCTTTTTCTTACTTATTGGCTTATATTTTCTTACAAGATTGCCACCACTTCCAACAACATATCTATCTCCAGATTTTCCAAATGTTACTGATCTTCCTACTAAATCTTTCCTTCCTGGCCAATATCTTTCATCTACCTTTTTTTCCATTATATCGTCCATTTTCAGCCTCCCATGAGTGATCTGTAGTCTCTGGTCACAATATCAGCCACCGATTTTTTGCTTCTCAACACCTTATATATTGTTATATCTATTGTATCTTTGCAGAGCAGGTCGATGTATGTGACTTGGTTCCTTTGTCCTGCTCTATGAGTTCTATCCTCAGATTGTAATCTTTGTTCAAGGGAATATGAATTGGAGAAGTAAACCACGATAGTTCCGGCCACAAGATCAATCCCATGCCCACCCGTACTAGCAGTACCAATAATAACTTTAACATCTGGATTGTTTTGAAATTCGGAGACATTTCTAGTGCGTTGGTCATTGTTTATATCTCCATACATTTGTACATATTTTATCTTGAGTTCTTCGCAAAGTCTTGAAATGTTCCTAACATCCTGCCTAAATCTCGCCCAAATAACAACCTTACTAGAATTAGATTCCTCAAGTATGTCACGTAAAGCATCAAGTTTCGGATTTTCATCAAAATTAACCTCCTTCCCATGTTCATCTACCACAAATCCCGATGTTATTTGACTTAACCTAAGTAATTGCGTTAGTATAATCGCCGCTGTAACGTGTTCGCTACCTTCAATTTGAGTTATGGCATACTTAACCATTTCCTTGTACTTCTCTTGGTTATATGCCGGCAAAGTGAGTATTCTGTTATCATACATTTTGTCCGGTATGTCTATGCAGTCCTTCTTTAAGAATCGTGTGCTCGATTTATACATCTTATCAGACACTTCTTTTAATGCCCATTCACCTTTACTGATTAATTTGAATCCTTGTTTCCAAAAGTATTTGTCAAGAAAAGCATCGTAATTAAGACCAAATGTTTTACCTGAATCAAGAAAAGCATATTGACTAAATACATCATACGCGTGCTGTGTAATTGGAGTACCTGTAAGGATTGCTTTATATTCTGTACGTAAACCCAAGTCAAGTACTGCCTTTGTTCTGTTAGCTCTTGGATTTTTGATTTTAGTCGTTTCGTCACAGATTATCATCCACCTTTCATTTACTATTTCAAGCAAATCATCAACCATCAAAGCTGCTGATTCAAAGTTGATAACTATTGCTTCATAATCCATTTTAAGCAAGTCTAACTTTTCATCCCTATTTTTACCCTTTATTGCAACTGCTTGGATTTCTTCCCTGCCCCATTTTTCAATCTCAACCACCCACTTGTCAAGCATAGACACAGGGCAGATAATCAACAAATGATCAACCTTCCCTTGTCTACGCTTGATTTCATATCCTTCGACTCCAGCCCTTGTTTTGCCAGTACCCATTTCCCACAGGTAGGCGTGATAATCTGTCTTTTGCTGCCAGTATTGACTCACATGTTGATTCTTGAATGGTTCCGGCATACCATCCTTCTTGTATATTTTAGGAAAGCGCGATACATTATCAAGATTAATCCTAGTAAGAAATGTATCGTCTGCAACCTTAGTGATACGTTTTTGAAGATATTTATAAATCCCTTCCCAAAGTGAAAACTTCCAAATCCATCTGTATTCATTCCATCTGTCAGACCCTCCATCTGGATGATCTTTGAAAAGAATCTGTATGTTTTCATCATTCATAGGGAAGAAATAACGATTGCCTTTTTGACGCCATATACCACCTTTTAAATTAAACCTCTGGTATGCATTTTTAGCGTCTATGCATATTGTGTGATTCTCTCCCGAATACCAAAAAATTACAGTTTGTGTGTGATCTTTTTCCATTCCATCCTCTCCAGTTGTGGGGTAACTGTTCTTTCAATCAGGGCATTGAGAGCCTGTCAGTCTCAATACCCTTGTTCAAAAAACAGTCGGTAGCTCTCCCATGTACTTAGTTTATTCCATTCAATCACCTCCTTTATAATGAAGTGCGTTTAACCTTAAACACTACCTCTATCGGTGTCTTATCCTCTGCATCAAAGGAGAATGTTACCCTGTCTTTACCTTCAAGCGTAAGCAATGTTGCTACATTTTCCTTGTACAGTTCTTTCAACTTGGTTTCTACCGCTTGAGTCATTGGCCCAAATGCTTCTTTTAGGGCATCCATCTGTTTACGTGCTTCTTTGTATTTCAGCACAAGATTAGGATCAATATCTGGTTTGGTTATATTGTCTGTACCGTTGGCCATTACTCTATGCCCTCCTTTTTAAATTTATTAATCCATCTTTTATTGGCAATAATCTTGGCAAGTCCCTTGCGTTTTTCCCTAGCTTCATCTGTTAAATCAAATGTAAGGTCTAACCACTTTCTATAAGGTGAATTTGAAGATTTTTCACAATAAAAACCTTCATCTATTTTAGGTTTTTTACCCCAAGTAATCGGACACAAACTACAATCAGGATCACCTTTTTTCTTTGTAAATTCACAAGCAAAGCAATTATTTAATATTTCACCTTTAGAATCCCAATTGTCAGGAACGTAACCCATTTGTTTAATAACATATTTTTTATTTTGACTACCAGTTTCCGCCAGTATAAGCCACATTCTCTTACATTCCGCATGTGCTTTTTTAAATGTAATCTTTTCCTCCATTGTTCTATTCCTCCCCAAAGCATCTTTTCCTGCGCTCACATTTATTACACTCTTTAGTGTAAACCGTCAGTCCATCCATCATATAACATGCAGCCCTCTCCATCTTTTGAATGATGTCAAAATCCCTCATCATTTCCGGGCTGAACTGTCCTTTTTGAATAAGTGCCGAATATTTGGCAGAGAATTTAACTTTGGCTTGAACCTTGAAATCTTCTATGGCCTGTAATTGCATGTCTTTAATCTGAGCATTGAAATACTCATTAGCAGTTTCAGCTCTTTTCTTGTTGCGGTAAGATTCTGCCTCCATCAGCAGCAAGGCAGAGTATCTGAGTTTGGAATCTGTTGAGTTTTCAATAATATCAATTAACCTGCGAATTTCTTCCGCTTTCTTTTCTCCGGTTAATTGTCTTAAATCCGGCAAAGAATTGTTTGGTTTGGGTTTATCGGGTAAGGTTTCTTGAACGTACTCTGGAAATACAAACTCGTTGCAATCTTGATTGTTCATAATGTCTCCCTTCTGTGTTTGGTTTGTGGGGTGTTAGGCTACACGCCTGCCAGCATAAGCAACTTGACTAACTCTTAATTTGCCAAGCCAAGACTTCTTGAGGCATGTTACGCATACATTATAAAGATGCTTCTCATCAACTGTAATTGCGAAGTTTGCATCATTATTCCTGCATTCTTCGCAATGTATCCAGATAGCATCTGTAATGTTCATGATTTCAACAAAGTGGTAAGTCTGTACTTCCTTGCGGGTTCTTTCATATTCGCCCTCTTTCTTCCAATCATGCCAGGGAAAAAGCTCTTTGTAAAGGCGTTCCCGCTCTTGACTTGCTTTGGCGATATTCTGGAGAGTTAAAGAAGTGGAAACAGATTTAGTTCTAGTAATCGTTAACCTGCCGTCTATGGATTTAATCATGGTATCGTCACCCAATACCTGCCTGTTTACCATTAATTCCTCTTGAAAATCCCGCACCGCTTGAATGTGTTCTGCTCTGTTCATTATGTTCTCCCTTCTTTTGGTTTGTGGGGTTAAAGGTTTATGGAACGTATCGCCATCTTTTATATGATTGAATACAGAGTATGGTTCCTTCACTTACTCCATATTTATCAGCTAAATCAACAGCCCGCATATTATCACATTCTCTAATGAATTTAACATCCGCAGGTTCTAATCTGCGTTGTCCTAGTGTGTCTTGCTCGTAATAGTCTAGATTGATAATGGCCCTCATATGTGATGGATTAATACAGGCTAAATTACCACAAGTTGCTAAGAGTTTTTGATCAAGCTCCAAAGTAGGATAAATTTCGTTATAGAGTTTTATCCTAACCTGATTAACTCCTTTACCGGCCATGATATGACAGCCTTTGGAATTGATAGTAAATTTGATTTCTTTCTTTTTAGTGGGCATTTTCTAAAATCTTTACAGTTTCTTTTAATTCTTTTAATAAATTAATTTGTCTATCATCTTTTGCATTTCCCATTAAAGTGAGATATGTTATCAAATTTTTTAATTTTAATATTTGATTAGATTTAGTTTTAGGTGGCATTTTTTACCTTTTTATTTTTATCGTATCATAGTATTAAGGAAAAGTCAAGGAAATTATTATATAATATTTTCCTTAATAATATCGTATAGTTAGATAAGGGGTAAAGGGTAATAGTATATAGTAATAAGGAATAGGAGCGTAAGTATAGGAAATTACTTAGGTTTTCGGAGTATAAAAGGGCAGGGTAAAAATAGTAATAATTACGGATAGTTAGGACTATTAGTGTTTATAGTCTTTGTGCTACAAAAAAATCAAGAAAGTGTCCAGATGGATAAACAACATATACTGAAATTCTGAACATTTTTAATGCATCTAAAAAACTCTGTTCATCTTTAAATGAGTGATATGAATCTTGACATTTTACAAATATATTATATTTCCAAGAATTTGAATCATAAAATATAATATGATTTTTTATTCTATTTAATAATCTAATAAGATTTGTTTTGTTATAATCTGGCATTAAAAGGGAGTAATGTATTTCTTCTTGATTCTTTATTGGAATAGATACGAATGTTGGTTTGAAGTCTGGATAGTATTCTCTAACATAATTATTTGGTAATATTCTATGTTGTAGTTTTCTTTTTAAAATATGCTCTACCTGTTGTTGTAGTTTTAATCTATCTTCTGTTAATTTAGGCATAGTTTTAATGTTCCTTTATTGTATTTTTTATTTATAGTGCTATAGTTTATAAAAAAAGTCAAGAGGAAAATATATAAGTAAAATCAATTACTTAGATAGTATTTAGTACGTAAGTTATTGATTTTATTACGTTTAAAAAAAAAGTGATAAATTACCCAAATTTTTATAGTTTAGAGTACGTAAGTTATTGATTTTATTAATGAATATCCATTTGCGCAGAATCACGTCATGTCGTTATATTATATTTCCTAAATTGGATTTATATAGTACTCCCCTCTTACCTAAGATTTACCACTTAATTTATGTTTACTATTTTATGTTATATAATTATAATGTTAGTATATTACCACTCATAATTAGGGGGTACTCTCTCAGAATGACTTCTAAAAAAAAAAAAAAAAAAATAATAATATAAAAATAACTCAAAGGAAAGGTAATAATAAAAAATAAATAAAATATTAATAATATTAGATACTTACCTTATATCCTTAATAAGTAGATTAGTTGAAATAGTGTAGGTGGTTGGATGTAGGACGTGTAAAATTTCACAAGGGGGTAAAGGGGTAATGGGTTAATAAGGAAAAATAGGAAAAATAGTTAGTGGGCAATAAAAAACCCGCTTATTCAGCGGGTTCTTTATTGAATGCGAGGTTCTATTTACGGCGCATCGGGCTTGGGTGTTTCTGTTTCCTCTTTTTCTTTCTTCTCAGCTTCCTTGGCCCTTTTAGCTGCCTTGTTGGCTTCAACTTTGGTCTTGCGTGCCGTTTCACTAAGAAGCTGAATTCCGAATTCATCAGTTACCTTGAAGTTAATTCCAATTTGTCCAACGGGATCAGCTTCGCTTTTCGTACCGTTGAAAAGATTCCTGATAACTTCGATATTGGATTCGTAAACTGCCTTGATCTGTTCCAGAAACAACGCAACTTCGGGAATGATTTCCTTCTCTGCGCGTTTCTTTTCTTCTTTAGGGATAAGACCTTCCTTCTTTGCCTGTTTTACGGTTTTCTCCAGTTCCTTAAACTGGGACATGAAAGCCATAATCTGTTCGGGAGTCATTTCCTTGATATTGACATTGCTAAGGTCTGCCATTTTTTTAATTCCTCCGTATGTTTTAGTTGTTTGGTGGATTCGGTCACCTTCCGAGTAAGTCCAGCATTCTTACCAGCTCTATTATTTGAAAAGAGTATACTATAAAAGGAGCTATTTGTCAAGCTATTTGTTCCAAAATTCTTCTATTTTTTTATCTATTATTTTAAATACTCTATCGGTAAGCTCTCGATCTTCTAAGATAGCTTCGGTAATTTTGTTGGGGTTAGTGTCCAGTAATATTGAATAAGTCTTTTCTCATGGCCTTTGCACATTCAATGCACATTGCTTTATCATCAAACATCATCATCATTCCGTCATGGTCGCAGTTCTCAGAGTACTTATTGATTAAGCCGATAATCCGGTTTTTCCTCTCCTGCATTTCCCCTATACTAAGTTTTATTCTTTCCACTTCTTTGTTGCCTCCTTTTGTTTTTTTTATTTTATTATACTACAGACCGAAATAAAAAGCAAGCGTTATTTTAACCTTATTCGTCTGGATTATAGGGTATTTTAAGGATTCGCGTGGAGCTTAGGGGGTAGGGGGTGTGCGCCTCCCCCGGCGCGCATGGGGGACATAGGTGCAAAATTAGATGTCAACAATTTTTCCATCCATTCTTTTTACTATATTACTTTATCCCTTTACATTTTCTTAAATCTATGATACTATCAAACAAAAATCTTTGGAGGAATTTATGTCTACTGATCATGTTATTCTATTTCCGTCTACAGTTAAAATGCCAATTGATCAATTTATATCACGCTTCGATAAAGAATTTACAATTTGGAATTGCGGATGTGGTTGTAATACATTTTTTTGGACAGTATCACACGAACTAGTATGTACTGTATGTAAAACAATTCAAGTATTCTAACGGAGGCTACTAATGATAAAAATAGGTGAAGCAACTTATTCCCCAACTCAATTACTAGTCAATTACGCTGAACAAGGCAATCTAACCATCGGTAAATTCTGTTCCATAGGCACGGATGTAAGAGTCTACTTAGGTGGAAACCATAGGTCAGATTGGTTAACCACTCATCCATTACATAAATACTTCAATCCTAAAGATCACATTGATTCAGACATTCCAGGCTACCCCGGTACAAATGGTGACGTAACCATAGGAAACGATGTATGGTTAGCTGATAGAGTAGTTATTCATTCAGGAGTTATCATTCCAAATGGATGTATTATAGGTTCGGATTCTGTAGTACGTGAATATGATAATGATTTTCTTAATGAGTTTGGTATATATCTTGGCAATCCATTGCAGAAGGTTGGCACTAGAGGACAAGCTGCATTACTTCACCTGAAACTTTCTATTCCTTGGTGGGATTGGCCTATGGAATATATCAAGGAAATTTATCCTTTGCTGCAAGCGAGTGACTATAAACCTGTTGTAGAATATTTCTTCTTTAATAAAGAGAAAATACAAGATGAGATTTCTAGAAATAAAACTTGACATTTTTAAAAAAGTCCGGTATAAAGAAAATAAACAATAATCTAATTTGAGGTAGAACAATGTCAATATCAGCTAGGTGTAGGTGCGGCGATGTTCTTACAATAAGAAGGATGGAGGATAACGGGCAGATTACACTTGAACCATGCAATAATTGCGTAATAGCTGGTTACGCACTTGGTTTTGCAGACGCTACTGAGGAAGAAAGTGAAAAGACTGAGTTTGATGATATATACGGTGGAACTGGTAGGCGGTCTGTATGATACAGTGTTATTACTGTAAAAGACAAGAAAAGAAGGAAGTGTTCTTTAATACAGCCGAAGAATATATTCAACATTTGAAAGTATGTTCTAGTTGGGCATATGAATTAAAACATCCCAATGAAGGAAGGGTTAGGCGTCTGAGCGCGGGTGTTGGTAGGGAAGCTGGACAAAATTCGGGTAAGCTGCTTCGTCCTCCGGCCCGATCCCCCAAGCCCAGCTTCCTTACCTCCTTAATTATGTGTGTTAAATGCTTTATACATAATAGGCAGCATTGTGGCAACTAAAGCAGCTAAAATATACATGATACCCAAGGGTTATCATCCTGTAACTCAACAGTATGTTAATTCGGTTAATGGCGATCTTTCTTTATTATATATATATAATGAGGATGGGGAGCAGGTTACGGTAGATGATGGCTTTGCGCTTGATGATATTGTGCGGAGGATACAAGAAAGAGGATCGAGCGAAGTTGTTTCATTGACTGCTATTGTTGAGGATTCCGGCTCTACTCAATGGGAATCGGGTGTAAATTGGCAAGAAGGTGTAAGTTGGAAATGAGATGGAATGTACGGACGTTACAGTTGCTAAACCACTAGCTTTATCCTTAGGTGCGCAGTATGTAAAAGATAAAGCACTTCTTGGGAAGCCGGTTACAACTCTTGCCAAGATGTCAGGGTTGACTGTAAATGACGTATTTGGCAAATTAAGAACGGAGTTGGATAAGTCTGATTTAGAACAGACCATAAGGTATGCGGAGGTTGGGCTTTCATACATTGCTGTAATTGACAGAAATAGGATGCGGAGTGAGTTAGGCATAGAGTTCATTAAGGCAATGGATTCTATACTTAAAATAGTTAGGTTGGGTTTGGAGTCGAAGGAGCATTGGATAAAGCGGAAGGCGATGAAGCTGCATGCTTATCTTATGGATGAGGCAGGGGAGAAGAAAAGATTTGTTGAAAGTGTTTTAGTAGATGATGCTTTCAAGAGGATTCAGGAGAGCAAAGATAATATAAGTAAATTGGAGAGTGAGATACTGGAGTTCGAGCGCGATAATCTAACTGGTGTTTTTCAAGCGAGTACGATTTCTGATAATGCAGCTTAATGAAGAACAAAAAGAATTACGATCCAAGTACAAGGATAATCATTACCTTTTGTGCAAGGATTTGCTTGGTTATCGTGACCTCACCGTAGGTTTCCACTGGAATCGTGTCTGTAAGAAACTTAACGAACAAAGACTAAAATCCATACGTCTCTGGCTGCTTCCGCGTGGTCATTTCAAGACGACAATCTTGACTATTGGGCAGGGTATCCGACTCCAACTCAACAATCCTGCAATAAGGATAGCGATTGTTTCGGGAGTCTTGGCGAATGCTCAAACGATGGTTACAGCCATAGGTAATCATTATTTGACGAACGACAAATTTCGTTTGTTCTTCCCTGAATGGTGTCCTGTAAAGCCACAAGCACCAGAGACAGTGTGGACTAGAAGCAATATTGAAGTGCCGAACAGGTATTCAAATGGTGGGCTTCGTGTTATGGAGAACACATTTGAGGCGTTTGGTTCGGATTCTACATTAACATCTCGCCACTTTGACCATATCATTCTTGACGACTTGGTTACTAAAGAGAACTCCACAACATTAGATCAGTTGAATAAGATCAAAGAATTTTTCAAGGCATGCTTTCCTTTGCGGGATAATCCGCGAACTCCTATGGATGTTGTTGGTACTATATGGGATGATAATGACCTTTATATGGATATGATTGCAGGCCAATTTGGTGATGATATAGAAGTCATTAAGTTCCCTTGTAGGATCAATGGACAACCTATATTTCCTGAACGGTATCCTGAACATGAGTTGAAATCCATTAAGAAATCTATGGGAACATATATGTTCTCTTGTTGTTATGAGCTTGAACCGTTGCCGGAAGAAGCTCAGATATTTAAAGAGAAGTATTTCCAGTATTTTGACATTAATCCTGCAACGCATACTATAGTTAGGGATGATGGTGTTGAATTTCCAGTAGGCGATTGTTATATGACAATTGACGGTGCTACTGAAGGCGGTGATGATTATTTTGTTATTGAAATTGGTATGATGGATTACCAAAATCACATATATATTCTTGATGCTTGGTGGGAAAGGGAGACTTGTGATCCGGTTAAATTTCTTGACAAGATGGTTGAGAAATATTTCGAGTGGTCTTGTATAAAATTTGCTGGTCAGAAGTCTTTGATTGAGAAGATGCTTCTCTCGTTCCTCAAGAAAAAGATGATGGACGAGAAGATATATATGAGTTGGGAGCCACTTGGAAAGAACACACGTGAGAACAAGGAATTTTCCATAAAAAAGTTACAACCTTGGTATGAATCGCGTCACGTTTGGCATAATAAAAAACTGGAAGGTACGGAGTTTGAAAATCAACTTCTTAGATTTCCAAAGGCAAAGCATGATGACCTTCCCGATAGTGAACAAATGCTTCTGGAAATACTTAAGCCATCTTCTAAAGTCAGTCAGACTAAAAATTATGAACGCAATTCTCTCGAAATGTGGAAAAGAAGGTTAAAGAGAGCATTGACGACTGGTGTTATAAATGAGAGGACGTATTAATGGCTAAGAAGCGGCAAAACGATGCTATTATATGGCATGAACGTATTGAGCGTGCTAAAAAAGTTCGCAAGGAGAAGATGAAACTTGCGAAGAAATACGTCCAGTTCTATAAAGGTAATCAGTGGGGGGATAGGAAAACCATATTTAAGGACAAGCCGACTGTTAATTTGATATTTCCTCATGTTAAAAGCCAACTTCCATACCTGTATTTTCAGAACCCCAAATGGTTTGTAAGACCTACAGGTAAAGATGTACAACAATGGATTGAAAATGCCAATACTGCACAATATTATTTGAACTATTACGCCAATTATAATATTGGAGTGTCTCTTAAAAAACACATCAGGGCAGCGATACTTGACGCCTTCTTTTTCTTTGGTGTAATAAAAACTGGATACGTTCCTGATATTGAAGTTAATCCAAATTATGGTAAATTTAAAATAAAAGGTTATGATGACGACAATAATCCTGTATATGAAACAAACGATCAGGGTCAATTTATAAAGGACGAACTCGAAGAACTTATAACTAAAGATAAATTCTTCTGTAAACGTAGATCGCCTGGTGCTTTTCTGTTTGATTTGGAGGAAGAAACATTCATTGAAGATGGACGATATATAATAGAACAAATACATACCAGCTTGGATGCATTCAAGAAAGATAAAAGGTATGTTAATAAGTCTGATTTAAAAGAAACATATTCCGTTAAATCTGGAATTGATCTTGATGATACATCCTTAAAGAAAAAAGAAGGTTATGATGAACTTCTGGAAGATATTAAACGTCTTACAATATATGAGATTTACGATATTGAGAATGATAGACTTATTGTAGTATCTGATAGTAATCAGGAGCAACTACATAGGAAGGATGAAATGCCGGAAGGTATTGATAAACATCCTTATTCCTTCTTGTATTTCAATCAGATACCTGATGAGATATATCCTATGTCTGATATTCAACCTCTGAAAGAAATTCAGGAGGAATATAATATTGGACGTGCGATGATTAATGCACATGCTAAGAAATTCGGCAGGAAGTATGCTTATATACCATCTGGATTCCATGATGAATCTATGGAGGAAATGAAAAATCCTGATGATGGAGCATTGGTCAAAGTTAAAGAACTTCCACTTGCTAAGATATTGGAACCTATACCTGATCCAGCTTTAGATGCTGCTGTGTTTCAGAATTTCGAGCAATGCAAACAGGATTTCTGGCAAGTTGGTGGAGCTAATGAGTATGATAGGGGTGGTGTTGAAAGAAGGAAAACTGCTTATGAGGCTTCTCAGATAACCCAGGGTTCTGGAGTTCGCAAAGAAGATAGGCGTTCATTGGTTGAGGATTTTGCTACTGATATTGGCAAAAAACTTCTTATGTCAATGCAAGCTAATATGTCTACCCAAGATGCAATTAATATAGGTGGTGAAGGTAAAGCTGCCAACTGGATAACTGTAAGCCCTGATGATATTCAGGGGCATTTTGTTGTTAATGTTGAGGTTGGAAGTACATCACCTAAAATTCCTGAAAATGAAAGATCGGATTTTATGATGATGATGCAGATGATTCCTGCATTTCCACCAGAAATTATACAAACTAAGATTAATTTCAATGGTTTATTTAATGTATTCTCAAGGATGTTCTCGACCTTTACTGCTGAGGAAATTCTTAATACTCCAGAACAAGAGGAAATGGAGAGGCAAAAACAGTTAAGAAATCAGATGATTCAAAACGCTCTTGCAAATACAGGGAATCCCAATAATATGCAAAAGGGTAGTCCTCCTGCACCGAAAGGAAAGAACAGTGCCTCTGTTTGATTTTAAATGTCCTGAATGTGGACATGAACACATAGATGTTTATCGGAATGTTTCTGAGATGGAGAACTGCTGTTTTCCATTCTGTGACAAATGTGGTAATAAAACTGAGGTTATGTATCATCGCATAACAACTAATTGTGTTAATTTTGAAGCTCAATGGGTTCGTGATATTGATGATAAGCCTGTATTTGTTCGTAACAGAAATGAACTTCGTGATGCTATAGCAAGACATAATGATAGTGAGCTTGCTTCAAAACAAGGCAGATTAAGAACATATGAACCTAAATTGACACGGAGAGAAGTATGAGTGAGTTGCTTCACGAACAACAACTGTTTGCGAAAAATATAGCTCGCCTTATAATATATTTGAATACCAAAGGATATGAGGTTACTTTTGGTGAAGCGCAGAGAACTCAAGAGCAAGCTGAATTATACGCTCGACAAGGAAAAGGGTCTAAATATTCCAACCATATAATTCGTCTTGCCATTGATTTAATGCTTTTTCGTGGTGATATTTACTTGAAAAGTTGTGCTGACTACCAGATAGCTGGAGATTTTTGGAAATCCCTCCATTCCCTCAATAGGTGGGGTGGTGATTTTAAATCTAAGGACGGAAATCATTTCAGTATGTTATATCAGGGGAGGGCGTGATGTTTAAGAAATGGATTGTTAATGTTCTTATAGGTATAGATCAACTTGGAAATGCTATCTGGATGGGTGATCCTGATGAAACCATTTCTTCAAGACTTGGAAAACTAAAAGTTAAACACGGAGGCAAGATTCCATGGTGGCCTAATCCGCTTGCAAAGGTTATTGATTGGGGTCTTGATAAGATAGATAAAAATCATAGCATTGATGCTATCGAAAAAGACGAAGGAAAACAACAAATAGTGGAGGACTTATGAATACATGGCTTAAAGGGTTGGTAAGTGCTGCGATTGGTGCGGCGGCTAATTCTGTAACGGTTATTATAGTAGCTCCTGAAACTTTTAACTTGCAAGAAGGTTTGCCTAAACTTGCTTCTGTTGCTGCTATATCAGCTATGGTTGTTGCTGCAAATTATCTTAAAAAGAGTCCTTTACCGTAACTAAAAAAAATGGGGGAATGGAGGAAATTATGGGTAATGAAGTGATTTCAGACGATGGAAGAACTCTAACAGTGTTTGTCGAAGAAGGTAATGACATTGTTGAGGACAAAGGTGGTAATGACATCCAAGATGGAATGGATGATCTTGTAAATTTTGATGTTTCTAAGGTTCCAGAGGAACATCGTAATATCTTTGAACAGCTTGTTAATAGCGTTAAAGAGCAGAAGCTGTCAATCGACAATCTGAAAACAAGATCAGATATGGTCGATTTGATGAAAACGATGCTTGAGCGAAAACAAGTCTCAGTTCAGGATGATAAACCGGAACCAAAAAAGCGAGAAAAACTTGTCGATAAGTTGAAGTTTGCGGATGACGATTATTATGCCCCATTCTTCAAGGTTATTGCCGGAGCATTGGATGAGATTGTTGAATCTCAGGTAAACAATGCAAGAGTTGTGGAGAGCGAATCGAAGCAAGCGTTTGAGACTCGCTTCCGGTCATACCTTACCGACAACAAGCTAACCAGAGAAGTTATAGCCAAAATGGATGAACTTGCTTCCACTCTCGGTGATGCTTCATTGGGCTACAAGAACCCTGCTTTTAAGGACTTGAAAAGACTCCATAAGCTCGCATGTGCAGAACTTGGAATTAAATTTGGTGAAGAATCTGTGAAGAAAATTGATGATTCTAAAAAGAATCAGAATGATAACCAGAGAAAACCAAATCCCAAAAATCGCATTGAGATGAGTAGTTCCCGTAAAGGTGAACAAGAGCCTAAGAAAATAAATTCAATGAAAGATGCCTTTGAAAAAGCCAAAGAGGATTTGGCGAATCGTTGAGGCAGGAAGGAGGCTTAAATGCCAGTTAATTCTATCACTTATAACTTTGACGATCTTCTTACAAGCACTTGGATGAATTATCGTTCAAAGTTGTACGATAATATCTTTAATGCATGTCCGTTCTGGTACTGGATTCATGCAAATGGTCGTAAGAGAATTGAAGATGGTGGAGAAAGGATTGTTATTCCTCTGGAATACGGACGCAACTCTACCATTAAATCCATGACGAGTGGGTATGATGTTATTGATACGACTCCGCAGGAAGGAATGACTGCCGCTTATTTTGAATGGAAAGAAATTGCTGGTTCTACCACGATTGCCAATAAAGAATTGGCGAAAAACCAGGGGTCGAATAAGATTATTGATCTTCTCCAGCAGAAGGCTAATAATACTGAAATGTCGATGACAGAAGTTGTCAACGCCATGATGCTTGCTTTCACAGCAGGTAATGGTGGTGCTGACCTCACTCCGCTTTACAAACTGATTCAGAAAACTCCGTCCGGTTCCGATACTGTAGGTGGAATCAATCAGTCCTCATACAGTTGGTGGAGGAATGTTATTAAATCTTCGTCTGCAACAACTTGGGCAGGATTTATTTCTGAGATGTTGAATCTCTATCTGTCCTGCTCTAAGGGTGGATCGAAGGGAAAACGTAGTCATCCTGATCAGATTCTTTGCGATCAGAAGTATTATGAGTGCTATGAAAATGCTTGCCGTGCAAAAGGTCAGATCATAATGACAAATGAAACGGTAGCAGACCTTGGTTTTGGCGGCCTTAAATTCAAAGGGGCCACTCTGATGTGGGACGAATATGTTCCTTCGGTGCAGGATGAAGTTGCTATTACGGTTGATACTGTTGACAGCTATTGGGACTCCTACACGAAATCTACTGGAACATTCATCAATTCAGAGTTTATTGAATTTGTTGTTTGTAAAGGTCAGGATTTTACTGTTGGCCCGTTTATTCAGCCTGAAAACCAGAAAGCAAAAACATCCATTATTTATCTTATGGGTGAACTTTGCTGTTCTAATAGGAAAAAACAGGGTGTTCATTATAATGTTTCCCAAGCTATAGCCGCTTAACAAAATTCAAATATAAGGAGGTTGTCGTTATGCTGTTTTCGAGACTTAATCGTACTGATCCTGAAAAAGTTTTCATTTCCGTTAAAGCGGGTGAAGCACTTTTGATTGGTCGTCCCGTTTGTCTGCACTTCAATGGTACAGATGATGGAAAGGTTGGCTATCTTGCTGATGCCGCTACTGATGGAACCCTTGTTGTTGGTCTTGCAGATAAGGCAATTGCTTCCGGTTCCTATGGGTTGGTTCAGTGCTATGGTTATCGTTCCGATGCGCAGATAATCAATGCTTCTGATGCAGCGGCTGATTGCGGTGCAGTTATGGCCGTAGGTTCTGCATCTTCTGGTCATCTGTATATGTCTGTTTCGGTTGGTGCCGCTTCTGGTATTCAGCCCAACTTTGTTCTTGCTCTTTCTGCATCCAAAACAACTTCTACTACTCTTTATACTGGTGGGGTGTTCATCAGGTGCATGTAACTGTTTACAGGTGCTATGCTTGTCATAAGATAGTCACCGATGTTGAAATTGAGAAGTTCGGGAAATGCCCCTTCTGCTCTGAAACCAGAGTAGCGGGGGCAAACCCCACTCGATGGGAAATAATTAAACTGTTTTTCAGACTATTATTCTTTAAGCCAAGGGGGGCTGAAAATGGAGGAAAGTAAGAAAATAAAGATAATGATAGCAACTAACTTATATCAAGTTGATCCTATTGTTTATTCTGGACATTTGCAATTATTTTATCGTCTTGGAAAAGAAGTGGAAAGATCGTTACATGGAGTAGAAATTGAAATTGCTGATCCTAAAGACCCTGCACTTGATGATATAGTTTTTACTGCTCCGTGGAGAACACCTATTGATAAAGCAAGAAATGATGCCGGTGAACTGGCTCTTTATTATAATTGTGATTATTTATTCTTTTATGATGATGATATGTACTTTCCTGATGCAAAAGTAATTATTGAAATGATTAAAAGAATTATAAATAATTCTGAAAAAATTCACATACTTCAAGCATTAGCTTTTATTCGTGGATACCCGTTTAAACCTATGATTTTCAAGCTGTATGAAGTTGGTGAAAACAAGAAAATGAAAGCATTTGAGGAGTATAAAGATTATGTTGAAGATGATGGTCTTGTCAAATGTGACGCTCTTGGCTGTTGTTGTACCATTATTGATACGAGACTTCTTAAAATGGTTCCTAAACCGTGGTTCCAGACAGGAACAGGACACACAGAGGACATATACTTCTGCGTAAAGGCAAATCATTATGTAGGTGGTATTGGAATCTATTGCGATACAACTGTTAAGATAGGACACTTGCTTGATAAAATAATACTTACAGAGGAAAACAGAGAAATATTGAAAGAGATACATGAAAAATATAATCTCAATCAATTATTTCTTCCTGATCCAACATTTATTCCTCTGCAAAAGATGAGCAAAACGATGCAATTCGATTTTGATCATCGCGAAAACCCCCTGACTAGGGAGTGTATACCAATTAGAAAGAAGGAGGAAACACAAGATGGCTGATGAATATTGGAAAAAGAACGAGCTTTATATTCGTCACGGAAGGGGGTATAGGCAATACCCATTTTCCTTTGGTGAGTTTGTGAGTTCGGATGGAACTGTTGTTGGTTCTGGTATGGTTCCTGATGGTGACGGAATTTATGATTATGATTTGCTTCCATCTGAATATGATTGTGCTCAGGATTTTGATCCGCAGTTTGATCCAGAGTTCCTGAAAAACAACGAACTTGCTACAGGAATTATGGAAAA
>LDZT01008369.1_pt1 | contig 29583 bp, 20 predicted proteins | sample 615521 | NCBI WGS metagenome assembly LDZT01 (sample SAMN03408292, study PRJNA278302) | terrestrial metagenome | isolation source: oil reservoir sample SB1 | place: USA: Alaska, North Slope, Schrader Bluff formation | collected 2011-09 | reverse complement strand
AGAAAAATATCTTACTTCCTCTTCTTCTCCTCTCCCTCGAAGGGAGAGGGTTAGGGTGAGGGGGTCAGAATATATTGTTCCTTATTTCAGAAAGAGTATTTTATAGTATCGAACTTTTTTGAAATTCCGATACTGTAAGATAATCAGGGGAGGTGTCCCCTGAAACCCCTGTCTAAAAATCAAGATGGTTCTTTATCACCCTCTTCCTTCCCCTCTACCTTGACGGGAGAGGGTTAGGGTGAGGGTGATAATATATTATAATTCAGGCAAACTCTTTAAGGCTTGTTCAATTTTATCCTGAGGGTATTCATAATCTTCTAACTTGCCGGCAAAATAATCTTGATAAGCTGCCATGTCCACATGACCATGCCCGCTTAAGGCTAACAGGATAGTCTTTGCTTCTCCCGATTCCCGGCATTTAATTGCCTCATCAATAGTAACCCGAATAGCATGGTCTGATTCAGGAGCACTTATAATTCCTTCATTTCGAGCAAAATCAACTCCCGCCTGAAAGGTTTCCAGCTGATGAACTGCCCTCGCTTCTACCAATCCTAAATTCAACAGATGACAGATAATTGGTGCCATACCATGATAACGCAGGCCTCCAGCATGAACAGGAGGAGGGATAAAGCCATGTCCTAAGGTATACATTTTCAGTAGAGGAGTCAATCCTGCTTCATCGCCAAAATCATAACGATACGGTCCTTTAGTCAGGGTTGGACAACTGGCTGGCTCTACGCTAATAATTCTTAAATCAGGATGCAAGCCATCAATCTTATCTTTAATAAAAGGTAAAAACATTCCGGCAAAATTGGAGCCTCCCCCCACACAACCAATAATAATATCAGGATATTCATCAATTTTTTCTAAAATTTTCTTGGTTTCCTGACCAATTACTGTTTGATGTAATAACACATGATTAAGAACACTGCCTAAGGAATAGTGGGTATCATCTCGGCTTACCGCTTCTTCTACTGCTTCACTGATGGCTAATCCTAAACTACCCAGGCAATTCGGGTCTCGGGCTAAAACATCCCGACCAGCCTTGGTTTGCTCAGAAGGGCTGGGAATACAATCAGCACCCCATACCTGCATCATTACCCTCCGATAAGGTTTCTGGTCGTAACTTATCCTCACCATATACACCTTAATCTCAATACCGAAACAGGCTCCGGCAAAAGCCAGAGCACTACCCCATTGACCAGCACCGGTCTCAGTGGTAATACGTTTAATTCCCTCTTGCTTATTGTAATAAGCCTGAGCTACAGCAGTATTGGGTTTATGACTACCCGGGGGACTGGAGCCTTCGTATTTGTAATATATTTTAGCAGGTGTCCTCAGAGCTTTTTCCAGCTGTCTCGCCCGGTAAAGTGTGGTCGGCCTCCAGAGACGGTATATATCACGCACTTCATCAGGAATTTCAATATATCTCTCCTGACTCATTTCCTGTTTAATTAATTCTAAAGGAAATAAAGGAGCTAAATCTTCTGGCTTAATGGGCTCTTTAGTTGCTGGATGTAATGGTGGTGGTAATGGTTCTGGTAAATCAGCCAGAATATTATACCAATATTGAGGCATTTCTTTTTCCTCTAACAAATATTTAACTTGTTCCATTTTTTAATTCCTTTCTTTTTTAATCATAGGTTCATTGTATTTAAAATTTAAATCTTTTTTATATGCTTATTTTACCGAAATTCATCTTCCCCCCTGATGGGGGGCCATCTTTTTGCTAATATTTTCAAAAACAAGTTATCCACTTTTCTGCTCTCCTTCCTTTTTCTGATTCATTTTACTTAAACTTTTTAATTCATTTAAACAAATAAAAAAGGCTTTTCATCCCTCACATATTTTAGTGCTAAGGGACGAAAAGCCTTTCGTGGTGCCACCCTTCTTTAGATTGTTTTTTAATCTTGGTAGAAGAACAAAGTATTAGAACAAAAAACAATCACTCTTTCAGGTTCGGTTGGAGTGGATAAATAAAAAAACCTTTCACCAAGAGGCGAAAGGTTAATTATTTCGTGGTGCCACTCTCCTTGAAACAGACCTTCTAATTTAAAATCTAAATGGTCTGTTCCCACTTTAAAAAGTACAGGTATAAAAAATACCGATACCCTTTCCCGTTCACGGGGGAAGACCGTCGGAACCTACTTTAAGATAATAATCTTTTTCAGACCGAAACTTGTGGGTCCATTTAGTACCATAAAGGCACCGTTTCTCATCAGCTGCGGCTTTCTGTATCCCTTAAGTAAGGTACTTATCTCCCACGCCTTGTTTTTATATTTTTTTTCATTTTACCATAACTGTCAAGTATTAATTAGCAATATTCAATATTATTTAAAAAATATAAAGAGGTAAGTACAACAATATTGTTTGTTCATTTATACCCGCATAAATAATATAAATTGTTTTCAGTTTGCAGTTTTTTTCTGTTTTCAGACTAAAGAGGTAAGCATAAATGTAGACGTAAAAAATTTTTTAAATAAGGAGTAATACAATTAATTCATTGATTTATAAGTATTTTTCTAAAATTCTAAGGGTAAGCTAATTAGAATTACTTTATATTATGCTATAATATTTTATAGTTTCGGAATTTCAATAATTTCGATACTATAAAATAATATTAAGTATTATTTCTTCAATAAGGAACAATATATTCTGAGACTCTCACCCTAACCCTCTCCTTTCCAGGGAGAGCTAGTGGAGAAGGATACAAGTTTTGAATAGTGTAAAACAAAAAAATAGATTATTTCACTGGTTTTTAATACCGGTAACTATTATTATAGTCTTTCTGGCAGTATTATATTTTTATATCAATAGTGAAAATTTTCTTAAAAATGCAAAATCAGTACTTATAACTCAATTGGAAAATCGTCTCGGGAACCAGATAGAAATTGACTCTGTAGACTCTATCTCCTTCCATTCCATCCAGTTATCCAATTTCATGATATACCAGGAAAACCTTGAGCAAAAAGATGTCTTTTTTAAAGCAGAAAAGGTAAAGGTTAAATTTTCCCTATTTTTACCATTTTGGAAATGGAAAGACTGGCAATTAAATATACCGGAAATTACTTTTTCTCAAGCCTATATAAATGTAACAAGGGAGTCCACCGGAGAATTTGATATACTGAGAAAACTAAATCTTAATCTAGAAGATATCAGTGAGAATATAATCATCCACCAGCTGAACTTTCAGAATAGTTACTTAGTATATCACGATGAGCTAATATACAACTACCATCAGGATTATCTTACCACGAAAGTAAGAAATGTTAAGGGATATTTTGATTTTACTCATTTACCAAAAATAGATTTTGATTTTGAGGGTGTGCAAGAAACAGATCAGGCCTCCTTAACCTTAAGTGGCTTCTCTTTCCTAAATCAACGAAAATATTCTTTGGACTTTCATTTTCAAAATGCAGATATTACCCATTTTCAATATTATTTAGACGCTGCCAAACAATTTAATGTTAGTCAAGGAAGATTTGATTTAGAACTCAATTTAAGCTTTTCTCCAGAATGGGAAACTGAAGATATATTCTGGCAGGGGAAAGCCACTTTTAGAGAAACTAATGCTAAACCGGACTTCTTAAAGCAAGTCCCTTTCGAACAAATCAGCGGTTCTGTTGATTTTAGCAAACCAGAAATAACAATCTTAGCTCTTAGTGGATTATATCATAATAATACTGTCCAATTAGCAGGATCGGTAATAACTGAGCCGGAAGTCTATGTTGACCTTAATATAGAAAGTAAAGGTCTTAATGCTTCTCTTCTAAAGGATGAAATTTCCTCCTTGGTCGGTGAATATAATGACTTTTCCTTAGCAGGTGAAGTTGATTTATCTGGCAATATCAGTGGTTTAATTGATGAATTCTATATTAGAGGGAATGTATTTGTTTCTGAAATAACCATAGCCAATATACCTTTTCGAAACAACAGTTGCTCTTTTCTATTATCTAATGATGGGTTAATCATAAATAAACTGGAATCTCGTGATCCAGAAGGTAACTTTTCAATTAGTGGTAATATAGACTGGTCTTTTAATGAGATACCCTTTTGCCAATTTTCTATCCAGACTTCTAACCTTTCCTTGCAACATCCCTTATTTAAAAAATTTTTGCCTCTGGAAGAATTATCAGGTAATATTGATGCACTTTTTCAAATCGAAAGTCAAAAACAGAATAGCTCTCGGTGGGATATTGCTGCTAACTTTTCAATAAATTCTTTAGCAAGAAAAGAATTTGCTCTGCCAGAACCGGTCAAAGGTAATATCAAATCAACCATAAATATTTCAGACTACCTGTTATCTATCGAGCAATGTAAACTGGAATCTGGTAAAAGCAATGCTTCTTTAAATGGTGAAATTCAATTTGAGGAACTGGTTCATTTTACTCTTGATTTTGCCTGCCAGATAGCTGATGTAGAAAAACTAACCAATGCCTTAGGATTAGAAGAGATGGAGATAGCTGGCGAGGCTGTTTTAAAGGGAAATATAGGAGGTGATTCCCGATATCCTGAAATTAATGCCGAATTATTTTTACCAGAATTTTCTATCCAGAACCAGCTATTAGGAGATATAAGTGGACAACTGGCTTATCGACAAAATAGGGTATCCCTAAAAAAGGTTACCTTTACCAATCAAGAGATAAAATTAGCTGGCGAAGGAGAAATCATTTTGCCTCCATCCGGATTACCAGAAATAGTTCTTTCCTATCAACTCTATCCTCTGACTCTCCAGTCATTAATAGAAACAATTAATTACCCCCTTCCTTTATCAGGTCAGACCAAGGGTACGGGTCAAATTAAAGGTACCTGGCCTGAGTTAACGGTCACTGGAAATCTCGAACTGGCCCAAATAGCTTATGATGACTACCAGTTAGGAGATGGTCAACTTAATTTTAGCTTAAAACCTGAAGAGGTAATTTCTGCTAAAAATAAAGAAAAGAATCTAGATAAAGCAAAAGGTAGGATTAGTAATTCCTATTCTCTAAATTTAGAGCATCTGGAGCTAAAAAGTGAAATGATGCAGTTGGCAGCAAAAGGTCAAATTGAATTGGGAGAAAAATATCCCTTTGGCTTAGAAGTTGACCTTTCTCATCTGGGATTTAATAATACATTTAGTAATATAATAGAAAATATCTATCCTGCTAATAATAACTTAGAAAAGTTCTTACCATCTCAGATAACTGGCAAGGCAAATATAACTGGCAATCAAGATGAACAACAAATTACTTTATCTTTCTTGCTTTCCCCTCAACAACCGGAAAATAATCCACCTTCTCAGCTGGAAGCGGCACTTCTTATAAATGAAGAAGGATTAGAAATTGCTAATTTAAGTTTAATTCAGTCCGAAGGTCTCTTTAAGGCTAATGGAAAGATAAACTCTGCTAAGAGTCTTGATATAAATTTTCAAACTGAACAATTAGACATACAGACCTTAATGAGTCTGGCTCAAATAGATGAAGTCGTAAAGGGTATTGTGGATATAAATGGTTCTTGTAAAGGAACTATTGACCAGCCAAATATATCACTCAAAGCCAAGATTAAGAAAGGTTATTTTAGAGAAGTTCAATTTGAGGACTTGCAAGGTGAATTATACTGGCAGAGCAAAACAAATCAGTTAGAAATTAAGGAATTAGCCATTGCCTTAGAAAAAGAATATCAGATATATGCCCACGGAAATATTCCTCTGGATAGTTTTCTTTTTGATAGGCAAAAAGAAGAAATAGATTTAGAGTCAGCATATCCTGAAATTCCACTGGATTTTCAAATTAAGATGAAGCATGCTGATCTAAATTTATTAAGGTTATTCTGGAAAGATACCTTTTCCGAAATTAGCGGTAACATTGACCTGGTACTTGTCTTAAGTGGTACCTCTGGGAATCCTATAGTAAATGGGACATTCGATATTGAGAAGGGAATTGTTAAACTGAATAACTTACCGATTCAAATTGGTGAATTTAATAGCTCAGTAAAAATAATAAATAATCAGGTTACCATCCCGCCAATATCTGTTAGCGCTTATGAAAACAATCTTAGCCTTTCGGGAAAATGTGAATTGATTAGGTTTTTACCGGAAAATATTTCCCTTACTATAAAAAATGAGAAACAAAAAATCATTTATCAGAATGTTTTAGAGAGTGAGGCTAATCTTGAGTTAGCGATAAGTAATTCAATTCTCAATCCGCATATCAGTGGTAAGCTGCTCCTTTCTAATGGACAATTGAATCTTAATAATTTATTAGAAATTGAGAAAAAAAATGGTATATCATTTTCATCTTTCCCTTTGGGAGAAAGTTTAGCAGGAGAGCTTGAGTTAGACATTGAACTACTTGATCCTTTTAAATTAAAAATGACTAATGTTGAAATTGAGGGAAGTGGTAGAATTAGCTTGCAAGGCTCGTTAAGAGAACCAGTCTTACAAGGTACCCTTGCCTTAAAAAAGGGTTATTTTATCTATCTTGAAAAAAGATTTTCTATAACAGATGGTCTTATCAGTATTAATGGTTTTACCTTAGATAATATTGATATTAATGCCAGAGCATACACCAATGTCCAGGGTATAGAAATAACCATCCATATCATAGGCAATCTTTCCAGTCCCCAGGTTCTACTTTCCTCACAGCCTGCTCTACGAGAAACTGAAATTTTGTCTTTATTGACCTTTGACCGAAATATTCAGGGTCTTTCCGAAGGAGAAATTAGTCAGCTACTATCCGAGGAGATGGTTAATATTCTTTTTCAAAGCTTACAGACAAACCTCTTTAAACGGATGGAACGGGAACTGGCTGAAGGACTAGGACTTGAATTTATTCATCTTTCTTATAATGAATCAGTAAATTCAGATGAACATCTCTTTTTTTTAGAAGACGTGAATCTAAAAGATTTAACCTTAGAGATTGGCAAAAAAGCTAATGACAATCTATTAATAACCTATTCTACCTCCCTGGATTTTCATGGAGAAAAAAGCCTGGGTATGGACTATCAAATCTCTTCTGACATCAGCTTTAATACTCAGTTTGAAACCTATTCTTTAAATATTAAAGAAGAGGATTATCGGTTCAAATTTGGCTTAGAGATTAGATTTTAAGGCTTAAAGTTGAGGTAAAAGAAACATTTATCCCTCTCATATTTTTAAATAATATAATTTTTTTATTATTTACTTATTTACAAATTAAAAAAAATGTTAGATAATATTATCGTAATTTTAAAAAATTTTGATAATATTAAATATATATAGATAATAAATAAAAGACAAGATAGAGTTTTCTTGAATTGTATTCTCTTTGAGGGGTTTCAGGGGACTCTTCCCCTGAATATCTGGTTTAGGAAATATTATTTATATTCTCTTAAAGTATCATAATTTTATTAAAATTCCGATACTTTAAGAGATAAGATACCAATTAGTTAAGTTAAATATATTATGACTTAATAATAATTTATTTAGGGATTATTCAAGGGAGGATTCTTCCTTTTGAATAATGTAATTCCATGATATTATAATATCATGGAATTGTCTCCAGTGATATTTTTGTTAGAGCTTTTTGTTACTTTTTACTTTGCTCTACCTTGCCTCTAAAGAAATGTTACTGAAGAAATAAAGAATATAGCTTTTAAAGAAGGAGGTAAGGAGATGCAAGGTAATAAGCTTTATGTAGGAAACCTTAGCTATGCCGTTAAAGAAGAACAGTTGAAGGAATTATTTGAAAACCATGGCACAGTGCAAAGTGTTAACATCATTGAAGGCAAAGGTTTTGGCTTTGTAGAAATGTCCACCAGCGAAGAAGCAGAAGCTGCTAAAGAAGCATTGAATAACCAAGAATTTCAAGGACGTCCCTTAAAGATTGATGAAGCCCGTCCTCGCCAACCCAGAAGAGATTATAATCCTGGTTCCAGAAAACGCTACTAATTAATAGTAGATAGCCACGGGTAAATACGTAATCCGTAGCATTTTTTGTATTTCTCGAACTTTGCTTAATGCCCTTTGGGTTCAGAAACCCTTTGGTATTATAATATAATACCAAAGGGTTTTTTACTTATATTTATATCCTCTTTTAATTTATATTTATATTATCGAACTTTTTAAAATTCGATACTATAAATTAATACAATTAATCATCATTTTAAATTAGAAACAATATAATTTACTATAATCTACCACCCTTACCCTGACCCTCTCCTGTAAAGAGAAATGATGATAAATTATTTGATTAAGGGGTCCTCAAGGGGAAGAATTCCCCTGAATATCTTGTTGGTAAAACAAGATAGATTTTCTTGGAAAGGTATTTGTATTTTCCTTAAGTGGTTTCAGGGGATACCTCCCCTGAATATCTTGCAGTATAGAAATTTCAAAAAAATTTTTTTAAAAGCTATTGACAAAGAAATTTTTTTCATTATAATTGTCAGTAGAAAATGATGCTATTAGCACATGATGTTAATAGCATTAATTAGAAAAACTAATAATATGAATGGAGGTGTTATTATGGATGTTGTTAGATGGGAACCAAGAAGAAATTTAGCGAGAAGCTTCTTTGATGATTTCTTTGATATAATGGAGAGTCCCGGTAGAGGTAGAAGAGGTTTACTGGAAGGTGGCATTTTGGAACCGGCTATTGACCTGATTGATAAAAAGGATAAACTTATTGCCAAAGTTGAACTTCCCGGGGTAGATAAGAAAGATGTTAAATTATCCATAACTGATAACAATTTAACTATTCAAGGTGAAATAAAGAAAGAGGAAGAAATTAAAAAAGAAGATTATTATTATCGCGAAAGAGCTTATGGCAATTTTGCCCGTACCATTTCTTTACCTGCTGAAGTTGATAAAGAAAAAATTAGTGCCAAGTTTAAAAATGGCATTTTAGAAATCACTATGCCTAAGAAACCGGAAGTTCAACCCAAAGAAATCACCATCGAAGCTGAGTAATAACTACTTAATCTTAGTTAAAAAATAGCTCCCAATACGGGAGCTATTTTTTTATTTATAATCTTTCCCAATAGATAAATAGCAATTTAGTAAGATTAGTAAAGTATTCCATAAACTCTTACCAGGCAGCTACAACTCCGTCTGCCCTGGGCTCAGTTGCTCCCAGTAAAACCCCCTTTCTATCTCTTAAAATGATTTGTCCTCTGCCAAATCCACTTGCATCCAAAGCTATTTCTATAATGTGACCTTTCCGCTCCAATACTTCGGCGATGTGTTTAGGAAATTTCTGCTCTACTTTCACTTTCTTACCTTCTACCCATTGCCAGCGTGGAGCATCAAGAGCAGCCTGGGGATTAAGTCGAAAATCTATCATATTCATAACTACTTGAACATGTCCTTGTGGTTGCATTAATCCCCCCATCACTCCAAAAGGACCAATTGCTTTGTTATCTTTACTTAAAAATCCAGGAATAATGGTATGATAGGTTTTCTTCCCGGACTTTAAGTAATTAGCCTGAGAAGGCTCTAAAGAAAAATTAGCTCCTCGATTTTGTAAAGAAATACCAGTCCCAGGGATAACTATTCCCGAACCAAAACCCAGATAATTACTTTGAATATAAGATACCATGTTACCTTGACTATCGGCAGTTGCCAGATAAACCGTATCATTACCGAATGGTTTTATAGGATAAGGATCACTAGCTTTATCGGTAATTAATTTTTTTCTCTGAAAAGCGTATCTGGTGGAAAGTAAATCTTCAATTTTTACTGACATTTCTGAAGGGTCTGTTATATAATTTGCTCCATCTATAAAGGCTAACTTAATGGCTTCAATCTGATGGTGAAAGGTCTCCGGTTCTTCTCTGGTCGAAAAATTAAACCCCTTTAAAATATTTAAAGCCATTTGAGCCACCAGGCCTTGACCGTTGGGTGGCATCTCCCAAACATCGTATCCTCGATAATCAATACTAACTGGATTGACCCATTCAGGAACAAATAAAGCCAGATCTTCTTTACGCAGATAACCATTATATTTTCGGGAAAAAGTATCAATTTTCTCGGCAATCTCTCCCCGATAAAAGGATTCGGTTTCACTATCAGCAATCTTTTGCAAGGTCTCAGCCTGCTCTGGCAATCGCCACAATTCACCCGGTTCAGGAGTGTGATTTCCTGGGGAAAAGGTTTCCAGCCAATATTGAAATATCTCTCCCTCTTTCCTACAATTCGAGTATGTTTGATAAGCTTTTTTCCATAAAGAGCTAACTACCGGAGAAACAGGAAATCCCTGTTGGGCATATTCTATGGCAGGAGAGAGGACTTTTCGAAAAGGAAGACAACCAAATTTTCTGGATAATTCTATCCACGCTGCCGGGGCTCCCGGAACGGTAACTGGTATCCAGCCAAAATTAGGAATTTTTTGATAACCTTCTTTTCTTAATAGCTCAGCTGAGATGGCCTTTGGGGCAGGGCCACTGGCATTCAAACCATAAAGTTTATCTTGATTCCAGATCAGAGCAAATGCATCTCCACCAATTCCATTAGAGGTGGGCTCCACCACAGTCAGGCAGGCTGCTGTGGCAACTGCAGCATCAATAGCATTACCACCCTCTCTGAGAATTGCCAAACCAGCTTGAGCAGCTAATGATTGAGAGGTGGCTACCATTCCATTTTTAGCAAAGACAACTCTTCTTTGAGAAGAATAGGGATAATATTGGTAGTCAAACAATTCCATTAGGTCCTCCTTTACCATTTACTATTTACTATATTATCTACCCATTTACTAATCTTTTATTAATTTCTATACAGTAAACAATGCACTGGCATAGCAGGCGACTTCAGGAAAAGAATCTTTCCAAACAATAGTACTTTTTTATCAGGATTTCAGATAAAAATATTCTGGCAATATATCTTAATCTTTATGGTAAAATTAGAATAATCCCCAGAGGTGGGCTGACATGGCCAAAATAGTAATAATCAGGAAAATTCTAATCCATTTATCTCCCTTGCTAACTGCAAAATTACTTCCCACATAAGCTCCAACGGCATTACCGATAGCTAATGTAGAACCGAGTAAAAAATTAATTTTTCCATTTATAATAAATACCAAAAGTGAGGAAATAGTGTATATCAGAATTATGAAAACTTTTAAACTATTTACCTTTACCAGAGACATACCAGTAATTAAAGTAAGTGCCACTATAATAATAAAACCCACTCCTGCTTGCATGAATCCACCATAAAAACCAATACCCAAAAAGGCTAATACGGCAACGATAATGCGAATAATGCCCCAATTCTCGCCTTCCATTTCTTTAATAAATCTTTTCTCCGGGCGTGTTAGTATGATTATTAGAACAACAATCATTACCACCCCCAGGATTTTCTCAAATAATTCTCCCGAAATAGTTATAGCTACTCTCGCTCCATAAATCGATCCTAAAACAGCTGGAATCCCTAAAAGTAGACCTATCTTGGGATAAAAATATCCTTTCCTGCGAAAATTGATAACTCCAACAATATTTTGTACAAAAATGGCAATACGGTTTGTCCCATTAGCTTCTGCTGCTGGTAAACCTAAAAAAATTAACATAGGCATAGTAAGAAGTGAGCCACCACCACCTAAAGTATTAAGAAAACCAGCTATCATACCGATAATTAAAACAAGACCAATCTGCCATAAATTCATACAACTCTCCTAAAATTGAACTATATATATTTTTGGAAATGATTTATTTACAATTCTTCAAGGTCTTAAAATAGTTTATAGATTGTACAGATGTTAATTCTCATTTGTATCTGTTCAGTCTATAAACCAAAAATTACTTTACATTTTAAATAGTTTAGAAAACCTTACTTATTTATTGAAATTAATATAAGCTAACAAATTTAACAGTGATTAATGAGTTCCATACAATATCGCACCTTGTTCTTGCAGTATTTTTTGTAGTTCAGAAACATCCTTTTCAAGTTCTCTCGGTGAAATACCGTGTTTAGCACATAGTGCTGCAGCAACTCCAGCTGCCTGCCCAGTGACCATGGTCTGTTGTAAAAATCTGTGGTAAGCATCTCTATCAGTCGAAATTGCCTTACCGGCAACTAATAAATGTTCAACATCTTTTGGTACCAAACATCTATAAGGGATATCATGTGATCCCCCGTCTTTGGGACGATACCGAATACCAGTTGTTATCGTATCAGAAGTAGCTACATGGTGTCCCCCAGCAGCAAATCCACTCTTACCAATAACATCAGGGAATTTCTTAGCATCCCCAACATCCTCACGAGTTAAATAGTAATCACCCATGATTCTTTTGCCTTCTCTAATTCTTACCTCAGGGCAAAGTCTAGTAAGATACATATTTTGGAAACCAGGAACATATTTTTTGAAACACTTGAAAGCTTTTTGAATTTGCTTTCTGCACTCAATTTCACAATAAGTGAGATCCCATGCATCATCAGGAGATCGTGCGGGAACTTGCGATGAATGCTGGAAATGTGCTAATATTTTTCTATTCTCATTATTACCTTTGGGCATAATAAAGAAACCCATGCCAGTTGTTTCAGGCCATTCCCCTTTTGCAAGGGCATTCTTTAAAATTGTAAAAAAGCCTCTCATTTCCCCAAGGTCTATAATGTTATTTGCTCTACTTAGAATTTCATACATCTCTTCTTTTGTTCTACCAGGGACATCAACACCATAAAATTCCCTTGGATTTACTCTTACATAGGTAAGAAATTCATCCCAATCAATACCATCACATGTGAAAGCCAACGTATGTGGTTGTATTTCTTCTTTAGGAACCATTTCCCAAGGGGCACCTGCTCTTGAAGCAATATAACCTTCCCCTGTACAATCAATAACTATTTTGCCCCGGATTTCTACTCTTCCATTTACATTTTCAACAACAACTCCAGTAACTTTATTACCTTCTTTAATTACATCCACAACTAGCGAATGCAATAATAAGGTAACACCACTTTCTTCCATCATGTCAAATATTAAAAGACCCCACCAATCAGGGTCAACATAGGAGAAGGTATAACCAGATCCTTCTCTATATTTACTATGATTATGAGGTAAGGCATGTCCTTCTTTTAATAATCTACTATGTGTTTCTTCCACGATTCCAGCAATAATCTGTTCACCTCGTTGGTTAAACAGCCATGCATAAGAGAAGCCAGGAGGTCCAGAAACATTCATCTGACCACCTAAAGCACCTAGACGTTCAATCAGAAGGGTTTTTGCTCCGACTCTGGCTGAAGAAATAGCAGCTGCAACCCCTGATGTTCCACCTCCACATATGATAACATCAAAATCTTTTTCGTACCTCATTTTAATTTTCTCCCTTTTTTATTCTATATTTTTTATTTAAAAAACAATGTCCATAAATATGAAAAAGGCATAAATAGGATAAGCGCTGGTATCATATTGGAAACCGGCAGTTTTTTAACCTCCATCATCCGTAACCCAATAAATAAAGTGAGTATTCCACCACCAGCAGCAAAATCAGCAGTCATTACATCATTTATATAGGGCAAAAGTAAGCTAGCAAGGGAAAAGCAGGTTGTCCCCACTACTAAAGTAGGAATGCTGATAAACATTACCAAATATCCTATAGTTGTGGCAAATATGATAGCAGTAAAAAAATCTAGAATTGATTTTACCATAAGAAGTGTTGTATTACCAGTCATACCTTCATATAGTGAGCCCAGGATAATACCGTTACTGGCACTAAATAATATTAACAAGGTAACAAAGTGACTGATTTTTTCTTTATCTACTTTTTTTTCTCCTTTTTGTAGTACTGTTTGCAGTTTCATAGAAAAATTGATTACCTTATCTTCGATATTTAACATCTGTCCTATAATAGTACCAAGAATCAGTGCCAATATCACCGGTGGAAGATTAACCACTTTAACAATAAAGGTAATTCCAAGAGCTAATCCACACCCCCCAAAAATTGAAGGTAACAACGCCTTAATATTATCAGGTATCCAACGATGACTTATAGCACCAATCAATCCTCCCATTAATATGGCAAAAAAGTTTACTGTAACACCTACCGGCACGTTTATCCTTTCTTAATTTGATATATCTATATCTTGTAATCTAATAAATCTGAAATCAGTCTTAATCATTGATTAACTTAATATTTTACATAGACAATCAGTTAAATAATTATCTAAGTAATAAATTGGGTAGCCATGTTACTAGCGGTGGAAAAATAATTATTAAAAACAAAGTTAATAACATAGCTGGTAAATATTTTATGGTTTCTCTTGTTACATCCTTCACCGGTACTTGACTTACATCAGAAGAAACAAAAAGACAAAGCCCAAATGGAGGAGTTATAGCACCTATTATTATTCCAACGATTAAAACTAACGCAAAATGAACCGGATCGATCCCTAAAGGAGTCACAGCAGGAAGCATTATTGGTGTTACTAACAAAACTGCTGATGCTGTATCTAAAAAACAACCAATAACCAAAAATATAATACAACAGATTAAAAACATTATTGGAATACTTCCTCCAGAGAGCGAACTCAATAAATCTCTTAGAACTTGAGGAAATCCCTCAATTGTAACTATCCAGGCAAAGAAACTGGCAACAGACATAATCAGCATAAAAACACCAGCAGTTCTAACTGTTTCTTCAAGCGTTCTCCATAAGCTTTTCCAGGTTATTTTTCTGTAGCATAATCCAAGAAATATTGCCCACCAGACTGCTAGTACTGCTGCCTCAGTAGGGGTACAAATACCGCCCATTATAGAACCTATAATAATAACAAAGGTCATCAAAGGAGGTATTGCTCCTGGAATAGTTTTAACAGCTTCCTTCCACGGTATTTTTGTTCGTGGCCATTTCTTACCTTCTGCGGTAAAAGCTGCTCGTAATGCAATCAATAACATTAATGATCCAGCCATAATAATTCCTGGGATAATGCCGCCATAGAATAGAGAAGCTACTGATATTTGAGCGATAGAACCTACAAGAACCATAATTTGACTTGGAGGTATAATTGGACCTAAAATGCTTGATGCTGCTGTAATACCAGCTGAGAAATCCGGTTTATAGCCAGCTTTTGTCATCATATCCATCTCTACAATACCTAAGCCTCCTACATCTGCAACTGCATTACCGGACATAGATGCAAAGAGCATACTAGCAAAGGCATTAGCATGTGCAAGACCTCCTCGAAATCTTCCTACCATTGCTATAGAAAAGCGTAACAACCGGTCAGTGACTCCTGATGTATTCATTAAGCGTCCTACAAAAAGAAAACCGGGCATAGCAATAATTGTAAAAGAAAGTAGCTGACTCATCATTTTTTGAGAAGCTACCGTAACTGGTACATGTGAATTCATCGTTAACCATATCAATGAAGGAAAACCAATAGAGAAAACTACTGGAACACCTAAAAAAAGCAATATTAGAAAAATACCAAAAATAATAATAATATTTATCAAGAATAATCAACCTCCTTCCAATTTGGTAATATTACATCTAACATAAATATAATATTAGCAATTATTTAAAGTTTTGATTGTTCTCGTTCTTCTCATCTTCTGAAATTAACTCTTTCGAATCCTTTAAGAAATTTTTAATCTTTTCATTTGTATCTTTCGTTTCTATCAATTCCCCTTTAATAGCTAATTCTTCTTCCTTCTGACTCACAATTTCCTGAATATTGTAACCAGGAAAGATATCGTTAAGAATATCCACTAATATTGCCAAAATCATAAAAGCAGGCATTAAAAAAAGAGGAAGGTAATAAATTTGCCTTGGTAACCCTAATGCTGCACTTCTATAAGCCGATACAGTAGTCAACATCTTATACGAACTTATGCTTATCATTGCCAATACACTAATTGCAATAAATTTACTTAAAAATAATACTACTGCTTGTAATTTTTGTGGTGTTCTTTTTATTAAAAAATCAGCTACAATGTGCTTTTTTGCTACTGTTACTATTGCTGCACTTATATAGCCAAGATTAACCATTAAAAAGGTTGCAAGTTCTTCAGTCCAAGTAAATGGTTTGCTGAATATATAGCGGCTTACTATTCCAAAAGTTATGGTAAGTATTATTATAATTAAGGTAATATTACCTAATAATTTTAATATTTTAGTTAAATGGAAGATCATATAATTTAAAAATTTCAAATTATGACTTCCCCCTTATTAATGAAAACTTATCATTCATAAAATTAAATGAAGTTATTGTTTATACCTGTCTCTATTATTATTATTATTTCAGTCCAAGTTCATTTAAAAATTTTTCATATAATCCTTTAGAAAACGTCCCGTTTTCCTCATATTGTTCAATAAGTTTAGTAGTAGCTGCTCTAAATTTGGGTATCTCTTCCTCAGAAAGGTAAATAAGTTCTATACCATGCTCAACCATTGCATTTACATAACTATCTAATTCTTCATTTACAGTATTGGCATACCAAGTTCCAACCTCTTTGCATGTTTCAGTCAATATTTCTTGCTGAGATGGTGTTAATAACTGAAATTTATTTTCGTTCATCCAGACTGAGAAATTAACATAAGAAAGTTCATACATTAAAAGATATTTAGATACCTGATAAAAATTCATTTTATACACCGCATCAAGGGTAGCAATAGTTGCATCAATAATACCCTGTTGTAATGCTAAATAAACTTCATCATAGGCAACTGCCGTAGGGTTTGTACCAATTGATTCTAAAGCAGCCAAAGTAAATTTTGAAGGAAGAGCCCGAAGTTTTAGGCCTTGAAAGTCCTCATAGTTATGAAGTAAAACATTTGATGCAATCACTACAGGTGGGCGCATCCAATTGCTGGCTAGGGTTCTAAGGCCTGTATTGGCTAAAAATTGATCTTCCCATGATTTATAAAGATCACTATTAATAAATTTCACAGCATGTTCATAACTCGGGATCTGGAAATACATACTAAATATATTACGATCAGGAACACCAAAATCTGCCATATAATTAGAACCTTCTGTAAACATATCTATACTACCATCGATTACCATTTCCATCTGAGTAACTGCAGTTCCAAGTTGAGAAGCAGGAAAAGTATTTATTTTAAGAGAGCCACCACTTCTTTCTTCTACCAGTTTGGCAACTCTTTCCATTCCCTTTGTAGATAAGTCTTCCGCAGCTGCTGTATTGCCCCATGTAAGTGTTACCTTAGGATCTTTTGAAGCATCCGGGAAATTCATTGAAAAAACTGCTGTAGCAAATGCTAAATTAAAAGCAATGCTAACAATTATTAACACTAGTAAAATCCTGTTTTTCATAGTAAACGCCTCCTTTTTACTTTTTAAAAAATAATATTTAAATTAAGAATTTTACTGTTAAAATATAAAACTTTTCACCTCCCAGTAATTTATCTTAAATATAGTAGAAAAAATTTTGCAAAAGTATTTCCAAATAAGGGGGAAATCATTCTCCTTATTCTTTTCTTAAGATATTATTCATGTCGATATAATAACAAAACTTTCATTCATTTCATTGTTTATAGTCTTCAATACTCCTAGCAATTTCCCCATTCGGCAATCTTAAAGGTTCTACAATACCTTCGCTGTGTAATGCCCAGGGAAGAAGAACGCCTGAATGCCCACCACGACCACCAATCACTACTATTTCCACATCTTCTGGACTACGAGTTACCGGCATAGGATGTCTGTTTTCTAACTCTGGAGGACGAACTGGAACAATACCTCTATTGCGGATCATGGGAACCTCATGATAGGCATAAGTATGAATATGTTCCTGAATCATTCTCTTAGTAAAGCCATCCTTTTTAAGCATCTTTCCATGATCAGGAGTGAGGCATACTACTAAAGGACCAGGTAGATAGGCATTATTAGAACCTAAAGTAGTACAACAAGCAGTGATGGTATCAAGTAAATCGTGCCCATTTAAGCTCAAGAAGTCAATAATATCATGTAATGGTTCTGCCTTTAGCACATAGACAGTGGTTGTTTTGGAATCGTAATGATCTTCATTAATCATATTCCAACAGGCAAGATCTGGTTCTTCGGCAAAGCAATAGGTAAACTCAGCTTGTGAAGCCATATTATCAAGATCACATATCCCTGGAACAGAGCGGCAAACATTCATAATTACTAAATTAACTGCTCGACCAATTGTAGCATTGACTGGCCAACCTGGTCCCATGCAGCCTTGTTTACCAGAAACGCCAATCTCTTGGGCAATTGGACCACTAACTAATACTAAATTACCGCCAGGATGAGAAGTAGTAACAGATTGAAGAAAATTGTATTTCGGATTGTTCAGGGCCTTAAAAGCGGTAATCAAAACAGGCATAGCTGTGGGCTTGCAACCAGCCATAACAGCAGCAATAGCTATATCCTTTACCGTAATATCTTTTCCAGTTGGACCAATTTCACGACATAATATTAGATGTTCATCAAATGGACAATATTCTAACATATTTTTATAACGAGTTATCGTGGGTGGAATTATAGGAAGTCCATCACTAATATGCTCTTTATTGAAATAGTCATTGATTTCTTCCATATAACAGCCAGGTTCTAAGAGTTTATTATCTTCAATTTCTATTTTATCAATAATTGGAAGTAATCCATTTCCTGCTGGAGGAACTTGATCCATCTTTAAATTTATACAAGCAAATTTCTTTAATTGTTCTTCATTTGCAGTCAAATAGGTTATAATGCGGTCCCATTGTTGATCGACCTGAGAACGAATTTCTTCTACTGTGCTAGCTTGATAGATATCTACAGAGCATAAACATAGATTCCCAGCACGATAGAAGCCCACTCCCTCAGTTATTGCCGATCCAGGTGGCGCAGTCATATAAACAGTCGGGATACCAAGCTTCTCAAGAGCAATAGTCACAATAGTAGTAGCTGCAGAAGTCCCCATATCGCCCAAAGCAACTATACAGGCAGTAGGCTTTTCTTTCGCCAGTTTTGCAGCATAACCTTCTAACTGAGCAGTGTCCTTACCACGAACAGTTTCACGATAATCAACGAAGTTAGTAATTCCCAATTCAGCGAAACGTACCTTTATTCGATTGAACACTTCCATATAATTACAAAAGCCAAGTTTAGTATTATCATAAAATAGTATTTTCCCTTTTTTCAGTTCTTCCAGAGTAACTCGAGGTGCTAATTTGAGGTTCTTTCTGCTTTGAACACCGCGTGGGTCTAGTATTGAGTTAAGCTTTTTAATAACCATAATATTATATTTTCTCCTTACTATCTGTATATACTACTTTTAATTTTATTAATCCTATTTTATTCTGTCAATTCTGTTATGGCATTGCAATAATTCCATTTTAGAAATAAATTAAATATTAATATTAACAAAGAAAACTAGATTTTTCTTGGTTTGAATATAATTCCATAAATATAATTGCTGGAATTTATAATATGTATATGTGCAATGAATGGGGTCAATTAACTCTATTATCAATTATGAATTTAATAATGAACATCTTAAACATAAATTATTACAAATTTGATCTCTAAAAATGATAAAGGCTAGTAGAGAATATATTTTTATAAATATCATAATATTCTCTACTAGCCTTTATCATTTTAACTAAATATTGTTAAAAATAAATAAAATATTACTTTAACGAATCAAAAACAGCTAATATTTCTTCACTTAAAGGTCCACTAACTTCTTTAGCCTTTTCAATTACTGGAGTAACTGCTTCATTAAACAATTTATTTTCCTCATCAGTTAAATAGTATACATTGGTTCCTGCGTCTTTTAAATCCTTTAATAATCCTTCTTTATCTTTTAGTAAGAGTTCATAAGTATAATCAATATATCTTTGATTAGTTCTGTAAACTGCTTCTCTCTGTTCATTATTCAATTTTTCCCAGGCTGCTCCACTCATCATCAATCCAACAAATACTTCCTGTTGATTAGTAAAAGTAACATTTGGTCCTGTCTCGAAGAGCTTAAAGGCTCTAGTGGCAATCCAACTAGTATGAACTAGATCCACTGTTCCAAGCTGCATAGCGGTTGGTACATCTCCTATAGGAATTGTCACTGGGCTTCCTCCCCATGCTTGGATTGCCTCTGCACCCCATTTACCAGCAGCACGTATTTTGAGTCCTTTCAAGTCATTAGGAGATTTTACTATCCGATTGCCAACAAATACTAAATTTTCTTGTGCTAAAACTGTTAAATATTTTATATCATACTTATCAAATATTTTATTAGCTATTGGCTCAATAACTCTTGCGAATTCCTTAAATTTTGTACCAGGATATACTCCAGGTATTTCAAAAAGTGTCAACTCTTTAATAGTAGGAGCGGTATAAGCAACCTGAAATTGAGTAATATCTACTGTTCCCCACTGTATAGCATCAAGTGCGTCTTCTTGAGCAATCAGAGTTCCTGCAGGAAAAACTTCAACTTTTATTTGTCCATTGGATTCTTCTTCTAAAGTCCTTGCATAATATTCATGACATTGCCCAGTAAAGCTTTCTATCGGGAAAAAATGCGCAAATTTAAGTTGAATGATATTATCATCCATTCCAAATGATGTTATCGTACAAATAGCTATAAATAAGAAAAAAGTTATTGTATAGATAAGGTATTTTTTTATAATCACTTTAATATCCTCCTTTAATAAATTATGAAATATTCGTCCAAAAAAGATATATAATTATGTTATATTTTATTTAAAACTCACCCCCCCTATAAAATTTATTTTACATACTATTCGGAAGAAAAAGTGCAATCTGCGGGAAAAATGTTAAAATCAATAAACAAAGCAACATTGCTAATACAAATGGAAATGAGCCAGTAATAATTTTTTGCATTGGTACATCTGAAATTGATTTAGTTACAAATAAATTTAAACCAACAGGTGGAGTTATCATCCCTATTTCTACACATAAAGTGGAAACAACTCCTAACCAAATAGGATCAAATCCAAATTCCATAAAAGTAGGATACAAAAATGGCACGGTAATAACTATCATACTTCCTGGATCCATCAAGCAACCCAGAATAAACCATAAGATATACACCATAATAAGAAATGACCACTTATTAACACCCGTGTTAATAATTAAATCGGATATTTGGCTCGCTAACCCAAGATAACTTATCACATAACTAAGAGATAAACCACATACTAATAAGAAAAGTATCATAGTAGTAGTTTTAACTGAAGACGGAAATGCTTCGAATATTAAATCTTTTGAAAATCTGTGCATAAAAATTACAATCATCAAAGCTCCTACAGCGCCAAAACCAGCAATCTCAGTAGGGGTAGCGAAACCTGTATATAGAAAACCCAAAATCATTATTATTAATAATATTGGTGGAATAATTGCTTTCAATTCATTTTTATCTTGACTAAATGAGCTTTGGGTAACAATTTTCTCCTTGTCATGAAAAGAATTATATTCTAAATCGGTAACAAGAGAAGGATTTAGCTTGACTCTGATTATAATAAATAAACATAGAATACTACTTATCAAAAGACCTGGTAAAATTCCTGCTACTAGCAATTTGGCTATGGAATTCTCGGTTATTATTCCATAAACTACAAATTGAATACTTGGAGGTATCATTATACCTAAAGTACCTCCTGTTACAACAACACCGGCTGCAAAATCTTCCCGAAATCCTTTTCTAATCATCTGATTAATAGAAATTCGACCGATTGTTGCTGCAGTCGCTGTGCTTGATCCACATAAAGCTGCAAATAATGTCGAAGCAAGCATTGCACTAATTGCTAAACCACTTCTAAAACGACGAAAATATTTATAAAGAAAATTATAAATATCGGTAGCAATATTTCCTCGTGTTAGTACTTCTGCCATAAATATAAACAATGGTATAATTAATTGAGTCATATTAGTTAATTGGTTAAAGGCTATTTTACTGAATTGTATAAAATGAATTGGAGACATAAAAATAAGAACAGATAGCGAAGCAGTAGCCCCCAAGGCAAAAGAAACAGGAGTGCCAATAAGTAACGTGATTAGAAGAATTATCATTAATACTATCAAAAATAGCATTCGACACAATATCCTTTCTGCTATTTTTTAAAATTTTTACGTTGCAAATTAATTTTTCACTCCAAAATAAAACATAAAATTGTTTCTATTTGTCTAAATAAAATCATTACCACCACTGATAATATCTATGATAATAAAAACAATAGTTACAATCATCATAAATGAACCTATAGGCATAGCAATAAGCAAATATGTGGTTGGTATTTGTACCATTGCAGTAGTAAGCTGTTCAAACTTGATGGCTGCAGTAATCATTTTTATACTATATTGAAAAATAACTATCAAAAAAATTAATGAACACATATACGCAAGAATGGATAATATTCTTCTAACCTTGACTCCATACCACTTACCAATCTCTTCTCTAACGAAGTCAACTGCTACATGGCCTTTTTCTTGAAATGTATAAGCTGCCCCAAGGAAAGTAAACCAAATCATTAAATATCTACATAAATCCATACTCCATATTGTAGGTTTTGAAAAAACGCTACGTAATGTGCCTTCCATAAAAGTTAATATAGCAGTTAATAAAATCAAAGCTCCACAAATCGTAGCTATAAAATGATTGATTTTTTTTAGAGAATTTGGAAATCTCAACATTTTCCTCTAAATATTAAAAATAATCGTTTACTAACCAAACGTATTTACTAAATTGTATAGATTTAATTTTTTTAATTTATTGATAGAAGGTTTTCCAGAATTAATATCCCAATCTAAAGCATTATAATAAGATTTTTTAATAATTTCAGTATTTAAAACCACTCCTGCAGTAGGTCCATCTGTTAAAGGAGGTTCACCTTTTAATCTTTTTGGCAAATCAAAAGTTGAAGGACGAATGCCTTCCCGTAAATTATAATAATGTCTGAGAGTATTTATTCTCTCTCCAATTATAAGTGCCTTATCTATATTAAAATCTTTCCAACCTATAACTGTTTGAATAGCTTCTATTAAAGGATAATGATTATAGCCAAAATTAACAAAAATACATATACCTGTAGAATTAAAAAAATGATACCAATTACTCAGTAACATAATGGCTTCCCCTTTTTCCATGCTATAATTATACTTTTCTGTAGGTAAATCAGATAATTTATATTCATCATTGTATTTTTCCAAATTTTTATCCCACCATCCATGTTCAATGTTACCTATACCACTTTGTGTATGTCGGCCTGGAGTAGCATCTAAAATATAAGTATATCCAAAACCTGGCCAACAACGAGGATCATGATAGGATGGTTCTTGCCCACCAATGTGAAAGGCAAACTCTTCCGAACCTTTACCAATTTTTTTAGAAGCAGCCTTAACACCATCAGCAAGCAAACTACCAATTCCTTCTCTTTTACTCATCTGCTCAATAAGAGGTAAAATTACATTCTTATTACCCCATTCTAACTTTATACCCTCAGTATCTTTGATTGATAAAATTCCTTTTTCATAACATTCCATTGCAAAAGCAATGGTAGCTCCAGTAGACATAGTGTCAAAACCGTAAAGATTACATAATTCATTAGCTTTTATAATTGTCTCAATATCATCAATTAAACATAAGCTTCCAAAAGCAACAATTGACTCATATTCAGGTCGATGAGTTATAAGATGGGTTCCTTCAGAATCTTGATAATCTAATATTGCACCACATCCTATTAAACACTGAGCACAAGCATACTTTCTTTTTTTATATGGAATATAACTATCACCAGAAATTTTTCGGGCAGAGCCCATTGAATAAACATTTTTAGATATACCTTTCCAATTTTGTATAGGGGCATCTTGGATTGAAATTGCTTTATGATAATAATTTGATGTTCCAAGTGTACTAAATACATTTATTAACCTTGATCCTTTTCTAAAATCATCCAACATCCTTTTCAATATTAGCTGGAATCCTTCTTGGTCCTTAATTTGTACTTTCTTAGACCCACACATTGCAACTGCTTTAAGCTTTTTTGAACCCATCACCGCACCTAACCCAGAACGCGCGGCTGCTCTACCATGGTCATGTATTATTCCAGATATCTTAGATAGATTTTCACCAGCTTTACCAATTGAAATAATTTGTAATTTTCTTGAAACTTCTTTTTTGATTATTTTTTCCGTTTCTAACGTATCTCTACCCCACATATGGCTAGCGTCTCGGAATTCAATTATATTATCAGTAATCAATAAATAAATGGGCTTATTTGATTGACCTAAAACAAATACTCCATCATATCCACAACTTTTTATTGCAGGCCCAAAATTACCCCCACAACTAGAATCTCCCCATCCATTTGTAAGAGGAGATTTAGCAACAACATTAAATCTTCCTGCTCCATGACTTTTTGTACCTACTAAAGGGCCAGCAACAAATCCTAGAATGTTTTCTGCTCCTAAAGGATCAATATTTGATTTCATCCTCTCAAATAAAATTCTAACACCTAAACCATATCCACCTATATATTCTCTGTATATATCTTCATCTATTTCAATACATTTATAGGTTTTATTAGTGAGATTAATGATCAGTATTTTGCCCATAAAACCATAAAATTCCATAATAATATCCTATATGCTTTTATTATTTTAATTAGTTAATTTCTTACTTATTAACTACTAACTATAAGATTTAATTTTAATTGGAATCAAGCTAGACAAGCTTGCTTAAAATAAGATAATATGTATTAATAAATATCTATAAATCAATAAAATTATTATTTACTACCGCGGTAAAACGTCCTTTAATACGCATGGAATACTTCCACATAATTATAAAAGACAAGTTTAGTATTATCAAAAGTAGCACTTTCCCTTTTTTCAGTTTTTCAAGAGAAAATCGATGTGCTAATTTGGGGGTTTTTTACTTTTAAAACAATGTGGATCTAAGATGTAATTTATTTTTAGTCATAAAAATTTCTTACTCCTATTTTATACATTGATTGAATTTTAAAGTAATTATATTTTTAAGTCAATTCCTTTTTGGCATTGAAGTAATTCCATTTAATTCTACCATAAGATAAAAATTTAATACCCCTTCTATTATTTACACAAAAATAATCTTTTTAGTTTTTATTAATAAAAAGTTAGGATTGACTCAAAAAACTAAGAAATTTAATTGTTATTTCGAATAAATTTATGTATAATATATTGTACAGGAAAAATATTCAGCACTTCATTCCGTTTTCAATTAAATTAAAATATATAAAAGAAGTGAATAATAGAATGAAGATAGAATATTTATTATGTTTTGAAGCATTAAATAAATATCGTAATTTTTCTGAAGCGGCTGAAAACTTGTATATTTCACAATCTGGGCTTTCGAAGCAGTTGAAAGCCTTTGAAAATGAATTGGGAGTTGTACTATTTGATCGAAACCGTTCAACAATTAAATTAACCCCTATTGGAGAACGTGTATCTGTTTATGTTAATAAAATCTTAAATGAATATGATAAGATGATCTTAGAAACCAAAGAATTTAAAAAAACTGAAAGGACAAAACTAAGAATAGCCTCTTTTTATGAGATGTCTCAATATGGAATTGCTGATTTATTAGTTGCTTTTGAACATGATAAACCCAATTTTTACATAGAATCTAGAGAATGTGGCCATATAGAAATGCTTGACCTACTTGATAACCGGAGAGCTGATATTATCATTGGATATCGTGAATTTTGGCCTACAAATATTAGCTATTATTCTGTTCCTTTAAAAAAAGATAATCTGGTATTAATATTGCATGAAAGGCATCCTCTTGCAAAAAATGATTCTATTTCAATTAAGAATGTAAAAGAGGAAAAATTCTGTTTCCCTCGAGAAGATACTGCTTTGTTTAAACTTTTTTTCGATACATGTGAATTAAATGGTTTTATACCCAAACTTACACTATCCGATGTTCGTCTTGGAACAATCAAAAGGTATATTCTTGCTGATATGCGTATGACATTACAAACTCGAATTAGAGCGACTAATTTTTTTTATGAAAAGGAATTTCATTTAATTAATATAAAAGAAACCCCCTTACTCACCTTAACTATTCTCACAAACAAAGATTCTTTATCAGAATTGGGTTGGAAATTTATCCATTTTGCTAAAAAATATTATAAACAATAGAAATAAATGCTTTATTATAATAAATTTTTAATCTACCTTTAAATAAATATTATTTTTTATACTTGTATCTCAATACCTGCATTACAGAAAAAGAAACGTTTCCCGAATTCATAGTATAAACGCATGGAAGTTTCTAATCCAGTACAATGAGAAGTCCCTATTCTTTCTATATCAAAATTTTTTAAGGTTTCAATAGTCCTGGCTTTAGCATCTTCGCTGACTGGGCCAAGATGAGTTCCTCCCAAAATAGTATGAATATGTTTTTGACCGGTTTTCTCAATGGCGTAATTGATAATATTTATAATCCCAGAATGCGAACAACCTAAGATAATAACCAATCCTTTAGTAGTACTGGCAATCAGGGTTTGATCATCTATAACTATATCCTGTTTATAACCACCTTCACTTTTGAGTAATAGTTTAGTATCTCCGGTTTCAAAGGTAGTCTTGCGCGGGACTTCTCCACTTAACATCAAGCCAGGCACAATTTCTGTCCAATCGGTATTGAATATAAATTCTGCTCCTCTACTCTCTAATACTTCACGACGAAAAGGAATGCCAATATTTTTTTCTATACCATCATGAACCTTATAACTGTTCTTAAAGAGTTCTGGATGGGAATAAACCTTTACTTTTCCGGTATATTCAAGAACTGAGAAAAGTCCCCCGGTATGGTCGTGGTGATGATGGCTTATGATAATCCCCTTAATACTGGATAAATCCTTACCAAAATATTGAGCATTATTAATAATAGTCTTCCCCTGTCCCGTATCAAAAAGAAAATTCCCATATTCTGTTTCGATATAGACCGCCCAGCCATGTTCGGCCAGTGCGCCCTCGTTAAAGAACACACAATTTTCACAAAGAACCGTTGCTTTTAATTTTTCCATCTTTACCTCCTCAATAAAGTGTTCTTATGGTACCACAGGTACCACAAAATTGAACAAGAATTATTTATATACTAATATGTCTCTCTACTTTTGTCTATTTTATAGTATCGAAATCCCAAAGAAATTTCGCGATAATAATAAAAAATTTTTTTGATTCTTAACTATTTTATTAATATGATATAATTTTAAATACTTACTTAAATTTTTTGTTATTACTATAATAAATATAATCCTAATTTAGGTTTGTATTAGACATGAAAATTATTGACCTGAGTCATTTAATAGGTAATGGTATGCCCGTTTATTCAGAAACTGAATCACCAGAATTACAACCTATCTGTACTCTGGGTGAAGATGGTTACCGAGAAACAAAAATTACTTTATATTCTCATACTGGTACTCATATCGATGCACCAGGCCATATGCTAAATAATGGTATTTATCTGGATCATATAGGAATTGAATATTTTATTGGTAAAGCTACTATTTTAGATTTTAGTAATGGTAAAAAACCTTTGCTTAACCCAGATGACTTTAATCCAGAATATATAAACCGAATAAGCAAGGTCAATTTTGTGATCATTAAAACCTTGTGGAGTAAATACTGGGGAAAGAATGAATATTACCAAAACTATCCCTTTCTTAGTGCAGAATCAGCCAGATTCTTAGCCGGTTATAAGCTAAAGGGAGTAGGCATTGATACTATTTCCCTTGACCCACCAGATACAGTTCATTTTTATGCCCATAAAATCCTTTTGTCCAAAAATATTCTTATCATTGAAAATCTTACCAATTTAGAGCTTATCAAAAGTGATTTTTTTACCTTTCTTGCTTTACCATTAAGAATAAAAGACTCAGATGGTTCGCCAGTTAGAGCCATAGCCATCGAAAATTTATAAATTGGGGGAGGATATTTTGAATTTTTCCGTTGGTCAGAAAATCACTGAAAATATTAAACAGGTAATTGTGGGTAAAGATAAAGCAATTGAACTTATGCTGGCCACTCTTTTAGCCGAAGGACATCTTCTCTTAGAAGATGTTCCGGGAGTAGGTAAAACCCTGCTGGCCAAATCTCTGGCCAGAAGTATAGGGGGTACCTTTCACCGTATTCAATTTACCCCTGATTTACTTCCTTCTGATATAACCGGATTTAACATTTATAATCAGAAAGAGAGTAAATTTGTTTTTAAACCCGGTCCGATAATGTCTAATGTAGTTTTAGCTGATGAAATCAATAGAACCATTCCCAGAACACAATCCAGTCTGCTGGAAAGTATGCAGGAAAGACAGGTAACGGTAGATGGGGTCACCATGGACCTGCCTTCTCCTTTTTTAGTAATAGCCACTCAAAACCCGATTGAGCTGGAAGGAACCTTCCCTCTCCCAGAAGCACAATTAGATAGATTCCTGATACGTATTAACTTAGGTTATCCTTCAATTAAAGAAGAAATATTAATCTTAGAACGATTTCAGAAAGAGGACCCCTTAGAAAAGCTACCAGCGGTTACTACACCAGAAGAAATTCTGAACCTGCAAAAAGAAAGAGAAAAAATATATATTTCCCAGGAAATAAAACACTATATTGTAAACCTGGTTAATGCTACCAGAAATTCTCCCAAAATTCGTTATGGGGCTAGCCCAAGAGCTTCTTTACACCTTATGCGAGCGGCACAATCCTTAGCACCTTTAAGGGATAGAGATTTTGTGTTGCCCGATGATATAAAAGAACTTTTTACTCCAGTCCTGGCTCATCGCATAGTGATAGATACCAAAGAAAGATTGAAGGGAACTACCCCTTAAAAAGTACTGCAAGCAATTTTAGAAGAAACAGAAATACCCACTGTGGAATTAAGCAAATGAACAATTATTTAGAGTATATTCGTCCACTATCATCAGTCTTCACAGACGGACTTTTTCGATTTCTGGTCCTGGTATTATTATTCCTAGCTCCACTTTTCGAACAAAAGAATCTAATCTTAATTTCCTTATTAATATTGACCATGTTTTATGGCTGCAAATTATGGTGTCACTGGAGTGCTAAAAATATCTATTATTCTTTTGATACTGAAAAGAAGAAGGGATTCCCTGGCGAAACTATTTCTTTACAGGCAAAAGTTTTTAATAATAAACTATTACCGGTGTGGATAAAATTACTGATACCAATGGACAGTAAGCTTATTGCCTCAGAAGAGAAAGGTAATTCTTTAGGTGAGGAATTCAGTTTACTCTGGTATGACCAGTTTTTAGGGCAATGGAAATTAACTGCCCAACACCGAGGCTGTTTTCAAATCGGGCCTCCTTTTTTAGAAAGCGGGGATCTGCTGGGCTTTTTTCAGCAAAGAGAATATTTATCTCCATCGGTAGAGGTAATTATTTATCCTAAACTTATCTCTTTAAATTTTCTTTCGGCACCAGTTAGAGAATTATTTGGTAAGCCTGGTATCGATAGCCCGGTGAAGGACCCCATTTATCCAATTGCTACTTGTGATTATCAATATGGGGAGCCAGCAAAGTTTATCCACTGGAATGCTAGCGCCAGACATAATCGCCTTCAATCAAAAGTCTTCGATTCCTCCGCTCAACGAAAAACATTATTGATCATCGATGTTGCCTCCTTTCCCACAAAAGGGCAGGAAGAACTGTTCG
>LDZT01010694.1_pt1 | contig 29586 bp, 28 predicted proteins | sample 615521 | NCBI WGS metagenome assembly LDZT01 (sample SAMN03408292, study PRJNA278302) | terrestrial metagenome | isolation source: oil reservoir sample SB1 | place: USA: Alaska, North Slope, Schrader Bluff formation | collected 2011-09 | reverse complement strand
ATTAAAACTTTTCCGGCTATCGTGGTTACTGGCCCACGCCAATCAGGGAAGACCACTCTTTTTAAAATGCTCTTTTCTAAAACTCACACCTTGGTAAGCTTGGAAGACCCCGATATAAGAATCCGGGCAAAAGAGGATCCCGTAGGTTTTTTAAATCAATATCGCCCGCCCCTGATTATAGATGAAATTCAATATGTGCCCGAATTATTATCCTATATAAAAACCAGGATAGATAAAAATCGCAAGCCCGGTCAATGGTTATTTACCGGTTCCCAAAATTTTACTCTTATGCACAGTATTACCCAATCATTAGCCGGCAGAGCAGCAATTCTATTTCTTTTACCTTTTTCTCTTTCAGAAAGAGTAGATAATGCCCGCAATGCTCAGGATATTTCCACCTGGATAAAAAGATTAAATATGGCCAACAAATTTGACCGAAAAATTTCTCTTAATGAAGTCATGATGCGGGGATTTTTCCCTGAAATTGCTACTCATAAAAAAGTGGATAGAAAACTTTGGTGTAGTTCATATATTACTACTTATTTGGAAAGAGATATCAGAAATTTATCGAACATAGGTGACCTTAGCCAATTCGAAAGATTTTTAATAGCCTGTGCCGTTAGAACAGGACAGATTCTCAATATATCTGAGGTTGCCCGGGATATCGGCATCAGCGTGCCCACCGCAAAAAGGTGGCTTTCTCTTTTGGAAACAGCGCATCAATTGTATCTTCTTTATCCTTATTACCGAAACATTGGCAAGCGCATAGTAAAAAGTCCTAAAATATATTTTGGTGATATCGCGCTATGTACTTATTTATTAGGATTTCATGATGTTGATACTCTGCTTAAGAGTCCTCATTTTGGAAATTTATTTGAAACGATGATTGTTAATGATTTTTTAAAGAAGTTTTTGCATTTTGGTGATAGAGCTTCTATGTACTACTTGCGTTCAAGAGATGGCCTCGAGGTAGATTTGCTTATCGAAATAGGAGGGTTCCTGCACTTATTTGAAATAAAAAGTTCAATGACCATAACTTCCAAGTACATTACTTCTTTAAGGAGGTTGGCCAACGATTTAGGCTCAAGGGTCAAAACTGCTGCGGTTATTTCCTGTTCTGACGAGAACTTTATGGTGAAAGATAATATTACCAACTATAGCTGGAAAAATATACTGACAATTTAATACAGTTTGTCAGGGGACGTCATTTAACAAGATTTTAAATTAAAGAGAAAAAGTACCCTGATTTCCTCAAATATTCTTCTCCTCCGAATCTTGAAAAACAAATATTTACCGGTCTTTTTCCAAGATTAATTGAATTTGATAAGAATATTGAAATTACCTATTCAGAACCTTCCCCAATTTGCCAATTTTATCATTACTACTGCGGAAAGGGTAGGGAATCTTTTAAACGAAACCTCTATTTCTAACCAAATGTGAACTTGTGAAGCCTGACCCCAAATACCAACTACATCCTTGACAAAAGGACATAAAAAGTATATTATAGCTTTATGAAAAGGACAAAAAAAATATACTAAAAATAAAAATTACTAAAAATGGTTAAAAGAAAAAACGAGAGAGAGGGGGGTAAAATAATGATAAGCAAATCAATTTTAAAAGAGATCATTATAGCTAATGAAGAATTTATTTCCCAGAACATAAGACAGATTGTAAAAAGAGAAAATCTTTCTTTTCCTGAAAAATTAAAAAAAGCAGTCATACTTTATGGTGTAAGAAGGAGCGGTAAAACCTATATCTTATTCGATCTATTCAAAAAGCACAAAGATAGCTCACTATACTTAGATTTTGAAGATGAAAGACTGACCGATTTTGAAGTAAAGGACTTTGAGGGATTAAAAGATATTTTCTTAGAGCTAAAACCCGAACTTATAGATAAAGAACTAATATTTCTCTTTGATGAAATTCAAAATATCAAAGGATGGGAAAGATATTGTAGGAGAATTGTAGAAAGAGAGAATATAAAAGTGTTTGTCACTGGTTCATCTTCAAGGGTAATGCCGTTGGAGATTCATACTTCCTTAAGAGGAAGGGCTTGGAGCACAGAAGTAACTCCTTTTTCATTCCGAGAATACTTGCATATCAAAGGCATAAATATCAAGGATAAAAAAATTATTTATGGATCGAAAAAGGCATTAATAAAAAAATATTTTTCTGAATATATAAAATGGGGAGGATTTCCTGAGGTTTCTCTTCTAAAATCGGACTTTGAGAAAAGAAAAGTTATCAAAGAATATATTGAGGCGATGTTTTTTAAGGATCTGGTAGAAAGGTTTAATATTACCAACATTCATCTTTTAAAAGCCCTTACAGAAAAATTATTTTCTTCTTTTTCTACCAAATTTTCCTTAACCGCTTTCTATAAACAATATCACCAAAAATTTCCTTTTTCCAAAGATATTTTATTTTCTTATTACCATCATTTTTTAGATAGTATGCTGGTCTTTGAAATAAAAAAATTTTCCGAGTCTTCTTACAAAAGACTTAGAAATCCGGCAAAAATTTATCTTGCCGATACCGGTATCTGTAAAAAAGTAACCTCTGCTGATTGGGGGAGAATTTTAGAAAATATCGTATTTTTAGAGCTACGGAGAAAAGGGGATGAGATATATTACTTTGCAGAAAAAAGAGAATGTGATTTTATAGTTAAAAATAATGCCAATGGCCAATTATTTCCCTATCAAGTCACTTTCGAATTAAAAGAAGAGAATGAAGAAAGAGAGATGGCCGGGTTAGTTGAGGCCTGTAAAAAATTAGGCTTAAAAAAGGGTACAATATTTACCTTTGACGAAGAAGACAATAAAGTTATTGAAGGTATAAATATTCAAATACTGCCGGTATGGAAATGGTTGCTGAATTCTAAATGATATTTCTGAAATGTAGGGGTCGGATTTATCCGACCCGCATCATATATATGATAGGCTCCCTCCTGTCTAAAAAAAGTAGCCTGTCCCCTTTTTATTCTGCGAAAGAAGTAATCAATATTTTTCTGTCATTGCAAACTTGCTAAAAGCAAACGAAGCAATCTCTATCCAAAAACTAAGAACAAATAACGAAAAACTCTAATGCTTGACATTTCCCATCTTTTTGTAATATAATTTATTAAAGTTCACATCCTGAACATAATAAATTTATTTCTTTATAGATTTAAAGGAAAATAATGATTAAAAATGTTTTAGATAAAGTTTTATCTGCCTTTGCCACCTCCATAAGGAGGAGAAAAATGTATAAATATGAAGTAATAGTTTGGTGGAGTGAAAAAGATCAGGCATATATAAGTGAAGTCCCTGAATTGCCAGGGTGTATGAGCGACGGAAAAACCTATGAAGAAGCCTTAAAAAACATTCAAGTAATTATTTCTGAATGGATAGAAACTGCAAAAAAAATAGGAAGAGAAGTTCCTAAACCTAAAGGAAAACTTATGTATGCTTAATTTAAAGTTTGCAACTTGCATCTTGCAACTCGCAACTGGACAACCGAAGTAAAATATTTCTCTTTTGAATTTACTAAAAACTATAAACCAAAAACTAAAAACTGGTCGACCGAAGGGAGATCCTAATGTCCGACTACAAAAAACTAAAAGTATGGGAAGATGCACATAAATTTACTATTGATATCTACAATATTACCAAAAAGTTCCCTGATGATAAAATATAATGTTTTATACATATGTTCTTATAAGTGAAAAAGATAATAAATTTTATGTTGGCTACACAGATAATTTAAAAAGAAGAATTGTGCAACATAATAATGGTGATGTTGAATCAACTAAGTACAGAAGACCATTAAAATTAATTTATTATGAAGTTTGTTTAAATCAAAAAGACGCATTACATAGAGAAAAATATTTAAAAGCAACTTTTGGTAAAAGATATATTCGAAATAGATTAAAAAATTATTTTATTGACAAATAAAATGCATTATAGAAGATTGTGCCTGCCCTGTTAAATAAAAACGTTGTAGTAGATAAAATATAACGTATAGATTAATACGAGATTTACTTTTTAACTTACAAATAGTTATTTAACAGGGGGCAATTGGACAATGGTAATCTAATTAGATTCTTAGGTATAGCCAAAGGCTCTGCCTTTGAAGTTGAATACCAATTACTACTTGCTAAAGACTTAAACTATATAACCAACGAAGAATATAAATTTTTAACTGCAAAAATTCAATCAATCATCTGTATGCTAACTGGCTTAATTAAATCTCTTAAGTCTAAAAACTATAAACTAAAAACTAAAAACTATAAACCGTGAGGTTTTTATTATGCAAAAAAACGAACTAAACACTCTATTAGAGTTAAGAGAAAATCCATCAACCAGCCAGCGTTCTTTAGCCCGCAAGCTCAACATCTCTCTTGGCCTGACCAACGCTATCCTGCAAAACCTAATTCATCGGGGCTGGGTTAAAGCCAAAAAAATGACTGGCCGTAAAATTCTCTATCTCATCACCCCTCAGGGTATGGCCAGGGCTACCAACTTAATCTATGACCGTTTTCGAGAGACCCAAAATTACTATCAATACACCAAAGAACTACTAACTTCCTATCTCACTGACCTTTACAACCAGGGCAAAAGGAGGGCAGTAATCTATGGAACCAACCAACTGGCAGAAATAACCTATCTTTCCCTCCTGGATAGTCCCTTAAAACTGCACTCTATCATAACCGATGACCCTTCGTCATCAAAAAAGAAATTCCTGAGCCATCAAGTATTTACCATTTCCGACTTTGCCCAAAAATATTCTAAACATCTTTCTCAAACTTCTCAAAAAGATGGAGTAATTTTATCTACAATCAGCACAGAAAAAATGCATCAAGAAATAAAAAAATATAAAAACATCCTAAAAAATGTTAAAATAATCAACATAGAATCTATCCTTAAAACCAATCAATAAATTAAATATGTCTGGTTAACTGGTAAACCGGCTAACTGGCAAACTAAGTTTGTGAACGGAGTGAACAAAATGAGTATTTCCGAAACTTAAATTTATTAAAAATAAAAAAATTAATGAAATCTCCCATCCTGCTCGACCTAAGAAACTTATATGATTCAGAAAAAGTAAAAGCCTTAGGCTTTCATTATTTCGGAATAGGTAGGAGCTAACAAAAAGGCTAAAAAATTAGGCTTTAACTATTATGGTATTGGCAGAAACTAAAAATAATTTCATTAATAAAAAAGCTCATTCATAAAGAAATAGAGAAAGAGAGGACCTTAAATTTTATAATTACTTAAAATCATTAAATATCATGGAACCAATTCCGAAAGTATGATATAAAATAATCAGATGTATTACTTTTTTAACTTAGAAAAGAAAAAAGAAACCAACCAATCTATTAATGTTATATATCTCTAGAAAATATATAATATTTTTCAGTTAACTGTTATAAGAAGACTATTATTATACTATCGAATACAATTGATTAATGAGTATGAAAAAAGTAAAATGATTATACTATTATGTTACTTATAGAAATATCCATTTAAGGTTCAGTAAATAAAACAGGAATACATTTCATTTAATAAAAAATATAAATTTTTTTGTAATACAAGAAAGGGGATGATTGTTTTGGAAAAACCTACTTTTGTATTTACAGGCACTGTAATTAAAGAGAAAGAAGGTTATAGTTCTTTATGTTTGGAACTTGATGTAGCTTCTCAAGGTGAAACCAAAGAAGAGGCTAAACAAAATCTTATGGAGGCTGTAACCCTTTACTTAGAAACTGCAATAGAAAGTAATTTACCTTTAATACGACCTGTTTTGGAAAGGGATAATCCAATAAATACAAGACCTAATGATGTTGTAGATATTTTTAAAATGAATATTAACTTTCAAGTTCAAGCTTATGCTTAAGTTGCCTATTATTAAACCAAGAAAAATATTAAGAATATTGTATAAAATGGGTTTTATTGAAGTTAGAAGCAGGGGGAGTCATTTACACAGCTTAAGAAAGGCAATTTATTGGTAACTGTCCCTATGCACAATAAAGATCTAAAACCTGAGACTTTAAAGTCTATCTTGCGACAAGCCAGGATAAGTATTGAAGAACTTGAAAAGCATTTTTAAAAAGAATTATTTTATCATTAAAGTAAATTGACAGAAGAAGCACTAAAACTCTGGTTTAAGAAAAATAAAAAAGACCTTATGGCTAAGGGCTATAAAGAAATGTCAAAAGAAGATCAAGATTTTATTGAGCTATCTTAAGAAGCTCAGAAAGAAGACCTAAATGAATAGTTATCCTATTAACACCAGTATTCGAGAACGTTTGGAAAGGGAAAGGGAATCTGAAGAAAAACAGTTACTAGCGATGACTAACCAGATCACTCCTGCATTAAAAGAACCAATCCTTGCTTTTCCCACCCGAATATAATATAATATTTCTAAGTTCACATCCTGAACATTAATTGACCGACTGAAAGAGATGTAATCTAATAGTCCGGTAGACTAATCTTGTATTTATCTTCAACTGGTAAACCGGTTAACAGGTAAACTAGATAACTAAGTTTAACTCGCACCTTGCATTTCTTTAATCTTGTATTTTTATTAACTGTAAACCAAAAACTAAAAACCGAAAACAAGTTTTAAACCCAAAACCTGTATAAACTGAAAACTATGAAATTTTGTGAATGGAGTGAACAAAATGAATATATGTATCATTGGCACCGGCTACGTAGGCCTCGTCACCGGCACCTGCCTCGCTGACTTTGGCTTACAAGTAACCTGTGTTGACCAAGATGAAACAAAAATATCTCTTCTTAACTCCGGTGGCGTCCCTATCTATGAACCCAATCTTGCCCCCCTTATCAAAAAAAATATCGCTGCTGGCCGGCTCTCTTTTACTACCGACTTTCATCGGGCCGTTATCGATTCTCAAGTAATCTTTATCGCCGTAGGCACTCCCCCCAATCACGATGGCTCAGCTAATCTCGAGCAGATTGAAAAGGTTGCTCAGCAGATTGCTACCTCTATGAATGAATACAAAGTGATAGTTAACAAAAGCACCGTCCCCATCGGCACCACCACCAAAATAAAAGAAATAATTAATAAATATCAGATTCCGTCATTGCGAGCGACCGAAGGGAGCGCGGCAATCCCTTCCTCTGTCATTGCGAGGAGCAACCCTTCCTCTGTCATTCCCGCGAAGGCGGGAATCCATCCCTCTTCTCCCTCGCCCTTGAGGGGAGAGCATACACAAAATTTCCTCCCCCTTCGAGGGGGGAGGATTAAGGTGGGGGTGAAACATCCCTCTGTCATTGCGAGGAGCGAAGCGACGCGGCAATCCCAACCTACCTCAAAACCATTTGACTTCGACATCGTCTCCAACCCCGAATTCCTCCGGGAAGGCTCAGCAGTCTATGACTTTACGCATCCCGACAAAATAGTAATCGGCACCAACAGCCCCAAAGCCTTAAAAATAATGCAGGAAATCTATCGCCCCCTCTATCTAATTGATACACCCTTTGTTATCACCAATCCTGAAACTGCGGAATTAATCAAATATGCCTGTAATGCCTTCTTGGCTACTAAGATTACCTTCATCAATGAGATTGCCAACCTCTGCGACAAAGTAGGAGCGGATGTGCATCAGATTGCCAAAGCTATGGGTTTGGATGGCCGTATCAGTCCTAAATTTCTCCACCCCGGTCCTGGATATGGCGGTTCCTGTTTTCCTAAAGATACCGAAGCACTTTATCATTTTGCCTCTACCCGCGGATATGAATTTAAACTTCTAAAAGGAGTAATCTCTGCCAATAAACGTCAAAGAGAACTGATGGTAGACAAAATTAAGCACCACATAGGCAACCTTAACGGGAAAACCATAGGTATCTTAGGCCTGGCTTTTAAGCAAAATACTGATGATATCCGAAAATCCCCTTCTATTGATATTATTAAGCTCTTACTTAAAGAAGGCGCGCACATCAAATGCTTTGATCCCCTGGCAATGGCGAATACTAAAAAAATACTCCCCAACTTAACTTATTGTCAGGATGAATACGAGACCGCCCAACAAAGCGATGCCCTGGTAATTGCCACCGAATGGAATCAATTCCGTAATCTTGACCTACTTAAAATAAAAAAATTACTCAAATCTCCCATCTTACTTGACCTGAGAAACTTATACGACCCAGTCAACCTAAAATACTTAGGCTTTACCTATGAGGGAGTAGGAAGGAAATAAATAGAATTGTGTAATAAATAAATTATACACGATACAGTAATTTAAATAAAAAACATATAGGATAACATCTATACTTTTAAGTTTATTTATTTAGATTTTAAAAAGCATATACAAATAGGATATTAAAGAAGAAGTCATTTAATAAATAAAATAAGCCTGACAGTAAATTAAATATAGAACATATCTAATAAGCATTAAATGGAGGTATACATAATAATGGAAATATATAAAGAACCGAATGTAGTAGCTGAGATAGGTTGTAATCATAAAGGTGAAATAGAAATTGCAAAGGAAATGATTAAAATTGCTAAAATATTTTGCAAAGTTGATTATGTAAAATTTCAGAAACGAAATGTCAGAGAATTATTGACTGAGGAAGAATATAATGCACCACATCCTAACCCAGTTAATTCTTATGGAGATACATATGGTGCTCACAGGGAATATTTAGAATTTTCTTTAGATCAACATAGAGAACTTAAAGCGTATTGTGAAGAGATTGCAATAGGGTATAGTAGCTCTGTATGGGATTTAACCTCAGCAAAAGAGATTACATCATTAAATCCAGGATTTATCAAAATACCATCTGCAATGAATACAAATTATAAAATATTAGAATGGCTGTGTGAAAATTATCAAGGAAAGATTCAACTATCTGTTGGAATGACTACTAAAAATGAAATTGATAACATTGTTAAGATGTTTATTGATAAAAAAAGGAATAAAGATTTAATATTATATAGTTGCACTTCGGGCTATCCGGTACCCTTTGAAGATATTTGCTTATTGGAAATTAAAAGACTAAAAGAGAAATATGGAAACATAGTTAATGCGATAGGGTTTTCGGGCCATCATTTAGGAATAGCAGTTGATATGGCTGCTTATACATTAGGTGCAACATGGATAGAGAGACATTTCACTTTAGATAGAACTTGGAAGGGAACTGATCATGCTGCTTCATTAGAACCTGATGGTTTAAGAAGATTGGTAAGAGACTTGAAAGCTACAAAGAAAGCTTTAACTTATAAAAAAGATGAAATTCTTGATATTGAAAAGGCTCAAAGGGGAAAATTAAAATTTAAAGAAAGGTAAATAAGTCTAAAAAATGAAAAAAATTGCTTTTATTCCGGCTAGATGCGGAAGTAAATCTATTCCATTTAAAAATATAAAAATGTTTTGTGGAAAACCCTTAATATATTGGGTGACAAATTCATTGGAAAAGTCTAAAATAATAGACAAGATAATTATTGCAACTGACTGCAAAGAAATTGCCAATGTAGTAGAATCTTTTAATTTTAAAAAAGCAAGTGTATATTGGAGAAACCCCTTTAATGCTCAAGATTCTTCTTCTACCGAATCTGTTATGCTGGAATATATCAAACAATCTGATTTGAAGAAAAATGATTATTTTTTTTTAGTTCAAGCCACTTCTCCATTTACTCAATCTAAAGATTTTGATTTAGCTTTTCAATTATTAAAACAACAAAAATCAGATTCTCTTTTAAGCTGTGCAAGAGTTAAAAGATTTTTTTGGAACGAAGATGGTGCTCCTATCAATTATAATTTTAAAAAAAGGCCAAGAAGGCAAGATTTTAAAGGAAGTTTAGTGGAAAACGGTGCATTTTACATAAACAAAGTAGGAAATATCCTAAAGTATAAAAATAGATTATCTGGTAAAATAGCAATGTATGAAATGCCTGAGTTTACATCGATTGAATTAGATGAGCCAGATGACTGGATAATTGCAGAAATGTTTATGAAAAAACATATTATAAATTCAAAAAAAATTAAAAGAAAAACAAAACTTTTCGCAATTGATGTTGATGGTGTATTGACTGATGGGGGTATGTTTTATTCAAAAGAAGGCGAAGTATTAAAAAAATTTAATACCAGAGATGGAATGGGAATTGAACTTCTTCGAAAAAATAATATAATACCAGTTATTATTACTAAAGAAGATAGCGAAATTGTTCTTAGGCGTGCTGAAAAATTGAAAATTAAAGAAGTTTATATAGGTATAAAAGATAAGTTAAATATAATTGAAAAGTTAAAAGAAAAATATAATTTAGAATATGAAAATATTGCATATATTGGTGATGATGTTAATGATTTACCAGTTTTAAAAAAAGTGGGTTTAAGTTTTGCTCCAAATGATGCTATATCTGAAATAAAACAAATTGTTAATCATGTAACCCTTAAAAAAGGTGGAGAAGGAGCACTTCGTGAAGCAATAGATTGTATATTATCAAGATAGACAATTTAGTACTTATATATTCTTTCCATTTATAAAAATAGTATAAATTATTAATAATTTAAATAAATTGGTAGATATTGTTGTTATTTTCGTATTCTTGCTATTTTAGAATTTAATTAATTGATGTCGTGATATATTGGTAAAAATAAGAGGTAGTATGTTATCTAAAAGATTTAAGTATAATGGAAAATCTGTTCTAAAATTAAACGAAATACAGATTAGAATAAAAGAACAAATAGAGAAGAAAATTGAAAAGGGCATATATTCTTTTGAAGAGGTCCCTTGTTGTATTTGTGGTGGTAATAATTTTGATATTCTAGCTGAAAAGGATCGATACGGATTATATACTTCTATAGTAATTTGTAGAAATTGTGGTTTGATTCAAGCAAATCCGAGGATGACACAGAAATCATATAATCAGTTTTATGATATAGAATATAGAAAACTATATGTAGGCAAAGAAGTAGCAACAGAAGAATTTTTTAGAAATCAATATTACAAGGGAAAAAGAATATATCATTATTTAGAAAATAATTTGAGGATTAATTTAAGTAATTTAAGAGTTTTAGAAGTAGGAGTCGGAGCCGGAGGAATATTATATTATTTTAAAGAAATGGGAAATGAAATATGTGGGTGTGATTTAGGTTCGGAGTATATAGAATTTGGAAGGAAAAAGTATGGATTGAATTTATTTGTTGGAACAATTGAAGATATGGATATAAAACAAACCCCAGATATTGTAATATATTCTCATGTATTAGAACATCTATTAAACCCAATTGATGAATTAATTAAACTTAAATCTATTGTCGGCAAAGATTCATATATATATATAGAATTGCCTGGAGTAAAGTACCTTACACATAGTTATAATATGGATTTTTTAAGGCAAATACAAAATGCGCATGTCTATTATTTTACTTTAACAACACTAAAAAATGTTTTAGAAAAAGCTGGTTATGATTTAATTTGTGGAAATGAAATTATTCAAAGCATTTTTAAAATTTCTTCAAAAAATAATGAGAATTATAAAAATGACTATGATACTACAATATCTTTTTTAAGGGAAATGGAGTTTTATAGATTTTTACCTACATCATATAATTTTAAGCGTTTAATAATTCCTGGTATGGTCAGTTTTCTAAAATGTATTGGTCTTTATAATATAGTTAAGGTAATATATCATAAATTAAGAAATTAGATATTTAATAAAATATTAATATCATTTATTTTTGGAAAAATATATGGAGCTAGTCAAAGATGTAAAAAATAGAATAATTCATGTTATTGGGAAAGAAAATATTGAATTTGTATCTCATTCAAAAAATTATTTATCAGCAGGAATTTTTACCAGAGCTTTATCTTTTATTTCTATTCCTATATTTACTCGTTTATTATTACCTAATGAATACGGTATACTGGCAATTTTTTCTACTATTACTTCAATATTTGTAATTTTGTTAGGATTTAACATACGTGGAGCAGTAGCCAGATATTATTATGAAAAAAGTAATGATTTTGCAGAATTTTTAGGTAGTAATTTATTATTTATTTTATTTTTTAATTTTTTTGTAATTTCATTAATTTATCTATTTAAAGATAGTATGGCTAATTTTTTTGTGATACTTCCATATTTATTTCTTATTGCAATTTTGATATCAGCCCTTACAATTCCGTGTAATATGTATTTATCCTATTTGCAAATCAGCAAGCAAAGTAAAAGATATTCTTTAATATCGATTAATAAAGGGATTTTGGGATTAATTGTATCTATTGTATGGGTGTATCTATTGAAAGAAAATAGGTATTATGGCAAAGTTTATTCGTCTTTATTAATGACAACAGTATTTGCTGTTTATATGATTTATAATTTATGTAAATTATCTAAATTTAATTTTAAACTTGAACATATAAAATACTCGATTAGTTTTGGTGTACCATTAATTCCACATGCTTTATCGGGATTTATATTAACTTTTTTTGATAGAATTATCATTAATCAGTTAACCGGATCGCTAAATACAGGATTATATTCTTTTGCCTATAATGTTGGAATGGTTATGAATATTGTAGTAATGGCTATGACTAAAGCTTGGGTACCAATTTTTTATGAAAATTTGGCGAATAAAAATTTTAAAAAAATAGATAATTTAGCTTATAATTATTCAAAATATATTTATTTCACAGCAATAGGATTGATATTATTTTCTAAAGAAATAGTGTCTTTAATGGCGTCTGAGAAATATCATACAGCTTTACCCATAGTTCCTATTATTGTAATAGGTTATGTTGGAGTATTTTTATATACTTTATATGGTAATTATAGTTTTTATAGAAAAAAAACTGGTCTAATTTCTTTGGCAACACTCTTTGCAGGAGGAATTAATATTGGATTAAATTATTGGCTAATTCCTATATATGGATACGTCGCGGCAGCTTATACTACACTTGTTTCATACTTTTTACTTTTTTTATTTCATTTTTTAAATGTAAAATATATTTTAAAAGAAAAAGATATTATTTCAATAAGAAGAGTTTTGTCAAATTTTGCTTGGATAATATTAGCTGTATTAGTTTTTATTTTTACAAACAGCTATATTAATATCTTTATCATTTCTTTAATTATAAAAGTATTATTTGCAGTTTTTATTGGTTGGATGTTTTTTATAAAAAATAAATAGCAAAGATGGGATAGAAAATCATAATATTGGAAGTAATTGATAAATTAGATATATTAATTTTTAGTTTTACGTTTATTTTAATGATAAAAGGTTATTTTTTATGAATGAATTATTAGAAAAAGAAGAAAAATATAATCTCTGGGATTTTGAAATTAATTCACTATATCTGTGGCCATTAATAAGAACTACTATTTTCTCAAAATACAAAATAAGCGATAAGGGATATTCTAACCCTCATTATGCTGTTAATAAGTATAATATGCTTTCACCAAAACTTTGGAAACACCATTTGAAAACTTTTTATTTGCTAAATGTCAGGCGAGATTGTTTTGACGTTTTATTTTTTAATACAGCAGTATTGCGATATTTTAATAACGAAACAAAATATTACGAAAATAGGTTATATGGAAGATATTTTAAAAGTTTTTCTAAGCCATTAAATTTTGAGAATAATTTTCAGGGTTTTTTCCCAAACGTTTTGCCTAAATCTGAAAATACATTTATTTTTGAAACCTTGACCATACTTTTAAAATTAAATAAAGAAATAAATAAGTATAAGTTACCTAATATTGCAAAAGATGATATCACTCCTTTTTCAAATGCTGTTAATTCCGCTTTTCCCAATATAATTCAAAGTGATTACATAGATACAATAATTACAAAAAATCTTATTAGCTTCCCGGTTATAAAAAAATATTATTTTAATAAGATTATACCTCGCATTACAAACAAAATTGCTTTTGTGCATTGTGCTTCTTATCTTGGGGGTGGAGCTATTTTAACAAAAATATTGCATTTAGCAGGATTTAAGGTAATTGAAGTGCAACATGGATTTGTATCGGAAGAGCATTATGCTTATAATTATCCTAAATCTTGTATTGAAAATGAGAATCATCAATGTCGGGAATATCTTCCTGATTATTTATTAATGTTTGGTGATTATTGGACAGAAAATATTCGAACCCCAAGTAAGAAAATAGTTGTAGGATATCCTTATTTAAATAAGTTATCAGAAAAATTAATTCAAAAAATTACTCCAGAGGGGAAAACTATTCTTATTGTCTCGCAGGGAACTGTTACCGAACATATGGTAAGTATAGCTAAGGAGTTGTCACGAGCATTTAGCGATTATAGGATTATTTTTAAGCTACATCCGGGAGAGATACCGTTTAAAGAAAGATATAGTTCATTAAAAAGTTATTCGAATATTGAAATTATAGGAAATTATAATATATATGAGCTAATAGCGAAGAATAATATAATAATTGGATATTATTCTACGACTTTATTTGAAGCTTTGAAATTTCCAGAAAAGAGAATATTTATTCTTGAGAATAGTGATGTACCTGATGAAATTGGTTATAAATTTTCTAGTGCCGATGAATTAATAGACGCTATAAAAGATAATTCAAAAGGTTATTCAAAAGTGAACCCTGAATATTTCTGGGCTTCAAATTGGGAAGAAAGATTTAGAGAATTTATGAAAAACGAGCTTAATTATTAAATATGAGTTACAAGGTAGAGCAAATATTAAAACATAGTATTAAAAGAATTGCTATTACCAATTTTGTTAACATGAAGGCAGAATAATACGGATTTAACCAGGACTGAATGCGGGTTCGCCTAAAAAGCTTATTTTATCAAGGGAAAAGGAGAAATATTAAGGAATGAAGAAATATAAATTTGCTTTAATAGGTTGTGGGCGTATTTCTTATAAACATATAAATGCTATCAATAATATTAAAAATGCTGAATTAGTGGCGGTTTGTGATATAAAAAAAGAACGAGCAAAATCGAAAGGGGAAGAAAGCAATATACTTTGGTATACTGATTACCACAAGATGTTAGATAACGAAGATATTGACATAGTTAATATATTAGTAGAAAGTGGAAAACATGCCGAAGTCTTTAAGGATATAGCAAAATACAAAAAACATATTATAGTAGAAAAACCGATGGCTTTAACTTTGTCTGATGCCGATGAAATGGTTAAAATTAGCGATGAAGCCGGAATAAAGTTGTTTGTAGTTAAACAGAATAGATTTAATGCTCCTGTCCAATTATTAAGGAAAGCATTAGAAGAAGGAAGATTTGGTAAATTAATATTAGGTACGGTGAGAGTTAGATGGCATAGAGACCAAGCCTATTATGACCAGGATTACTGGCGGGGGACCTGGAAATATGATGGAGGCGTTTTTACTAACCAGGCATCTCATCATCTTGATTTATTAGAATGGATGATGGGGGATGTGGAATCAGTATTTGCCAAATCAGATACCTTTTTACATAAAATTGAAGTGGAAGATACAGGAGTTGCCTTATTTAAATTTACCAATGGAGCATTAGGAACTTTTGAAGCCACTACCTGTACTAATCCTGTAGATCTAGAAGGATCGATTAGTATATTAGGGGAAAATGGAACTGTGGAAATTGGTGGTTTTGCCGTAAACGAGATGAAAATATGGAATTTTAAAGATAAAAAAGATTATGATCAAGAGGCTTTTGATAGCAGCTATATACCTAAAAATGTTTACGGATATGGACATGAATTATATATTAGAAACGTATTAGGAGCAATCGAAAATAATACTAGGGGTTTAGTAGAAGGGATTGAAGGGAGAAGATCATTGGAATTAATAAATGCAATTTATGAATCTATTGAAACTGAAAAAGAAATTTTTTTAAGATTTAAACCGAAAAAATGTAAATTGGGGAATGATTATGAAAAAAGTATATAAAAATGTGATTATTGGCAAAAATGCAAAGATTGGAGAATTTGTCATAATTGGAGAACCTCTACGGGGGTATAAAGATGGAGAATTAGCTACAACTATTGGGGATAATTGTGTTATTAGGTCTCATACGGTTATATACGCTGGAAATAAAATAGGGAATAATTTTCAAACAGGACACGGGGCTAATATTAGAGAATCTAATGAAATTGGTGATGATGTGAGCATAGGTACACATTCCATTATAGAACATCATATAAAAATTGAAGATAGGGTGAGAATACATTCTAATGTTTTTATTCCCGAATACAGTTATTTAAAGAAAGGATGTTGGATAGGACCATGCGTAACGGTAACTAATGTGTTACATCCTTTGTGTAAAAAAGCCAAAGAATGCGTTAAAGGCGCAACTATAGGAGAGAATACCAAGGTTGGTGCCAATGTAACCATACTTCCCGATATAGTTATAGGGAAGAATTGTCTTGTGGGAGCGGGAAGTTTGGTGACTAAAAACCTATTAGAAGATAATTGTGTATACACTGGGGTTCCGGCAAAAAAGATAAAATATATAAAAGATCTGAACTGTCCTTATGGTTTAATAGACAAACCATATGAAGTAGAGGAGGAAGAATAATGATTCCATTTGTAGATTTAAAAGTTCAATATGATTCTATTAAAGATGAAATTGATGATGCAATACAAAATATACTTAATAATACAAGTTTTATAATGGGAGAAGAATTAAAGAAATTTGAAGAAGAATTTGCCCGGTTCTGTGATGTAAAATATGCTGTAGGAGTTGCTAATGGCTCTGATGCTTTAATTTTAGCCTTAAAGGCCTGTGGAATTAGTAAGGGAGATGAAGTAATTACTGTACCACATACTTTTATTGCTACTACTGAAGCAATTAGCAATGTGGGAGGGAAAATTGTCTTTGTAGATATTGATCCCAAAACATACACCATTGATATTTCTAAAATAGAAGAGAAAATAACTGAGAAGACAAAAGCCATTATTCCAGTCCATTTATATGGGCAACCTGCAGATGTGGAACCTATTATGGCATTGGCTAAGAAATATAATATAAAAATAATCGAAGATGCTGCTCAGGCTCACGGGGCAGAATACAAAGGGGAAAAAGTTGGTTCAATAGGAGACGTAGGTTGTTTTAGTTTTTATCCTGGGAAGAATTTAGGGGCTTATGGTGATGCTGGGATGGTAGTGACTAATAGTGAAGAAATAGCTGAGAAAATAAAATTGCAAAGAAATCATGGTAGAATAACCAAAAAATATGAACATGATATAGAAGGATATAGTAGCAGATTGGATAATTTGCAGGCGGCAATATTGAGGGTGAAATTAAGACATTTGAATAAATGGAATGATATGCGGAGAAAGAATGCTAAGAAATATAATGAATTATTAATTAATATTGGTGGAATTACTACTCCTTATGAAGCCGATTATGCTAAACATGTTTATCATTTATATGTTATAAGAACAGAAGATCGAGATAAATTAAGAGAAGAGCTTAAATCTAATGGCATAGCTACTGGTATTCATTATCCTATTCCTCTACATCTACAACCTGCTTATAATTATTTAGGATATAAAAGAGGAGATTTTCCAGTTACCGAAAAAGCCAGTCAAGAAATTTTGTCATTACCAATGTTTGCGGAATTAAAAGAAAAACAAATTATAAAGATTGTAGAGACAATAAAATGCTGTAAATAATGAAAAAAAATTGTAAGAATAAATAAATATTAAAAAGGAGTAATCAATGAAAGGTATAATTTTAGCTGGTGGGTCGGGGAGTCGTCTCAACCCTTTAACTAAAGCAGTAAGCAAGCAATTAATTCCAGTGTATGATAAGCCAATGATATATTATCCTCTATCTACCTTGATGTTAGCGGGGATTAAAGATATATTGATTATTTCTACTCCTCAGGATTTACCAAAATTTAAGGAGCTTTTCGGAGATGGGCGGGAGATGGGACTTAATATTTCATATCGTGAGCAATCCAAACCAGAGGGAATTGCCCAGGCCTTTATCATCGGAGAAGAGTTTATTGGCGAAGATTCGGTGTGTCTGATATTGGGGGATAATATATTTTATGGACATAGCTTATCTACTACTTTACAGAAAATGGCTACTCTTAAAAATGGAGCCTATATATTTGGTTATTGGGTCTCTGACCCGAAAAGATATGGTATAGTTGAATTTAATGAACATGATAAAGTTATAAGCATAGAAGAAAAACCAAAAATTTCTAAATCTAATTATGCCGTTCCTGGTCTTTATTTTTATGATAATGAAGTTGTGGATATAGCTAAAAATCTAAAGCCCTCGGCCCGAGGGGAGCTGGAGATAACCGATGTAAATTTAGCCTATTTAAAGAAAGAGAATCTTAAGGTAGAGCTTTTGGGTCGAGGTTATGCCTGGTTGGATACCGGGACACCGGACAGTTTGCTCGATGCCTCCAATTATATTGCTACTATGGAGAGAAGACAGGGTCTAAAGATTGGCTGCATAGAAGAGGTGGCTTTTAGGATGGGTTATATAGATATTAAACAATTCAAAAAGGTAATTGAACAATCACCAGAGAATGAATATAAAAAATATTTGGAAATGATTTTAAAAGAAGAAAAAATAAAGTAGAGGATAGTTATGGAATTTAAAATAGGTGAAATCGAAGGGGTAGTAATAAAAAAAATAACTAAGTTCTCTGATGAGAGAGGTTTTTTGGTAGAGACCTTCAGGGTAGATAATCTACCGGATAATTTACAGCCAGTAATGAGCTATGTCTCTTATACCAAACCAGGGATAACCCGAGGACCTCATGAACATCTAAAGCAAACTGATATATTCTGTTTTATAGGGCCATGCAATTTTAGGATAAAGTTATGGGATAATCGGAAAGAGAGTAATACTTTCGGATGTTGTTGGGAAGTAGTCGGAGGAGAGGATAATCCTATCAGAGTAATTGTTCCGCCGGGAGTAGTCCATGGTTATAAGAATATTTCAGAAGGTGCAGATGGGATGGTCTTAAATTACCCCGATAAATTGTATCGAGGTTGGGACAGGAAAGAAGAAGTTGATGAGATAAGGCATGAAGATAAAGAGGATGAATTTTATTTAGATTTTATTAAAGAGGATAAATAGTCTATGATCTGGATTATCGGAAATAAAGGGATGCTGGGCAATGATGTAGAAAAATTATTAAAAGAGCGAGGGTTTGTTTATTGGGCCAGTGATAATGAAATCGATATTTGTGATTATAAGGCGCTGGAGAAATTTGGAAAAGATAAGAAGATTAAATGGATAATCAACTGTGCAGGATATACTAAGGTAGATAAGGCAGAAGAAGAAGATAAGGCTTTTAGAATAAACAAAGATGGGGCTAGGAATATTGCCTTATTTTCGGCAAAGAGACAGATTAAATTAATCCATATCTCTACTGACTATGTTTTTGATGGCAGGCAAAAGGGATCTTTTGTTTATAGTGAAGATAATGAAACTAATCCAATAAATATATATGGTAAGAGCAAATTAGCGGGCGAAGAGGAGATAAAAAAGATATTAGAAGAATATTTTATCATCCGCACCGCCTGGCTCTATGGGTTACACGAGAATAATTTTGTTTATACTATGTTAAGATTATTTAAAGAAAGAGATTCGCTAAAGGTAGTAGAAGACCAGTGGGGTTCTCCCACTTATACGGTTGATTTGGCTGGGGCTATTTTAAAGATAATAGAGGATGATTCAGTTAGTTATGGGATATATCATTTTACCAATGAAGGAACAACCAGCTGGTATGAATTTGCTAAGGCAATTTATAATAAAGCTAAAAAATTAGGATTAATTGAGGGCAATAAAAAAGTAGAGATACAACCTATTAAGACTGAGGATTATCCTACAGCAGCCAGGAGACCGAGATATTCAGTTTTATCTAAAGAGAAGATAAAAAAAGAGTTGAATATTAAAATTCCTTATTGGAGAGAGTCTTTAGAGAAATGCTTGAAGAGGATTTTGGATGAAGGATATAGGATTTAGTTATGAATTATGAAGAGTTAAATGTATTCAAAGAATCTCATAAGTTTGTTTTAGAGATTTATAAAATAACTGAGACCTTTCCAAATGAGGAGAAATTTAGGTTAGTTGATCAACTAATAAGAGCGTCATATTCTATTCCGTCAAATATTGCTGAAGGAAACAGCAGAAATACGACAAAAGATTATATAAACTATTTATATAATGCAAGAGGTAGTGCAAATGAGATTAAATATTTTTTACTTTTATCAAAAGATTTAGGATATATCAGTATGGAAAGATATTTGGAACTGAAAACTAAAATAGAAGATATTATTAAAATGTTAAATGGATTAATAAATTCATTGAAAAGGAAAATATGATGAAGAAAGAAAAAAACACTAATAATTTACAAAATCCCCAATCCCCAATCTCAAATCCAAAATCCAACCCCCTACATCCTAAATCCATCTTAGTAACCGGGGGAGCAGGATTTATCGGTTCAAACTTTATCCATTATATTTTTAAAAGTACCTCTTTTGGGGGTAAGATTATCAATGTAGATAAACTAACTTATGCTGGTAATTCAGAGAATTTAGTAGAGATAGAGAATAAATATGGCGGAGAAAAATATTTTTTTGAGAAGGCAGATATATGCGATTTTGATGAGATTGAAAGGATATTTGAGAAATATAATATCGATACCGTAGTTAATTTTGCTGCTGAATCACATGTAGATAGGTCTATCTTTGGGCCCAAAGATTTTGTACAGACTAATATTATGGGAACTTTTAATCTTTTAGAAGTGGCTCGGGAATGCTGGAAAGAGAAGGAGAAAGAGCAGATTTTATTTCATCATATCAGCACAGATGAGGTCTATGGTTCAATAGAAGAAGGAAAATATTTTTATGAGGATACCGCCTATAAACCCAATAGTCCTTATTCTGCTTCTAAAGCTTCCTCAGACCATTTGGTAAGAGCTTATCATAGAACTTATGGATTACCAGTAACCGTTTCTAATTGTTCTAACAATTATGGTCCTTATCAATTTCCGGAAAAACTAATTCCTTTGATGATATTAAATATTTTAGAAGAAAAGACTTTGCCGGTATACGGTGATGGGAAAAATGTGCGGGATTGGTTATATGTGGAAGACCATTGTTCGGCAATCTGGGAGATATTAAATAAGGGAAAAGTTGGCGAGACTTATAATATTGGCGGAGGGAATGAATGGGAAAATATCAAGCTGGTTAATTTTCTTTGTGAGAAGATAGGGCAGCTGCAAGGAAGAGATGAAGATTATTATAAGAAGTTAATTACCTTTGTAAAAGATAGACCGGGTCATGACAGAAGATATGCCATAAATTGTGATAAGATAAAAAATGAATTGGGTTGGAGCCAGCAATTTGATTTTGAAAAAGGATTGGACACTACAATCAAATGGTATATAGATAATCAGAGATGGGTAGATAATATAAGAAGTGGAGAATATAAGAGATGGATGAAGAAGAATTATGAGTTAAGATAAAATAGAAGAACTGAAGAAGCAAAATGAAATATATTTTAAAATAATGGAAGTATTATGAAAATAAAAGAATTAATAGAAGTAAAAGAAAAGAAAATAAAATTAAAAAAAGTGTTAATAATTGCTTACTATTTTCCTCCCCTTGGCGGAGGAGGAATACAAAGAACATTGAAGTTTATCAAATATTTACCCAATTTTGGATGGCAACCGATAGTTTTATCTCCAGAAAAAGCTGGTTGGATTTCCTATGATTTAACATTACTTGAAGAAATTCATAATATCGCCAAAGTTTACCGTACAAAATGTTGGGGGATGCCTAAGGATTTTAATCTTCTATCTTGGTATTCTAACCAAACGAACACTAAAAAGTTGAAGGTATTTTTTTGGCGACTTTTTTTCTTTATTTTTCCGGATCCTATGATTGGTTGGATAATTCCAGCAATAATTCAAGGTAAAAGAATAATCGAAAGGGAAGGTGTTGATATAATTTATACCACATCTCCACCTCATAGTGAACATTTCATTGGGTATTTTTTAAAAAAAATTAATAAGAAACCTTGGGTGGCTGACTTTCGGGATTCTTTTGTTAGTGACCCCAGCCTTAATAATAAACTCTTAAAACATAAAGTGAAAAAATTTTTATATAAAATCTATGAAAAGATATTTATTAAAAATGTAGACTTTATAATATCTGCAACTCCTCCCATTAATGATGATTTCTTATCGAGATATTCTCAAATATTATCATCAAACAAAACAGATACCATTACTAATGGTTTTGATGAAGAAAGCTTTCCGCAGAATACTGATATGGATAGAAAAAATGATAAATTTACAATTACTTATACCGGCACCTTCCAAGGCAGGCGAACACCAAAGCATTTTCTGAAAGCACTGCAACAGTTGATTAATGAGGAACCCAAGGTAAAAGATAATATTATAGTTAGATTTATTGGAACCTTTAGCGAGCGGCACAAAAAATTACTTATCAACCTAAAGCCAAATAATGTTGTTATGATCAAAGAATATGTAAATTATAAAAAGAGTTTACAATATCAACTTGAGTCAGATGTTTTGCTTTTAATAATTGAGGAAGAAAGTATATATACAGGAAAAATATTTGAGTACATTAGGGTAGGAAAAACAATTTTAGCTCTTGTGCCCCCTAAAGGAATTGCTGCAGATTTGATTAGAACGAATAATTTAGGGATTGTTGTCTCTTCAGAAGATGTTGAGGCAATCAAAAATGCAATTCTTAAACTATATAAAAAATATGAAGAGGGAAGATTAAAAATCACTCCAAGACAAGATTTACTAAAACGATTTAATAGAAAAGAATTAACAAGAAAATTGGCTAACTGTTTTAATAAGGTGGCTCAAAAAAAATAATGCATTTATCCATTTCAATAGTTAACTATAATAGTAAAAACTTTTTACGAAATTGCTTAAAATCAATCTTTGAGAATACTTCTAGGATTGATTATGAGATATTTGTTGTGGATAATGCTTCTTCTGATGGCAGTGTAGAGATGGTCAAAAGCGAATTTCCACAGGTCAAACTTATAAGAAATAAAGAAAATGTCGGGTTTTCTAAGGCTAATAATAAGGCTTTTGAAAATGCAACAGGAGAGTATTTCTTATTATTAAATCCCGACTGTTTAGTAGAAGAAGATACTTTGTATAAAATGGTGCATTTTATGAATAAATACCCTAAAGTTGGGGTTGCAGGTTGTAAAATTGTAAATCCCAATGGGCGAATTGAATTTTCTGCTAATAGGTTCCCAAATCTTTTTACAGAGCTTAGCTTAAAATTTGGGAAGAAATTAGCTGGAAGTAATGGTTACTTTGATCGATTACTCAAATGGAACTATAATAAATCAAGAGAGGTAGATTGGGTAAGTGGCGCCTTTTTGATTATTCGCTCTAAGGCATATAGAGAGGTTCGGGGCATGGATGAGAATTACTTCCTTTATTTTGAGGAGATAGATCTCTGCAAAAGAGTTAAGAAAAGAGGATGGAAAATTTATTATAATAGTAACTGTGAGATTTTACATGCACATGGAAGATCAATGGCAACGGTAGCAGAAGAGAAAATTTCTAATATATATAGGGTAAACCAGCTTTATTACTACCAAAAACATAACCCTTTTCAACATCCTTTGCTCAAGTTATATTTAAAATTGCGAGGGTTGATATAAATGATGAATAGTATCAGTACTTCAAGAATCATAAATGGGGTTTCCCAGAGCCATACCTTTTTAATTGTTGCAGTCCTCTTATTCGTTGGTGTGTTCTTGGGGGTAAATTCTTCAATCTATCCCCTATCTATAGTAGGATCCTTTTTTCTTCTGGTCGCTTTTTTAATATCTCTGAAAAATTTAAGGACTGGGCTATTATTGTTCCTGATTGTCGCACTCTTTAGCAATATTATCTCTCAAGTTTTACCTACTGGATTTTTAGGAGGAGCAGAACTAGGGATGGGAGCGGTGTTGAGAGACATTCTACTTTTATCTGTTTTAATAGGATGGTTTTTTACGATATCCACGAAGGACAAAGCAAGAGTATACATTCCTTTGAAATATCCATTAATTTATATATGTATTATTGCTCTTTTTATAGTTATTTCCCCTGAAAAGGTGACAGCAATTTTGGGGTTTAGAAATACTGCTTTTTATATAGTTATACTATATCTTACGGTAAACGTCTTTTCCTCAAAGCAGCAAATAAAGAGGGCGATAACCGTTATTATTGCTTTTGGGGGACTGTTAGCTGTTTTTGGTCTCTTGCAGCCATTAACAGGTGGTGTTTTACTTACTCGGTTGGGATTTGAGCACGGAGTAGGGGGGGCGTTAGTTCGTTTTGGGAAAATTACTCGATCTAGTGCGGGGGTGGACAACCCTTTAGTCTTTGGGATCTACATGGTGATGCTAATTTTGATTGCTGCTAGTTTGTGGTTATCAACTAAAAAGAAAAGTATTCTCTTGTTAGTGATAATTTTTCTTATGATTACAGCACTTATATTTACTTTTTCAAGGAGTGCGGTTTTTGCCCTAATCGCTTCATTACTTTTTATAAGTGTCTTTCTTAAACGGTTCAAACTCATGGTCGGTTTAATTCTAATCTTGAGTGGGTTGCTATTATTTAGCGTGATTTTCTATGATTCTATTTTGGTTCAACGTTTCTTTTCCCAAGATGAGGTATCCCGGATAGGAATAGCAACTCGTATTGCACAGGTAGAAAGGTCTTTCCAATATATTAATGATAACCCCTTGCTCGGAATCGGACTTGGAACCCAGGGAGCAGCGAAAGCAAGATTTGCAGAAGGTCTTGTTCCTGGCATCATCACCGACAATTATTATTTTCAAATTCTGACTGAGATGGGACTAGTTGGACTGTTGGCATACCTCTTGTTGCTGGTTTCTCTTTTTATAAAAGGAGTATCAATTTATTATTCTTTGACAGATACTTATTTGAAGAGCCTTGCTTTAGGTATTGTAGGCATCATTGTTGCTATGTCTATAATGAACCTTGGATCCTCAACATTTGATTCCCGCATACTTAATATGTATTTCTGGTTTTTTATGGGGATACTGCTGTCATTAAGGAGGGCGAATAAATGCGAATCTTAGAGATAGTTGCCTCTTCACAAGGAGGGGCGGCTGAACACATATTTTGTATCGCCAAAGGGATTGATAGATCTAAATTTGATCTCACAGTTGTCATGCCAGAAGATAATGGAAATGTTAATTTTACTGATCTTCGAAGGTTGAAAATTAGAGTTGTTTCATTTAACGTTTTCAGCAGATTCTCCCTAAAAGAATTTCTCAATTTACGTGATTTTATTAGTAGGGGCAATTTCGATATTGTTCATTTTCATGGGACAAGAGCTGCCCTTTTTGGGCGATTGGCAGCTATTTTGATATGGCAACGACCTAAAATCCTTTATACCATCCATGGCTTTCATGTGGTTCATTATCGAAATCTTCTCAAAAAACTCTTTTTGCTCCTACTGGAGAGGATCCTTAACCTTTTTACCGATGTGATAGTTTGTGTTTCGCATTCTGATAGGGAAAGCGTTATTAAGATGGGGTTAGCCAGAAATGATAATGTCAAAATTATCTGGAATGGCATCGATATCGAAAGATTTCGCAATATCTCTTTAGATAAAAATGTAAAGAAAAACGAGCTTAGGATCCCTCCAAATGCTTTCCTTCTAACGATGATTGGCAGGTTACATCCCCAAAAAGATTATTTTACTTTAATATCAGCTTTTAAACTTTTACAAAGAGAATTGTCTAATTTTTATTTATTAATAGTTGGTGATGGACCAATGCGGGAAGAACTAAAAAGTTATGCAAAAAATTTAGGTCTTAATGACAAAATTGTTTTTGTAGGCACTCGAAGAGATATACCAGAGATTTTGTCTATTACAGATATTTTTATTTTATCTACTCTATGGGAGGGGTTACCCATTGTGCTCTTAGAAGCTATGGCAGCTGATAAACCAGTTATTGCCTCTGATGTATGTGGTAATCGAGAAATAGTTGTAGATGGAGAAACGGGGATTCTTGTATCTCCCAGAGACCCTGAGATGTTGGCTCAGGCGGTTACAAGATTAGTGAAAGATAGAAAGATGTCTAAGAAAATGGGACAAAAGGGGCTGATAAGGGTAAAAAATAACTTTACATTAGAGGAAATGGTACAAAAAATAGAAAATTTGTATTATGAATTAACAAGATGAAAAGAATAAAGGTTCTTCAAATAAATAAATTATATTATCCGTGGATTGGTGGAGTAGAGAAAGTTATTCAAGATATTGCTGAAGGGTTGCAGGGAAAGGTTGATATGGAGGTTTTGACCTGTCAGCCGATAGGTAGGGGAAGCGAACAATTAATTAATAAGGTTAAGGTAATTAAGGCAAGCAGTCTCGGAATTTATTGGGGCATGCCAGTGTCTTTTACCTTTCCATTCCTGCTGGCTTGGAAAAGCCAAAAAGCAGATATCCTTCATTTTCACCTCCCTTTTCCTTTAGGAGTTCTCTCTTATTTACTGATGGCATCGAAAAAGAAAAAGGTAGTGGTAACCTATCACAGTGATATAGTAAGGCAAGAGAGGTTAATGAGATTCTATAAACCTTTTCTGCATCGATTCCTAAAAAGGGCTGACAAAATTTTACCGACCTCTCCTAACCTAGTTAAATCATCCAAATATCTAAGCCCCTACAAGGATAAATGCACCGTAGTCCCTCTGTCGATAGACCTAAATGAATTCGGTCATCTTATAAAAAAGAAATTAGATTTGGGATTTTCGCCAGATGAGAAGATAGTCCTATTCGTTGGCCGGTTGAATTATTACAAGGGGCTTGAGTATCTTATCGAAGCCATACAGGAAGTAGAATCCAAACTTCTAATAGTTGGTGAAGGGGAGATGCGAGAAAGGTTAGAGCAAAAAGTCAAATCTCTTGGAGTTGAGCAGAAGATCGTATTCCTTGGAAAGGTATCAGGTGAGGAACTTAAATATTGTTACCAAATCTGCGATCTTTTCGTCTTGCCCTCGATAGAGCCAAGTGAAGCCTTTGGTATTGTTCAGATGGAGGCTATGGCTTATGGGAAACCAGTAGTTAACACAAATTTACCGACTGGAGTTCCTTACGTTAGTATAAACGGTGAAACTGGATTTACTGTGCCACCGAGAGACGCTAAGGCATTAGCTAAGGCGATTAATAAAATTTTAAATGATAAGGAATTAGCGACTAAATTTTCTAAGAATGCATTAAAAAGAGTTAAAAAGAAATTTTCCAAAGAAAAAATGTTAGAATCAATTTATCAAATATATAATGAATTAATGTAATAGAATAGTTTCCGTGTAAAGTAAAGGCTTAGTTTTAAATAGCATTGTACCTAAATTTGCTTGGTGATTCCAATTTTTTGTGACGCGAACAAATTAAATAATGATTCTTTAACAAGCTTGTTTTTAACATTATGACGTAAAAGTAACAAAAAGAAAGATATTATTTGTAATATTTTTAATTTCTTTTTAATTACTTTTATTACCCCGAAGCTCAGAATTCCACGGGTATGACCATGGGTGTATACTGGGTTTTCTATACCAAATTTTCATTAATTAAAAAAGGGAAAAAGTGGCATGCTACTTTTTATTAAATATTTAGAACAAAATACCCTAACACTTTTTTGTGTGTTTCTCTTTTTAGCTTTTAATTTTACCTAATTCTACCTTCATTCCTGCCAATTCTTTCTGAATTTTTGAAAGGCGCAGGTAATAGTATTCCCGATTTTGCTGATTTAGTGTGGATAGTATTATGTATTTCTTTGGTATTCTCCGGAACTTGACGATATTTTGAAATAGGCATTTACTATCGATCGTGTATAAATTTTCGATTTTTTATTGTTTTCAGGTGATAAAAACAATTTTATTAATAAAAAAAGAAGGATTTTTTAAAAGTTTTGTAGAATTATATTAATATTAATGTACTAAATTTTTAATCAGATAATTTAAAGAAAGCAGAAGAGGAAAATATGATTTTTTTGATTTTTTTAGTTTCGTTCATAGCGAGTTTTGCGGGATTTCCTATAATAATACCTCGATTGAAGAAGGCGGGGATTGTGGGAAAGAACATGAATAGTGATAAACAGGAAGAGATTGCAGAGATGGGTGGATTGGTAATAGCCGCTGGCTTTGGAGTAGGAATAGTTTTTGCCATTTTTTTAAGGACCTTTTTTGATTTATTTCTTTCGGTTAGTTTGACTTCGATTCTGGCTGTCTTATCTACCGTATTGATTGTGGTAATGATCGGGGTCTTTGATGATTTGATTTCTATACGGCAGTGGATTAAGGCGGTCATCCCGGTATTTGCTGCTTTGCCTTTAATGGCACTAAAAGAAGGATATAGTATGATGAGAGTTCCTTTCGTGGGAATGATAGATTTTGGTATTTTCTATCCTCTGGTTCTGGTGCCTTTGGGGATTACCGGAGCAGCTAATGCAGTGAATATGCTGGCGGGCTTTAACGGCTTGGAAGTTGGAATGGGAGTGGTGGCGATTGGGGCGCTGGCTGTTATTGCTTATTTGATTGGGCAGACGACTGCGCTGATAATTTTATTAGCAGCCTTGGGGGCATTGGTGGCAACTTTATATTATAATTGGTATCCGGCCAAGGTTTTGGTGGGTGATGTAGGGACCTTAACTATCGGGGCAGTTATAGCCAGTGCAGTGATTATTGGTAATTATGAAACCGCGGGAGTTATTTTGGTGATTCCTTATGTGGTCGATTTTTTAATCAAGGCGAAGAATGGTTTTCCCGGTAAAAATTGGTGGGGAATTTATAGAGAGGGAAAGTTGTATTGCCCAGATAGTGGCGCGGTAGGATTAGCGCAATTGATTATGAAGGTGTGTGGGGGAATTAGTGAGCGTAATCTGGTGCTGGTACTGATGGGTATTGAGGCAGTATTTGGGGTGATTGCGATATTGGTTTATATATAATTAGTCAAGTCTTTAGATGAATTAGAAGAAATATTAGATAAGAATAAGTAGAAAAGAACTTGTGTTAAAGGAGATAAGAAATGAGTCTTTATGATTATGAAGAATCGAAGAAAATAGCGGCAGAAGGTCAGTCATTTGCATCTTTGATAATGGCAGCCGCCTGGAAAGCTGATACTTTAAAATTTGGCAAACTAAAATCAGCATTCCCAGAGATTATAGAGGAGTTTGAAAAGAGATATTTCAAGGGCGGAGCTTATCAGGAGGATAAAAGAGAAGATTAATTGTGGAAAAGAAACGGAAAAATGGGGACAGGCAACTTTTTTAATTTATGAAAATAAAGGTATGGAGATAATAAAGTTCGTTTGATTTCTTCACACTTTTTTAGATTTTATGATATAATTAATATAAATGATTTTAAGACTATTGATTAAATAAAGGAGGGAGAAGAATGCCCTTAATTTTAACTATCCCCGATGAGCTTATTGAGGCTATAAAATTACCCAAAGGACTCTTGGAGAGTGAATTGAAGAAGGAATTTGCTTTTTTCTTGTATAAAAAGGGAATGACTACTATGGGAGTAGCGAGAAGATTAGCAGGAATAAGCAAGTGGGAGTTTATAGATAGTTTGGGAGAAAGAAAGATAGAGAGACATTATTCAAAAAAAG
>LDZT01005259.1_pt1 | contig 29605 bp, 27 predicted proteins | sample 615521 | NCBI WGS metagenome assembly LDZT01 (sample SAMN03408292, study PRJNA278302) | terrestrial metagenome | isolation source: oil reservoir sample SB1 | place: USA: Alaska, North Slope, Schrader Bluff formation | collected 2011-09 | reverse complement strand
GCCGATCCCGAATTCCGGCGCGAGGCCACCAGCAAGCGGGCGGCCATCGAAGGAACTATTTCGGCCATCAAACGTGGTCAAGGCGCCGGTAAGCTTTCCATCCGGGGTCAGATCAAGCGCACCCTGGTGATGGGTTTTAAAACCATTGCGCATAATTTCCAGCAGGTTGCCTAAATGCCGATTTTAGCTTTCATCTACTCATGATTTGCCATATGTTGTCAAGTTTCGGTTTGGTCTGGTTATTTTATTTATGGGTTTTTGCACCAAAATCATAAGATTAGTCACCACGTATTTTTTTCAAATCAAGGTTAAAGCGCAGGGAAAAGCGCTAATTACATAGCAAGCATATAAAAAATAAAAAAATCATAATTTCAAATACAGTCGCTACAGATTGAATCCCCATAAGTATTCTAGTCTCGCGATTTCATTCTCCTGCCAATCAAAAATTTATGCCAGTGATGATGAAAGCTCAATTTACAGAGATTATCTGCATGTTGAGCTTTCTTACTCGTGATACTTCCGATTTTTTTCCCTTCAAGTACCGTCCCTATGTTTCTTTTTAGGACTTAAAAAATCGAGAAAACAACTGTTTCGAAGCAAAATAAATGTTCCCGCTTCTTGTTAACAATTTGAGTTGATTTAGAAAGGAGGGATTTAATGTTTGAAATGGGTTTGCGCAAGTCGTTAACCCAGATAGGCTTATCCCAGGATAAAGGAGGCAGTGTATATGATTGGGTTTGAAGTCAGTAAATGTTTTTGGAAGATTGAGGTCCTTTTCTACTTTAAAACCCTATATTTAATTATGCGCGGCGCCTACTAAATCATTAATGTCTTTGATTCCGTTTTCTTTCAGGAACAGTTTGATTCCTTCCAGCACATCAACTGTCGCCCTCGGGTTAATAAAGTTTGCAGTCCCCACTGCGACAGCTTTTGCGCCGGCCATGATAAACTCCAACGCGTCACGGGCGCATGTTATGCCGCCCATACCGATAATCGGCAGATCGACTTCCCGGTAAACATCCCAGACAGCCCTGACAGCCACAGGTTTAACCGCCGGGCCGGAAAGCCCTCCTTTAATATTGCCCAGAACAGGCCTGCGCCGGTATATATCAATAGCCATTCCCGTCAGGGTATTGATCATTGAAAGAGCGTCCGCGCCCGCAGCGGCGACACTATGTGCTATTTCTACAATACTGGTTACATTCGGAGATAATTTTACTATAACAGGTTTATCAGTAACAGACTTAACACTTTTAACCACTTCAGCAGATGCGGACGGCGAGACGCCGAATTGCATACCGCCATGCCTTACATTCGGGCAGGATATGTTTAACTCAAGAGCCGATACTATCTCAGATTCACCCAGCTTACCTGCGACGGCGGCGTATTCTTCTACATCGCCGCCTGCTATGCTTGCAATTATATTCGTCGAGATTTCTTTTAAACCGGGCAGGTAAAATTTTATGAAATTTTCTACCCCCGGATTTTCCAGGCCAATTGAATTCAACAGGCCTGATGACGTCTCGAATATCCGCGGCGGAGGATTTCCCGGACATGGCTGAAGTGTCAGGCTTTTGAAAACTATTCCGCCCAGTTGGCTCAGGTTGACAAAAACTGAATATTCTTTTCCAAAGCCGAAGGTTCCGGAAGCGGTCACGACTGGGTTTTTAAACTTTACTCCGGCTATTTCAACTGCCAGGTTAGGTTCGTTATTCAAAAATTCCATTAAAAAGCCACCTCATTGGCATAAAAGACCGGTCCATCAATGCACACCCTTTTGTAAACAGGTTGTTCTCCTTTGTTCCGGTTAGTTTTGCAAACGCATGAGTAACAGGCTCCTATACCGCAGGCCATACGTTCCTCAACGGAAAATTGACCCGCTACGCCATGTTTTTCCAGCATGGCGGCGGACACACGCAGAAAATCATGCGGCCCACAGGCGTAAACCATTTCGACCAGGCGGTTTGCAAGAACCTCCTCAAGCAATTCCGTCACCGGCCCGCGGTGGCCAACTGTTCCATCGTCCGTTGCAATTCTGACGCCTCCCGAAAAACTCTCCGTAAGGCTTGCTATTTCATCGGCAAGAATCAATTCTTCCCCGGTGCGCGCTCCCAGCAAAGTATAAATTACATAATCCTTGTTGTCATTGAGCGCTAATTCCTGAAGGAGAAAAAACAAGGGGGCGATTCCGATACCGCCCGCCGCTATCGCCAGCTTTTTCTTTCCTTCTGGAATGTTGAAACCATTTCCCAAAGGACCTATAACGTCTAAAAAATTATCCTCTTTTTCCATAGACAGTAGAGCAGTACCCCGGCCAACCACCCGGTAAAGCAGGGATAACTCTCCTTTCTCCCGATCTACCCGATGAATGCTGAAGGGACGGCGCAGCGTAGAATCCAGAAGCGGCAAAATACGCACCTGGATAAACTGCCCCGGCTTTGCCGTCCTGCTTATTTCCGGAGATGAAATTGTCAGTAGGCAACAACCCGGAAAAATCATTTTTTGACTTACGATACGGGCCTTTGGGTTATGAATCAATTTTGGCCCCCCTGATTCGCGCTAGTTGGGGGATTCCATTCTGCATACCTTTTAAGGATCATATATCCTGCCCCCCTACTTATTTTCCCCTCATCTTGAATGCGTTTTAATAAATCCGGCTCCCAAAATCCGGCCAATTTCAAATACAGAAAGGCTTCCGGTTGGGAAAATTTCAAATTCTTAAAGCAGCATATAATCTGGGCGGCGTTTGTTAGCGTAAGCGTTTCGCCCCTGGTATAAATCATCGCCGCAGGCGGAACCTTTGTGCCGGTCATCCTCGAAAGCGCATTTATAAAGCTTACCACCGGCATCTCATCATCCAGCCGGTAATTATTATTATAACCGCCGGAAGCCATTCCCCACTGCCTGACAAATCTTAGACCGGGGTAAGCCCAGTGATCAGCGCAGGGAATTTCATACGAAAAGGAGTAAAGCTTCATTCCCTGCGCGTTCAACCTATTTTGCAGCTCTTTGATCACATCCGGAATGCCGCTCATTTCTTTAAAAGATAATCCCCTCTCAATGCTCAGGGCGGCTGCCGCGCCGGCCGCCTGACCGGTAGCCATGCCGACAGGGATAACCCTGGCGCTTCCGGCCGCCAGTGAATCAAAGCTTGCAGACCTCCCCACTACCAGAAGGTTATTAACTTCCTTTGGCACAAGACAGCGGAAAGGTATTGAGTAAAGCTTGGGCTTGCCTATTATATCACCACGAAAAGACTGGCTGGTGGCCTGAATGTCGACAGGATAAGAGCCCATCGCAATGCGATCTTTAAAATCCCTGTTTTCCAATACGTCGTTTACGCTTAAGCGGTACAGTCCATAGATATTCCTCGATTGCCTGATGTATAATTCGGGCGCAGTTGCATCCAGCACGGCAGACGACAGGCCGGGAATGTTTTTTGAAATATAATCGGTAAGGATGGGCATCTCTTTTTCAGCTATAGCCCTTCCTTCCATGCGGGAATTATAATCCAGGGGGTTCACCCCCAGAATCTGCAGCGTATTGATCGAAATCCGGTTGTCTTTTTCGCGGCCTATATTTAAGCCCCGTACTAACAAACGGCTGTTCGTGGGCTGATAGAGTTTCATTATCTGAGAAAAGCCCCAGGCGCTCTGCTTTTTTACGCCGCTGTTAGGTTCTTTGGAGAGTTTGAGGTTTAGTTCCAGTTTCAGCCAGTCTATCAAACTTACTCCCTTTAACCTAAAAACCAGGGTAGCTGCCATATATTCATCCGGCCGGCCGCAGTCACTAAACCCGAGGCTGTAAGGAACACCTGCGGCGGCGGCTATATCAGCGTCGCGGGTGGCGTCAATTACCCGCTGTGCTCTGATTTCCCTGGCCTCTCCCTTTGGCAGTAGAATTTTTAGTCCGTTTAAAGTGTTATTCATTGCCAGTGGTTGTACCTCAACTGCATTTAAAAATACCTGAAGGTTCTTCTCTTTTGCGATCAGGGAATTAAAAACCCGGCTTGCCACAGCAGGATCAAAAGCGTCTCCCCCAACGCCTTTGTAAAATTCCAGAAAGATCCCTTTATTCAAGATGTCCTTGTCAGGTCCGTAATTCATATCAATACTGTTCAACCAGCCGCGGGTCATCAGGCCGCCTACTTCCGGACGGGTATCTACAAGCAGGGTCTTTAAACCATTACGCGCCCCGGATACGGCGGCGGCAATCCCTTCCGGCTCAGCGCCGGCAACAATAAGATCATAATGTTCCAGCAACGGCACATTGGCGTAAGAAGCAACCGGGGAATCTGTTCCAGACCACAGCGGCCTTAGCAGACAATAAAGAAGCAGCAAAACTGAAGCAAGGCAGATCCGTTTAATCACCTAGACTACCTCCTGAAGCACATCCTGCAGGGCTACAAGCTCAATGTCATCGCCTTTCTTAATTGACCGCAGAACCTCAACTAAAGCCCAGGCGGTATCCAGGGAAGTAAGACAGGGAATATTATGTTCAACAGCCATACGGCGAATTCTGAAACCATCCCGCTCCGGCTCCCGCCCCCTGGTTAAAGTACTGATTACCAGATGTATCTCTCCGGCCCTGATTAAATCAACGATGTTTGGCGAGTTTTCTCTTACTTTCCTGACTGATTCCACGCTCATCCCGGCGTCCCGCAGGAATTCCGCCGTACCCACTGTGGCGAAAAGCTTATAACCCAATCCGACCAGCATGGATAAGACAGGCAGGGATTCTTTTTTATCCCTGTCAGCAATCGAGGCAAGTACGTTGCCTTTTTGCGGAATTACGTATCCCGCGGCAACGAGTGACTTGTATAGCGCTACCGAATATCTTCTGTCGATGCCCATTACCTCACCTGTCGACTTCATTTCCGGACCCAGGGATATATCCACTTCAGTGAGTTTGGCAAAGCTGAAAACAGGCGTTTTTACACCTGTCAGCAGTCCTTCCTTCCATAATCCTCCAGCATACCCAAGTTCTTTTAAAGTGCGGCCTAAAATTATCCGTGTGGCTAGATTTACTATGGGAATCCCGGTGATCTTGCTGATATATGGCACAGTCCTGCTGGCGCGTGGATTGACCTCCAATACATAAACCTCACCGTTATGCAGGACATATTGAATATTTATTATACCGCGCACCTGGAGAGCCTGAGCAAGTTTTGTTGTATAGTCGACAATCTTTTCTTTTATTTCCAGGTTTATCTCACTCGCGGGATAAACAGCTATGCTGTCCCCGGAATGAACGCCGGCCCGCTCAACATGCCTCATAATTCCAGGAATTAATACTGTATCTCCGTCAGAAACGGCGTCAACCTCAAGTTCGATTCCAAAAAGATACTTGTCTACCAGCACCGGGTGTTCCGGGGTTACTTTCACGGCTGTAGCCATATAATTAAGAAGCTCATCCCTGCTGTATACTATAACCATTGCCCTGCCTCCCAGTACGTAGGACGGCCTGATTAACACAGGAAATCCTATCCGGGCGGCGGTAAGATCGGCTTCCTCAACAGAAAGGGCGGTTTGCCCCAACGGCTTGGGAATATTCAGCCGTATCAATAAATCATCAAACCGTTTTCTGTCTTCCGCACGGTCGATATTATCAACGGAAGTGCCTAATATCTTTACACCGCTTTTAACAAGCGGTGCAGCAAGGTTAACCGCTGTCTGACCGCCGAACTGAACGATAACCCCCTCGGGTTTTTCCTTGTCGAGAACATTCAGGACGTCTTCAATAACAAGCGGTTCAAAGTATAAACGGTCAGCGGTGTCAAAATCTGTGCTCACAGTCTCAGGATTATTGTTAATTATTATTGCCTCTACGCCTTCCTGGCGCAGCGCCCACACCGAATGCACCGAACAGTAGTCAAACTCGATTCCCTGACCAATCCTGATCGGTCCTGAACCCAGCACAACAACCTTGCGTTTTTCTGACGGTCTAACTTCGTCGAACCCGTCATAGCTTGAGTAATAATAGGGTGTTACCGCTTCAAACTCCGCTGCGCACGTATCTACCATCTTATATGCAGGAACAATTTCATTTTTTTGGCGCAGCTCCCGCACCTCTTTAGCCTCGTCAAGGCCGGTCAGTTCTGCAATATAAGCGTCGCCAAAACCCATTTTTTTAGCTTTTTGAAGCATTTCCGAATCTATCTTGCTGCCGGCGCATTCTCTGATTTGTTTTTCCATATTGACTATGTTTTTTATTTTATCAAGGAAAAAGCGGTCTATTTTGGTCAGTTCAAAAATGTGATCTTCAGACATCCCCCGGCGAAGCCCTTCGGCAACGGCAAAAAGACGAGAATCATCAGCGTTAACCATTTGTTGAGCAATTTCCTGATCACTTTTTTCACCCAGTTCGGGAATAAGGAATCCCATCAGGCCGATTTCCAGAGAACGTACCGCCTTAAGCAGGGCGCCTTCTATTCTCCGGTCAATTGCCATTACCTCCCCGGTTGCCTTCATCTGCGTTCCAAGTAGTCTGTCTGCCAGAGCAAACTTATCAAACGGCCAGCGGGGGAACTTTACAACCGTATAATCAATGGAAGGCTCAAAGCAGGCATATGTTTTTCCCGTAACAGCGTTTTTAATTTCATCAAGGTTCAACCCGACGGCAATTTTACTGGCAACCTTGGCAATCGGATATCCCGTTGCCTTGGATGCAAGGGCCGAAGAACGGGAAACTCTCGGGTTTACTTCAATTACGTAATATTGATAGCTGTTTGGATCAAGGGCAAACTGAACATTGCATCCGCCTTCTATACCCAAAGCCCGGATTATTTTTAATGAAGCGCTGCGCAGCATTTGGTATTCCTTATCGCTGAGTGTTTGAACGGGAGCGATAACTATGCTGTCTCCGGTATGGACACCCATCGGATCAATATTTTCCATGCTGCAAATGGTTATGCAGTTATCCCGGCTGTCCCTCATTACTTCATATTCTATCTCCTTCCAGCCCACCAAACTTTTTTCAATTAAGGCCTGCCCTATAACGCTCATCCTCAAACCTTTTGTGGTAATCTGAACAAGCTGTTTTTCATCGTAAGCCATTCCGCCGCCAGTGCCTCCCAGAGTGTAGGCGGGACGGACCACAAGCGGAAATCCGACCTGCCGACCAAAAGAAATGGCCTCTTCCAGACTGGTAACTATCGTGCTTGCAGGTACCGGCTCACCGATAGACTTCATGGTAGCCTTAAATTCTTCCCGGTCTTCGGCTCTTTTTATAGCTTCCAAAGGAGTACCGAGCAGTTTTACCCCCTGCTTTTCAAGCACTCCGGCTTTAGCCAACTCAATAGCCAAATTCAAACCGACCTGACCGCCGAGAGTGGGCAGCAGTCCATCGGGTTTTTCTTTTTCAATCAGTTTACTTAAGAATTCCGGTGTCAGCGGTTCTATATAGACACGGTCGGCCATGTTGGTATCAGTCATGATTGTTGCCGGATTACTGTTAATCAGGACTACTTCCATACCTTCTTCTTTCAGGGAACGGCAAGCCTGTGTGCCGGCATAGTCAAATTCTGCGGCCTGACCGATTATTATGGGACCCGAACCAATCACCATCACTTTTCTTATGTCGCTTCTGATGGGCATTTACTCACTCCCGTTCATACGCATTAGATCAATATACTCGTCGAAAAGGCAGGCGGATTCCTGAGGACCTGGCGAAGCTTCCGGATGATACTGCACGGAAAATACCGGCAAGTATTTGTGCCTGATTCCTTCTATCGTCCCGTCATTAAGATTTCTGTGCGAAATCTCAATGGGAAGGTTTTCTAGAGATTTCTCCTCAACGGAATAGCCGTGGTTGTGAGATGTTATATATACCCTTGATGTTCGAAGGTCTTTTACAGGATGATTGGCGCCGCGGTGGCCGAATTTCATTTTATAGGTTTTTGCGCCCAAAGCCAGGGCTAAAATCTGATGTCCCAGGCATATTCCAAAAGCAGGCATTCTGGTTATCAGTTCCTTTATTGTTGCGGTAGTATAAGGGACATCGGCAGGATCGCCCGGCCCGTTGGAAATCAGAATCCCATCAGGCTGCAGGGATAATACTTCCTTCACGCTGATTTTTGGCGGGACAACAACTATCTCACAGTTTCTTTTCTGGAGATGGCGAATAATGTTTTGTTTTGAGCCGAGGTCAAATAATACAACACGATGTCCCGTACCTTCTATAATGTAAACCTCCCTGGCAGCTACAGCAGACGCCAAATCCTGCCCGCTTAAGAAAGGACTGTTTCTGGCTTCCCGGACAAGTTCCCCGGGATCTTTGTTTTCAGTGCTGATCACTCCCCGCATCGTTCCGAAATTACGCAGGTGCAGGGTTAAACTGCGCGTGTCAATTCCGCTTAATCCAATTATACCTTCCCGGAATAAAAAATCCGAGATACTTGAACCGGATCTCCAATTGCTCGGACGTTCGCATTCCTCATACACCACAAATCCCCTGATCCCAGACTTTTTTGATTCAAAATCCTCTGTGTTGATACCATAATTGCCGATCAGTGGGTAAGTCATGACTACAATCTGTCCGCAATATGAGGGATCAGTAAGAATCTCCTGATAACCCGTCATGCCCGTGTTAAAAACTACTTCGCCATACTGAGCGCCTTGTGCTCCAAAGGCATTGCCTGTAAAAATTGTCCCATCTTCCAAAGCAAGCGAAGCCTTCATTTTAATCAACATCCTCTGTCGTTAATTGAAAATTAATTTATATTAGGGAGATCAACTGCCTACGTGCTCATGTTCGCCTCTTATACTTGTACGAACTCGTTCACCCTCGGGCTCGGTCAAAACTCGGCGCTAACGTGCCTCAAACAATTCCCTCGCTTATCCTCGGGTTCACTCGTTCTCTGAACGAAGGCTCAAAATCGCACTTAAGGCATTGACCTCCCTTTGCTGACGCTGCAATAGCAGCATGAGGGTCTATCCTGCATATTCAAATACAATCTTTCCTCCAACAATAGTCATTACTGGAACACCGGCAAGCATTCTGCCGGCAAATGGGGTATTGCGCCCTTTGCTGACAAACCTTGCAGGGTCCACCTTTTCTGTTCGGGCAGGATCGATAATTGTGAGGTCTGCATCCGCTCCCTTGGCCAGTATCCCTTTGGAGATACCCAGGATGCGCGCAGGGTTGGCGGTCATTTTTTCAACCGCTTCAAGGGGAGAAAGGATACCGGTATTGACGAGTTCTGTCCAGACAAGACCTACGGCAGTTTCCAGCCCTGAAATACCGAAAGGAGCATTTTCATATTCCACTTCCTTCTTTTCCTGCGCATGCGGAGCATGATCGGTGGCTATGACGTCAATTGTACCGTCACGCAATCCCTGCCTGACTGCATTTACATCTTCAAGTGTCCGTAAAGGTGGATTTACTTTTGTGCTGGTGTTATAACCGGTAACCTCCCGGTCAGTCAGTGTAAAATGGTGCGGTGTGGCCTCTGCAGTAACTCTCAGTCCCCTGGCTTTAGCCTGGCGGATTAGTTGAACGGAACCCTCGGTGCTGACATGGGCTATGTGCAGGCGGCACCCTGTTTCTCCCGCCAGTATAATATCGCGGGTAACCATCACTTCCTCGGCTGCCGCAGGGATGCCCTTTAAGCCCAGTAAAGTGGAATAATAACCTTCGTGCATCGCTCCCTGGGCAGACAACCTGGTATCCTCACAATGAGCGATGACCGGCATATTGATCATCGTGGCGTACTGCATGGCCCTGTACATTACCGCAGCATTGGATATACACCTGCCGTCATCCGAAAAAGCAACTGCTCCCGCTTCCTTTAAACCAGCCATTTCAGCAAGCTCCTCGCCTCTGCTGCCAGCCGTGATGGCGCCAATCGGAAAAACGTTAACTTTTCCTCCCTGGCGGGCTTTGTTTAAAATAAAAGAAATTACTGAGCTGTTGTCGGCAACCGGATTAGTATTGGGCATACAGGCCAGACTTGTAAAACCTCCCTTGGCTGCAGCCATAGTTCCGGTAGCAATTGTTTCACTGTCTTCAAAACCCGGTTCTCTTAAATGAGCGTGAAGATCAATCAAACCGGGCAGGACCAGTTTTCCGCCTGCGTCTATAATAAACGCCCTGTCCATTTCAAGGTTGTTGCCAAATACAGCAACCTTACCGTCTGCAATCAAGACATCTGTACTGAATATTTCCTTTTGATCCGGGCTGATCAGGGTCCCTCCTTTGATCAACAGCTTCATTAAGCGTCACCCCCTCCTATAAGCAGGTATAAGACTGCCATTCGAACAGCTACCCCGTTGGTTACCTGTTCATTAATTACCGACTGAAGGCTGTCGGCGACCTCACCGGATATTTCTATCCCCCTGTTCATGGGACCGGGATGCATTACCAGAGCATCTTTTTTGGCTAGGGAAAGCCTTTCACGGTTTAAGCCAAAAAGACGCGCATATTCCCTGAGACTGGGAAATAACCCCGCCTTTTGCCTTTCCAGTTGGATTCTAAGCATAATAATTACATCCGCATCCTTCAACGCTTCATCAATACTGCAGTAAACAGATGCGCCTGTTCGTTCAATTCCAGCCGGCAACATGGTGGCGGGGCCGCAGACCGAAACCTTGGCCCCCATTTTTAAGAACCCCCAGATGTCAGATCTCGCCACCCGGCTGTGTAATATGTCGCCTATAATAACTATCTTCAGCCCTTCGAGAGCGCCCTTCTTTTCCCTTACCGTAAACATGTCCAGAAGACCCTGAGTCGGGTGCTCATGCGCCCCGTCTCCTGCGTTAATAACAGTAGCCCCGATCCAACCGGCCAGCAAATTTGCGGCGCCTGCCATCGGATGCCGTATAATAACAATGTCCGTACCCATGGCTTCCAGAGTACGGACCGTATCCTTCAGACTCTCCCCTTTAACTACACTGCTGGCCGATGATGAAATGTTAATTACGTCAGCATTTAAGAACTTGGCGGCCAGCTCAAAGGAGGTTCGTGTCCTGGTACTGGGCTCATAGAACAGATTGGTAATTGTGCGCCCGCGCAAGGTCGGCACTTTCCTGATCGGCCGGAAGACTATCTCTTTCATTGCAACCGCCGTATCGAGGATGAGTTCTATTTCAGGCGCATCTATATGCTCAAGCCCAATCAAATTTTTCTTTTTAATCATGATCCGCTCCTTTTCAAAAGCCCTATCCCTCACCCAGGATAAATACACCCTCTTGCCCGTCTGTTTCCTGTAAACGCACTGCGACTATTTCTTTGCCGGATGTGGGAGTGCTTTTACCTACGTAATCAGCGCGAATAGGCAGTTCACGGTGGCCGCGGTCAATAAGTACAGCCAGTTGGATTATCTTTGGCCTGCCAAGATCCATTATTGCATCCATAGCAGCCCTAATTGTTCGTCCGGTATAAATAACATCATCAACGAGGATAATTTTTTGATTTTTAACCGGAAACGGGACCTCCGTGCGGCGCAAAATAGGCTGATGGGCTAAAGTGGTCAAGTCGTCCCTGTATAAGGTTATATCAAGTACTCCAACAGGAATTGCTTTATTCTCTATTTCTCTGATGTAACCGCTTAGCCGGTTTGCCAGCGGAACGCCCCTGCGCTGGATTCCTATTAAGGCTATCTTTTCGGTTCCTTTGTTTCTTTCAATTATTTCATGCGCAATCCTGACCAGAGCCCGCCGAATACCTTCTTTGTCCAGAATCTGTGCTTTTTGACGCATCTTGTCCGACATATTTAAAACTCCCTTACAATTAAAAATGCCTGCTCATCTTACCGGCGAGCAGGCATAGCTATATCTCCACGTTGTATCTTCCTTGCCGGCCTCACCGGACCGCCTTAAAGGATTATATATTTTATAAAATTTATCAAAAACCGTCCTTGATGTCAATACCGTACTTTTTAAACGTGTGTTTATTCTGTGATAATGTCACCCTGAAATATTTCTGCAAAGAGGGTCTGTCCAAGGTAATCCCGGATACACATTCATCGGCAAATTCCAGGATTGATTTTGCACCCAATTCGATTGCCCTGCACTTGCATACTTTCTTTTGCTCTGATAATTGTGCCTGAGCTTCTTTGGTAGCTACAACCTTGACAAAAACAAGATGCTCGAATACTACGCAAAGGAGTTTTCTTTTACCGAAATTAATTCATCATACTATCACATGCTGTCGCCTCATTTGTTTACTCAACTCACCCCAAAAACTCCAGAGGACTTTATCTTTACGGTAAAGGCTTACAAACCACTTACCCATGAACGTGAGGAAAGCGTTAAAGAGGATACGAAAAAATTCTGTTTTGCTTTGGAATCTCTATTGGGTTACAAGAAAACAGGGAGCAGTATTGCTTCAGTTTCCTAGTCTTGGGTAAATACTTTCGGAAAACCCTAAACTGCTGTTTCCAAACCCTCCAGTGTCTATTTTAGTAGGACAAGCTCATGGTGATGCCCGCAGGACACCACGGGAATCCTCTTTAAATATACTACATGTTCCACCCGTTTATGCGCCACCCGTCATTCGTCGGCAATACTTGCCAAATAGCGCCGTTCTTGCCTAAAAGAAGAGGCTTATTCGACCAAATTCCCGCATAACCTTTAGTATCTGAAATATTGAGGACGGCCAGATGATTGCCTGCTCCGTCAAACTTGTGAACTTCCAGTTCAATGCTCTTTTCCCCTTCTTTTTCTACTTGGATGTAAAAATTGCCATCATCATCCTCGCCCAGGAAATCTATCGAAAGCAATCCTGTAACTTTGAACTCGACGTTCCTGAGGAACTCACCCGAAGAACGGAAAATCCTTATCAGGCCCCGTTCCGGCCTGACGTGCTTCATTTTTAACACTTCTTCCCGGTGAAAATAAACTGGGCCTGCCGAACTTAAGTCCACCGGCTTTTCTCCTGCCCCTATTGTTTCTGCTTTGTAGAAGTTGCCGCTTCTCCAACCAGGGCAGCCGAAGAATTTCATGTATTTGCTCTTCTCTACAGATCCGTTTTCGATTGCAGCGAGGAGGTGACTGAACACGTGGTCGTAAACGTATACCTTGTTGCCTGCGATAAATATCCGGTTGCCTTCAGCATTCAACTCGCGAAAGTTGCCGGGGGATACGTCAATACTAACTTCCTCACAATGGATCGTCTTTGCGCCGACGATTTTAGCTTTCGACAGGATCACCTCGTTTTCCCCGGTTACACCTTGGGTTATCAAAAAGTATACATTATCGCCTTTCAGATCAGGAGAAAAAGCGGTGAAACCCTGCCAGGGTTTCACGGGCAGCGGCAAAACTTCCCTGCTTTTTCGGGCTGGGTCGATAACCAGTATACCGGGCGAACTGCCCAAAATGTAAATTCTATTGTTGCCGTCGACGGCAAAATGATATTGAGGCATGTCTCCTTCGCCCAGGTAATCTTTAAAGGGATGAAGTTCTTCTTTGCCATAGGGGAAGAGCAGAGATGAAACTGGCATTGGCTCCGGGGAAGCCTTCTTGCCAGTTCCTGCTGGTGTTGGCGCTCTTACAGCTGCTGAGTCTTGGTCAGTTTTTGTTGACGCTGTGGTAGTTGCCGACGTTAATTGCGCTCTTTCTTTTAACGGCCACTGTTGCCAGCAGACGCCGCCAATCAGTCCAGCGATAATAACTGCAGTTGCAGCAGTTATAACAATTGTCCAAAAACTTCTTGCGCTCCGGGTCTTCTCATAAACCGGTTTCATTTTTACTTCCCCTACCTAAATTTCCTTTTTTCCTTATGGGTTACACTTCTTGCAGGAGGCATACCCGGCGCTAATAGCTTCTTCCCACATTTTATTTGTGATGAAGGCTTTTTTCCAGGCAACTGCGCAACCAATTTTAAATGTTAGGCGCAGTCGTTTTAACATATCTCTCACGAACCATTCTTTTAGGGCCCCAAATTGTTACTACAATTATGACCACGATCAAAGGCAAAATTATAGCATAAAGACTACCCAATTCTGTTTCAAGAGCTGGGAACACGTAGTGAGATAAATTGAACATTGTGTGAAAGATTAGAACGGCTAAGATGCTTTTTCGTGTATTGTTATACAACCAGGTAAACAGTATTGATAAAAGGATTGTTGAAATCATTAGTCCCCAGATAGGCCTTTGATAATACATGGCTTGCATAGACATAAAGAACAAAGGTAAATGCCAAACTCCCCAGATAAATCCAAGGATGATGCTTGAAATAAGGGCATTCCATTTTGCTTGAAGCCTATCGAGGGCATATCCTCTCCAACCAAACTCTTCCTGAAGTGGACCGCCAAGGAAGAATATGTAAACAAAAGCAATAGGGATAGTTAAAGGGTTGGATAACACAGATAAGTTAGGAGTTATTCCCTCAGTAAGCATTGACAATAGAAGAGCACATCCCACTACTGCAGGAAACAATAAGAAAATTGGAATAAGCCATATTTTCTCAAACCTATAATCAACTCCACTTTTCAACAACCTTTTTACTCCCTGTCCTCCCTCATTCATATAGGTGAGGAAAAAAGCAGCAATAAAAGGACCCCAAGCAGCAGGATTGGAAGGACCTAACAAAATATTTCCAAGAACTGGAGGTATTGATAGTAAACCTTGTGAAACCAAAGCTTTTGGTATCCAGAATAGCCATGACCAAGCAAAAGCAATGAGAAAGAAAAGCCGCAAGTTTCTATTTTCAGACCTGTTTTGTTTCATAACTAAACCTCTGGAAAAAAAATTCCGCTTCCATGCAAACCTTCACCCACCGCTGCAACTATCAATCTATTGTCGAAAGTCAGTAAGTAAGATTCCGGGATCCTTTTTTGTAACGTTTTTGCAGTGACCAGGTGCCATAAGTCGGCACCCCGCAGCGACCATTTCTGAGATAAGGATTTAAAATCGTCCCAATCCGGCGTTAAGTATAAACGCCTCCATGGGCCTTCCTCCAGGGCTTCATAAGCGGCATTTATAAGCACATCAGCCAGGAGACCTTCACGCCTTATGCGGGATATAACTGCATAAACCTCGGCGCAGGAAAGAGAAGAAATAAGATGGACACCTTCCCGGCGCGACCAGTTTATCGCCTCTTCACTGTGTCTATCCTTGAAAAGCGCAGACAAAACGGCTGAAGCATCCCAATATACGACAACGGGATTATTGTTATGCATTAACCTCTGTCCTCCTCCAACATTCTGCGGGCCGATTCATCCGGCAGGGGTAAAGGAGGCGGTAAATTTCTCGCCTTTTTCTTCTTGGCTGGTTGGATCAAGCCCTCTCTCTCCAGGCTTGCTATGCGCCCGGCAAGGGGAAGATCCTCTTCCGTAGAAACTGGAACGATTCGACCCACAGGCTTGTTCCGGTCGGTAATAATAATTTCCGCTCCTTTTTGAACGTCTTTGAGCAATTTGCTAAGATTTATTTTAGCGTCACGGATACCAATGCTTACAGGTCTCATACCCAACCCCTCCTTTAAAGTAACCATAATGGTTACAGGTATATTATAACCACTATAACTACAATAATCAAGAGGCTACAGGAATGAAGCAGAGATGGGTCATTCATTACTGTAGAAACGTGGCTTTTTAGGGAAAAGTTTCTTAAAAAGAATGGAAAATCTAGGCTAGGGCTGGCGTATAATCTGAAAATAATCCCTGGGCGTACAAATAAGAACACCCTGGATAATTTGACCTCGATAGGCGCTAAAGTGCTGCAGATCCCCAGTGATTAAATGCGTGACGCGGGCTTGCACTGCTGCTAAAAGCACGGGGCGATCTTTTTCTGGCAGAATTACCGGACAGAGCATTTTCGGGTCAACTTCCGGAACTATCTCCCAGACATTACAACCACCCCGTTAAAATTATACGCCGGAGAAGGCCGCGCTTGCAACACGTAATAAATCATTTATTTTGTGTTTATTCTGTGATAATGTCACCCTGAAATATTTCTGAGAAAATGTCACCTTGGCTAAAATGAAAGGATGACTACCCCTTTTTAGGTGACATTTTCATAGAATGTTGACATACCGTACTTTTTAAACGCCCAATGGTTTTTTATTATGATCTGGTAATAGTGACAATGTATCCCTTTTCTTTTTATTCCAAACCACTGGACTTAGCTGGTTAGTTATACTAAAATGTCATGTAAGTATTAAAATCCGGGAGGTTTTTCATGGCAAATGTAATACCCTTTAAAGGAGTCCGTTACAGTTCGGGTGCGGGAGCAATGAGCCTCCTGATAACACCACCTTATGATATTATTAACGAAAAGAAACAGGAGTATTTCTATCAACTGCATCCAAATAATATTATCCGCCTCGAATATGGAAAATCATATCCTTATGATACAAAGGAGGATAACCGGCATACCCGTGCAGCCGCAGTATTTTCCAGTTGGCTTAAAGAAGGGATTTTAAAGCAGGAAACCTCGCCCGCTATATATCTCTGTCAGGAAAGGTTTAACCATGAAGGCCGGGAAAAAACCCGCAGCAGTTTTATCTGCGGGGTTAAATTGGAACCATATGAAAAGGGCGTTATTATCCCTCATGAGGAAACGATACCAAAGCACAAGGCTGACCGGTTATCGTTAATGCAGGCCTGTAAGGCTAATTTCAGCCCTATTTTCGGTTTATATGTCGATCCGGACCGAATTGTAGAAAAAGTAACTTGTGCCCAGATGCAGCGAGATCCGGATATTAACTTTATAGATGAAAATAACCATCACCACAGTTTATGGGTTGTTACTGACAATGGCGTCATATCTCAGGTTCAGCGGTTTATGGCTGCCCAGCGTATTTTTATTGCTGATGGTCACCACCGATATGAAACTGCTTTGGCTTACCGTGACTGGCGCAGGGGACAGGAGAAAACACCGCTTGAAGAGCACAGTTACGATTACGTAATGATGAGCCTGGTCAATCTAAATGATCCCGGACTGGTTATACTCCCCACTCACCGTCTTATCCGGACTAATATTAAAGCTGAAAATCTATTTAATCTTTTAAGCAATTATTTTGATCTGGAATATTTCCCCATGGAAAAAAGCCATGAAAATTTAAATATTTTTATAAGTGCTCTTAAATACAGATCAAAACCTGATAAAATACGCGAATCAACTCAGCACAGAAATATAATAGGACTTTATACAGGCGAAGGCGGTTTGTATCTGCTTACACTGAAGGAAGCAATCTCTCTGCCGTCTTTTGCGCCCCTAGGTCATTCTCCGGTCTGGCAAAAGATGGATGTGTCGATCCTTCATTATTTTATATTTAAAGAATTATTGGCTGTCGGAGAAGAAAAGTGGACTGATGAAAACCACCTTTATTACAGCAGGAATGAAGATGAACTGCTCTCCATGGTAGATTCGGGAAAATATCAATTTGCCTTTTTCTTAAACCCTACATTTATCGAAGAAATGACCTTTGTGGCTCTTAATGGTGAAAAATTGCCTCAAAAATCAACCTATTTTTATCCCAAGATAATTACCGGCCTGGTAATCAATATGTTTTAAACTTACCTGGTGATTCCACCGCCAAACAAACTGCCTGATATATTTACAAAAGTGCTGGGAACTTCACCGACAATGATGCTTTCCGCCAGGGGAACACTTGTGGCGATGCTTGCTTCGGCATACATAGAAGGAATGACCACTTTTACCCTGGTTTTAAAGTTTAACCAGATTTTATGCCTTGTTTGATTTATTCCGGCAGGTTCGAATTTATCATCAACATTAACCTCTATTGTTCCTACAGGCACTATGGTTGCTCTTATTCTCGGCCCCATATAAGAAAATAAGTACAGACCCGTAATCTGCCCCAGGGGGACCGAAATAGTCTGCCCTTTTAAATTTTCAAGGGTGCGGTTGGTTATCAAAACAATATCGGCTGCCATTCTGGTAACCCTTACAGTATTGGCCTGCATAAAGACAATTCGCCCTTGATCATCCTTTTGAACCTGGACAAAATCCTGATACTGCAAGTTATTATCCCAGACTTCCTCCTGAACCGTACGGTTGATTGCCTCAGTTGCCAGTTGGGTCGCCCTTATTTCGGCAATCTTAAGAATCGTTGTGCGCATCAGGTGATCAAGGCATACAACAACAACTAAAAGAATTATAAAGGGTAATAACCACCGTAAAAATAATAGAAAAGGCCGCCGCCTCCTAAACATGGTTTTCACCTCACTCCCGAAAATAAACCGGAAGACTATAATAGCAGCGACGGACTTATAAACCCTTGGCTCTTGTTAGGATAGTCCAATCAAACAACCACTATATTATATTATGTAATATATGATTTCATTTTCCAAAATTAACTGGTTTGAAAAATTTAAACACTGAGTTTGATAAATTTTCTTTTTCCACATTGAATAATCATATTATCTTGCGGGATGAGTAAATAAGACGGTTCCTCAATCCTGACCCCGTTTATCTTAACAGCGCCCTGAGCTATAAGGCGCCTCCCCTCGCTCGTGCTTGCCGCCATTTCCACCAGCATCATTAACCTTGGCAGCCAAATTGAACCATCCTGTAAAATATCTGTTTTTATCTCGTAAACGGGTATCTGATCGGGAAGTTCCCTTTGCTGGAATACTTTCTTAAATTCTTCCTCAGCCTGATTTGCAGAATTTTCGTCATGATAAAAAGATACTATTTCATAAGCAAGCCTCATCTTGGCGTCTCTGGGATGAAGTTTCCCGCTCGCGAGATCAGCGGATATTTCGGATAACTCCTTTAAACCCAAGGGTGTTACCAACTCGAAGTAACGCATGATTAGTTCGTCAGTGATTGACATTGTTTTTCCGTATATTTCGCGTGGTATCTCATCAATCCCGATATAGTTGCCAAGGCTCTTGCTCATTTTCTGCACCCCGTCCAAACCCTCCAGGATCGGCATCATCAGGGCTACCTGCGGCTCCAAGCCGTATTCTTTTTGAAGAGTCCTTCCCATTAAAAGATTAAATTTCTGGTCTGTTCCGCCTACTTCAATATCAGCTTTTAAGACCACAGAATCATAACCCTGCATAAGAGGATAAAAAAACTCATGAATACCAACCGGCAAGCCCTCTTTGAAACGCCTGTTAAAATCTTCCCGTTCAAGCATTCTGGCGATTGTATATTTTGCCGCCAGTTCGATAACCTCCTGGAAGGTTAAGAGCGATAACCACTGGCTGTTTAAAAAAAGCTTGGTCCGGGCGGGATCCAAAACTTTAAAAATTTGTTTTTCATATGTGCTGAGGTTCGCCTTTACCTCACTCTCGGTTAGCTGCTGCCGGGTTTCGGACTTTCCTGTCGGATCGCCGATTCGCGCCGTAAAATCACCAAGGATGATCTTTATCTCATGTCCCAGTTGCTGAAATTGCCGTACTTTCTGAAGCACTACGGTATGACCGAGGTGAATATCCGGCGCCGTAGGGTCTAGCCCCAATTTTATACACAGGGGTTTTCCTGTTTCCACTGAGCGTTCCAATTTTTTAATCAGATCATCCTCCGGAATGATCTCCGCAGTACCCCTTCTAATTACCTCCATCTGTTCTTTGAAGCTTTGCAAAACTTGCTTCCCCTTTCACAAAACACGTTGCGTTTTATATATTTGTGCTTAATTGTATTATCGATGAATAAATTCAGTCAAGTTTTTTAGAGATATCCTTTTACTAAAGCTCCTTGCCAGAATTTTGCAAAATTAATCTTAAGAAAAAGACCAGCAAATATGTTATAATGTCTTGAAGAAAAGGAGGATAAAAATTGCCCAAGAAACGTAAAAAACGGCTCAACCCTGCGCGATTGGTCCTTCTTATTGTCTTAATAGCCCTTTTAGTTTCGTTAAGCGGCAGCCTTTTTCTTTTGGCAACAAGCATAAAAGATCTGCCCAAATGGGATGAAAACAAACTATACTCCAGCGCGGCAAGCTCCTATTACGATCAGGACGGTAACTTGTTTGCCAGAATAGGTGAGGAAAACCGTGAAATAGTTAGAATAAAAGATATTCCCGTTTCTACGCAGGAAGCGTTTATTGCAATTGAAGATGTGCGCTTTTACAGCCACCATGGCGTTGACCTGCGGGGAATTGCCCGTGCCCTCTGGCGTGACCTCACAGGCGGCAGTATGGAACAGGGCGCAAGTACGATTACCCAGCAGTTGGTTAAACTTTCTTTCTTAACTCCCGAAAAAAAAGTAAAAAGAAAAATCCAGGAAGTAATCCTTTCTTTCATGGTTGAACGCCGCTATTCCAAGCAGGAAATCCTGGAAATGTATTTAAATAAAGTTTATTTCGGCAATGGGGCATACGGAATACAATCTGCAGCCCGCACGTACTTTGACAAAAATGTTGATCAATTAACTCTCTCACAGTCGGCTTTTCTTGCCGGCTTATTAAGGGCTCCTAATTATTATTCATTGCCGAAAGAGGCAACCGCCAGGCGCGATGTTGTCCTGGCTACCGTGTTGAAGTACGGTTTTATTACCCGGGACCAGGCCGACGAGGCTAAAAAAGAACCTTTGAATATAGAAAAAGGTTTAAAAAAAAATCTGTACCCGCACCCCTACTTCATTGATTTTGTAACCAAACAGCTGATCAAAGTCTTCGGCGAGGAAACTGTTTACAAGGGCGGGCTGCAGGTATACACTACCATGGATAAGCAGGCGCAGCAGGCAGCCGAGAAAGCCCTGACCAGTTCAAAAAACTTCCCCGCTTCCTGGCGCGATCCGGAAAATATACTACAGCCCGAAGGCGCGGCTGTATTTGTTGATCCTCAAACCGGCTACATTAGGGCATTGGTCGGCGGGCGTGAGCATACTCACCAACTGCAATTGGACAGGGCGACAATGGCGCGCCGCCAGCCGGGATCCTCCTTTAAACCGATTATCGATTACGCCCCTGCTATAGAATTAAAGAGAATGGGGCCCGCCTCTGTAATCGACGATATACCGGTAAGCTATGGTTCATATACACCGCATAACTATGACCCCAACTACCGCGGCTTAATTACCATGCGCACTGCGGTTACACTATCAATAAACATTCCTGCAGTAAAAACGCTCGTCGATCATGTCGGAATTTCCAACGCAGTAAATTTTGCCAAAGGCCTGGGTATTACTGTAGATCCTGATAATGGCGCGAGCATGGCCCTTGGCGGGCTGCACAAAGGGGTAACGCCGCTGCAAATGGCCGCCGCTTACTCCGCGTTTGCCAATGGCGGTTTTTATATTGAACCGACAGCCATTCTGAAAGTAGAGGATCAGGAAGGAAATATTTTAAAAGAGTATAAATCCGATCCGAAACAGGCCATGAAAAAGACGACCGCTTTCTTAATTACCAGCATGCTGAAGGACGTTGTAGATCACGGGACGGGAACAAATGCGCGTTTAAACCGCCCGGCGGCGGGAAAAACTGGAACAACCGACGAGGGCAAGGACCTCTGGTTTGTAGGTTATACACCAAGCCTGGCCGGAGCGGTATGGATTGGCTACGATACACCAAAGTCAATGCCCCAGGAATTTGGCGGGCGTTACCCGGCATTTATTTGGAAGCAGGTTATGCAGGAAGCTTTAAAAAATATTCCCGCAACCGATTTTCGTCAGCCTGCGGGAATAGTAACAGCCACTGTCGATAATAAATCGGGCCTTTTGCCAGGGCCCAATACTCCGGCAGAGGATATGACAACCGATTTATTTGTCGACGGGACGGTTCCGACCGAAGTGGACAACACACATGTCCTTGTAGAGAGATGCGCTCAATCAGGTTTATTGGCCAGTGAATATTGTCCGGACAGGATTGCCAGGATTATGATTAAGTTGCCCTACTCTCTTCCGGATCAATATGCGAATAAAGTTGCCGACCATTTTATGCGGGCGCCGGATAAGATTTGCACTGACCACGGGCCTGGCCTGGAGATCCCGTCTGTGCAGCCCGGCACAGAACAGGAACAACTTTTATTACCGTATGAAAATCAATAAAAACAGCTACCTGGTTATGTTTCTGACAGTCCTGCTGACACCTTTTAGAATTTTCCCGGCCCTATTACGTACACGGCGTGAATTAACCCTGCCGGGCAAGTTGCGGTGTTCAACTTTGATTTCCGGACTGATCAGGATTGCGGCCATGATTCCCAAAAAGCCGCCGGCTATTATCCCCCGCCAAAAATCAAAGCGCATGTTGTTTCACCCCTTTGTCCCCTAACTCAAAGAATACCCTCGTTGAAATTATCAAATGACATCAAGCTTCCGTCTTCTGATATTTCATAAATCTGGACGCCTTCCTTGCATAAACGGTATTCAACACAACAATCCCAGCAGTAATACTGGTCAATACCCACTTTACCGCTGGCCCTGCCTCCGCATACCGGACAGTTCACTTAAAAGACCTCCTGTAAAAAACAATCCTTTCGGCTTGATTATACCCGTCAGGATCGAAAATATACGCGGTAAAGCCTAGATAAACTTTTCAACGGCTTCATGCAGCTGCCGCGCAAATCCCGTTTTTAACAGTTCCGGCACATTGCCGATGGCTTCTTCAAGATGCGGATCGTAATCCAAAGAACCAAGGAAGGAAACTTTTAAACCGTCCAATTTACTGCTTAATGATTCGTTTTCTTTTCTTTTCATGTTCTCCAGTATGCCAATAATTCTCATATTCAGTTCTTCAAGCACCTGGAGTTCCTTTTTCATGACATCCAGCGTAACTTTGGAAGGTGTGGCGATAAGCAGGTATTTCATCCTCTTAATCAGCCTGATTGCGTCGAGAGCGGGATCCCCCAAGCCGGGCGGCATGTCTACAAACAGGTAATCAAGCATGCCCCATTGTGTTATGGCCAGCAACTCCGTAATAGCATTGGATACCTCACTTCCGCGTAAAGCCCAGGGGCAGCCGGCCGTAAAAGAAATAATCGACATAAAACTAATCCCGTTCACCTTCGGAGGTATTATGCCTTTTTCTTCTTCCGGGTATAATTTGTCCGTTCCCAGGATGACATGAGCGCATGGCCCGCAAAAATCCAGATCCAGCAGGCCAACCCTGTGGCCGTTTTTTGCAAGGATAAGAGCTGAAGCTGCGGCAACAATACTCTTGCCGATGCCGCCCTTACCTCCCGATACTGCAATAATATTTTCTATCTTTTCTAATCTTCTGTCGATAACGCTTAACCTAGGATCCATACTTTGGTTAAAGCACTCCTTCGATAGACTGAATCCAAACACCCCGGCCTTTGACTATTTCAAAATCTGGTGTTCCACACCCGGGGCAGCGCATAAATGCATGGGCTGTTTCTGGAATAAAATGGATTGCTTCACTTTCGTCTTCTTTTAAATGCGTCAAATCCTGAAGCTCCCACTCTTTCCCGCATACCTTGCATTTCAATATGTTTGACTCAACCTCAAGATCAATAATATTCTCATCTAAAGGCAGGTCATCGTATATTTTTTGTATATTTTCCAGGGCGAATTTAAAAACATCCAGATCAATCTGCTGCAGTTCTCCAATTTTAACCTGGACTTTAGTAATTTGCTTGATATTTTGTTTTTTAGCTTCCTGACGGGCAGCCACGATTACAGCCTCAGCAAGCGCCCACTCATGCATGCTTACCACAACCCAACAGTTCAGATATTTCCTTCTTCACAGCCCTGATTAGTTTGGGCAAAGCCTTCCTCACCGGAGCGGACAAACTGCAGCTCACGGTTATCTCTTTGGGCTGTATTCCAAAAATAATTGTTGGCGGCAATTTATTCAGCTCTTTTGCCGCAAACAATACTTCTGTTAAATTTGTTTCGTGCAAAGAGAGTTTTTTATGCATATTATCTGTCTTTGCACTTAAAAATAATTCATCTGCTGTTAAACGGAAAATAGTTCCCGGCTCAAGGTGAGCTTCCATGCAATCAATTATAACTGCAAAATCAGCATCCTCCAGAAAGAACAACAGGTCAATCCCGGCAGTGCCGCCGTCTATAAGATCAACCCGGGGGTCTAAAATTTCTCCGGAAAGTACATCTATAGCGTGTACGCCTACTCCTTCATCGCCCTGCAGAAAATTTCCAACCCCGATTACAACTAACTTTTTTCCGTTTTTAGGCATTTTCTAGTTCCTTAGCTTAAATGATAAATCTCTTTGCCTCACAATCCCCTTTTACTTCCAGGACATGCACCGCACAGGCAATGCAAGGGTCAAATGCACGGACAATCCTAACCAGTTCAATCGGATTCTCCGGATCCTTAACCGGGGCGCCTACCAAAGCCTCTTCAATCGGGCCCCTTTGTCCCTTATCATCACGCGGGCCGCCGTTCCAGGTGGTCGGAACAACTGCCTGGTAGTTTTCAATTTTATAATCTTTAATTGTAATCCAGTGTCCAAGGGCACCACGCGGAGCTTCGTGAAGACCCATACCGGAGCCCTCTTTGGGAATATCAAAAGGCGCAAAGGCCGGCTGGCCCGGTACAAGCTGATCAAGCCATTCGGGTATGGCATGGGCAACTGCGGAACATTCCAGGGCGCGTGCAAAGTGCCTTCCCAGCACGGAAAAAGCTTTCTCCTCACCCAGACCGGCAACGTCTTTTTGCTGGTTAACCCACAGTCTGGCCAGCGGACCGACTTCGTGCGGCAGTCCTTCGTACCTTGGGGCTTTCAGCCATGAATAGGCGCCGTCCTTCCTTGGACTAGGAATTGTGGCGCCGGCGCCCGGATACCTTCCCGATGCGCTGTCATTATACCAGGAGTACTTTACATCCTCCGTTATCTTTTTGGCATCGACAGAACCAAACTTGCCTTTTGTATAGCAGCCTCGTTTTAAGAACATCTTCTGACCCTCAGGGTCAGCCTCATCGCTTTCTCTGAACAAACCATAACAAAGCATGTTCGAGCAGCCTTTGCCGATACTGAACCATTCATCGGCATATGCGTTGGCAACTGCCAGAACATCAAGCACGTACACGTTATCTATGAAAGAAGTCATCTCTGCAAGGTATTGTTTATACAGGGTAATCTTTTCAGCAGTCACATTTTCAGTAACACCGCCTGCTGTAAAAGTTGTTACATGAGGCATTTTACCCCCGAAGACAGCAAGCATTTCCTGTGCTCTCTTGCGAATTGTCAGCGCCTGGATGTAATGCCCGACAGCTACATCATTAACAGCTTTTGGCAAACGGTAATCGCCTTTGAAACGCGGTATAAACGGCGCGACATCCGGGCCCAGAACATAATCTAAGGCAGCCAGGTGGTAAAAATGCAAAACATGTGACTGTATATAGTTCGCAGCCTGGATCAAATTGCGGACAATTCTTCCGTTTATAGTCGGCTGTACACCGAAAGCGTCATCAAGACAGAACATGGACGCCGTTCCATGGGCTATAGGACAGACACCGCAGATACGCTGTGTTATATGACAGGCGTCGCGCGGATCGCGGCCTTTTAATATTAATTCAAAACCCCTGAATAACGTACCGCTTGACCTGGCGTCAGTTACCTTACCGTTTTCAACATCAACTTCTATTTTAAGATGACCTTCAATCCTGGTTACCGGATCAACAACAATCTTTTGTGCCACTTATTTTTTCACCTCCTATTATTCAACTCTATGCTTTCTTTCTCTTATTCTGTTTTCTAAAGGTTCCTCAAAAAAGCCAGTTTGACGTGGAACAACTTCATTGTATGATACACCTTGCTTGTTCGTTATCGGGAATAGCCCATAAAAAGGCTCCGACTCATCCGGGAAGAGCGGCTCAGAGCATGCCTGACAGGGGGCGCCTGCTTTTATACACCAGTTAACATTGTTATTCCAGCCCCTCTTGTTGCAGTCAGACATGGCCCAGAAGCCCTTGCAGCCTAACATAGCAAGACAGCCTTCTTCACCCGGGTACTGTGCAAATTGCCCCTTGTCGAAATATTCACGTCGGAAACATTCCTCGTGAATGGGTTTCGGATAAAACATTTTAGGCCGCCCTAACCTGTCCAGTTCCGGAACCTGGTTTGTGGTCAGGACATAAACCACAGTCCCCAAGAAATGCCCGGGAGGCATGGGGCAGCATGAAATATTAATTACCGGTTTTTTAGTAACAACTTTATTAACAGCAACGGCTTCGGTAGGATTCGGAGCAGCTCCCGGGATGCCTCCGAAAGCAGCGCAGTTGCCTGCCGCTATTACAGCTGTGGCGGCATTTCCAAGAATGTTTACAGCCTGAAACATTGTCAATTCAATATTTTTATTCTCTGCGATTGTGCAGTAAATTCCATTATCCTTGATCGGAATCGCACCTTCAATGACAAGGAAGAACCTGTCTTTGTAATCGCGTGCTATTTCTTCTAAAAGCTCACCACAGAGATGTCCGGAAGCGGCCATTAAATTAGGATGATACCGTAAACTGATCACATCCAGCAGTACTTTTTCTATTGGGGGATCAACATTGTTCAGCAAAGAAATGGAACACCCCGTGCAGCTTGCGCCCTGCAGCCAGATCACAACAGGCTTTTCGTCGGCTGCAAAAGCAAGCTGATTTCCAAAATCTGGCCCTAATACACTTAAAAGATAGGCGCCCATGGCAGAACCCATACACAGTTTGACAAATTCACGCCTGGTCAGTCCCAATTTCTTTCCTCCTTTGCTTGATATTTTTGTAAATAGTTAACTAGTAAGGCCTAAAGTCCCCTCTCTCAAAGCCACCTGCCTTCCAAACGAAAATATACTTATATTAATATACATATATGATAACTATTGGTTATGCTTTTAGCAAAAAAGCTGTGCTTACGAAGAAACACAGCCCACAAGGCATATTTAAAAACACCCTGCCTTAAGGTTTAGCGCTCCCCTTCCCATAATTAGGAAATCCCCGTTTCCAGACACTCCCCTAGCCATCGGGACCGGAGAACAGATTAATTTTTTACCTAACAAATTATTTCGCAAGTAATTATACATCAACAAAGGAATTCCTTCTTTTTGATCATTTTTTGATTATTTTTTATTCATCTCTTTTTATAATTAGCAATAAAACCATAGACAGGTTTTACAAGCATAACATGGAAAAGACATTTGCCTTTTAAGTTCTTCCCAAACCATAGAAGCTCGTAGTAGATTTCATCATCGGCCGGGTTATTTTTATAATCCCGCTTTAACAAGCCTCATCATTTTATTCAGATTTTAAGGCTAAAGGAGGTTTAACTAAAAACTGCCATGCCCGAAAGAAGACATGGCAGTCAAAAGCCCAAAAAAGACTTTAAACTTGCACATATTCCCCTTTCCATAACGGGAGGCATACCTGTTTCCGGATATACCCAACGGCCTGAATACCATAGCTATTGCCACAGGTGATCAGGCTCGGAGAACTACGTATTATAATCTAAGTAAGTTAATTTTACATTTCTGGATAAAATCCTGCTAATCTGAAAAAAAAAATTACAAATAACAACTAACAAAATATAATTAAGGACATTCATTAGCAGGAATTTGTCGCAAGTTAGCGAAAGTATTTTATGAGATAGGGGGAGAAAAAACATGAACAGCAATATAACACCGCAGGTACTTGTTGACTTCTATAGCAAATTATCCCAGCTTTCACTTCCTGAGGAAAGTATTATTTTTGCCCCGCCCGGACCCCAGATGATCAGTTACGGACAGGAAAATAAAATCCCACTCTTGAATATTTGTTCTCCCCAGGTGGACACTAACTTCTTTTTCATCCTTTTGGAAAAGGTTGGTGAAATTATTATTACTCATTACCCATACCTGGAAAAAGAATGCCGGCAGATATTCTCGGCGCTTCCTACGGACATATCTGACAGGGAGTTATTTGTTGCCAATGTATTTAAGCCCGGGGTAAATTTGCTTACCCTTCTTAAAAATGATGTTTCACCTGAAGCATTCGGCTTTTTGATGACCCATGCTGTTAAGCCTTTAATGAGGCAGCTTGGAAAAATAGCGGCGCCGGCATATGACCTTGAGGAATGGATGAAAGGATCATGCCCTGTTTGTGGGGGCCGGCCCAGTTTGTCCTTGTTGGAAAAGGAAGTCGGCAAAAGATATTTATATTGCGGGTTGTGCGAAGTTAAATGGCGTTTTCAACGCCTGGGCTGCCCTTACTGTGCAAACCCGGAATCACAATTTTTTAGAGTCGAAGGGGAAGAAAAATACCGTATTTATTATTGTGAAAATTGTTCCGGATATATAAAAACAATTGACGAGAGAAAAATGGAAGGTACAGCAGATCTCTTTTGGGAAGACATTAATACGGTTCATCTGGATATTTTAGCTTTACGCGAAGGCTATATAAATATTCAGCCTGAACTACCATTATCTGCCTTGAAACAAAACGGGACTGATTAGCAGGAATATTTTCTGCTCCGCAGAATAGTAAAATTAAAGTTATTGAAAGGAAGGTAAATAATAATGCCACATATTGGAGCCCCCGAATTAATTTTAGTAGTCGCCTTGGCCCTGATCATTTTCGGCCCCGGCAAGCTGCCCGAGGTGGGAAAGGCAATTGGCAAAACCATTAAGGAATTTAAACGTTCCTCAAAGGACGTAATTGAAGAAAATCTGGAAGCAACCGCTGATAAAGAAGGTTCCCAGGCGGTCAAGGCGACAAAAGGTTAAACATTTAAAGGAAAGTGGTTGATTTGGCCGAAAAAAATGGTGAAATGCCCGTTATGGAACATCTGGAGGAACTCCGCCGGGTAATTATAGTTTCTCTTGTAGCAACAACTGTACTGGCTGTGGCTGCTTATTTTTTTAGCGACCGTGTTCTGGCCTTTCTTCTTGACCCGGTGACAAAACTGGGCCACCGGGTGATCTTTACCGGTGTTACTGAAGCTTTTTTCGTAAAAATAAAGGTGTCTTTTTTTGCTGGTTTCTTAGCAGCTCTGCCGGTTATCCTCTGGCAGATATGGAGTTTTATCATGCCGGCCCTGAGAAAAAAGGAAAAGTTTTATTTCACCTTAACCGTTCTAATCTCTTTTATTTGCTTTTTGGGTGGGGTAGTTTTTGGGTTTTTTGGAGTATACCGTTACGGTATAATGTTTTTACTGCGTTTTGCCGGCCCTGAACTATTCCCAATGCTGACAATCGATAAGTATATTTCTTTTACAATTACTTTTCTTTTACCTTTCGGGGTTATCTTTGAGATGCCCTTGATAACTTTTTTCCTGGCCAAACTGGAATTAATCAGTTATAAGTTTCTAGCCAGTCACAGGCGCTATGCCTTCCTGGCAATAGTTGTTGTTGCATCTGTAATTACCCCGACACCGGATATGATAACCTGTTTGCTGGTCAGTGGGCCGCTTTATTTACTTTATGAATTAAGCATCTGGATCGTCCGCCTGGTTGAACGGGGTATAACCCGAAGAAAACAGGCTGAAGAGCTAAATGATCTTACTGGCGTGCAATCGGCCGCCAGTTGATTGTTACACTAAGTGAATCGATCAGCAGTACAAATAGGCTAAAAAGTAAACCGCAATAATTTTTAATTTTGCGTAAAGCCGAAAAATTGCTGACGACTAATTAATGCAGTTAGAAAAATTAATAAGGAGGAATGCCTATATCATAAAAATCCTTTGAAAATCTTGGTTAAAGGAGGTTTAATGCTGAATAAAATGAAAAAAGATATTAGCCGTCGTGATTTTTTAAAGTATTTAGGACTAGGCACAGCCGGGACAGCGTTATTTGAAGGAGCGGCAGCCGTGCCGGCT
>LDZT01000009.1_pt1 | contig 29902 bp, 39 predicted proteins | sample 615521 | NCBI WGS metagenome assembly LDZT01 (sample SAMN03408292, study PRJNA278302) | terrestrial metagenome | isolation source: oil reservoir sample SB1 | place: USA: Alaska, North Slope, Schrader Bluff formation | collected 2011-09 | reverse complement strand
TGTTAAACATTATTAAAAAAAAAATAATAAAAAACATAGTTGTGCAACAAAGTCTAAAAAAAATGAAAACATAGGTACAACAAGTAAAGGGTGAGGGGGAATGTTAATATGAACGTTCATAATAAAAAGGGCAAATATGTATACAAAAGGGGTGATAAGTGGGAGAGGTATGATAATTTAAGTTTTAGTGAGGTTATTTTGAGGATTAAAGATGGATTTGCCTGGTTGAAAAAAAGGTTTTGGGCCATTTTCCTCATGATAGGGATTCCAATAATTTGTTTAATTGGAAGTATATATATAATGTTACATGAGTTTGGGGTGATTTAAATGAAAAACATAGATGTTTGGAAGATGTTAGAAGACATTGTGGAGGACAACAACCCCCCATACTGTTTTGAAGAGGCAGAATTGAAGGAAATCCTGGATTCAAGGAATGAAAAAATAGTTGAAATAAGGGAACAAATAGCAAAAACTGTGATGTTGATGGGGATACACAAATGAAGGTTTATAAAGAACCAACCCCCACAATGTTACTTTTCTATCCAAAAAGTGTTTTGGACACATTTTTCAAGAACCTAAAGGTGGGGGATAAGGATATACAACTTATGGAATGGTTATTAGAGGATATAACCACCAGTATGGTCTCAAAAGATGAGTTGGAGGAGATTGTATTCCTAGCCACTATGGGGAATGACAAAAATGACCATAATTTCATAACAAATCATCCAGAATTGTGTGAAATGTGTGGATGGTGTTGTAAAAATTGTGATCCAATAATAGTTATGCCCCAAGAGGTCCCAAAAATAGCTTCAATGGACAATCTGGAACCATTAGAATACATGGGGGTTGATGTTTTTAAGATGAAAACACCATGTATTTATCAATTAGAGGATAATAGGTGCTCAATTTATAAGGATAGACCTGAGAGTTGCGCTGTTTTCCCAATATTTGTCAGGAATGGCTCATTAATGGTTAACAGGAATGTTAATTGTAGGTTTGTATACAATTTCTTGATAAATAAGATTGTAACAATGGTTAAACAGGTTAATAAGAAAAGGAGATAGGGAGGTAATTTTTATGCCAAGAGATACCCCATTTATAAGTTTTAGTGATTGGTGCAGGCAACATGGATACTCTGATATGATGTCAGATAATGTTGTTATTCCCACACAAGAACGAGTTGGAGAGGAAATAGACCTGGACTTAGGTGAAATGGAGGAAATAAATTTAGATGACATCCTCCACCCATTTAAAATAACAAAAAATGGCAAACCAAAACAGAAGAAAGAAATTAAGATAGATAACAGTAACCCTATGAGGTTTGGGGTGGAAATGGAGTTTGAATCCAATGAATATGTGAATTGGGACAACCTTTTCAACAAAATATCAAAAAAGGAATTAGATATTAAAACTATTGATGAGGATGGGAGTCTAAGTGATTATGGTTTTGAAATTATCAGTAAACCATTAAAGAATATAAATGATTTATATGATTTCATGACTAAAACAAGGGAAGTGGTTGCAACAGAAGTTGGGGACGACCTTTATGAGGGCCCAACCTGTGCAATCCACATCCATGTTAGTAACATTAAAAATGTTGCTAACCTGTTCTCACTATGTACTTATTTCAGGAATGAATTTGATAAAATCAGACTCAACCATAACAACAATCTGGTACATAGGTTTAGTAGATGGCCAGCCCCCTCTGTTATTAAAAAAGCAAAAAAGATTGATGAATCATATATTAGGAAGTCTTTTGATTATTTTAGTTTAAAAGATTTCAGGCTGAGGGAGTTGAACCCAGAATTTGTTGCTAAAAGTGTACTATTAGCAGACCATTTCATGGCTAGTAGGAGATGTACCCTTAGATATAGTGGTTGGGATTCCCATAATAATACTCTGGAATTCAGGATTTTCCCACACAAATACAATGATGAATTATATAAGATTTATTGTAGGATTGTGGGCAAGTTTATTGAAAAAGCAGAGGAGGGCATGGATGGAGATGCATATGATACATTAGTGTCTATGGATGAACATCCAAAAGAAAGACTAGAACATTTTAAAAAGATTGTAGGCTTAACTGATGACCAGATGGAATTATTATTTGGTAGATTCCTAACCTTATTTGAGAGCCCCCAATCACCCAAAAGATTTGTATCTTTTGATGGAAGCAGGGGGAGGAGGGATCCAAATAATGTTCCAGTTATTCCTATAATGAATAGGTTTGATTTGCCCCCAGAACTATTTGATTATTATTTACAAAGAATGTCTGATTATGGTGAGGACCCATTCCTTGGTTTAGAAGAGAATGAATACCATTACAACAAACTAATAGTTCCTAATAATGACAGTGTTTTTGTGTTAAGGTTGGGAAACAGGCTTGCATTTTACCATATAGATGGGTTTGTAGAGGCAAGGGACAATGGGGGCACTAAACATACATTGCAAGAATTCATCCCAAAATATATCATAAAAGAGGTAATTGTGGATGGAAACAATGTAATCCTTAAATTCTTTGACCCAATCCCTCCTAGATTGATTAGTAGGGCTGAGTTGAATAGGATGGGATTAACATCAGGTTTCTTCTCTACCAACTGTGTAAATGTATATGTCCTAGAAAGACCTTAACTGGAAACCCCCACTACCAACTCCTAAGTCTATAACAACTAGGGCATGGAGTGTGTGGTGTCCTCCCAGGTTTTCATCTGGGAAGTGGATATGGGTTCCCCTCATCTTGTAGGGAATGTATTTGAGTTGTGTCATACATAATTCATTGTCATGTGGAAGATATATGTTGGCATTTCTCAGATACCTTTCTAGTCTTTGGTATGCTTCCTGTTTCTTTGTGTTACCAAACTCATAACCCTCAACTCTTACTCCCTCTGTTCTGAGCCAGTCTAGGTACATTATCTGGTTACCAGTGGATTCCATAAATATGTTCATTTTTGGGTTTAATTTTTGGGCTTGTTTGATTTGGTCTAACATTTCACCATACCCATCAATCTGGAGTTCTTCATATAATTGGGCCTCAAATCTGCCCTTTCCTACCCTTTTTAATCCACATATACCAAATTTATCAAAGTTTTTACCTGGATCAAGACCTAAATAGTCTACTTTGTCAGTTCCAGTCACAACATCTACCCATGAGATTCTTGGCATTTGTCTGGTTTGTTTGTTTATTATGTATTGTTGGATGAATGTTTCTGCTGAACCTACAAATTGGCAACCATACTCCTGTTGGTAGAGGACTGTTCCTAAATCATCATAGAAGGTTGATTTATCATCAGGGGTGTATACATCTGTGTCATCAATACTTAATGTATATTTCTTTCTAGTCTCATTTTCATCTTTTTTGTGTTCATTATAGAAGAATCCTCTCTCACCATATGCTGAACTAGTAGCCCATATCAGCCCCTCTTTTCTGTTTGTCATTGGAACTATGGCTGAGTAGAAGATTTCATCCCATTCATCAGCCCACCTTGCAGCCTCACCAACATATCCCTGATCTACATGGTAACCAGTGGCTGTCCTACTACTAGGGCTGATCACAAATGATACTGAATGGTTATGTAGACTTATTTGTTGTTCTCCCCAATTTAGTGCCTTCTTTTTGAGCCAATCTGTATATGGGCTCATTGTTATAAAGTCTTTAGTGTATCTAAGGGAATATTTAGCCTGATCCATTTTAGGATAAATAGTGTATGATTGCCATCCAGGGGTGGTTAGCATGGAGATGAACCTGTGGGCTCCTTCTAGCCAACTCTTACCATAACCCCTGTGGGCTAGGATATATTGTCTCCTAATCTTTTCATCTAATGAGTCCTTCCAGATTTGTTTCTGGTTTTTTTCAAGAGTTATGGGCTCCTCATCTGCCACCACAGCAGTCTTCATTAGTTCTTCAAAGAGTTCCCAGGGTTCATATTTTTTTATCCATTGCCCTAATTCCTTTTTTTGTCTAGCAGTTGCCACTTGTCCACCTCCCACTACTTATTTACCATATATTATCTAAATCTTCATCTTCATCATCTAATTTGTCCATTTGTCTCTCAATATCCCCCACAACTCTAACAAGTCTTAAAAGGTATTCTCTTGTTGGGTGGAGGTCTATCCTTTTACCTGAGGTTATGAAATGGACTGGTACCTGTTCTAGGTCAATGTATTCAATAACTGTGTCAATATCATTGTCAAAGAATCTTAATAATTTAACTAAGATTCTCATCACATCCCTCTTATCCATATCCTTATTTGTATTCTTTTTTGGGGGGACTATTTCTACTTGTAATAATTTTTCCTCTTCTCCCATAACATATCACCTTAGCTTATTTACTTCCTCCTATGAACGCAACTCCAATATTGAGGCACACACCATCCCAGGCTCATTTCCCCCTGAATCCTTCATTGCTGTGTATATGTCTTCTTTTAATTTTTTAAAATTTTTATTACTATATTCTACCATTATATCACCTTGTCTACCAATAAGATTACAACTCCTGTTATTATTGCCCCAAATCCTAGTATTAGGAATAATTTTATTACAAGATTTACAATATATTTCTGTAAATCATCTATTTTTGTGAATAAATCCTTGTCTCCCTCTTCTGCTTGTGCTCCTATTTCATTTATCCTTTGTTGTGCATATTTTAGTTGTTCCTTCCTCTCCCCATTTGCTGCCTCTCTTATACCTAGTCTTTCCTTGATTAATATGTTGTCCTCTTTTAATATTTGATTGTCCTTGTCTGTCTTGTTTAGTCTGTTGTATATGTCATTGAGGCATTCCATTAATGCACTCCCTTCTCCACATGGGGGGGTCATCTTTTTTCACCTTAAAAAATATTTAATGGGTGGTTTAAGCTCCACCTACAATGTTGGTGGCTTTTCCACCTATGAATCCAACTAATCCACTTACAGCTCCTACTGCTATGATTTCTGGTTGGACTCCCATAAATAAAGCCCCTAAACCTATTGTTCCTACAAATACTATTGCTACTATGTTTTCATAATCTTTTACTGCCATTTAAATCACCTTTTAAGTTATACCATCATCTGGTCTTTTTAACCAATCCGGGTTGTATGTTGGTGTTGCATCTGCACACCACACTTTCCCAATTGGGTACATGCTCCCTGTACTCATACATGCTGCTAAATCCATCTTAACCCAACTGTTCCCCAATTCCTTACCCTTTAATTCACCATACACATGTCCCTCACCTGACTGGGTACACTTAACTTGTGCATATCTGACTTCATATCCCATTTCTAATGCTAGATGTAATAGTAGTTGGGTGGCATCAACACAATTCAAGTTTTTTATGGTTGTATATTCTTGTTCTAAGGTTTTTAAATCATTCAAGTAATGACTGTAACCCCTACCTAAACATTTATTGTAGAATTCTGTTATTGTATTAAATGTGCCTAGGAGTTGTTCACATGCTAATTGAATTGGGCCTTTTATTTGGGTGTTCCCAAATTTTTTGTACACATTTACATAATTAGGGAAGGCCCCAGTTTGGTAATAATAATTCAACACCCTTGAATAAGTGTATATACAATTGTTAAGGGTTAATGTACCTAATGTGGTTGTGTGGAGTCCAGGATTTGTTTTATTCCCCTGGATGAATGTGTAAATTTCGGCCACTCTCTGGATTATCTCTGTTTTTAATAATTGTCCTTCAACTAAGTTTTGGGTTGGTTTATCAGGGTTCACAGTGGCCTCTATTGGTATGATGTCTCCCAATGTTCCAGCCCCCAATTCTAAGATTGCAAAACAAAGGGCCTGGAGGTACATTACCTTATTAAATTTTTGTCCACCAATTGTTATAACCTCAGGGACAACCCCTGTGTCCATCAATGATACAACATCACTTGATGTTTTAGCTATTTCCTCAAATTTCATTATAATTCACTCCAATTCTTTTTTAATTTATATAATTCAACCCATCCACTGAATGAGTCACCATTATATAATTGTAGACCTAACTCTGTAATCTTTGTAGTAGTATCATCCCACCATCCACCAGTTTGGCAATTAAGGAAACCATTAGTTGTATCCCTAATAGTATAGTGTGATTCAAGGGTTCTTACCCCATCATTAGTTAATGCATCAAGGATACACCATCCCTTCATAGTCCCATTCCCATGTGGTCTTGCTAAGTTGAGATATGACTGGTAATCACTAGTTGGAGTTACAGTACCCAACCAATACCCAAACCAACTATTGACACTTGTAGCACTTGTTGGGAGTGAAGTATTTATTAGGAACCTTAAATATCTCTGGGCAGTCATTGTATACGTTATGTTGAATTTTAGTTTGTATTGAACATCCTCATCTCCATCCAAATCATTACTTAATGTGACAGCGTTTGCATTACTAATATTCATTCTAGGGATAACTAATTGGTATCCTTCTGTATCACCATATACTTTTTCTTCTATCACATTCATCACCTGTTAACAAGGATTACCTGTGTATACTCTGTTTGTTATCTCTTTTATTGTCCCAAATGTTTGTGGACTTCCACATATAATATAATTCATTGGGTCTAGGGTGTACCATTTACCATTCACATATAATTCATTCCATACATGATTGTAATCACTGCCCTGATATGTTATTGTTCCTTGGATATATCTTTGCACATTTATTGGGCTTCCCTGACTTACACTTGTACTTGAGGCCAAACGGTTCACTAATCTGGCTAGGTCACAACAATTTCCTTTCTTCTTCTGGACAACTTCTGTGGCTGTATATAGGTGTCCTTCATAATAATAATATTTTATCCTACTCTGTAATAGATAGTCAAGGATGAAACAAATCCTTTGTCTCTCCCCACCAGTTTCATCTGTACAGCCAGATACAGCCTCTGAAATTCTCTGCCCATTTGTACTATAATAGTTTAACCTTGGGGCGGTTACTGGGATCACACTTGATATTACATTTCCTCTTTCATTTGTTTCATCATTTGAGTCCCTTACATATGCATCTGACCACCAAAAAGTGTACCCTGCTACCATGTTAGAGTAAACCAATGTTAAAGTCATATATGTGCTTGTTGCTGGTGCTGTTGCCCATATAACATCCCCTTTCCATTCTTCATCTTTTTGGATGTATTGTCCATAAATTGTGTCTAATAATGTGCCTCCACTATTATAGAACCTTGCTTCTAAATTAAAGTTTGGGACATCCTCAGATGTCCATGCTTTTGTATACAATTTGTATTCATATTGTATCCCAGGAGTACATGGTATTGAGAGGGCTGTTAAACCTGATGGGCCATTAGCAGATACAACAACCATCCCAGAACCAGTCTCATTATGGCTCCTACTTAAATCCTGAGTTAAAACACCATTAGATACACTAAATCCATCAATACCAGGGTAACAGTTTGCCTGGTCATCTGTTAAAAGATTATTGCTTAAATCTTTGTAGATAACCCTTGGGGTTCTATTTGATGTTTTATCTAATAATTGTACCTTCATATTTATCCCCCATTCTCTGCTACATATTCTGTTCTAATCCCTGTTACTTTGAAGTGACCATACCATCCTGGGTTTGAACTAGTAAAGAAACTAAGGTCTAAATGGTAATATGGGACTGGGGGGAGGTCTGATGGACTTACATTTTTTTCATAAATTACAACAGACCCACTTCCACTAGCATTACTTTTCCCTGATAATACAGTTGAATATGTTGAGTACAGTCTATTTTTGGTATTATCTGTTATGTCATAGTTTGAATAGAAAGACCAACCCATAATTATGCTATTATAAAACCCTGTATATTCATAGTCCACCGTTACCTTTTTGATATACTTAAATTTGGGGTTATTTAATGGAACTGCTGATATGATGTGGTTGGATTCACTAAGTGATGCTGCACTTGGTCTATAAAGGTCTACACCACCATTGTCAATTGTTACAACATCACTAGGGGCCTTCCATAGAAGGGCACCATAACTATTCCTATCCTCATTTAGGTCAATTCCTGGTGCTACAATATCAGAGCCATACAGGTTAACTTCTCCAACTGCATATTGGAAATCTAGATTTGATATGTTTGTGTTTGTTTTTGTTAATTCATTATATGCCTTGTTTGTCCTATTGTTGAGTGAACCTGTCCTTTTTGTTAACTTTTTGAGGTAACTTATTAATGTGGCTGGGGGTAGGCCCAGTGTCACCCTACAGGTACCATCACTACTAATTGTTATCTCATTAATGTATAAACTCTTCTCAACACCTAAACTAGGATTATATACATATACAAGTTCCCCCTCATTCATTTCAAAGTTTGGGGTAATTGTGCATTCATAGGTTGGGACTAATTTGCTTAGTTTCCTTGCCATGTCCTCAGCATAAACTTTCATACCATAAACATCTGTTATATCTGATTCTTCATCTACCCTGTCATATCTCCCATTCCTATTTATACCTTCAAGGTCTACTTCCTGTCCAAATATCACATTATTGTTTTCCTGGTTACTGATACACATATAATTGTTTACAAGGTCATCATCATCATATGTTACATTTGAGGTTATAAGGTTTTCTCCCTCAATAATACTATGACTTGTAACCCTTTTTTGATTGTTGTATATGACTGGTTGTTTATATGGGTTTATTGTGAAGTAATGGTTGCAGTCAGTTGCTAACATGTCACATAATTCATATCCATTCATATGGATATATTCATGTCTCATTGGGAGTGCCTGGTATGGGTCTACTGCCCCAAACTTACTCACAAATATGCTCCCTGATGGGACAGTAATTGCCGCCTTGTTAACTATTTCAATTTTTGTCACCATATATGTATAATTAACAATTACCCCATCCAACAATTCTTTTAGAGGGATAACTATGTTTGTCTTAGTATTGTAAACATTTGGTGCTAATCCTTCTGTTTTTGTAACCCCAGTGTAACTTGAGAGGTCGGAATACCAAGGGATGTATACATAACTACCATTAACTGTTATTCTTAGACCAAATTCACATCCCATATTATTAAGTAAATTCAATGTCAAATAAGGATAATTTATTGCATCATATCCCTCACTATCTTCATATACAGTGAATGCAACTTCATTTCCTCCATAGAATTCTAACCAATGTGTCCCAGACCCATGATATGGGTATCCTGGTTCCTGTGGGAACCCATTGAATAATGTGTCATTGGCTATTCCTGCTGTCTTGGTATATGTTGTGTCATCAGGAGCTAGGAATGCATATGGTTGGTCTAGTTGGCTGAAATCTGTAATTCCAACTGCTGAACATAAATAATATATTGCCTCTGATAATGTGTTTGCATTATATAGTCTTTGGACATAATTAGCATATTGGGATAGACTAACAGTCATTAATTTATAGTAATCTTTGAATACTTCCATTCTTTGTAGGAGGTATCTGTAATCATTACAATTTAAATTTAGTTGGGTTCCTTGGTTGTATTCTCCTTCAATTGATTGGATGTATCCTCCAAACCTTTTTGAGTCCCCACCAGTTTCATCACCAAATGTGGCCCAAAATTCTACTTCATCCCCAATAGTTGTTTTGAATCCTGTTTCTGACTCAAAGTCTATCCAACTAGAATCTAAGATAGGGTTACATGTGAATTTATGTAGACTATTAATTGATCTAGTTAAATCCCATTTATCCCAATCTAATTCTATTGGAACTCCACTATTCCTTGGAGTTAACACTATTTTGGCCCATCCTTCTCTAAATTCTCCCATATTATTCCACCTCAAAGGCCATTCTTGTATCCTTCATGACTGCTCTTATATTTTTATCTAAACTATCCCCACTATCTAAGTCTGTTGGGACTAATAGGAGGTACCATAATCTTAATCCACCTACAATTGTTGGTGCTACCTTGAATGTATGGCTTCCACTATCTAAATCATGATTTCCCATGTAAACTATTTGTGCATGTTGTTGGCTTGTTGTGGTTGTGATTGTACCTTGGTCTACTGTGTCTAAATAGAATTTCCATTCAGTGCTGACACTTGCACTCTGGTTTGAGGCAACCACATATATATCATAGAATCCTGGGTTACTGATTGTTTTAGTTATTGTTGCATGGGCTGCATTACTAGTTGTATATACATAATCTGCTGGCCCATCATATGTGTTTCCATCTGTTTGTGCTGTCCAACTCCCAACTAAGGCCCAATCACTCACACTTCCATATATTGGGACAACATCTGAGACTAACACATAATTTCTCTCAGTGTAGCCTAATATTCCATTCCTTGGTTGGGTGGTTGTTTGGGTACTAACTAAACAATAACATCTACTACTTGTTGTATCAAAGTGTATGTAACCTGGACTTTGTGTAAAGTCTACATATTCTGGAGTGTTTGCCCCTATCCTACTGTCTATTAATACTGATTGGGGTTCATCTATTGTGGGGGTTTGGGTTCCATAACTATCTGTTGTTTTACTTACTACTGTTATGTCTGTGTCATCTAATGTTAAATCTTGTGGGCCTGGTATGATTTCAACATGATCCTTGAATGCATCTACAATTATTTTACAATGGTTAAGTGTAAGTACACTTTTAAATGCACCATGCTTTAATATAACATCACTATAACCCAGGTCATCTAAATTATCAGTTATTGAGGTATAGGTGTTGCCACTTATATCATTGATTTCACAAATACATGCTAAGTCATCATATTGGGCTTCTACCCTTAAACTCTTATTATCAATCCCCAAAACAGACCAATCTTTTGTATTATAGTATACAACCCCTTTGTTTGTATATAGGGTATTACATCCATTTGCAAAAATATTAGGGTTGGCCTTAAATTTGAGGTCACCAACTGGGTCTAAATATACATCTAACAATCCCCTTACATAATCCTCAGCTAAAGTCTCCTTTGACACATATGTGTTTGGAAGGTACACTATGGTTGGTTTTGTTAGGTTAAAATCAGTTTCTTGGTAACCAGAGAACCAACTACAACTTAAATAATTGTCCCCAATATAATAACCCCCCATACTATATGTGGCAATTTTGTGACCATTTAAATATTTAATCCAGGATATATCAAATTTTTTTACATAGAACCATCCATAATAGTCCCCAAAGTCTATATGGATTAACCTATATGCTTCAATCATCCCCTTGATGTCATTGATTTCTTCATCTCTTAATGTGACTTCAAAGGTAACCTCTTGTTGTATTGAGCCACCATCAACTATGACTTTATCTCCATATGGTACTTGGAGTTCAACCATGTCTACATTATTGGTTTCCTCCATTGTTTGTGGTCCATAAGTTAATGTGTACCCATTTATTTTGAAACTCATATATATCAATCCATATTAGGCCCCAAATCTGACAGCCCTTAATATTACTTTTCCTGTTTTCTTTGCAATTGAATCTAAATCTTCCTCTTCCCTAACAACATTTCCATATTGGTTCACAATTATTGGGGCACCAGCAGGGCTTCCACTCTGGAGTCCTCTACCCATAATACCTGAGGGGTCAATCCACATACCCAGACTTGGTAATGTTATAACTGTGTGTGGGATTCCATTCACAAAAGTGTTATATAGGTTTGCACTTATTCCCATCTTATTAGCTAATGCCTGGAATGCTAGGGCCGCATCATAACAGTTACCAGTCATTGTTGCAAGGGTTTGCCCAACTGATTGGAGGCTATTCATATAATAAACCCAGTTATAGTTACTAAACATGTCTGAGAGTATCTTAACAGCTATATTTGCATCCTTGGCCAGACTTTTGGCAAACATTGGGGCATTATTCCTTACCCATTGTACCATACCCACAAAGAGTCCTTCACTTACTGATTCCCCTAAACCATAAGTTACCTTTGATGGGCTAGCAATTCCTAGGGCACTTTTAATACCATTAACTACTTGGTCTTTGATTTGTCTACCTATCTCAAAGAATCTTCCAACCATTGATTGGGCACCATAATAGGCATTCCAGAATTCTTGGACTACATATCCTTGTAGACTACTCAGTGCTCCCCCAATTTGTCCTGGGAGGTTACTGAACCATTGGAGGGTTTGTGTTACAAATGTTGAGACAACCCCTAATATGCCTCCAACTGCTCCACTCACAATTCCCTGGATTTGTGGCCAGATACCCATTATTAATAGGTATAAATCTGTGAATGCTGGTATCAACCCTGGACTGTTACCAGTGATCCAGTGCCATAACTGTATGATGAATGCAATCACTATTTGGATTGGATATGTTAGGAAGAAGAATGCTTCTCCAAGCTTACCAGCACCTTTCTGTAAGTTTTTGAATTCAACTTCTAACCACATTCCCACCCCTATAAAGAATGTTATTATTTGGACTACTCCACTTGTAATCCATCCAACAAATTTGATTACCTCAGCGAAGAATTGAATGAATGGTATTGCAATTTGTATCCCAATTGTTAATGCCTTAATGGCTAGTTTAAGAGCATCCACTGCTAACTTAACAAGGGTGATTTTTTCTTGTGTTTGTCCCCCACCAGTTGGATCAAGTGGACCTGTTTTTTTGACTTCTTCTCCATAGATTACAACCATTAAGTCATGCCATGCTTTTCCTAACTCATCAAGGACTGGTTTTAGTGCTCTTGCACTCTCATCTATTGCACTGTTTAGGTCTGTCCAGGCAGTCCCTAACTGTTCAAGGGCTAAATTCAATTCTTCAATAGCCATTCCACCCTCTACTGTTTGGTACCATTCATTCAGTCCCTTTCTAGCACCCTGCATGACTAATGCTAATGTACTTGTAACCCATGCTAAACCAGCAATTTTGTTTGAAATCATGGCTATTATGAATTGTAAACCTGTTAGGGCATCTCCTAGGCTCTGAGCCCCCCCTGTTCCATCAACAAGGTTTTGGGTGAATACCTGGGCTTTACCCCCTGCTTCATCTAATCCTCTTCCAAGACCTGATAATCCTCCCCCACCAGATTCTGCTTCTGAATTCAATTTTTTTACATAATCTGCAAATCCTTTAATATTATCATAGGCTGTTTGGATGAACCCTGCTATCTGTGTCCATCCCTCCCATTTCTTAACTGCCTCCCATCCAGCAGTTCCAACATCTACTATCCATGCTACTAATGGTTCTAGTATGTTGGCTGTTTCTGTTAGGATTTTGTTTAGGAGGTCCATTAGTTTGCCCCAACTATTAGTGTAACTCATCACTAATATGAAGCCACCAACTAATGTTAATATTAATCCAATAGGGTTTGTTAACATGAATAAGGCTGTTTGTTTTGCCATTGCACCCATACTCAGGGCTGCCCCTTTGATTCCACTACCCATTCTAGTAAAGGCACTACCAATCCCTGTTACTGAGTTTTTGAGTTTGGTTCCAAGGGTGGGGGTTGAAGCCATAACCTTATTCATCTTACTAGATACACTAACACCCTGATAGGTTACTTTATTATATTCCTTAGCTGCATCTATAGATTTCTTCCATTGTTTATCATCTGGGACCTGTTCATAGAAGACACTTTTTTTGCCCTCCCCTGGGACAATCTCACTAGTCTTCTTAACACCAATCCCTGCTAACTGTTTTTTGCTAAGACTATCTAGGATTCTCATCTCATCATTAGTGAGACCTAACATCCTTTTGAATCCACCAAGTTCTAGTGTTGCATTTTTAATCTTACCTGTTAGGGGCTGGAATGCTAATTGGAGTATTTGGAATCCACTAACAAAACTTGAAAGGAATGGAAGTCCAACCATTAATATTGAGGCAAATCCTACAAAACCTGCTATTATTGCCATTATGGGTGTTGGAATTGCAGCTAATATATTTGCAAAGAGTTGGAGGGCAGGGATTAATATTGGGAGCATCGAGTCCCCTATTTCTGATCCTTTCTGACTTATCATTTCCATTGCATAGTTCCAAACATCACTAATACTTGTGATTTTGGCTGCAATTCCAGCCAGTCCCCTTTCTCCCAGGACTGCATTTAATACTTGCATTGTTCCACTGAAACTACCCTCAGTGGCTATTCCCATTTCAGCAGCCTTGGTTTTGAACTGGTCAGAGGTCACATTCATTACATTCAGTAGCCTCTTGTATTGTCCACCCATTGCATCTGTGATGGCTGGGCCCACTTTTGCAGCAGCAGCCTCAGCACTAATACCATTCAAACTAGCTGCTATCTCTGCCATGTCTGCCCATGTCTGTTTGTACTTGGCTACTTCCATTATGTCTGCCCCACCAAGTACAAGGGTTCTTGCTATCTCATTTGCCCCCTTAATACTCAGTGTTGGCATGGCTACTGCAAATTCTGTTAATTCCTTTGAGAATGCCTTAACTGTACTTGTGGCTATACCCATATATTCAAAGGTGCTTTCCATCTCATTTCTCATTGTACTTACACCAAATACAAATTCATTGATTGCATTCAGTGCCATCATACCAATGAAGTAACCAAATATGTCACCTAATGAAATAGATTGTTTGATTAGGCCACCCATATATCCAGTAACCCTACTCACACCACTCTGGACTGTGTTGGCAAAATTGCTCCAGGCACCACCATAACTAACAATACCCTCACCCAGACTACTATAAACACTCTTAGTTTGTGCAGAGAATTGTCCCATACTAGTAGCTGCTGTAAGAGTCTGCTGTGAAGCACCAACTATGGATTGACCCATATATGTGGCATTTTGTTGGACAGCCTTAGCATTAGCTGCCATTTCCCTGTATGCCTCAGCAGTCTTAGTTGCCTCCCTAGTAGCACTGAACATGTCTCTAGTAGTGTTACTAGTTGAAGTTCCAACTTCCTTAACAAAATTAGAAGCCTTCTGGCTTGTTTCTTGTACTTTTTGGAGCCCACCCACAGCTCCATTCAGGGCAGTCATTAACTGGCCAGTGGCTTGGATTGCCTGTTGGAATCCCTTATTTTCAAAAGTAGACTGGATTAATATATTAATATTGTTGTCACTGCCAGTTAATGCCATTTTATATACCCTTCCTTATATTTTTTTTTTATCCCCCAAGATATTGGGCTTCATCCCTTTGTTCTGGGGTTGGGCCTGAGCCTCCCTGGGGGTTCTTTTCATTAATCTTATTAACAATGTAGAGATAACTCACAAAATCAAATAGGGATAATTTATATTCAACATCATAAACACTTGTCCCTGTTTTGTATGAAATAGTGAAGCATAGGAGTCTAAAGAATGATTCTGGTGTGCTCCTATTTATTACCCCCAAATTATCATCATTTCCAACTTCTGTTGCAACCTCCCTCATCTTCAATGCTAAGAGCCTTTCTTCCTCATTTGTCCACATCAACTGCTCTACCGAGTCCTCTGTTGAGTCTGTTAAGAGCTTGAAATAACTCTTCCATGTTGTTGAGCTCCATTGTTCTGGCCATTAGTTCTCCAAGTTGGGCCATATCTAATTGTTCATATACATCTTCCACTATTACATCAACAGTTTCTAACTCTTTTTGCATGAATAATCCAAAGATGTCTGCTTCATCCATTTCTGCACCATCTTGTCCACCTAATTTTAGGAATTCCTTAAAAACTGTTCCTCTTAATGGTTTCAGGTTTTCAAATTGCTCTTTTGTTACTTCTATTAATTCTAACATGTTTTTTCCTCTCCTATCCTAATTTTTTATAATTTTTTTAAAAAAAAATAAAACCCTAGTATTTACATACCAGAGTTTGCTGTTGGGGTGTACCTTGATTTGTATCCTGTTGCAGTGAATTTATATGAAACCTCTGATAGGTCTCCACCCTTACCAGTTAATTCCATACTTGTAATCTTAACACCACTCAACACTTTATATTCAGTGGCTGTTGATCTAACCTTTTTGAAGATTACATTATGGACTGGTACTGGTATTGGGTAACTACTTGCTAATTGGACAGTATCTGTTGCCTGATCTACACCACACATTAATGGTTCTTCTAGTGGGTCTGCTTCATACAATTTCATATTCCCTTCATACTTCCAGGCTACTTCCATTGTTTCCTCAGCATCCTCACTCAGGGGCTGAATAGCCTTAGTATCCAGTGTACCACTTGCACTGTAGTCCTGTGCATAAACAACATGTCCATATACATATTTATAGGTTGCATAAATCACATCCCCACTTGCAGGGGCACTTGCAAATGTTATGGCTCCAGTTTTTTCATCCACTGTTGAAACTGTGGTTGCAACTAGGTTAGTCCTTAGGGCATCCCCAATATATACACTTACATCTGATGTGTCAACTGTTCCACTTAAATCAGCATCTGCTATTGGAGTTTTTGCAACATTGAATACTTTAACAATACCATCCCCTGTTCCAATTTTCTCCAATTTTCTTTCAATCATTAAATAAACATATTCATTTTTTCCTTGGATAATTTCTACCATCTTTATTCACCCTTATATATTTTTTTGGTAATTTTATAATTTTAATTTGAAGCCAACTGTGCCTTCAAGGCCAACCTCTGCCCTGTCCTCATCATTTTGGACTCTAGGGTCATATTCACCAAAATCTACAACTTCAACACTCACCCCTGCTGTTGAGAGTTCACTCATTATGTTTGTTAAGAATGCTTCTCTCCATTCCTCATACATTACTGCTAAGTTTACATTTACTAGTGGAGTTAAACCTGCATCTACAATCACTACTGGTATATCCACATTTACATAGTTGTCTGCACCTAATTGTGGGTCATTATGGATTGTTGGCACACCAAAACCTATGGCTGGATGGGTTTCAAAGTCTGAGGTTTGTGCACTAGTGAAATATCCTATGTCCCCCACTATTGCCATGAGGGCTGTATATATTTTGTCAATTTTTGTCACAATATCACCCTTTACATATACCCTAAACCACCAATATTCACTATTCTCTTAACCATTCATTTACAATTGTTCTGGCCTTTGCATTTGATATACTGTTTCCATAAGTTGCTGCCCTTCTAATTGCATGTGCATGTAAGACTTTGTTTGGTTGTTGTGGTGCGGGGCCAACTACTTTTCTAAATATAACTTGTCCCTGTCTGTGTGGGAGTGTCCAGTACCTCATTGTATGTCTGGGTTTGCCAGGGATTACTCTTGCCTTTGCACTTGGTCTCCCTTCCTCAGCCCATAATACATGTCTTACTGGGAATCTGAACCATAGCCTTGCAGTTTTAACAAAGGTTACCTCATTTTTTGTGATACTATTCTTTAAGTCACCATCCCATACTGGTAGGTTTTGTAATAAGAACCTTTCAACATGTTGCCCTATCCCTAGGTTAACTTTTTGACATAATTGGAGGCCAGTGTTAACCTTCCTCCTATTATATGTGTTGAGTTGTTGGGCTCCTGTGACCTTAAATCTAACTGCAATCATTTTTTATTCATCTGAGGGGTTAACAATCCTTACAAACCTGCCCTTCTTTTTAAACATGTTTGCACTGTTCCACATTGATTGTAACATTTCCATTACTTTATTGTCAAGGGCTGTATATGCATTCACATTTTGGGGGAAGTGGAGTTGGAGGGTTATTGAGGCAGCGGCAAATGTTAGGATTGTGTCAGCCTTGGCTAGGTTAACCCAATCTGGATTTATCCCATCTAGGTATGCCTCAGCATTTTCTATTGACTTCTCTATCTGTGTGTCACTTAATCCCTTGTATGCAGGGAGGCATTCCTTTACATCTGCTACTGTTACTACCATTATACTTCTACCCCAAATCCTTTCTTAACTATTTGGTCAACCATTCCTTGGTCTTCCTCTACAAAGGTGTCCCCTTCTTCATAGGTTTTGCCCCTATGGGTTATCCTCATTAATGCCTTAATCTTTTTGACTTCAACTTTTGGTTCAACCTTTTTTTCTATTTCTATTTTGGGTTCAATTTTTTCCTCAATTTTAGGTTCAACCTTTTCTTCTATCTCTATTTTTGGTTCAACCTTCTTTTCTGATTTTTTTGGTCTTCCCCTTCCTCTCTTAGCCATAAATATCACCTGTTTTTAAAAAAAAGAATTTATGTGGAGTTTTATGCTGTTAATGCATCAACTCTCTGTGCTACATTGTATACAAATCCAATGTGAGCGTTTACATAGATTCTTACACTGTTCTTACTTGGGTTGTCCACTGTTTTGAATTCAGGTGGGCCGAATACTACTGGGTATCCAAATGCATCAGGGTTTAATATGTATGCTAATGCTTTTCCAGTGTTAGTTGGCTGGAACATTGAGAGTTCTTCACCTTCATGGTCAGTGTATCCACCAGCCTGTTCATAGAAACCTAATCCTAATGGGTTAGCTACATCACCAGTTGCCAGCATTGATCTGAAACCATATAGACTGTTAGACAGTTCTTTTCTGATAATCATTTCATAAGCGGCTTGTGGGTTGATAACACAAGTATTTGGTTGTACCCTGGTATTATCATGGTATGCTTTTTTAGCCCCTGCTAAGTCCTCTAGGATATCATCTGCTGTGGTTGAACTTGAAGTCCAGTCATGACTGGTTGAGAGGATTGATCTTTTGTCATCCATTGCATCGAAACAATGGTATTCAAGGGTGTTTTCAAATCCTTCTCTCAGGATCATTGCATATCTTTCTCTGAGCATAGTTATGAGCCCAGACATGTTATTTGCATTTTTGAACTGGTTAATCAGTTTGTTTGAAACATCTACAAAACCCCTATAATCTTGGAGTTTGTAGTCTTCAATTTCCTGTTCAGCCATCATTGACTTTGCATCCTCTAAGTCCTCTACTGGTGGGAGGATTGCAAATGGGTCATCAAATGATCCCATACTGAATGAATATAATCCCATTTCTGATGGGGCCCTGAATAGTCTTCTATATAACCTTTCTGGAGGTCTAACCTCTAGGAACATTACTTTTATAAATTCTGGGTGGAATACTTTTAAATCTGCTAGTGTTGCTGCCATTTATAATCACCTTATTAATCTAATTTTATAATGAAGGCCCTGCAATTAATACTTTAATCTGCTTGGTTTCATCAGTTGTGGTTGTTTTGTCCTCTAAGGCTAAACCCACATAACTTTTTGCCTGGGTTTGGATACCTTTAACTTCATCAACCATGTCACTCAGGTTACCAATTAAGCCTGCTAATTCTGTTAGGAGGCCATTACCAGCACCTTCAATTTCATCAATCAATGCATTAGCAGCAGTGTTGATGTCACTTCCACTTGGAGTTGCACCTAATGCAAAGTCAGTGAACTGTCCAGTCCATGTTGCAAATGTGTCTGTTATGTCTGCAATTGGGGCATCAGTCTGTTTTGCAACTAGACCATTGGTTGTTACACCACTGATAGTCACAGAGCCTGCTTTTAGTGCATCCCCTGCTTCTACAGTTTGAGATTCAGTTAGGATCATCCTAGCAACAAATGCCCCTGCTAGGGTTAATGCAAATGTACATTTTTCACCAATATCAGCATCATATTTAGCAACACCAATAACTCTGTCCCCTGCCTGTGCAGGTCTGATTTTACCATTATCTGCAATTGCTACAGCCATTCCCCTCTTAACATCCTCAGTCATTACTTCCATTGAGAATGTTTGGTATGCTTCTCCTTGGAGGATTTCTTCTAATATTTCTATTAAAGCCATAAATATCACCTTAGTCTTTGTTTAATGAAGCCCCAACATCAGTACCATACTCTGCATTGATTTGGGCTACAATATCTTCTGGTCCACTACCAGTCCCAAAGTCACCATTAGGTTGTTTCTGGTATTTTTGGTTGAGTTTTCTTAAATCATCAATACTCATCTTAACTAGTGATTCTTCTGAGATTAAATCCTGGTTAGTCTTTAAGTTTTTAACCAATTCATCTCTTTCCTGTACTAGGGGTGCATTGATGTCTTTCATATTCTTTTCAAGTTGTTCAACTTTGCCTGGGAGTTCTCCTAATTTTTCTAGGCCCTCTAAGGCTTCATTGATTTTTGGGAAATCTGCTTTTGATAGGGCTTCTTCTATTTGGTCAATTTTTTCAACCCTTTCCATGATTGGGCTTAATTCCCCATTAATTAATTCTTTTACTTTAGCTTCATCCATGTTATCACCATCATCTTTTTCTGGAGTTATCATATTTTTTATTAAATTTATGATCCTCTTGGTTATAGCATCATCATCATTTGCAATGTTTGTTATTGCTATTCTTTTGAGTTTACCATATTCTCCTTGATCATATTTCTCATTTGCATTTATTGGATAAAATTCTGGACTGTACTTAAACAGTTTCTCTGGATGGTTTGAATTCTTAACCAATTCCTTCAATCCAGGGTCAGTCACCACCCAATCAAAGTGTAAAAATCCATCCCTATTCACTGAATTCTTCATAACCCCAACTGTCTTAGTATATTCCACCATACCCCTATCATTAGTGTGTTGGTCAATTATTAACACATCCTCATCTGTTGGTGCAATTAAACCTTTAGGGCTATGTCTTTTATCTAATAATTCTTTGTCAAGTGAGAATTGGCCATAAACTTTTGTTACCTCATCCATCGTTTATCCCCTTCTCTGTTTTGGTTGTATCCCATTTGTTGGTATATGTTTTGTCCCACCATCTTATTCTTTTGTTTCTGTAATTTTTTCAACTCTTTTGGTGTTAATCCCATGTTGATGAATCCTCTTACCTCATCTGTTGTGATTCCATCAAATTCTAGGAGTGTTGATAGGAATGTGAATAATGCTTCTGGTCCTGGTAGGTTTATGTTTCCCCATGTGAATTCATATTTGAGTGGGAGTCCATGATATAATAATAATTGGTCATAAACATCATATAATGCTTCTTCTATCAAGTCTCTGATGTGGTCAACCATACTTGCAATTAGGTATCTCTGTTCCTTTGCAGTTGCCCTGTTTGCACTTAGACTTGACAGGAATGTGTCTGGAATGAAAAGACATTTCCTTATCTCTTCATCTAACATTTCAATGAGTGTCTTAACTGATTCTATAACTCTGGCTTCACCTGAACCAGTAACCCCCTTCACTTCTGTTTCTTTTGGTAGAATCCATGTACTATTAGCTTTTGCTTGTTGTACTAGGGCTTCTATTTCATCAAGGTATTCACCTGTATCATCATCTGATACATCTCCTGGGAGGTCTACACCTATAACCATCAATAAACCTAGCCTTTGAACTAAGTCATATAATGAGTTAACCAATTCCTGTTTTGCCTTGACAAATGGGTATGCTGTGAGTAACAATGATTGTCCATCACCTTTACCAATCCCTGGAACTAATATTAGGTTGTCATCTGCTGGAATAAATTGTTCTACCAATTCAGTAGTTGTTATACCCTTCTTTTGTTGTTCTGGGTCTGCAAAACTAGCTACCTGGTATATTCCTAAAAACTCATCCACCCTTGTATCCTTAACTAAATATTTAATTGTGGATGTGTCATATACCATTAATTTAGGGTTTGTTACATCATAGAAAAAGACTGAGTATCCCCTTCCCAGTTGGTTGAAAACAATTGAGTCCATCTTTTTTCTAATCTTAATCTTCCTATTGAATTGGTCAATTGTGTTTTGAACCTTTTTGTCCTTACTTGTAATCTTCATATTCTGGTTTACAAGTGAGACTAGGATTTGTAAACAGGTTAAGGCAATATTATCATCAATAACTGTGTCAATATCTGCTGTGTCTTCCCAATAATCTGTATCATTAACCTCAAATATGCCCTGCATTCCTTTGAGTTTGCTTGCAAATTTGACTAAGTTTTTTGATTCTGTTATATTAATCACCCTTTTTTAGAATGAGAGAGATAATAGGGGCAGCATGATATGGAGGGAAGGAGAGGTATTCTTTTTGGGAGGAATTTGAAGCTACCCCTATACTTTACATATACCTCTCTATATATTAACACACAAAATGTTAAACATGCCTAACATTTATAACAATTGTTATATTATTATTCAAAAAAAATAATTTATTGATACATCCCTTCATGTGGTTTTTGTGGAACCTCAATCTCCTCTGGAGGTTCAGGTTCAGGTGGGAGATTATATAAACAGATACCAATATCTGTTAGGAAGCCCTCATCACCAGAAACTAAATAGAACAACCTGTTAGCCACATAAAGGTAAAAGGGGTCTCTCTTAACTGCATGGGTATATAATAGTACATTGTTAAAATACATAACCCTACCCATAACCTTTTCAGGTTCAAGGTCATTTATTAATTTGGATAGAACCTTAACCTTAGTTGTGTAGTCCCCCTCTAACCACTCTTTTTCTAGTTCTGGTGTGGTTTTATAGAAACACATTAGGGCATCACCCATTATAGTGAATTTAAGGTAGTCCCCTGTGAAGTCAAAACAATGGGCCCTAAATACATTAAGTCTTTTTTTATATTCACTCTCTGGGTTTCCAATTTCATTTTCTATTATGTTATCTATGAATTCTTGTACCTTCACTGTTTTTGTCTCTTTATTCATAATCACATCCCCATTTGTTTTAGGATTTTTTCCTTGGTTTCCTCATAATTGGACATCTGCCCTCAGCCTTATATCTACACCATTTACATTCATTCCCCCTCTCAGCATCTGGAGCTTCACCCTTAATCAATGCAGTACCCAACACCTTTGCCTTCTCCTCCATATCCCTAACAACACTGTCAGCTTCTTCCCTTGAACCTTGGTATGTGTATACTTTGTATCCATCCATACTTATATATATAAATTTGAGTGTGGCATTGGGGTCATAATTGTGGAGGTAGAACAATCCTTGGGGGACATGGTGTTTGAATGGTGCCCTAACAAATTTGATACTCTGAACTGTTTTTATCTCATAAATACAATTATCAGCATAATTCAACCCATCAATTCTTCCCCTAATAACAAATGGTGTGTTCCTAATCCTTTGTTGGACCCTAACCTCATTTTCATCAAACAATTTTGTTAGTCTATTATCAAAGACTCTGCCCCTATATATATTCCATTTGGCTTGGTCATCAAATTCTTTCCCCTCCTGTCTATCCATGTATTGTTTCCACATACATGTATAGCAGAGTTCTGAGGCATGGAAGACATTATCTCTTTGGGTATAATCCCTTTCTTCATTTATGTCTTCTAGTATACATTCTGGTAAGTCATCTGTTTGTTTAAACATTTTTTAGTTTCCTCCACAACTCTTATATTCCTAATACTGCTAGTTATATGGGTAGCCTCCATTTGTTTGGGTCATCATATAACCAGACATCATGGACAAAAATGTCCTGCCATGTTGCTTTCCCCTGTTTCATCTTCCTCTCAAGGTTTTTTATCTTTTTTCTAATCATATCATTCCATTCCCTTTTTGTTAGGGGGGGATTTTCTTCTATTTTTAGGGATTGTCCTTGAGGCCCTTCTATTGATTCTATTATGTTTTGGTATTTGTTTATGTATTGTTCTATGACATAATTTGTCCCATTCTTTTTTTTGATAGTTTCCCATCTCTTTAATTCTTTGAGGGCCTCATGGTATTCCATTTAAATCCCTTCATTTGGCTGTATTCCTGGTAACAGTTTTATATTTACTTTTGGTTCTTCATATCCTACCTTATTTTTGTTATAGCAGTCTACACATATTGGTCCTGCCCTGTTTACCCAAATTTTACCCTCCTTACCACAACCATTAATACACTTATATGTTTTGGTAATATTTTTAACCATTTCTTTGTTCCTCCTTCTTGTTATAGTGTTCAGTTCTTCCGACATGATACGCCCCGCATTCTCTACATTCATATGCCACAAAAACTTCCTTGTGGAGTCTGGCCATTCTTCTGGCCACTCCATCTGCTTGCTTTTTGTCATAATATTTCCTCTTTGCCCCTGTGGTTATACTGTAACATCTCCCCATTATATCACTTTCCAGTAACTGAGTTCTTCTGGTTTGACTAACTTTTCACATTCCACACATAAAATGTATGCCTTGCCCCCAAATCCAACTCCTGTCTCATAGAATCCTTCTCCCTCATTTATCTCATATCCACATAGGTCACAAATTACTGGTTCAATATATCCATCTTGCCCCTTATATTTCCCACTATACCAATACCTATTGTATTTGTATTGGTCTTCTGGTACTCCTATTGGTAGTTTGCAATCCTTGTATCTGAGGTTGCAGCTCATTTTTGGTTTGTCTAATGGGTTTCCTGTGAATGATTCATCAGTCTCCCATGCTTTATACATTGCTTGGCTTCTATTCCTTGCTACAACTAAACAGGCTATGTGGTACACCTCTGGGGGTTCTAATGGTGGTTCTAATCCACTAAATGAGGGTGTGTGTTCTAGTTGTTCACTTATAACTAAGTATAGGTTTGGCATTTTAATCATCCCCTATGAGATTGGATGATATTTCCCTTAACTTATCAATTATCTCTCCTATTTCCTGACAACTTAGACAGTACCCATAATCCTCTGTATATTTACATATTAAGTCTAATAATTCTATAATATCTTTCCCATTCTCAATAACTAATACCTCTTTAGTCCTCATTAATTATCCCTCCTTCACTTATTTCACAACCCATACCATACCTTGGACTCCACCAATATTCCCTCCCACATCTCCCACATTTCACTATTCTATGCTTGATTAGGATTAGGGTAGAGTTGCCACATTTACAACTCATTTTACTCCCATCCTTTCATTTCTAATATATCTTTTGACAGGAACTTGAATCTCATCCCCATCCATACTCTTTGTTGTTTCCCATCTAGGGTCCTCCTGGTTGGCTCTGCTCCCATCTCTCTTAATGGGTCATAATATTTGTTTGACCTTTTTGGGACTGGCATGCCACTCTCCTCTAATAATTCCTTAATGGCTTGGTATACATTCTCTGAGGATACAAAGTCATCATCCTTTCCATTCTCTATTAACTGTTCAGTAGCCCAACTTATAGGGTCAGCCACCCTTTTATAAGTGTCAGCCACTGATTCAATATCTTCTTGTATACTCCATCCATCAGTTTTAACATTTTTGTATGAATTGATTGACCTAGCTATAAACCATTCCATTCCTTCCACATCTTCCACTAATTTCTGTGGGAGGTTTATATCTGGATTGGTAAAGGTATTCATCAATTCTAGGTGGACTACTCTCCTATAAAATGCATATGTGTCCTCATTTACTTTTGGCAATACATTACCTGTTGCTATAATCTTGGTGGGGAGTTTCATAGTTATTTGGGGTTTATTCTTAATATTTATTGTAACCTCATCCTCCCCTGTTATAGCCTTGAGTGTCCCTATATCTGTCAATGCAGAGGCACTAAGATCATATACAATGTTAATCTTTTTCCCAACTAATGGTTGTAGTCCAAAGTCTTTATGGAGGTTCTGGAGTTGTTGGCTACTAGTGTATCCTTCAAATATTTTTCTAATAATAGCCATAAGGGTTGACTTCCCATTAGCACCAGTACCTGTTAGGAAAAACATCTTATTATATTTATTGTCCCCTGTGAAAAAGTATCCACACATTTCAAAGAAGAACTCATATTTCTTTTCTCCATCCTTGTCATCTATTAATATATCCTTTAATGCATTATCAAATGTTTCTGAGTATGCCTTTTGGTTATAATTATAGTTAAGGTGGAATGTGGTGAATATATCTGATGTGGGTTGCCTGAATTCTCCAGTTTCAATGTTCACTAATCCATTGTTGAAGGCAATCCATTCTGTTGCCTCAACTTGGGGGTTAAAGATATATTGGACTAATATGTCAACCTCATCATCAAGGATTGGATGTCCAGTGGTTTCATAAACTAATTGTTTAAAGAATGTGTCACCATATATCTCTCTCCATGCATTCCTTGGACTGAAATATATATATGCCTTGGAGGTTTTAACCTCAGTGACCATTGGATATTTACTCTGAACCAGACCACACAATAATTGTAATTGTTTCTGCCTCTTGGTTTGGAGCTTAATATCCTCTTCAATCTCCACTCCATGCTCATCTAGGTACTCAAAAACTTCATCTGGTTCCTTACCAAGTTTTAGTAGGAAATCCTGTGCTGAGCCTGACCAGTCACATCCAAAACATTTAAAACCATCCTCATATACTGTTAGGCTAGGTGTGTCTCCATCTGGATGGAATGGACAATGGTATTGGGTGTAATGTCCAAAGTCATTGTTTGGTTCACCCAACTCCTCCCTAGCTAAGTCTTTACAGTCAACTGTTTTTTTGAAGGATAATTCTTCTAACTGTTTTGACAGGAACTCTTCTGGGTCCTTAACTTTTAGTATTGGTTTATCCTTTATAACTTTATAACTGTTACCTCCAATCTGACTTGGAGGGATGACAACATATGTCTTGTTTGCTTGGAGGTCTATTGGTTTAAATAAATATGATGGTATTTTCCTTTGTTCCTTATCTGTTTGGAGATATAGGTGGTACCCCTTTTTTGGGGTTTTGACAACAAGTGTGTCTATGTCCCTAAAATATTTATGATACAATTCTGGTTGATCTAAATCTATAACAACTATACCATTTGATCTATCACCAAGGGCTGCACCAAAATTTGCTCCAAACTTCTGGAACCTTCTGAGAGTCTCAAATGAGTGCCTATCACTTTCACCCCATTTCTCAGCAGGTCTCTTATCATCTGGTTTTAGTCTGATAATGTCTAATCCTAGGTCATAAAATTTTTTGAGCAATTCTTCCCTATCCATATAATTACACCTCCCTCATGTTTAAAAAAAAGGGGTGGGGGGATGTAATTATCCCTCAACAGTTTCTACTTCTAGGAAATGGAGGGTTCCAGCATTTGCCATTGGGTGGGTGCTAGGTTCCATCTTAGCCTTAACTGCTAAGACATTCTTATTAACTGCCCCCCTAAATTTGGCAAAGTTTACTGAATGGTATTTGGCTTCCCCTTTATTCTTTTTAAATAAGAGGGCTATTAGTTCATCTAGGAGTACATATGGTCTTCCACCTCTCTTACCATACAATACTAATCTTTCCCTATCACTTTCATTCTCAACTGCATCCACTGCCTCAGCATCCCTTACAACATTGTCATCTAAGACTAGGGTTGGGCCAAAGTAGGATACTACCCATTTTTCTTCCCTGTCATGGTCACTGATGATTACTGGGAAGAAGACATTACCTGACCTGGAAACTTTGAGTTCCCCAATAAATAGTTCTCCATCAATTGTTTCCCCTTCCTCTATTAAACCCACATCTGGGTCATCTGAGGGGGTTGGATATTTAGTGAAGTAATTAGAGGTGTCCTCAATTCCTTCACCAGTTCCTGCTGCTCCATCCCTTATTCCAAACTCTCCTTCATCTCTCATTCTATCACCTATTTTTTTATTTTATTTTATGTATCCTCACTTTATTATGTGATGACCACTATTTACATAATTATTTGAATTTAATGCATTAATCTATTATACCATAGTCATGTGTCAGATTACCATTGGGTGCTTCAAGCCCTATTTGTTCATCAACAATGTCATATAAATGCATGGTTTTATATAATTGGGGTACCTTTATATGGAAATAGTATTCCCCATTCACCTTTTTCTTTAATTCTGATTTTAGTAAATCATTATAGTCAAAGAATGCAAAGTGTTTCAGGTTGTTTGTGAAGTATACAAAATAGAACTTGTTTGGGTTAACTATTTGTAATTCATCCAGATTATCTTTAACAAGGTTGAACACTTTATTTGGGTTTTCCTTTTTCAAACCATGATGTTCTTTTTTAATATTATAAAATAGTTTCCTATAATAAACAATAATCCTCTTCTCCAGGATTCTTGACCTACCAATCTCAAATAGGCAGTCCTGTAATCTGAAATCTGCCTGCCTACTCAGTTTCTTACATTTTGGGAAGGTTTGTTGGAACATGACTTCCCCTTTGTATCCATAAAAAAACTTGTCCTTCCTAAACCCTCTTTTACTCATCCACTCACCTTCTTAATTCCTGTGAAATTCTTTTCACATAAATAAAAATCAATATGGTCTTGTTTTCCATACTCTATTAGGCAACTACCAAAAATTGGTGAGCCAACTTTTTTCCCATCCTGTAAATATTGTAATCTTCCTCTAATCAGAAAAATAGATTTAACATAACCTGATTCTAGGATTAATTCTGTAAAATAGTTTGATTCAAATTTACTTGGGATTAACATCATTACATGTGTTGAGGGGTCTTCTTTTGTTGTTTGGATTGCCTTTTCAATCCAAGGTTTCTGATTTGAATATGGGGGGTTACACCAAACTACTCCTTCCCAAAGTTGGATTAACCCATTATCTTTTTTTGTATAATAATTTTTACATTTCTTGTTTGACTCATTTGCACAAACATCTAAATTAAATATCCCCCACCATTCTTCTAATCCATTGAATAATTCGTGTGGGGTTTCCCATTCATCTCCCATCATTATCACCCAAAAAATAAATATATAACAACAAAAATTATAATTTTTGTTGTTACAATAAATTTCTTTCATAATATCCATTTGACTCTTCTCCACAACTACTGGTTGGACTTGTGGTTCTGGTACTGGTTGGGGTTCTGGTTCTGGCTCATAATACCTTATTAAGTATTCACCATAACCTGATCCTGTTTTGTCCATCCCACTTGTCCCATCAAAGTCACTGTCACAAATACCACAGGTTACCTCCCCCTCTGGTACCCCTTTAGGGTTTATTAGGAGACAATTGTAGTGGTGACAATTTGGACAGTAATCAACCCATTCATAATATCCTGCATGGGCTCCATTATATCCTGAGGGTTCAAAGTAACCCCCAATATAATTAGCCCCATAGGATGGATTGATTAATAGGAGTAGAGTTAATATTATTAAGGTTCGCTTAATTTTACCACCCTATCTATTATTTCTTCTGGCACTTTTGTTTGTATCATTATATTGTTTACTAGTTTGTGGGCCATTTTGTATGCCCTGTTTTTGCCAAAAGATTGTGGCATCTTATCACCTCCTATTCCTGTTTTAATGTTTTGATGAATTTGTCAATGTTTTCTTTGAACAATTCCTTTGAGCCATTATTTGGGATTAGGTAATCATATTCATTTGGGTGTAGGATGAACATTCCATTATCTCTTTCAATCCTCTCTGGGGCAACAGCCCTCACCACCCTATTATCTCTTGATGAAGTCACCCTTACACTCACAATCCTATATTTATCTTTGTAGAGTGACCTTAACATTGAATATCCATGTTCATCAATGATATATGTGTTAATCCTTTTAACATCACTATGTTTACAACAGTATCTATGGTCCCCAAACTGGGTGAATGCAATCATTTCTAATGGTTTGATTTTGTCAAACTCTTCATCTGATATAAATGTGTGTCCTGTTTCCCCATCATATCTGGGCTCCCTTGTAGTGTAACTTTGGATCATTGGTATCTGATATTTGTCCTCAATATAATCTGCCATATATGTCTTCCCTGAACCACTCTCACCAACTATACAAATTATGATTGGTCTGTTGAGGAAGTCAAAGACATCCCAAAAATCAGTGAACACTGGGATACCATGTTTTTCACAATACATTTTTTCTTTGATACAACCCTCAGACTTTTTCCAATTCCCTGTTAGGTACATACAGTCTGACCTTTTAAGTATTGGGAAATCATTACCAGTATAATCCTTATATTCCAACTCACCATTGATTATACCCATAACTAAGTCATTTGCTGGGTTGTAAACTGAGGCCCCCATTTTGAGTATACTAATGGCCTCCACTGAAAGGTTGTGGACATTTTTGTATGTCCCACAACTATCACTATTTATGGGTCCAGCTATGTATACTAATTCCTTCATACTGGCCCCCCCATTTTTTTTATTTTTCCCATTCAAATTCCTCCAATTATTAATATTAAAAAAAAAGTGGGCATAGGTGGGATTTGAACCCACATTCTAGGGTTTGGAATCCTAGTGGTTACCAGGTTACCTTGTCACTAGCCCATATGTTTCACAATCA